>Ga0137403_10001766_pt1 | contig 27058 bp, 33 predicted proteins | sample CZOMad2_1_16fung_FD_122057 | JGI IMG/M metagenome (GOLD analysis project Ga0137403, IMG submission 122057) | Vadose zone soil fungal communities from Angelo Coast Range Reserve, California, USA - CZOMad2_1_16fungal (Hybrid Assembly) | ecosystem: Environmental > Terrestrial > Soil > Vadose zone... | reverse complement strand
GGCTTCACCCACGCGAGCTCGTGCAGGCCCCGGCCTTCGCACCACTCCGAGAACCGGCACACCGCCTTGTAGTAGGCACGCCGGGTGTTGCGGTTGCGGATGTTGGCGGTGAAGAACTCCCAGAACCGCTCGGAGGCCTTCGGCTCCGCCAGAAATAGCACCGGCCGCCTGGCGGTGACATTCGCCAGATCGCGGGGTCCCTCGTAGAGGATGATGTCAGCGGTCATGGTCTCTCCGATGTCCCCTGTAGAGCCGTTCGATCGTGAATGATAACGTCCTTTATCATACATAAATGTACCAGTGCCCGACAACCATTTTCTTGACCAGCCATACGGGGGGAATTCTCCTACCCCAATTTCAGATAAACGGGGTTATCAAGCGTAAAACTGGAAGCTCTCCCTTTCCTGACGCGGGGTCGAGTATGGAGGTGATTTAAGTCAATGTTGGTCACCAGGGTCATCTGAGGAGGATTAGCAGGGAGGGATTATGCTATAGTTGCCATGTCGAAGCTTTAGGCCGATGTGCTGGAGGCTGCATGTCAGAGAATCTGCGCGATGGATCCCGTTACGGAGACATCCTTGTCATGGCCTCCTGTGACGCTTTCCATAGCCTTCGCGCCTAATGATCTGTCCGCAGCTTGGGGGGTATAACTATGACTGACCAGTCATCGACAGCGGTGCAAGCGCAGGTACGCGCCCAATTTGATCGGCAAGTGGCCCACTACCTCCAGGGCAGCGCCATGGCCGATCAGGAGCTGTTGGACCTGATCGTCCGGATGGCGGGTCCCACTGCGGGGCTGCGTATCTGAGATGTGGCATGCGGGGCAGGATTCCTCGCATGCGCCTTCGCCCCACGTGCCGAGTGGGTCTATGGGATTGACCTCAGCCGCCGCATGGTGCGTGAGGCCTACACGCTGGCGCGGACGCGCGGCCATCACAACACCACATTCTGTCAGGCGGATGCCGAGGCGCTGCCCTTCCGCCACGACGCGTGTGACCTAATCACCTGCAAGTTGGCCTTCCATTATTTTCCCCATCCGCACGTCGCCTTAGCGGAGATGGCCCGCGTGGCCACGCAGGCCGCACGCGTGATGCTCATCGATCGCGTGAGCCCGGAAAATCCGGAGCAGCGCGCCTATCAGAATCGCCTGGAAAAACTCCGCACCCCGAGTAAGACGTATGTCTATAGCGAGTCGCAGCTGGTGGCGGCCCTCCAAGGCATCGGACTCGTCGTCGAGGCGCAAGCCCGGTATGCCGAGGAGATGGCGGTGGACGCATGGCTTCGGGCCGCGGGGCCAGATGAGCAGACGGCGCACACAATTCTGACCCTGCTCACGGCTGACGGGGACCCTGCGGGGTTACAGGTGCGTCGCCAAGGCGGTCAGCTCCTGATGACCCACCAGACCGTGGTCCTGGTCGCCCGCCGGCAGTAGGTGTGAGGCGGGCGTCCATGGAGCCGATGCCCGCGCTGTCATCGTTCACGGGCTCCTGCAGAGGCTTTCAGAGGAGAGCACCATGCGATACCTGCTTGCTGCACTGTCTGTCACTGTCGCGCTCAGCTGCCTGGGAGCGTCCGCCGCGTGGGCGCAATCTGGGGCCCACATGATGGCCACCCCGGATGAGCTGAAGTGGACCGATATTCCATCGTTACCGGCTGGAGCCAAGGTTGCGGTCATTGAAGGCCCGCTCAATGAGGCCGTGCCCTTTACCTTTCGCCTGAAATTCCCGGCGAACTACCAGATACCCGCCCACTGGCATCCGGCAATTGAGCATGTCACTGTCATCTCCGGGACGTTCAACATGGGCACGGGAGACAAGCTGGATCAGTCCGCCACCAAAGCGCTCTCTGCCGGCAGCGTCGCGATCATGCAGCCGAAAACCAACCATTTTGCGTGGACGAACGAGGAGATCGTGGTGCAAGTACACGGCGTGGGACCGTGGGCCATCACCTACGTCAACCCGGCAGACGACCCGAGAAAGAAATAGGGCATGCCGCCTCACGTGCACGGTGAGGGACGTACCGTCACTCCGTAGAGCTGATGACCATCGAGCTGCCTCACGGCAGACCCTAACAGACTCTGGCGGAACAGCGGGCTTGCACAAGCCGAGGAGCACGGAAGGATGGGAGCGATGACAATACCAGCACAGGCACCACGGACCCCGATGCCCGGCGCGAGCCCTGGCCCCATCCATTATAGCTGGGTTATTGTCGGGATTCTGGTGGTGGTCCAGGTCATCGGCAGCGCCATCAGCCAGTCGGCCGGGGTCATGGTGGCCCCGCTGCGGGACCCCCACGGCAACTTCGGCTGGGGGATCGGCACCATCGGCGGGCTCATGGCGGTGTATTACCTGGTGGGTGGGCTCTTTGCCCCGGTCAGCGGGTGGCTGGGTGCGCGGTATGGGGCCCGGCGCCTCATGCTGGCGGGGGGCCTGCTCTACGGGGGCAGTATGTTCCTGTTGGGGCTGGTCCGGCAGCCCTGGCACTTCCTCCTCGCCTTCAGTCTGCTCCTGGCCCTCACCCAGTCTATCTGCATGGTGCCGCTGATGGCCTCGGTGAGCGACTGGTTCCGACGCCGGTTGGGCTTAGGGACCGGCATCCTCTGGGCGGCGGGTGGGCTGGGCGCGGCCATCCTGGCGCCCCTGGTGGGCTACTTGCTCGACCGGCTGGGCTGGCAGGGCACCTTCTGGAGCCTCGGGGCCGTCGGCGGCGGGGTCATCCTGTCGCTGACCGTCCTCTACCGCGATCGCCCCGCCGACCTGGGCCTCACACCCTACGGGGCGACGGCCGACGACCCGCCGGAGGTGGTCCGCAGTCCGGCAATCGAGCGGCTGCGGCGCCAGGTCTTCGCCCGCCACATGCGGCACACCCGGCCCTTCTGGCACCTGCCCCTGATCCACGGCTTGGGCTGTGCGGGACATGGCATTGTGCTGCTCTATGTGGTCCCCCTGGCGGTCGAGCAGGGCCTCACGCTGGTGTCGGCCTCGGTGATCCTCAGCCTCATCTCAGTGTGGAGTATCGGCAGCCGGCTGCTCACGCCCATTGTGGCGGAGCGCTCCGGGGGCAAGCCGGTCATGGCCGCCGCTCTGCTGATCCAGGGCCTCACCGTGCCGGTCCTGTGGTGGGCGCACGACGCCTGGACGTTCTACCTCTTCGGCAGCCTCTTCGGCCTCGGCTTTGGCGGGGAGATGTCGGCGTACCTGGTGGTGAACCGCCAGTACTTCGGCGCGGGGCCGACCAGCACCCTGTACGGCCTGGAGATGATGGGCGCCATGCTGGGGCACGCCGTGGCCAGCGGGCTGGCCGGTCTGGTGCTTTCTCTCACGGGCGCCTTTATGCCGGTCCTGGCGCTGTCCATGGCCTTCAGTCTGGGGGGGGTGCTGGTGATCCAACGCCTGGAATCATCCGCCCGGGTGCTGATCCCGCACTGGGAGGAGGCGTTGCCGCCGGAAGCCCGAGCGATGCCGATGGGCCCGGTCCCTGTTGCAAAGCGATAGCGCGCGCCCTGGGACCGGGTCCACGAGGATTGCCAAAGGGCCGTTTTTGACAACGGCGTCAACGCACGATAATCCCGTTTATCAAGAGTAAACAGACTTCCCAAAACTAGGTATCCTCCCGACGAAAAATTTTCCACTCCACCCTTGACCCCGTACCTAGATACAGGGTGTACATTCCTTACCGTGAGAGGAGGATGCCATGAAGGGACTCACGATTGGAGAGGTGGCGGCTCAAGCCGAGGTGCATATCGAGACCCTGCGGAGGTAGTGTTCTAAAAGTGGAGATGGACTGAGATTGATGTCACACTGGACCTCGTCTTGCCAGCGTCCAACAGCAAGGAGTGGCCCATGACCTTCATCGCGGTCCAATGTCCCTACTGTCACAGCAAGCAGGTCGTCAAACGCGGGAAAACACACCGCGGCACACAGCGCTACCTGTGCCAGAACACGGTGTGTGACCAAGGCAGTTTTCTGCTCGACTACTGCAACCGAGGGTGCGTGCCTGAGGTCAAGCACACGATCATTGACATGAGCCTCAATGCCAGTGGCGTGCGCGATACGGCACGGGTGCTGCACATCAGTACCGACACAGTACTCAATGAAATCAGGAAGAAAGAAGCCGTGCTGGAATCAGTCGACACGGCGCTGCTGCGCACCCTCAACCCAGACGACATTGCCGTGGACATTGAGCGCGCGGGGGAAGCCGAGATGGACGAAATGTGGAGTTTTGTCGGCAAGAAGAAAACACAGCGGTGGTTGTGGCATGCCATTGATCACAGCACCGGCGCCGTCTTGGCGTATGTCTTTGGCCGTCGGAAAGACGAGGTCTTTCTGCAGTTGAAGGGACTGCTGGAGCCCTTTAAGATCATACGCTTTTATACGGACTCTTGGGGAGCATACACGCGTCATCTCGACCCTGAAGAACACAATCCCGGCAAGCACAACACGCAGAAAATCGAGCGCAAGCACCTGACGTTACGGACACGCATCAAGCGTCTGGTCCGTAAGACGATCTGCTTTTCGAAATCGACGCAGATGCACGACATCGTCATTGGCTTATTCGTCAATCGCTATGCCTTTGGACGGGCGGTGTAAAAGTGACCATCTCCACTTTTAGAACACTACCCCTGCGGTATTATGAGCGGCGGGGACTGGTCGAGAGACCACCACGAAGCGCCTCGAATTACCGACTGTATCCTGAAGATGCGGTGCGCCGCGTGCGGTTCATTCAGCGTGCGCAAGAGTTGGGATTCTCTCTGAACGACATCAAGGAGCTGCTGTCATTGCGCGCTGTTCCTGAGGCCGGGTGTCACGAGGTCCGCGCCCATGCGGAAGCCAAAATCAAGGACATCGACGACAAGATTGGCTCGCTTACGGCGATGAAGCACGCGCTCTCGACGCTCGTGATGGAGTGCTCGGGAGAAGGGCCTCTCAGCGATTGCCCGATTCTCGAATCCCTTGAGACCGAGGAGGTCAGACGATGAATGCGAAGCGAACGATTGAGATTTTCAGCGCGGGATGTCCCGCCTGCGAGGATACCATTGCACTGGTCAACCGGGTGTCCTGTCCCGCCTGCGAGGTCACCGTCCTCGATATGAAAAACCCGGACGTGTCGAGCCGAGCCAAACACTTAGGTATCCGCTCAGTGCCTGCGGTGGTGATCAATGGCCAACTGGCAGATTGCTGTTCCGGGAGAGGTCCTGACGAGCGGACCCTCCGGGCTGTGGGGCTTGGGCAGCCGTTGCCGTAACGGGAGTGAATTCGTCACGGGTGCCAATGCTCCCCTTGTGCGTTCGGCGAGAGCCGATCGCGTAGTCCATCGGCTCTACCGTAGGGTATCAGTAGGAGCCTCTCGGTGCTTCCAGGGAGCGCGAAGAGTGGAGAGCACCAGGAGGCCAGTGCCGACCGTGATGGCCGCATCCGCCACATTAAACGCCGGCCAGTGATAGCGCCCTACGAAGACGTCGAGGTAATCCACGACCACTCCCACGAAGGCCCGTTCGTAGAGATTGCCCAAGGCGCCACCGCCGATAAAGGCCAGGCCGAGCCGTGGGAGCGACGCTCGCCACTCGACTTGGCAGTGGAGGTAGAGGAAGAACCCGAGCGCCGCGACCGACACCCCTATTAGGAAGGGAAGGCGCACCTCCGGTGGCAGGTTCGCGAAGAGGCCGAAAGCCGCCCCTGGGTTCTCGAGATGGGTCAGGTTAAAGAACCCGGGAATGACGGGAATCACGACCCCCAACGGGAGGTGCGCCTGGATGAGCAGTTTCACCCACCGGTCGACGCCTGCGATGGCCAGGACCGGGGCGTTCATCTTCAGGTCACCCTTCGGCGCTACTGGCGATGCGGGCCGCAAAGTCATGGGCGAGCCGACGAGGGTTTGCGGGCTGAGCCGGCGCGCAGCAGCCGGGATGAGTTGAGCATGATGGCGACGTCGGGCAAGCTCTGCGCGGCCGCGGCCCAGACAGGCGGCAAGAGGCCCAGGGCGGCGAGCGCAATGCCGACGACGTTATAGAGCGCCGTAAAGCCCAGATTCTGGCGGATGGTGCGGGCGGCGCGGCGGCCGATGCGAACGGCTTCGGGCACCAGCGTCCAGTCTTCACGCATGAGCGCCACATCCGCCGCCTCGATGGCCACGTCGGTGCCGGCTCCGCCCATGGCCACGCCGACATCCGCCTGGGCGAGCGCCGGGGCGTCGTTCACCCCGTCGCCGACCATCATCACCACAGCTCCCTCAGCCTGGAGCGCCTTGACGGCGGCGATCTTATCCTCGGGGAGGAGGTTGGCACGGGCCTCCAGGCCCAGCTCCTTCGCGACAGCGGCGGCCACTCGCTCGTTGTCCCCCGTCAAGAGGAGCAGTCGGCGCACGCCCAGGCGTCTGAGTTCGGCGAGCGCTTCCTGCACGCCGGGGCGGAGCGCGTCGCCGACGGCCACCAGGCCCGAAACCCCCTGCCCGTCGGCCACAAAAAAGACCGTCTTCCCCTCGGCTTCGAGCGCTTGGGCGTGCGTCTCCTGGGTGGGCTCGAGGGTCGCGCCGTGCTCGGCCAGGAGGCGGCGGTTCCCGACCGCCCAGCGCTGCCCGTCAAGGGTGCCGAGCAGGCCACGGCCGGGGAGCGGCGTAAAGGCTTCTGGTTCCGGCGGCACCAGCTCGCGCTCGGCCGCCGCGCGGAGGATGGCTTTGGCCCGGGGGTGTTCGCTGCGTGATTCAACCCCGGAGACGACCCGGAGGAGGTCGCGCTCGGCGAGCCCGTTAAACGCCACCACGTCGGTGACCTGGGGCGTGCCGAGGGTGAGCGTGCCGGTCTTGTCCATGACGATGGTATCGACCCGCGCGAGCTGCTCGAGGCCGCTACCGCCCTTGATGAGGAGCCCTCGTCGCGCGGCGTTCCCGACGCTAGCCAGGACGACCATAGGGGTCGCCAGGACGATAGCGCACGCACACGACACGACGAGTACGGCCACGGCATTGACCACGGAGCCGGAGAGGACGTAAGTTGCCAGCGCCAGGAGCAGGACCGTCGGCAGGTAGTATGCCGAGAACCGGTCGGCGAAGCGCTGGACCGGGGCTTTGTGCGCCTCCGTCTCCTCGACCAGGCGCACGATGCGGGCGAAGGTGGTGTCGCTGCCGACCTTCGTGGCCCGCACCTTGAGAAAACCCGCCTGTGCCACGGTGGCGGCAAACACAGCATCACCGGGGGCCTTGTCCACCGGCACGCTCTCCCCAGTGATGGGTGCCTGGTCCACCGGCGCCTCTCCCTCGATCACCCGCCCGTCCACCGGGATGCGCTCCCCGGACCGCACCACCACGACCTCGTCCACGCGGACCTCTGTGACCGGCACTTCATACTCGCGGCCGTCGCGGAGCACGTGCGCGGTGGCGGGCTGGAGGGCGGTGAGTTGCTTGAGCGCCTGGCGGCTGCGCTCCGTGGTCAGGTCCTCGAGCCAGTCGGCAAAGCGCATGAAGAACACGATCAGCGCCGCCGTCGTCCACTGGCTGATGGCGATGGAGGCAATGACCCCGGCCGTCATCAGCGTGTGGCTCGTGACCTGACCGCGCCGTGCGGCCCGCAGCACCCCGTAAAAGACGCGCCAGCCCCCGAGCAGGATGGCGAGAGCGGGGAGCCACCAGGGCAGGCGCTCCAGGGCCGCGTCAAAAAAGCCGAGCCGTTCGCCCAGGGCAGCGATGATGACCACCACGGCGACTATGCCGAGGGCACCCCAGCCGATGATCTGGCCCACGTCCCGCCGTCCGGCGTCTGGCGGCGCGGCGGCAGCCACCTCGCGTACGGTGTAGCCAGCCTCGCCAATGGCGGCCTTGATCTGGCCGGGTGTGACCTGCGCCGGGTTAAAGCTCACCGTGGCGCGCTCGGCAGCCACGAGCACTTGCACGTCGTGGACGCCTGGTAGGGCGCGCACCGCCCGCTCGATGTGCGCGGCACAATCAGCGCAGTCCATGCCGCCAACCGGGAGGTCAAGGCTGGTGCGCTGTGGAGCTGGTGTTGTCGTCATTATCGTCGGCCCTCCTGTAGGCTATCGCCGGCCATGGCCCCTTCCGCCAATAAGGTAGCGCTTCTGGATGCCCACTTGGCAGCGGCCCCCCTCGCGCAGTTCCATGCGCTCCTGGAACCGGGCCTGATCCGCCGCCACCATGTCGTCTCCGGCCGGCAGCGCCATGACCGCCCGGGAAAGGGCCTGCATAAAGGCCTCCGGCGCTTCACGCAGGCGATAGTAGACCCAGCGGCCCTCCTTCTCCGCTTCAAGCAGGCCCGCCGCTTCGAGGAGCTGCAGGTGGCGCGAGATGTTGTACTGGCGTTCCTCGAGAGCATCGACCAGCTCGCAGACGCAGGTGGCAGTCTGGTTGGCGAGGAGCAAGCGGATGATGCGCAGCCGGGTCTCATCGGCCAGCGCTTTCAGCGCTTCAACGTATCGCTTCATGTCTTCCTCCGGTGGTCTTCAGAGGACGGCCGAGGGTGCTAGGGTGAGGGGTGTGAGGTGGTACGCAGGCCGTCCTTTTTTAGCTATAATAGCATATATGCGCGATCATGCAACTTCAGGAGCCTTTTCCTCAGGTGAGTGCAAAGCGCGTTTGTGTTATAGTGACATGAGTTACTCCAGAAGGGCATTCTCACGTGATGGAAGGCTGCTGCGCAGGAATGATCAGATATCCGCTGAGTCGGCATGCCAGAAATGCTGAGGAAAGGCGCATGACACGTCGGCGCATCGTCGTCGGCTTTGTGCTGGTCTTGTGGGTGCTTTTCGGCCCCATCGGCATGGCCTTTAACGGCTGTGCCATGATGGGGACGAGTTGTAGTGCTCCCTGCGCCCTGACCTCCTGTATTACGCCAAGCGTGTCTATCCAGGTGCCACTCCCCGTGACGTTTGTGCAGGGTGAGCTGTTCATCTCTCCTTCCAGCACGCTCATGAAGGTGCCCACTCCCCCGCCCCGATCCCTGTTTGCCTCTGCCTAATCGCGACGTTTTTTCATCGCCATACCATTTGGTATGACCGTGTCCGTCTGTGTTTGAAGCCCTGGCGCATGGAATAGGGTGAGCTCCGGCCATCATGGCCGTCTCTCTCTGATCCCAGGCTTTTGGGCGTGCCATCTACCGCCTATGGTCGGCCGGTGGAGGCGGGCGTGGTTGTGCACACGTGGGGAGGGTCTGCACGTTGGAGTGTGCCCATGATCAACTCCTTGATAGAAATTTCGCTGCGGAATCGCTTCCTGGTTCTCGTCTTCTTCGGGCTCCTCGGGGGCTGGGGCTATTGGGCGCTCTTAACGACACCCATTGATGCCATCCCGGACCTCTCGGATAACCAGGTTATCGTGTTTACCGATTGGCCGGGCCGCTCCCCCCAAGAAGTCGAAGACCAGATCACCTATCCCCTCACCGTGAGCCTCCAGGGGCTCCCCGGGGTGCGGGTGGTGCGCTCATCCTCGGCCTTTGGGTTCTCCATGATCAATATCATCTTCGAGGACGCGGTGGACCTCTATTTCGCCCGCACACGGGTGCTGGAGCGCCTGAACCTGCTCACCAAATCGCTCCCGCCTGGCGTGGTCGCGACCCTTGGCCCGGATGCCACCGGGGTCGGCCACGTCTTCTGGTACACGGTCGAGGGGGAAGGCTACTCGCTCCGGGACTTACGGTCGATTCAGGACTGGTTCGTTCGCTATCAGCTCAATGCGGTCCCTGGCGTCGCGGAAGTGGCCAGTATCGGCGGTGTCATCCGGCAGTATCAGATCGATGTCGATCCGAACCGGCTCCGCACCTTCAGGATTCCGCTGTCGACCGTGGTGGACGCCGTGATGCGCAGCAACCGCAACGTCGGCGGCAACGTCGTCGAGGCGAGCGGCACCTGGTCGGTGGTGCGCGGCCTCGGATTGATCCAAAGCGTGACTGATATCGAGCAGATCGTCATCGGGGCCGAGAACGGCGTGCCGATCTTCCTGCGTCAGGTGGCGGAGGTCAAAATCGGCGATGCCTTCCGGGTGGCGGCCCTCGTCAAGGGGACGGAGGAGGCGGTGGGGGGCGTGATTGTGGCCCGCTACGGCGTCAGCACGAAGGACGTCATCGAGCGGGTGCAGGAGAAGATCAAGGCCCTCGAGGCGGGGCTCCCATCCGGTGTGAAGATCGTCCCCTTCTACGATCGCTCCGCCCTGATTGAGCGGGCGGCGCACACCCTCAGGCGGGCCCTGATCGAGGAGGCGGTGATCGTGACGCTGGTCAATATCGTGTTTTTGCTCAATGTCCGATCGGTGTTGATCGTCACCATCCCGCTGCCCCTGGCCGTGCTGACCGCGTTTCTGTTCATGCGCTACGTTGGGATCACCTCGAACATCATGTCGCTGGCGGGCATTGCCATCGCCATCGGCGTGCTGGTGGACGCCGCCATCGTGGTGACCGAGAACGCCTTCCGGTTCATCGCGAACCGCGGCATCAACCCGCGTGACCGCCGTCTCGTGACGGAGACGGTTCACGAAGCGACGCGGCTGGTGGGGCGGCCGATCTTCTTCTCGATGGCGATCATCATTCTGGCCTTCGTGCCGGTATTCGCGTTGACCGGCCAGGAGGGGAAACTCTTCCATCCCCTGGCCTTCACCAAGACCTTCTCCATGGTGGGGGCGACGCTGCTCTCCGTGACCCTGGTGCCGGTGCTCTGCAGTCTCCTGATCGGCGGCAGGATTCGAGGGGAGGAGGACAACCCGGTGATGCGCCCGCTCATGTGGATCTACCGACCGCTGCTCGGGTGGGCCCTGCGCCACCGCATCCTGACCCTGGGGGGTGCCATCCTCATCTTCGCGGGTGCCGTCGCCCTCGTCCCCCGCATCGGCAAGGAGTTCATGCCGCCGCTGAACGAGGGGGACCTGATGTTCATGCCGGTGACCGACCCGGCCATCTCACTCCCCCAGGCCATCGAGATCACCCAAAAGCAGAACGCCGCGATCCAACAGGTCCCCGAGGTCGCCTCGGTGGTGGCCAAGATCTCGCGCGCCGAGACCTCGACCGACCCGGCACCGGTCAACATGACGGAAACCATTGTGAACCTCAAGCCGGAAGCCGAATGGCGGCCCGGGATGACGCGTGAAAGGCTCATCGGCGAGCTGGATGCGGCCACCACACTGCCCGGCGTCTCCAACATCTGGACCCAGCCGATCATCAACCGCATCAACATGCTGACCACCGGCATCCGCTCCGAGGTCGGGGTGAAGATCTTCGGCCATGACCTGAACCTTCTCCAGGAGCGCGCGCGGGCGGTGGCCGAGGTGCTGCGGGGCATTCCGGGGGCCGTCGATGTCTACCCGGAGCAGGTCACCGGCGCACCCTACCTCGACATTCGCGTCAATCGCGAGGCGGCGGCACGCTATGGCATCACCGTCGGCGCCATCCAGGATGTCATCGAGACCGGGGTGGGCGAGACGAACCTGACGCTGACCATCGAAGGGCGACAGCGGTTTCCGGTACGGGTGCGGTATGCACCGCCATACCGCGCCAGCGCCGAGGCCCTGGCGGGCGTCCTGGTCGCGGCCCCGAACGGCACCCAGGTGCCGCTCGGGCAACTGGCGGACATCAGGCCTGTGTCCGGCCCGGCGATGATCTCGAGCGAGAACGGTCTCCTCGTCGTCACCGTGCTGCTGAACGTCCGGGGGCGCGATGTCGGGAGCTTCGTGGATGAGGCCCGCCAGGTGGTCGCCCAGACCGTCACGCTGCCCCAGGGCTCGTACATCGAGTGGAGCGGCCAGTATGAGAACCAGGTCCGCGCCAAGCGCCGGCTGCAGATCGTCATGCCCGTGGTCCTGCTGGTCATCTACCTGCTGCTGTACCTGACCTACCGCTCACTCATGGAAGCGGCGCACGTGCTCCTCGCGGTGCCCTTTGCCCTGTCCGGCGGGATCTTCCTGCTCTACGCCCTTGGCTACAACTTCTCGGTGGCGGTCTGGGTGGGCTTCATCGCGCTCTTCGGCACCGCCGTGCAGACCACGGTGGTGATGGTGATCTACCTTGAAGAAGCCCTGGAACGGAAGCGTGCGGAGGCGGAAGGCCATCTGACGCGCGCGGCGCTCCTGGAGGCGGTGACCGAAGGCGCGCTCTTGCGGCTCCGCCCCAAGCTTATGACCGTATCAACGGTGGTGGCGAGTCTCTTGCCGATCATGTGGAGCACCTCGACCGGGGCCGAAGTGATGAAGCCGCTGGCCACCCCGGTCCTGGGCGGTATGGTCAGCTCGCTGGCGCATGTGCTGCTGGTGACCCCGGTGATCTTCTCCTGGCTCAGAGAACGGGAGCTACGGAAGGCAGAGACACGAGAGGCACGCGAAGCAGCGTCGTTCAAAATATAGCCGACTGCACGGTCGGTCGATGAGCCCAAACCATCGCCGCATGAATAGGGAGGATGATGCATGCACAACATGATCACGAGTTTCCTACTAGGCACACTCCTGCTCTCAGCCGGGTTCGGCAACACCCTCTGGGGTGCGGAGCTGAAGCCCATTCAGACGCGGAAAACCAAGGACGTCGTCATCACACTCCTTAGTGAGTCGGGGCAATGGACGCAGGGCAAGAACTCGTTCGTCCTGGAGTTCACCTCGGCGACGACCAACCAGCCGCTTGATGTGGGCAAGGTCACGCTGACCACCAATATGTCCATGCCGGGCATGGCACCGATGGTCGTCGACGCGACGCTCTCTCCGGATAAGACTCCCGGCCGGTATCTCGGCACCATCACCTTCCCGGACAGCGGCACGCGGCAGGTCACGGTCACCTGGGATGGGCCGGCCGGCAAGGGCTCCACGCGGTTCTCACTCCCTGTGCGTTAGGAGACCCGCGCCATGCGACTGCGCAGAATACTCTTGCTGGTCCTGCTACTGGGGATCGCTGCGATGGATCCTGGCGCGGCTGACGCTCAGGGCCAGGCCAGGACGGGGGAAGTCACGATTGACGAACTGGTCACGCGAGCGCTCGCGGACAACCCGGAGCTGCGGGCCGCGCGCACAGAGGTGGACGCCGCTCGCGGGCGCCTCCTGCAGGCAGGGCTCCGCCCCAATCCCATGCTCGACCTTAACGGACAGTCGAACGTGACCGGCCCGGACAACACCATCACGGTGGGCGTGACGCTGCCGCTGGATCTGAACCGCCGGAAAGCGGGGCGCGTCGGGGTCGCCGAGCGCGAGCTGGAAATGAAGGGAGCCCAGGTGGCGGAGCGGGAGCGTCAGCTCAGAGCGGAGGTACGCATGAAGGCCGGGGAATGGTTGGCCGCCCGGCGCAACCTCCGCTTCACCGAGGAGCTCTTGGAGGTGAACCGTCAGGGGCTCGGCCTCGTCGAGCAGCGGGTCCGCCGCGGGGCCGTGCCATCGCTCGAAGAGAACTTGCTGCGCGTCGAAGTGAACCGTCTCGACGCTACCCGCTGGATCCTGGAGAGCCAGGTGGAAGTCCTCACGCTCCAGTTGAAAACGTTAGCCGGTCTCGAACCGGATGCGCCGGTCGTGCTCAGGGGGGATTTGAGCGCCACCCCGGCAGGACTCGACCGCGAGGAAGGGCTGCGACGGGCGCTCGTGGCACGGCCGGACCTCATGGCGGCCCGGGCCGAGGTCGAGATGGCGCGGGCGAAGATCCGCAAGGAGCAGGCCGAAGGACGGTGGGACGCGAGTGTCAATGTGGGCTACATGCGCCAAGACTTCGGATTTGGCCTCAATGGGCTCACGATGAATGGCGAGCTCCGACCTATCACCGACATCTTTCATTACGTCGGCGGCGGGGTGACGATCATGCTGCCGCTGCGCAACCGCAACCAGGGGAATATCGCGGCGGCCTTCGCCGAAACGCAGGGGACCGAGCGCCGGACGGAGTTCGTCACGCTGACGGTGCGCCAGGAGGTCGCGGCGGCGTTCATCCAGCACGACGCCGCACAGCGCTCGCTGGAGATTTACACGCGAGGTGTGCGAGAGGTCGCGCGCCAGAACCTGGAGGTCATCCGCAAGTCGTATGACCTGGGGCGGACCTCACTGCTCGATGTGATCACCGAGCAGCGGCACTACATTGACATCGAGATGGGGTATACGGAGGCCTTGAAGCAGGTGTATGACGCAGTGGTGAACATCGAGCGGGCAGTCGGCACCCTGGCCCGCTGACGGATTGAGGGAGGCCCATGGCTCTGAACGATCAGACGAGGATCACATCCCCCCAGGCGCACGGGAGGGGGAGGGGCATTGGGCGCCTGTTCGTCAAGGGACTGGCGGTGATCGGGTGGATCGCCATCGGGGCGGTCGGCGCGGTCCTGGTGCTGCGATTCGCCAGTCACACACCCCCGGATCCGGTCACCGTCGCACTGACCCCGACTGCGGCCCCAGCATCGGGGACGGCGGAACAGACGGCTGGAGAGACGGCCGGCGACGTGGAGGTCCTCCTGTCCCCTGAAGCGGTGGCCCAGGCGGGGATCAAAACGGCGGAGGTGACGGTCGTCGAATCCAGCGCGGCGATCCAGGTGCCAGGGACCGTGATGGCGAATGCGTACCGGGAGGTGAAGGTCTTTCCCATCGTCGGGGGGATCGTGACCAATGTCCACGCCGAGCTGGGCTCCACAGTCAAACGTGGGGCGCCGCTCGCGACCCTCTTTAGCGCCGAGCTGGCTGAGGCCCAGACCAAATATCTCTCCGCCAAGGCGATGGTCGAAGCGGATCATCAGAAGCTCGAGCGCACGAAGCAACTCGTCGAGATTGGCGCCGCCAGCCGCCAGGAGCTCGAAGAGGCGGCGGCGGTCCATACCGGCCATGCCACCGAGGCCGAGGCGGCTCGCCAGCGGCTCTTCCTCCTGGGCCTCACCCGCACACAAGTTGAGGCACTGAAGCGCGCGAGCCAGGCGCTGGCCACCGTCCTTGTGCCCGCGCCCATCGATGGGGTCGTCACCGAGCGCGCGGTCAACCCCGGACAAGTCGTCGCCATAGGCGAGGCGCTATTTGTCGTCACCGACCTCTCCGAGGTCTGGGTCGTGGGGGACCTCTACGAGCAGGACTTTCCGCACGTCCGTGTGGGGTCTGAGGCCACGCTCACGACCCTCGCCTATCCGGGCCTGACGCTTGGGGGACGCGTCACCTACATCGACCCCCGGGTCGATCCCCAGACGCGCACGGCGAAGGTCCGGGCGGAGGTCGCCAATCCCGAGGGGCGCCTCCGGCTCGGGATGTATGTGACGGTGACCTTCAGCACCGCAAGCGGGGAGCGGGTGGTGGTCGTGCCGCGCGCCGCCGTGCAGACCATGGCGGGCCATCAGGTGGTCTTCGTCGCGGCGCCGGACGAAGAGGGGAGATTTCTCCAGCGCGCGGTCGAGCTCGGCCCGCTTGTCGGGGAGTTCTATCCCGTGCGCCAGGGGCTTCAACCGGGAGAGGTGGTCGTCACCGAAGGGAGTTTTTTCCTGCGGGCGGAGAGCCTGCGGAACGCTCCGGCGAGCTAGATGACTGGGGGACGCACGAATGTACATCGGCAACCGTGAAGAAACAGCTATCACCGCGCCTCGTGGGGTGAGCATGCTGATGGATAAGGGGTGCTTCTGGCGTATCTCCCCGCGCGGCGGTCTCGTGTGAGAACAAGCTTATCGATGGACAGTCGAGGGCGAAACGGATCATCCTTGACCGTGGAGGAGACTCCTATGAAACGCGCGCGAAAAAGCGGGATGAGGCGGTTAGGAACCATCGTGGCTGTGGTGGCCGTGCTGGGATTCCTGGGGGTGATCTCTCCGCCCGTTGGCTTAGCCCAGCCAGGGGACACCATCGAGCAGAACATCCGCCAGGCGAACACGCCGGCGGATCATCAGGCCCTTGCCGCCTGGTATGAGCAGGAGGCGCAGGCGGCCCATCAACTCGCCAGCAGATATTTCGTCATGGCGGATGTCCTTGCCGCCGCCCGCGCCGTGGAACGAAAAGACCGGGCCGGCGAGCATTACGTATTCATCGCCAAGACATACCAGGAGATGGCCAAAGAGGATGAGATCTTAGCAGCGGTGCATAAAACCATGGCTGAGCAGCAACAGTAAGCTGGCGCTTGCCCTGCGGAGGCCCCGCCATCAGGGCGAGGGCCGTGCACTTCAAGGCATGAAGGTCGCAGGGATGTCCTGCAAGGTCAGCGGCGACGTGGATGAGGTCCCACACGTGGGGGGGACTCAATCCCTCACGCCTCAAGAAAGGAGTCCTTCGATGAAGCGGACGATGATCGTCGGTGCATGTCTACTGGTGTTGGTCCTCATCGGCTCTCCCCTCGTCATGGGCGGGCAGATGCCCATGGGGAGCCAGGGGGGCGCGCAGGAGCAGCCTTCTGGCCAGCAGCCCATGATGGGCCGAGGTATGATGGGCATGATGTGCCCCATGATGGGGGGTCAGATGGACCCCTCGGGCATGATGAGCATGATGAGCATGATGGGCAGCGGCCAGATGGACCCCAAAGTCATGGCACGGATGCTTGAGCTGCAAGGGGATCTGCTCAAGGCCATGGGCGAGGTGATGCTGAAGCACGCCAAGGCCATGGAAGCTGGCAAGTAACGTTCGTCTCTGTCCCCTGGTCTCATGCCGGGGGATAATTGTTTGCGGGCGGAGATGCACACAAAACATCGCGACAGCGCTGGAAGGAGGCGATGACGAGGCACGGGGCACGCATGGTGGTGGATCTGCCCGAGCTGAACATCACCCTCTTCGCCTTCCTGCTGAGCTTTCCTTGGGAGATCCTGCAGGGCCCATTCTTCGAGGGGATGACGGAGATGCGCCACGGGGACGCCGTGCGGATCTGCACGCTCGCGACCGTCGGGGATGTCAGCCTGATGCTGGTCAATTTCTGGATCGTCGCGTGGGCCGGAGGCGAACGGCGCTGGCCGCTTCAGCCCACCGTGGCCCAAGTGGCCGGCTTTACGGGGTTGGGGCTCGCGGCCACGGTCCTCGTTGAAATCCTTGCCACCCAGGTATGGCACCGCTGGCAGTACAGCGCGCTCATGCCGACGATCCCGCTCCTAGAGGTTGGCCTCATCCCGCTCCTGATGTGGAGTGTGCTGCCGCCCCTCGCCGTCTGGTTCGTTCGCCGACAGCTCAGGGGCGGGTCCGGTGGCGTGACAGCGAAGGAAGAAAGGCGAGGATGACTGGGAGGGGGGCATCGGCCTAGCCAGGTGAGATGATGTGCCCGGAGACCTTTTCTGAGATCTTCATCGGGGAGCTCACACAGCGCCACAGTCACCAGGAGGAACCGCGTGATGACGACTCAGCGTCCATGGTTTTGGACAGGGGCCGGCGTGGCGACAGCTGCCGCCGCACTGGCGCTCGGCGTTCCTCTGGTGAGCGTGTTGATCGTGGCCTCAGCATATCCCAACCCAGGCAGTCACTCAGTGTTAACGGCCGGTCTGTCGTTCTTCCAGCCCTGGAGCGGCTGAGACGAGCCGCGTAAGCCCTGCCTGACGCATGATCCTTACGCGAGGAATCGTCAAGGCCTCAAGAATCAGCACATGGCTCCAGCGTCAGTCGTGGGGAGCCAGCATGGGCAAGGAGTGCGTCAAGGGCGCATAGGTGGAGGGCTCACTAACGATTATCGAGAGGCTGCGTCAGCCGGCGCATTATTTCAACCACACGGGAGACGATCATGAAAGATCTCGGAGCGGTTGCTATGTCTTTGCTGTACCTGCTGCTAGTCCGAGAGGTGTCTGCGGAGACTTACAGGAACACTGCCCATCACTATTCCATCACCTTCGGCGATGACTGGAAGCGGAGAGAAGCGCCCGAAGGTCCATCTGATTTGATACTCCTTTGTATAAACAGCACGTGTGGAAAGAGTACTAGTCTAGAAATCGGCGCAAGATTTGTTCCTCAGCTACGGGATAGACCTGCTGAAGATTTCTTAAAGAATATTGATGTGGATAAATTAACACAACTCATACAACAGATGCCTGAGGTAGAGGAACTCAAGATACTGCATGAAGGACAAGCGACAGTAGGTGTAGCGCAGGCGTATGAGGTCGTCATCGAGTTTCGCTACCGCGAAGGCGCAGCCATACGCCAAAGGATCATGCATACATTCGTCACATTTGATCGTGGAAATGTCTATAAGATTTCTTTTTACAGCTACTCTGCGGATTATGAACGCGATTTTGCGTTGGCTCAAGACGTCCTCGCCACCTTTGCCATCCAACAATAGAGAGACGGTTTGAAAAGCTCGATAGCCTGAAATCGAGAGGTTCTCGCTGGCTGCGCCGCAGCCCCCATCCGGCTGGCCTTTCAAGGCATCCGATACAGAGGCGCAACTGCTTAATTTCTCAGCATCTGACGGCTGCCTGAATAGTTTTTATGCACTGCACGGCGGAGATATCGTACGGGCCACGTGAAAAAGTAGGCCTTGGCACTTCGGCATATTCCTTGCTTTATGAGGGTTGGAACGATATCAGACGGGGCGCCGTATGGATATCGCTGTTGTCCACGGGCAAGAGGTTCAGGCTATGAGGAACCGCGTGGGCGAACAGCTCCGGGGCCATGTCCTCTGACAGGAAAGCGTATATACATGGTGGCGGTTCAATGTTGAAGCCTGCGGTACAGAGCTGCGCAACACTGCAGCACGGTACCATCTGACATTCCCTGCGCACGAGTGGAAGGAGTATCGTCATGAAGAAACGACCGAGGCGCTTTGTCGGGACGGTCCTCAAGCCAGGGTTAAGCGTGTGGATGAAGATCCTTTCCTGCGCCGCCTTTGTGTGCGCGGCATTGAGTATCAGTTCCGTGCCCACGTGGGCTGCTGATAACAGCCAACAGGAGGCGAGCCCAACAACGCCTCCCTTGTTAATGCCGGCCATGGCCGGTCCTCTTGTCGCGAACCCTAAACCGACAACTTTCGATCTGGGGCCTCTCGGCAATTGGTATATAACAGGCGTTGTGAGCGGCCTCGGACTGTGGCAGGACAACGTTGCTCCGGGGGACAGCAGCACGCTGGCGGACCTGGACAACGCGCAGGTCTTTATCCAGAAGACCGAGGGCCTCTTTCAATTTTACGTCCAGGCCGGCGCGTACTCGCTGCCGGATCTCGGTCTGCCGTATATCAAAACGAGCAAGGCGATTGATGCCTTCTACGGACCGCTTCCTCAGGCGTTCGTCAAGCTCGCACCGACCGATAATTTCTCGATCTCGGCTGGCAAGCTTCCCACACTCATCGGCGCCGAGTACACGTTTTCCTTCGAGAACATGAACGTCGAACGCGGCCTGCTTTGGAACCAGGAAAATGCGGTGAATAACGGTGTGCAGCTGAACTACACCACAGGGCCTCTGGCTCTCGCGTTTTCGTGGAATGATGGCTTTTACTCCGACCGGCTCAGCTGGGTATGGGGCTCAGCGACCTATACCGTCGACAGCGCCAACACCATCAGCGTGGTCGCCGGCTTCAATACAACGCGTACCAGCATTTCGACCACCGCAACGCCCCTATTCCAGAACAACGAGCAAATCTACAATTTGATCTACACGCATACCTCCGGCCCGTGGACCCTGCAACCGTACTTCCAATACACCTTCGTCCCGCGCATCCCCGACATCGGCGCGTTACACCACGCAGCGACGTATGGCGGAGCCCTGCTCCTGAAATACACCTTCGACTCCGACGCAAACGTCGGCGGCGTGAGCTTAGCTGGCTTCAGCCTTCCTCTGCGCTTGGAATATATCGCCTCTACGGGAAGCGTGGCGAATGGCGCGCCGAATCTGCTGTACGGACCGGGCAGCAATGCGTGGTCGGTGACGCTGACCCCCACATATCAGTACAAGATCTTGTTCACGCGCGCCGAGTTCTCATTCGTCGAGGCGACTGCTACGACACCTGGACTCGCCTTTGGCCCGGGCGGCACCAATACGACGCAGGCTCGCCTGCTGCTTGAAGCAGGCATTCTCTTTTGAGCCGGCAATCCTTTCCGATGATTATGATCTTGAGGTTACGAGCCGCTTGGTTGTTGCGGCTCATAACGTTTCCTTGCATCAGTTCCTTATCACTTCGCAGAGCCAGGGGACGATCGCGGGCGCTGATTCTGGCAGGATAAGCTCCTTGTATTGGCCGATGACGTATGCTGACCCGGACCTATAGTGAAACGTCCGTTTGGAGAAATAATCCTCCCCGCATCTGGTGAAAAGGGTTGGAAGCAACTTCTTAGCTTCCGCCTCAATTTCCTGTTCGGGTGATGGCGCTGCGGCCGCCGAGCAAGCTAGGGAGCACAGGTGCACGAGGATAAGGCTACACAGCAAAGATGTGGCCATTGGGAATCTGCGCACTGCCTTCATGATAGGTCCTCCCCTCCGCGCGGTCGGTGGACATCCCTCTCTCGATGCGCCCGCATTCTTACACATTTCATCGCACAAGCGTATCTCGTACCTTCCGGGTAGGGTGGTAGCGGGAACCGTTCCTTGTGCTTCTTTCCCCCCTTTCTATAAAAAATCTTTGTAGCCGTAGGGCTGTGGAGCTTGTGGGCAACCCGCAGGGTTGTCCAGGCGGCGGTGGGTAACGCGAAGCGTTATCCACGGGCGCGGCAAATCCACAGCTTTGGCGAAGCTACTACCGGAAAAACTATAGGTATCTTATTAACTATAGGAGGACGTGGGAGACGCAGAGCCAGCGGGCTTTTGCGCGGAGGACGGTGGGTAAATCAGCGTGGTTTTTTGGGGCTGCGGTGGGTAAATCAGCGTGAATCGGGTGGGTAAATCAGCGTGGATAACTTCGGCAATACATCGCCTTCTGTGGATAACCACAGGTAGCCAAATCAGCGTGGCGGAAAGCTTATTTTACAGATATTTGGGTTTTTGGCACTGGCGCCGGCGAGGCCCGGAACAGATAGCCTTCCTTGTGTTCCTCAATGCGCGCGTCGGGATAAGCGAGGCGCGCCGCCCGTATATCGGCAGGAAAATTCCGTTTAAATTCTTTCTTGGAAGATTGCCCCCCGAACATCTCATAGAGATCCTTCCAGCGCATGAGAAGGGGCTTGCTTGGCGGGATTCTGTGAAGGCGCTGCGTCATCCACAGGTAGATGTCCAGGGCGCGCGGCTTGTTCTGGATGGAACGCAGGGCGCGGAAGTCGTAGGGGATCGCGTGATCCTTCAGGCTCTGGTAAAACTGATCTGTCAGCACGATCTCGGAAGGCCAGAAGCTGTGCTGGTGGGGATCCAGCGCGAACCACACCTTAAAGCTCTCGATCGGCTCGGCCTTGATGTAGGTCTGCGTGCTGGCCTCGGCATCGAGGATGACGATATCGAAACGGCATCGGGCGAAGCGATTGACCTGCTCTTTAAAGCTGTTGATGCTGCCGCGCTTGCCTCCCCGTGCGTCAAATCCCAGCTCGTGAATCATCGCCGTCATCGAGCGTTCGACGGGTATCACGCGCGACTGATGCTTAATCGCCTTGGTGCAGATATAGGATTGGAATAAGCGGGGCTTGGCTCCGAAGGGCAGGCCGAGGGGAATAATGTCGCCGCCCTCCGCTGGGTCGTCGAGAAAACCAGCGGTGAGAATAATGCTGTACTTGCCATTTTTGCGTTTCCAGTGGGTAGCCTTGGGGTCCTTATAGGGCAAGAAGCACTGCGTGAGGATCGTGTGGACGTAACCGATGCTGTCATGGGTGAGGGGGTTCTCGGTGCGTTCCTGGAGATGATCGAGGCGCTTGCGGTCGACGGGGCGCAGCTGGAGGACGTTGTTCATATGGGACCCTCTGCGCGGTTATATCTGTTCCGGTTTCAATCGTCCAGTATTGGTTATTTACCGAGGGTTAAAACAACCTGTCCTTTGCGATCTGCTGCTTCAGCTCCTGCACCTCCTTTGTCAGGTCCTGGACATTTTGCGCGAGTTCCTCGATGCGCATCCGGTGGTTCGCCTCGCGGTCGAGGCACATATGCACAATGTCAATCCACTTGGCTTGCAGCTTCTGCATCTGAAATAAAATCTCGCGTTCCCCGTTAGTCATGGGCTGTCGGGGAGGCTTCTCGTTCATCGCTCTCCCTCCTTTACATGCGAGCATTCCCGCATGCGCGCATGCGTTCTATAGGCCGGGCAGGCCTTTTTCTTCGAGAAGCCTGGAGAGCCCCCGAATGGCCATTTGCGCCAGGGGTGCGCCCTCGGATCGGGCGAACTGATGCGCGCGCTCCCATTGGTCTTGGTTGAGCCGGAGTGTGATGTGGTAATATTTCCCGGTGCCCTTCACGCGGGGACTGGAGGCGGTTGACTCTGCCTCCTCCGCCGCGTCCTTCTTCTCGAAAAACCCGGTCAGGCCGGGACCCTTGCCCTTCGAAGCCATTATTTTCCTCCTAGTTGCTTTTTGAGCCAGCGCCACAGCGCAACGATTTCCTGGGCGGCTTTGCCGTTCGCGTCGAATTCGGTCACGGCCTCGCCGGTGATGATCGCGCGCGAGAATGCCTTGCGGTCGCCGATGGTGACCGGGGCAACGGGATAGCCATGCCTGGTGAGGACTTCCTTGGCCGTATGGTCAAAAAACTCATGCGGCTTCGCGTGCGTAGTATTTCAGGAGTCCCCCGAGCCGTTCCTGACACTGCAGTGGGCCTGTACGCTCTGCGTCTTGGTTGACCGTAGGAAAGAGCCGCACGTTGCCCTTGCCCTGATGATTGCGCTCATGATGATAATGAGTTGCATACTCCGTGAGGGCATGCCACAAGGCTTTTTCCCCAAAGAGAATCAGCCGCGACAGACACTCCTCTTTGACTGACCTCACCCAGCGCTCTGCGTAGGCGTTGAGATTCGGCGATCGTGCCGGCAACGGTACCCGCGTGACCCCGGCTGCATCGATGATCTGCTGAAAGGCGGGGCAGTATTTCCCGTCCCGGTCGTGAATGAGATACTGTCTGGGTGATAGGAAGCCCCACTCTTCCATGGTCTCGTTGCGCGCCACCTGGACCATCCACGCTTCATTGGGATGCGGTGTGACGCCTGCGACATGGACCTTCCGACTCTCTAGGTGGATGAAAAACAGCACGTAGTACGTCACCAGCCCACCCAGCGTCCAGACTTCGGCGGTGAAGAAGTCGGTCGCCACGAGGACGTCCATGTGCGTGCGGATGAACTCTTTCCATGTCGTTGTGGTCTTGCGCTCCGGGGCTGGGGGGAGGCCATGGCGTTTGAGGATGTTGCCCACGGTCTGGTCACTGATGGTATACCCGAGGTTGGCCAGAGCTCCGACGATCCGGTCGTAGCCCCAGGAGCGATTCTCCCGCGCCATACGGACGACTAACGCCTCCAGCTCCTGGTCGATCGGGGGACGCCCGAGGGCTTTGTGCTGTGTGGAGCCGTCAAACTTCTGCGCCACGAGCGTGCGATGCCAGCCGAGAATCGTGTCGGGCTTGACGATCCTGGCGACTTCTTTCAGGGCCTGCTTGCCCAACTTCTGGCCGATAACCGCCAAGGTCTTGCGCTCGCCGTCACTCAACCGGATACGCCCCTTGAGTCGGTTGCGCAGGATGCAGTTCTCCGTCACCAGGTACTCGTTGCGGAGCAGCAGTTCTTGATCGACCGTCCCCGTGATGTATGCCAGCAAGGTCTTCCAATCCATGCGTCTGTCCCCCTCCGTCTGTTCCGCCCTCCATGGGCATCGAGTATGCGTGATGGGGTGGACAGTAGGCAAGCCGAAGTGTGGGCCATGGCAGGGTCGTAAACTCTGCCGTCCAGCCGCTTTCGAGTTTTTTGACTATACGGGCTCCCTCATCGATTGGGCGCAGGCTGGCTCAACATGGCTCTCCAGTGAGCAAAAACAACAGGTTGCGTGTTGTCGTGACGGGGGTGTATGATGTCGACACACCCGAACGCAGGGCTGGCCCTGACCCTCGCGAGAGCCTTCACCCGCGGCGATCACCACCGCCTCGTCGGCCGGAAGCGGCTGCCGGAACGCCGGCTCGGCAGTATGCATACATGCCGACATGGGCCTAGCGTCGCTTGATGAGGGAGGTGAGCCATGACCGACCGCGATATCCTCGAATCCCGGTTGCGGGGCCTGGAGCGGCGTATGCATCGGGTGGGTCACCTGCGCCCTCGGCTGAGTGCTGGGGTGGTGGTGGCGCTCGCCCCGATGGGAGACACGCGAACCATGACTCACGCGGCACGCCGTCACCGGAGCTGGCATGATGCCAGCCGGGCACAAGGGCGGCATCTGCGCCAGGCGCACCGGGATGGGACGGTGGACGGCGTGTGCGAGCGCTCGGTCTGGTGCTTCAAGAAGCAGAAGATTAGCCAGCATAGCCACCACTGCTGGATGTGTCATCCCAGCTACCGGGACACCCAGCGACGGGCCTGGGTCAAGCGCTACATGACCCGCTGGGGGGTCGGCCCGCGGCCGTGGATGATCACCGGAGGAGGCTGATGGACCCCAACGCCCCGTTGACGGCGCAGCAGTTCACCCAGGTGATCTGGGCCATCGTGCTCGGCTTCGCCGCCCCCTGGGTGGTGATCATCCCGGCTTTTCTCCTCATCATGCGCTGGCGTGATCGCCGGGCGTTGCGCCGGGCCCAGGCCCGCTGGCAGGCGTGGCAAACCGCCCACCCCCACGAGCCGCCGCAGGATGACGTCATGCGACGGTGGCAGATCCGCAACCAACTCTGGCTTGACAGCCAGCCCGTGTATATTCATGCCCACCTCCTGCGCCAACGCCTGGAAGAGGCCGAGCGCGAGGTGCGGGTCCAGGCTATTCTGGAGGCGGCGCGGTGGGGAGACGCCGATGGACGATGACACCCTGGAACGTCAGGTCACCCAGCAGGCGCGCGAGCTCGCGGACCTCAAGCGCCAGGTCGCGCACGAGACCGAGATGCGCGGCTTCCTGCAAGACCGGCTTGACCGCCTAGAACGTAGCCTCCACGGCAAGCTCGGCCGCGCCGAAGCGGTCGCCATCGCGTGGATCGCCATCCCCATCGTCTTCGTGGTAGTGACAGTGATCGCCGTCGGCCTGGTCCTGAGTAAGCCGCACCCGTGACCCAGGAGGTCCTGCGATGAGCCGCAGCCGCCGCCACACCCCGATCGCCGGCGTCACCAAGTCCAAAAGCGACACGCGCGACAAGGTCCTGGCGCACCGCCGTCAGCGGCGCCGGGTGCGCACGGCGCTGGCGAGCGGCGTGGCGGAGGTGATCACGCGCCGCAAGGCCGGCGACGTCTGGAGCTTCGCCAAGGACGGCAAGCAGCGCTTCGATCCGCGCCGCTGGCCGAAGCTGATGCGCAAGTGAGGGGAACGCCATCCCGTCCGTGTTCATCACCCCGGCCAAACTGGCCGCGCGCTAGCACTAGCGCGCGGTTCGGCGGCGCGATCCGCATCCGGAGGGCCGACGTCCTCGCCGATGAGGCCGCCGGTGAGCAGCCGGCCGTCATCTGCCCCAAGGCATTGCACCAGCAATGTCACCGCGCGTGAGGAGAGACCATGAACGAGCGGGAGTTTCAATCCGTGCCCGGCGACCTAGTCCACCAGTACCGCCGCGAAATCACGCAGATTCTCGAGGCCCTAGGGCACGCGGGGGCCTTCGTCACGGACGAGTCGGTCCTCCGCGATTTCCCGCTGCGCGACGAGGACGAGGGGCCGTCGCTGACCGAGCTGCGGGTCGACCTCGGCGTTCGGGTGCGCCGGGACGACCGGCTGGTGGACATCGCCCAACGCCTGCGGGCGCGCGCCGAGGCGCTAATCCGCCGCGCCATACCCGCGGCACGCCATACCTGGGTCGAGTGGTTGGGCGAGCGGGACGCCCAGGCGCTCTTGCTCTGTCTCCTGCAGGCCGTTGACCGGGGGACGTCGATCGAGTCCCTGCAGCGCATGGTCGAGGGCTGGCGGGAGCACGCGCACGAGGCGCTGGCGGCCGACGACTATCGCGCCAGCGTCGATAAGTATCTGGAGGTGTCGGTCGACGCCCGACTCTATGTGCTAGCCCGGCCCGAGCTGCTGGAAGAGGATGGCGAGGACTCGCGATGACCTAGGATGCTCGCGTGGTGCACACAGCGGACGGCTATGCCATCTATGAGGTCTACGACGACGGCGGCGGACCTGAGGCGCGCACCGAGGATCCGGCCGCCCCGTTCGGTGAGACCGTGGAGGAGCTCGCCGACGATGGGCGGTATGACCTGGCCGCGCTGCAGCAGCCCGTGTTCGATGACGCGCGGTTTCACCGGGATCGTTATTTTCTGCAGTCTCCTGAGGTGTACGAGGAGGACGACGCATGAGAGACACGTGGCCGGACGTCTTCGAGATCTGGGGCGTTACCTGGGCGAAGGAGGGAAAGGTCTGGGTCGGCCCGGCGATCACCGACCCCGAAGACCCCATGCTGGCCACGGCCGTCGCGTGTGAGCGCATCATCCGCCGGGACGGCCGCGACGGCCCGCTCGTCCAACAACTCTCCGAGCTGCGCTTGCGCGGCATGGCCACCGCACTCGAACGACAGCTCGCATCTGCAGATCGCAGCCAGATGTCCTTCGAGGATCGCCTCGGACTCATGATCCAGCATGAGATCACCGAGCGCGCCTCCTTCCGCCTGGCGCAGCGCCTGCGCTGGGCCAGGCTCCCAATCAACGCCTCTCTCGAAGACCTCGATACGCGCACGCCGCGCGGGCTGGATCCGGCGGAGCTGCGCCGACTCATCGATCTTGCCTGGATCCGCGAGCATCTCAACGTGCTGCTGAGCGGACCCACCGGCGTCGGCAAGAGCTTCATCGCCTGCGCGCTGGCGCACGCGGCATGTCGCGCCGACTTCTCCGTGCGCTGCTTCCGTTTGCCGCGCTTGATCGAAGAGCTGGCTCGCTACGGCGCCATGCAGAAGCGCTCGGCTTTCTACCGCCAGCTCGCCAAGGCCGACCTCATCGTGATCGATGACTTCGGCATCGCGCCGCTCGCCGATGAAACCGTCCGCGATCTGCTCGAGATCCTCGATGACCGCTACGATCGCCGCTCCACGCTCATCACCAGCCAGTTGCCGTTGGATCAGTGGCATGCCTATCTGGGTGACCGGACCGTCGCCGACGCCATCCTCGATCGACTCGTGCACAACGGCTACCGCATCACCCTCAAGGGCGACTCCATGCGCAAGCAGCGCGGCGGCACGCTCAAGACCGCCTCTG
>Ga0137403_10001765_pt1 | contig 27065 bp, 28 predicted proteins | sample CZOMad2_1_16fung_FD_122057 | JGI IMG/M metagenome (GOLD analysis project Ga0137403, IMG submission 122057) | Vadose zone soil fungal communities from Angelo Coast Range Reserve, California, USA - CZOMad2_1_16fungal (Hybrid Assembly) | ecosystem: Environmental > Terrestrial > Soil > Vadose zone... | reverse complement strand
TACAATGTCGTGGTATCGCCCAACGGCAAGATCGCGCTGACCTCCGACAATGGCGGCGCCGGATCTTCCGACGGCAGCGTCGACACCACCAGCGTGATCGATCTCGAAGCCAACCCGCCGCGCATCATCGATCGGGTGGTGGTCGGTGACGGCCCCGAAGGGCTGGCGATGTCACCGAAGGGCGATCTCGCGGTCGCCGCCATCCTGCGCGGCTCCAACAACAAGAAGGCCTTTTTCTACCAGAGGAACGGCAGCCTCTCGATCCTGAAGATCGACGGCAAGAAGGTGACCAAGACCCAGGACATCGAGGTCGGCGGATTGCCGGAGGCCGTCATGTTCACCCCTGACGGCAAGTACATTCTGGCCGGAAACTACATGACCCAGGATTTCTCGATCCTGAAAGTCAACGGCACCAAGGTGACCGACACCGGCAAGCGCTTCAAGGTGCCGGGCCATCCGGCTTCCGCGCGCATGAGCCACTGAGGGCGCATCGAGCCCTCATCCTGAGAGCGCGTGAGCAAATTGTGGTGGGCAAAGGCGCCCTTGCGCCGTGCCCACCACTGATGCGATCGCGATCTTGAATGGTGGGCACGCGGAGTTTATCATCGGGCGCGCATTCGCGCGACCCGTTGGCTTTGCCCACCCTACGGCTGCGAATATATCTCCGCCCTCATCCTGAGGAGCGGCGTCTTCGCCGCGTCTCGAAGGATGAGGAGCAAGTCGCACCACTCACTGAAACGTCATGTCGAGACATTTCGAGATGTCGGAGCCGAGACCGGAGGAGATGATGATGCAGCCGCGCACCTTTTGCGCGTTGTTGTCGCTGGCCCACACCGCGTAACCGCCGGGCCCAAAAAACGAATTGGTGTTCGGCGGCTCGGTTTCGGTGGCGTCGAACGAGTAGTTGGAATCGGTCTCGAAGACGCGGGGCTTCTTGGTGCAGCCGCCGTCGGTCTGGACGTTGATGACTTCCTTGTTGTCCCGCGTCAGCGCCAGGCTGACCTGGCATCTGAAATATTCCGTGGTCTTGACGTTGAAGAGGTAGGCGTAGGATCTGCAGGTCGCGGTACTGAGCTTGCCGGCGCTGAGGCCGCGGCTGCAGGAAATCCTCTGGTTGCTGCTGAGCTTGAAGTCGTCGGCATGGGCAACGGGAACCAGTGTCACGAACAACAACACAACGCCCCAACAAGTTTTCATGACGTAGTTCATCCGAATCATCCCCCGTGACGTTTTTTTCAAAAACGGTTCTAGACTGAAATCGGAACATAGTCGCGAAGCCCGGAGCGGAAAATCCCAAAGTCTAAAGTCTAAGGTGATGCGCTGCGGCGAATGGACCCGCCGTATTGACGGGAGAACAGCGTTCGTGGTTTGTTCAATGACTCGCGGACCGACAAAAACTCTCAAAGACCGGCCGCCGGGGAGAACGATGATGACGCGATTTTCGACCAAGACCCTCTTGATGGCAGCCGCGCTGTCCGCGCTGGCGACGTCCGCCTTCGCGCAAGCGGCCGCGCCGACGCCGTGGGTGCTCACGCCCGACATGGGGTATGGCTACGACAAGGAAGGCAAGACGTTTTCCTACAAGATGGGCACCAACAATGCCGGCCTGCTGCTGAAGGGTGCGAAGAAGGTGCCGAAGGGCACGTTGTTTTTCATCGGCCAGAACGGACAGCTCTATATGCGGACCGGACCATACCTCGAAGGTGACGGCAGGTTCATGTTCGGGACGAACTGAGGGGAAGGCCTCAACTGCGCTGATCTTACCCTCCCCTGGAGGGGCCCTCCAGGGGAGGGTGAACTAAAACGCCGCCGCGAGATCTTTCGCGCCCGGCAGATTGCTGTTGCTGTCCATCCTGCGGTCGGTGACATCAAGCAGTTTCGCCACGGTGTTGTTGCGGATCGCCACCGGATTGCGCTCGTAGCCGCCGCGCTGGAAAAAATTCGAGGTCGGGACCTGTTCGCGCATCGGCTGCGGCATCGTCACCATGTCGAGCCCGGTGCCGTCGCCGGTGAGATTCATCATCTCCAGTTCGGCGGCGCTGAGCGCGCGGCTATAGCCCTTGGCGCGTGCGAAGATAACGGAGGTCAGGAGTTTATGGGTCTGCAGCAACGGGCCGACATCGATATCCAGCACCATGGCATGAAGCGCCCAGCCCTGCGGCGTATCCCCGAGCTTTTCGTGTTGCGCCCACTCGTCCGGCACCGAGCGCGCATAGGCCACCATCCGCTTCAGCACCGCGATCTTGCGATCCATCGCCTGGCGCGGCGCGCCCGATAATGGCGCGGCTCTCTCCGTCAAGGCCTTGACGAATTCGTGGCCCTGCTCGGCGAGCAGCTCGACGCTGTTGGTGGTGAGCAGCTGGTTGTAGCCGATCGCGGTGGAAATCGCGCGCGAGCCCGGCCGCGAGGCGCTCAGTCCGGATTGCATGTCGTGATTGCCGTTGCCGCCGGTCTCGAACGAATAGACCCGCACCGCCTGCTCGCGCGTCAGCCCTGCCGCCGAAGCCACGCGGGCGTAGGCGCGCTTGAAGTCGACTTCGCTGGCGGGTCGCTGCGGCGCGAACTGGAAATGCTCGGCGGCGGCTTTCAACAGATCGGCGACGAGTGGAATAGCTTTGCGCTCACGCGGCTTCTCTTCAGGTTCTGGCGAAGGCTGTGGGTCCACTGGCCGCTTCGGCCCGCTGTAAACCGGCGGCTGCGTCAGCACGTAGTCATCGAGCACGATCGGCAGACGATCACGCCGCTTGGCGTTGCGGCCGCGCCGCTTCTCGGCAATCGAGCTCCAATAGGCGCTTGCCTCCTGCTCGAACGCCGCGCGCGCTTCCTGATATTCCCGGAGCTTGCGGCGATATTCCGCGATCGCTTGCGGCGACGCTGCCTGCGCCATCGCGCCGGCCGTTGCGGCCGGCAGCGTGGCCGCGTCCATAGCCACCGCCTGCGGCGCGATCAGCAGCAGTGCGAGCGCGAGATACCCTGGACCATAACGAATCGCATGAGGGCGCATCCGACCTCTTTAGCAAGCCCGCGGCTGAAGTCAGCCAGGGAATTGAATCGTTCAAAACAGACCGGATGCCCAACCTTGGCCCCGGATCGATGTAAGATTCGGCAAAGGAACCCCACGTTCCATGGAGCACATCCATGAAAATTACGCCTCTCCCTGGATTCACGGTTTTAATGGCCCTTACCGCCCCTGCATGTGCCGAGCCCGTGGATTGCGGGCTTTTTCCGGACATGCATTCAAGATTTGCCTGCTACGACAATCTTTCGCGGGCGCCGAAACCGGATCCTCAAAAGACGGTGAAGCCGGAGCCTGCCAACAAGGCCGCGATCGAGCGCAACCGAAAAACGATCCGAGCGGACTAGTACCTGGAATCACAAATCGGTATTGCGGCCCATCCTTCGAGACGGCCACTTCGTGACCTCCTCAGGATGAGGTCTAACTCGTTGAAACACAACAACCTCATGCTGAGGAGCGAGCGACGCGAGCGTCTCGAAGCATGGGCAGCAAGCGACTCACAGATCTAACTAGCCGTCGCTCACTCCTGCTCGACGCCGCTGGCCTTGACCAGCTGTGCCCATTTTTTTTCGTCCTTGTCGATGAAGGCGGCATAATCTTCCGGCGTGCCCGGCGTGATCTCGGTGCCGTCGAGCCCGAGTTGCTTCTTCACCTCATCGGAGGCGAGCGCGGCCTGCAGCGTCTTGTTCAGTTTATCGATCACGGGCCGCGGCGTGCCGGCCGGCGCCACCAGGCCGTAATAAAGCGACGCGTCGAAACCGGGCAATGCCTGCTCGGCAATTGTCGGCACCTCCGGCAGCAGGCTGGAACGGGTCGTGCTGGTCACCGCCAGCGCGCGCAGCAATCCGGCCGTAACACTGGGGTGAGACGCGGGGATCGGCGCGAACGCCATCGGGATATGTCCACCCAACAGATCGGTCAGCGCCGGGCCGGTGCCCTTGTAGGGAATGTGGACCAGCTTGATGCCGGCGGAAGCGGCGAAATATTCGCCGGTGATATGGCTCACCGTGCCCGCGCCGGCGGAGCCGAAATTGACCTTGCCAGGATTGGCCTTGGCATAGGCGATCAGCTCGGCCACGGTCTTGGCGGGGAACGAGGGATGCACCACCAGCGAATTCGGCGCATTGCCGATCAGGCCGATCGGCGCGAAATCCTTGCGCGGATCGTAGCCGGCATTCTTGTAGAGCGACGGTCCGATCGCGAGCGTGCCGGTATATCCCAGCGCGATCGTGTAGCCGTCGGGCTCGCTCTTGGCCACCGCCTTGGTGCCGACGGTGCCGCCGGCGCCGGGACGATTGTCGACCACGACTTTTTCGCCGATCAGCTCGCTCATCTTGTCGGCGATGACGCGGCCGACGATCGAGGTGCTGCCGCCGGGCGCGAACGGAATCACCAGCGTGATGGCGCGGTTCGGAAAGGATTGTGCCTGCGCGCCATCCGATGCGCCGGGCAAGCCGAACGCGAGGGCCGCGGCGCAAAGCCATATCTTCCAAATCTGCATGTCGTAGAGCCTCCCTCCCAACTCGGGTCTACCCGAGTTGGGCATCTAAACTATCGAAGTCGGATATATCCGACTTCGATTGGATTACTGCGTTTTTCGGGCGGCATCGTCGTCGAAACAGCCGATGCGCGCAACCCGCCTTCCGAACAACGGCGCGGGAAGCGCCTACTTCCAGGCAAATACCGGCTGTTCAAGCTCGGCAACGCGGGTATCGCGGCCTGCGAGCACTTCGCGGAACTGGTAGATCAGCGCCGCCGTGGGCGCGTGGATGAATTGGCCGGCGTGACGAAACCGGATCACGCGCCGCGTGCTTTCGGGAATGGTGGTGAAGTCGAACGCGTCGGCCCGTTCGATATCGCCAAGCGCGATACGGTGTACCGAGGCGACTTCTTCCGGGTTCGGCGCGATTGCAGCACTCGCGTCCGCCCACACCACGACCGGCGTGATGAGATAGCCGGAGCGCGTGGGATAATCGTCGAGCAAACCCAGGACATCATCGGGCCCAAGTTCAAGGCCGAGCTCCTCGTGCAGCTCGCGCAACGCCGCCGTGACCTGTGTCTCGCCCTTATCGCAGCGCCCGCCCGGCAACGCCCATTGACTGCTGTGGGCGCGCAGGCCCGCAGCGCGCAAGGTCAGCAGCATGGCCGTTCCGTCGGCCGCATCGTCGGCCTCGGTGAGCGCGATGGCGACGGCAGCCCGCTTCAGCGCAAGTGCCGGTTCGGCGGCCGACAGTCGCGCAAACGCCGCACAGCGCTCTGCGATATTCCGCCGGGTGGTATGGTCGAATGGCCTAGTCATCCCGCTTGACTACAACACGTCAGCGATTGATGAAATGACCACGAGACCTGAATTCTTCGCCGCGGCTGGAAAGACCGGACATGACCGACAAGGCCACGGAGAAACTCAAATCCTCCGGATGGACCATCGTTGACACAACCGGGTTTCTTCATCTGGTCGGGCCTTTATGGCAACGGGTTGTCAATAATGAGCACGAATATGCGCTGGTCGCGCAGGACAAGCACCACAACCGCCGCGGCCTAGTGCAGGGCGGGCTGTTGATGACATTCGCGGACCGCAGCTGCGGCATGACCGCGCGATATGTCTCGGGCCGGCCGACGCTGGCTACCGTCCAGCTCGACACCCACTTTGTCGATGCCGGCAAGATCGGCGATATCTTGATATCCAAGCCGCGCGTGGTGCGCTCCACCCGCAGCCTGATTTTCGTGACCACGGAGGTGACCGCCGGCGACCGCTGTATCGTGATGGCCAGCGGCGTGTTTAAGATACTGAAGAATGAGACGTAACGCAGTTCCCGTCATTGCGAGCGCAGCGAAGCAATCCATAGCCGCAAAGAAAATGTGGATTGCGTCGTCGCTTCGCTCCTCGCAATGACGGCGTTCAGCCTTCATCCTGTCGACTGCATTTGCACTCACACTCCAAGGATCGAACCCAATGCAATATCGTCAACTCGGCCGCAGCGGCCTGAAAATCTCGCCGATATGTCTGGGCACCATGATGTTCGGCGGTCCGACCGATGAGGCGACGTCGACGCGGATCGTCGCCAAGGCGCGCGAGGCCGGCATCAATTTTATCGATACCGCGGACGCGTATTCAAAGGGCAATTCCGAACAGGTGGTCGGCCGCGCCATTTCCAACAGCCGCCAGAACTGGGTGCTCGCCACCAAACTCGCCAACGCCATGGGCGACGATCCCAATCACGGCGGACTGTCGCGGCGCTGGATGTTGCAGGCCGCCGACGAAAGCCTGAAGCGGCTCGGCACCGACTACATCGACATTTACTATTTGCATAAGGAAGATCATTCGACGCCGCTGGACGAGACCGTGCGCGCGATGGGCGAACTGATCCAGAAAGGCAAGGTGCGCTATTTCGGCATCTCGAATTACCGCGCCTGGCGGGTCGCGGAAATCTGCAACATCTGCGATCGCCTTGGCATCGATCGTCCGATCGTCAGCCAGCCCTACTACAATGCGATGAACCGCATGCCTGAAGTGGAGCACTTCCCGGCCTGCGGATTCTACGGCCTCGGCCTCGTGCCCTATAGCCCCTTGGCGCGCGGCGTGCTGACCGGCAAATACCGTCCCGACGCGCCGCCCGACAAGGACACCCGCGCCGGCCGCAACGACACCCGCATGATGCAGACCGAGTGGCGGCCGGAATCGCTGCAATTGGCGCAGCAGATCAAACAGCATGCCGAGGCGAAGGGGATCAGCGCCGGGCAATTCGCGGTATCGTGGGTGTTGAACAGCTCGTTCGTCAGCGCCGTGATCGCGGGCCCGCGCACCGAAGAGCAATGGGACGATTATTTGCGCGCGCTCGACTATCGCTTTACCGCCGAAGACGAAGCGCTGATCGACCGGCTGGTGACAAGCGGCCATCCCTCGACGCCCGGTTACAACGACCCCGCCTATCCGATCGAAGGGCGAAGGCCGAGGACGGCGGGGTGAAACTCGATCCGCTTACGGCGGCAACAGCTTTTTCAGCTTCTCGAGCTGGCTGGTCAGGCTATCCTCCTTCCAGCCAACTTCGTCGTTTGCGGTTGCGCTATCGCCCCTGGCTTTCCTGAGCCGCTCGCGCTCCCTCGTGACGACCTCGGATCTCAACTGCATGGCCTCGTCCTGCCGACCTAACCCAAACAAGGCTTCGACCTTTGTCGCACCGATCCAGAAAGGTTCGTCGCTGCCAGATTCGTCGGCGCCTGGTGCGGCCTGCAACAGACGATCGCAGATCACCAGAACCTGTTGACGTATCCGCCGCGCAAGAATGCGATCCGCAAACGCTTCATCGCCGGCGGTAGAGGCCGCGCGAACATTGAGCATGAAGGCGTAGTTGATGCCATTATTGTAGTCGTTCCTGATATAATAGCCTCTCGCATAAGCCCGAACCGCCTCCTCGAGATCGTCGTTATTTCTCAACTCCTCCCACAGCCGTTTGTGGATGGCACCCCATAATGCCACGGTCTCCGCATCGCTCGATGTTTGCGGCGCCAGATCGCCGAGAATGATCTTGGCTTGTATCAGCGACACCTTTTTGTCGGGCCGTTCGTGTTTGTAGGTCGCAAGTGCAAGCTGCTGGAGAATGTAGGGGTCGTTGGGCTGCATCGTTTTCAGACGACCCAACAGCTCCAGCGGCATCGCCCAGTCCGCAGCTTTTTTGGCATCGCGCTTGGCGGCGCGAAATTTTTCCAGAAGTTCCGCGAAGCTGGTGCTGTCGGTCGGCCGGGAGGAAGGCGCCGGTTGAGGAGCCGCAGCTTCAGGCATCGCCGCCGCGCCTGCAGCGGGAAGGCTGGCCGGCTTGAGCGTCGGAATGAACAGAAAGACCGGACTGTCGACCTCCGGACTGCCCATCAGGACGCCGATTTTTTCCTTGAGAATTCCCCTGACGCGCATCACCTCGTCAAAGCCGATGTCTTTTCCAAGGTGCTCGTATTTCAGAATGCTCAGATGATTGAGATCAAAAGGAAAGCTGAAATTATTCTCCGCCATCACGATCGTTCGTTGTGGCCGCAATGCATGACGAATGCCGAGCTCGTAGATTGCATTCGCATTCGAGGTGGAAAGATCCGCAATCACCAGATCCGCCTCGAGCAGATTGTCGTACATCGGCTTGTCGATGACCGTGGAGTGAATGATTTCGTCCGCCCGTATGCAGGCATGACCGGCCTCGGTAACGGCCGGCTTGATGATGTTTGCGTAAGTCCTGTTCAGATTCAGGACACGCTGCGGGCTGGACTGGAAGTCCGTCTTCTCCCCGAAGCCCATGATGACAAAGCAGCTGCCCATATGCACCTCCGCTCACCCGGGGGCCCCCTCGCCCCTCGCAATCGAGGGTTGTTTCATAGCACAACCGACATGTCCTCGCCATAATGGGCGGGATCAAACCCCAACGATCCCGCCCAGAGCGGGATGACTTTTCTTCGAATCGTCATCCCGCTCTATCTTTTTGTTTGAGCATGATCTTTTCGGAAAACCGGTATCCACCCTCGGATCAAGTCCGAGGGCATGCTTTTCCGGATCATGCTCTAGCCGATCGAGGGCCGGCGGCCGCATACCTAAGCTTGAAGAAAATCGTGGCTATTCGGACTGAAAGGGCGCACCGTCATCCCGGTTCGCCTCAAGCGCCGGATGCAGGGCTGTGTTCCGAGGCTGCGAACAGACGATTTGCAAAAAAGCTGACGAAAGCGCGCGAAAGCGATTCAATTCTCATTGAATCGCACAGAGCCCGCGCCAACTCGAGGATGGTGAGCTTGACGAGGTCGCGACGCGAAACGGTGACGTTCAGGCATCCGTTCCGGATCAAGGGCATCGAACGCCAGCTGCAGGCGGGGGCTTACGAAGTCGTGACCGACGAAGAGCTGATCGAAGGCCTGTCGTTTCCCTGCTTCCGCCGCGTCGCCACCATGATCATGGTTCCCGGCGCTCCGCCGCATCATTCATCGATCGAGATGCTTTCCATTAGTTCGGTCGATCTTGCCGACGCGCAGCAGGCCGACGCGGTCGCATCGCGATGAACCATCATCCCACGCCAATTCACACTACTCCCTGCGCCCAGCAATAATGCCAACGCCTCACAATCAAGGAATCTCCATGCAAATACTTTCCGCACGTCACGTCAAAACCGAAGAGTCGCTGCGTCTCGGTGTCGTCTCCGGCTGGTACAGCACCAAGGTGAGCGGCACCTTCGTCACCGGCCCCCACACCACCCAGGAAGATTGCCTTTCGAAAATCGCCGAGCTCAATCCGGCACCGGTCAAGAAGAAGTTCTGACAGCGAGGAGGTTCACGACATGGCGCTCACCCAGGGCAGCTTTCAGGAATACGACTTCAACCGGATGGTCGTGCTGTTCACGATGAAGAATGACGAGGTCAACGTCGCCTGCGCCATCTCGACCGACGCGATGGACCAGCTTGAGGGGTCGTCGCGAACGCCGGCGGCCCAGCGCGAGCAGCAATTCCTGCGATTGCGCGACCGCATCGAGGCACGCGCGGCGCGGAAATTCAGCGATGTCGAACTGGAGGGCAACCCGCCGGGCGTGATCCTGCGCGCGATCGATTTTCGCGCGCCGTTGAAATGATCGGGCGAAACCTCTCCGGGGCGGGATCGCCGCACCGGCACTAACAGGGGATGTCGTCTGACATCCGAAACGATTTAGCGCCTTCGCTCCGGTGCATCCGGAATCCCGATGCAGGTGGTGGTGCCGTCGGTTTCCCGGGCGACGGTGCTGCAGGGAACGGCCTTGACCGTTTTTGTGGAAACGCCGTCGCTGGCAACCACGTCCCGGCCGGTTGGCGTCCCTGGATTCAACGGACCGCCGGGCTGCGGAACAACGTCGGGGCCCGGAGATCCTGCTGGCGCGACCCCGACGGTCGAAGCCGAGGGAACCGTTCCCGGTGATTGTTGGGCAAATCCTGCCAGTGGTAGCATGGTAACCGCGACTGCCGCGATAAGGGCGATCCTGCGCATTGGAGCCTCCTATGGATACAGCCATAGAATGGAAATGGCCCCGCAAAAGTTCAACCTGAGGCGGCGATTTTGCCACACCAGCCATGCCGATAGCCGTGCGATTTTGCAATGAGAGGCTTTTCCGCGAACGTTCAAGCAGTCAGCCGATCCGGCACGGCCTGCCACCAATCGCAGATCAGCTTCTGCCGCTTCTTGAACTGGACCGAAAGATCGGCGAACGGCCGTTCCTTCGCCGGAATAACGCTTTCGATCTTGCCGACGGCCGCCGCGCCTTCCCACGCATCTTCCTCGCCGCTGAAGCGATGAATTTCGAAGCCACGATAATTGGGCATCATGTGCTGGAAGCCGAGCTGCGCCAGCCAGCTGAGCTGCAGCAGTTCGGTGAGCGAGAGATCGACGCGGATCTTGCCTTCCGCGGGCGCCTTCCTTCTGATGCCGGCGGCGTGCCCCTTCAGCCAGCATGCCTCGCCGATCGCGTCGCCAACCGTCCAAAGTCGCGCATGATACGGATCGGTCGAGCCCTTCTTCCAGCGTTTGCCGGAGACGGCGTTGAATGCCTTGAGGGCTTTTGCCACGCTCTCGGGAACGGCCTGCCCCTCGAGTTCGTAGTGCGCGCCGATGCCCCTGGAGATCTCGCGCGTGGCTTCCACCATGCCCTGGAGACGGCCCTTCTCAAAATATGATTTTGCGGACGACCAGCCGGCGACGACGAGCGCCAACAGCAGGCCACCCAGTATGACCAGAATATCCACGGCCCCAAACCCTACTTTGGCCCGAAGCACGTTCGAGCCCACTGCCCCACGATAAAATTTAAACGAACTTCGTTAATTCAATCGTAAGCGGCGGTGGCGCAGCCGCGTCCGGGCTGCGCGCCTCGATCTGCTGCAACACCACAAAGAGCGACGGCACCACGGCGACGGTGAGCAGCGTCGAGCCGATCATCCCGGTGGGCGTTGCAAAGCCGATCGACTTCTGCGCATCGCAACGGCAGGCCATTTGTTCTTGCGCGGTCGCCCCGGATTTGCGCTGTCGCCGACGAGTCGGTTGAGTTTGGCTGTCTGACTGCCAGAGCCCGCTTTGTACCCGTGCGCCTGGATGCTGTTCACACCACGGGCAATGTGCATATTGTTGTCGGTGATGCTGAAGGCGTCGGCATCAAACATGTGATCGGCAAAAAAGAAATTGCACCTGGTCGTTCGAACGGACGATGCGCCTCAATGAATTATCATGCACATCTGCATCGCAAATCAAGCGCAGGGCAAAGTCTTTGGACTGCGATCCGGGTATCGCTGCGTACTCTGGAAACAGAGCAGAACTCGTCGACAGCCTATCTTTCAAATCCAGTCTATGTCGTCCTGTCTTCCGGGTCGTGCGCATCACCAGTAGGATGAAGTTGTCGCGACATTTCAGAATGCCCCGCTCAGCCAAGCTGTTTGAAGGTCAGTGAGCACACCTTGGCAAAGCACGTATCCGCCGATCGAGCGCTCCTGGCCACGCTTGGGGCATTATCCACCATCCGCCACGAACCCATGCCGATGGTCCACGCGTGCTCATTTTGTCTGGCATCGGCCTCATTCTCTGAACAATACTGATCCGATTGGCCGCTATGGGCGCGCATGACGTCAAACCGCAACCATCCAACACCGCCCAGCGACGCCGATCGTCTCGTCCGCGCCAGTCGCTGAACCAACCCAGAAAGAGGCGAACAAACATGAAACTGTCGTTGTCTCGCCGCGCGTTCGTGGCTTCCGCCATGGCCATGGTGGCGGCACCCGCCGTCAGCCGCGGGGCAGCAGCGGCCGACGAACCATTGACCCTGCGTTGTTCATTGGAAACCGCGCCGTCGCATACACGCAACGCCATCATCAGGGACTATCTCGGAAGAATCGAGACTGCCGCAGGCGGAAAGATCAAAACCCAACTATTCGAAAGCGGACAACTGTTTCCTGATCTGCAGGTTGGCAAGGCACTGTTGCAGGGACAGGTCGAGATGGCAGCACCCGGCGCCTGGAGCCTGACCGGCATCGTACCCGATGCAGATTTCTTTCAACTGCCCGTACTTTACGGACGCCCGATCGAAACAGTGCACCGTGTCGTCGACGGCAAGCCGGGGCAGCCGCTCGCGAAACAGATCGAAGCGCAGCTGAATTCGCACGTCATCGGTCCGTGGCTCGATCTTGGATTTTTCAACTGGTACAGCACCAGCAAACCGCTGAATTCCTACGGCGACCTCAAAGGCATGAAAATTCGCAACAACGGCGGAGCAGGTCAAGCGTGGCGTACGCAGTTCATGGGCGCGATCCCGAATACCACGCCCCTGCCAAACGTGGCGCTGGGACTGTCGCAAGGCACGTTCGACGGGCTGATCACGAGCTTTGAAACGGTGGCGAGCGGACAATACTGGGAATCGGGAATCCGCCATGCCTTCGAAGACCACCAATTTTGCGGCGAATACATTCCGATTGTGAGTCTCGCGTTCTGGCAAAAATTGTCTCCCGATCTTCGCCAGGTATTCACCGATCTTTGGCGAGAGAACGTTGCGGCCTATCGGGCCGATATGGCGGCCGCGCAGTCTCGCGCACGCGAGAAGGTGCAAGCGCACGGCATCAAGATCGTGGTGCCGTCGGCGGAGGAACTTGCAGCAACGCGGCGGGAGATGATGGCTAGTCAGGAACAAGTAGCGAGGCTGTCGAAGATCTCTTCCGAAATGGTCGCCTTCGTTTCGGCTGATCTCGCCGCCGCCGGCTAAAGACTTGAAAGCCGAAAACTTGGAAAGCCGCGTTGATAATGAAAATTTGGAATCGCGCCGAGCAGACGCTCGTCGGCCTGCTCGGCCTGGCCGCACTCGCCTTTGCGCTGTGGCAGGTTGTGTCGCGCTACTTCTTTCCGCAAGGTTCGATCAGCTATGCCGAGGAGGTCATCGTCTATCTGGTGATCTGGGCCATCATGATCGTGTCCAGTCAGCTGGTTCGTACCGATAGCCATGTCCGGCCCGACCTTGTGCTTAACGTCGTCCCGGCCAGGGTGGCGCGATGGATGGAAATATTCAATTGCGTCGCGGCCGTGGTTTTTTGCGGCGCTCTGGTCTGGTACGGCCGACAGATCGTCGAAATCGCGTTGCGGATCGACGAGCATAGTGCCTCGGATCTGCGGTTTCCGATGTGGATCTATTATGCGGCGCTGCCGACCGGCGGCCTGCTGATGTTGATCCGCTATGTCATCCGCTTGATCGGGCTTGTTGCCAAGTCGGGCCGCAGCGCCATGCCCCCGCGCCGCGCGGGCGGCCATGAGCTGCCAGGCATCGATTGAGCCTGTGGCATGACAGGTTTCCTCACGCTGTTTGTCGGACTGCTGGCTACGGGAATGCCGGTCTTTCTGGTGCTGGGACTTTGTGCCGGCGCCATGTTCATGACATCCGGTCAGCCGCTGGTGGGCGCCGCGCAGCTCGTCATCAACGAGCTCAACTCGCCGTCATTGATGGCGCTGCCGTTGTTCGTGATGGCGGCGGCATTCATGCGGTTCGGCGGCATCGCCAACGCCTTGGTGAATCTGGCCGCGGCCTGGCTCGGCGGGCTTCCGGGGTCGCTTGGCCTGGTCACCGTCGTCGCCTGCACGCTGTTTGCAGCGATCTGCGGGTCGAGCGTCGCGACCGCGCTGGCGATGGGGACAATCCTGATCCCTGCGATGCTCGAGCGCGGTTACCCACGGTCATTCGTATTGGGTGTCGTCGGGGCCTCGGGAACGATCGGCATCGTCATTCCGCCGAGCCTGCCGCTGATCCTGTACGGAATTGTTGCCGAACAGTCGGTGCCGCGATTGTTCCTCGCCGGCATTCTCCCGGGCCTGCTGCAGGCCGCCGCGTTCTTCATCTGGGTTCTATACGAAGCTCGCCGCCGAAAATTCCCGGTCGAGCCGGTGTTGCCGTTCCGGGAGCGGATGCGGGTGACGCTAACGGCTCTGCCCGCGCTGCTGGTGCCATTCGTCGTCATGGTCGGCATCTACGGCGGCTTCGTCACGGTGACCGAAGCCGCCGCCCTCTCCGCGGTGGTAGCGCTCGGCGTCTCCTTGCTATTCTACCGCGGATTCCACTGGACCGAGACGCTATCCGTTGTCGCCAATGGACTACGCAGCGCCGCGAGCATCATGTTGATTATCGCGACGGCGCTCGCGGTCGGACACTGGCTGACGGAATCGGGGGCCCCTGCCCGCTTTGTCGAATTTCTGCTCAGCCATCAGTTCTCGACCTGGCAGTTTCTGCTGGCGATCAACGCCCTGCTGCTGGTGCTCGGCTGCTTCCTGGAAGTGACAGCAACCTTGCTCCTCGTTCTGCCCATTCTCGCGCCCGCGCTGGCCCCGATGGGCGTCGATCCCGTTCACTTTTCGATCATCTTCACCCACAACATGGAGATCGGGCTCATCCACCCGCCGGTCGGCCTGAACCTCTTTGTACTGTCGTCGATCGCGGTGGCGCCGATGGGCGAGGCAATCCGCGGTATCCTGCCGTTTCTCGTTATCCTACTGATCGTGCTTGCCATCATCACCTACGTGCCGGTGCTCACGCTGTGGCTTCCCGGCGCGGTCTTCGGGCGATGACATTCCACACCCTGCGGCAGGATACCGAGAGCCATGCCATGTTCATGGCATCGGGTGATCCGCTCAAAGCCGCATTTTTCAGGCAAGACGCGATCGAACCTCCGCAGCTCGGCCGGCCCCCATCTTCATGGGATGTTGCGACGCGCGGCCGTGGCCCAAGTACATCTCGCGTCGGCTGCGATGACCGATCGGTCCAACGCAAGGCCGCACGTTTAATCAGGAGAGATGACATGTTGAAAAAAGCAGGATGGGTGAGCGCCGGTCTGACAGTGGCGGCGCTTTCGACGCTTGTATCGGTTTCACTGGGCGCCGGATCGGCCGAGGCCGCGGTGGTCTATTGCAAGACGGCCGGCGTCCCGCAGGGCTGCGTTGTTCGGCCGGTGGTACCGGTCGTGCCGGTGGCCGCGGTCGCTGCGACCGGTGTCCACGCCACCAGCGTCCGCGTCACCCGAGTTCGCGTCGCCAATGTCGGCCGCATTGGCGTCGGCGCGCGGGGCGTGGGTGTCCGCCCTGGCACGCCCTGGAATCGCGGCGGCCCGGTCAACCGCGTCGGCCGCCGCTGAACGGGAGCATGATCCGCAAAAAGTATGCCCACGGGCCACGGCCCGATGGGCGGGTACCGGTTTTCCCTCGGGACAAACGCGAAGCGTTTGCCTGGAGATCATGTTCAATCAAGAACCAGGAGCGGGTCAGCCGGCGGCGGCGTCGCTGTCAGGAAAGCGGCGGGGCAATTTGAGTCTCACGCGCGTGCCGCCGGCGCCGGAGACCAGTTCGAGCTCGGCGCCGCAGCGCGCCGCGCGGCTTCGCATGTTGCGCAAGCCGCGCGCTGCTTTCGGACCGGGCGCGGCCGCAGGATCGTCTGGCGCGATCGCAAAACCCCTTCCATTGTCTTCGACGGTGATGCGGCCGTAATCCACGCCCGACGCGTCGGTGAGCGTCTCGATGCTCACCGTGATGCGTCGCGCGTCAGCGTGCTTGACGGCATTGGTCAAAGCTTCATCCAATAACCGCACGATCTGGATGACGTGCCATGGCCGGAGTTCGGGATGAACCGGCAGGCCTTGTGGCGTCAGCGCGTGCCAGTCCAGCGCGATGTCATGCGGACGCAGCTGCGCCATGGCACGCTCGCGCCACGATCCGAGCGCCAGCATCAGATCGCCGCCGATGTCGTCCATCGAATCGATAACGAGACGGAGATCCTTCAGCGCCGCGCGGGCCGCCTCGCCGATCGGCGCGCCGGCATTGCCCCGCTCGCTGAGCGCGACGATGCTGACGAGCTGGCCGCCAAGTCCATCATGAAGGTCGCGCATCAGTCGTGTGCGCTCCAGCGCTAGCGCTGCGGCACGTGCGCGCTCCTCCTCCCGGGCGAAACTGGCCTTCAGCTTGTCCTCAGCCTGGCGCACCTGGGTGACCAGGCGGCCGGCAAAGCTGTCGACCTGATTGAGCGCCCGCGCAAACCGCCAGGTCAGCCCGGCGCCGATCGCGACCAGCATGGCCGAATAGGACAACCGCGTGACGAAGATGCGCCGGTCGGGCGTGATCTGAAGCACCGAGAGCAGGTCGTGAATCCAGCAGGTCAGCACGATGGTGACGGCGCAGCCGAATATGAAACTGGCGACGTCCTGTCGCTTCAACACCGACTGCGCAACAATCAGCGCCAACAGCACCAGATACAGGCCAACCGTCGGCACGCCAAGGAATAGAAAGGATTCGCGAATCAGCGTCTGATCTCCGATCAGCCCGACCGCGACGAGCAGCAAGCCGGGGGCGAAGATCAGCAGGCCATAGCGCGGCCATTTCCAGCCGAAAAGCAGCAATGCGAAAGCCAGAACAAAGCCGCTTTCGATCGGCGCGGAAGCGATCAGGATCCCGTTCAGCCTGGAGTATTGCGACTGCTCCACTGCTGTCGGCAAGAATGCCTGGGCGACACCCAGCGCCATCGCCGCGGCCAGAACGCCGTAAGCCGGCTCATGGCGCCGCATCACCCACATGATCGTCAGGATCACGGCAAGGATCGCCTGCCATGCCGAAAACACCACCGGCAGCGTCACGAACAGCAGCGTCCGCTGCTCGTAGCATGGACGCAGCATCTCGTCCGGACCGACGTAAACGCGATCCAGGAAACCGGTGAGCGGGCCCCATACCAACAGCCGGATGGTGAGATTGTTCAGGCCGTCGCGAAGGAGAGAAGCCGGAATGACCGCAATCTCGGGAGCGTTGCGGTCAGGCCGGTTGGCAGCCGGATCGCGCCGGCTGTCCAGGATTACGACGCCGTTGACGGCAACCTCGACGCCATTGCTGAATCGCGGCAAGAACACCGACCACGCGCGTTGAGCCTCACTGTTCGGCCATTGGAAGCGGCCCGTATAGAGAGGTGGATCATTCATCGAAAACCGGGAAGCGGTGAAATGCGGCAGTGTGACGGGATGCTCGGCGCCGCCCTCCTTCAAGCTGAACTCGGTCACAAGGTATTCGGAGGATGGCTCGGGCGGCGATTGTCGCAGCACGAAGATACATGCGATCACGATCAGCGCCTGGATCAAGGCATAGTGGATGAGACGGGAAGCCTGCTGCCGCCGGCGCTGACGGACGGAGAAGCCTGGTTTCGCCGCGACGTCGTCCTTCACAGCCGGATCAAGCCTTGCTGGAGCGCCTCGAATACCGCCTCGCCGCGGGTGTGGACCTCGAGCTTGCGGTAGATGTTCTTGATGTGGCCCGGCACGGTCTGGCGCGACAATCCAAGATGGCCCGCTATCTCGGCATAGCTGAAGCCCTTGGCGATGCCCCACAGAATATCGATTTCGCGCGGCGTCAGCTTGGCGGTATTGAGCGGCGGCCCGGGCGGGGGTTCGGGATTGTTCTGTGTCCGGCGCACGATGAAACGCGCGATCGAGGCCGAGATCGGCGAATGCCCGGCCACGAGTTCATGGACGGTGGCGGCGATATCGGTCGGAAACGCATCCTTGAGCAGGTAGCCGGTGGCGCCGACCGTGATCGCGGAAATCACGCTCTCTTCGTCGCCGAGAATTGAAATCACCATGATTTCGGTATCGGGAAAACGCTCGCGCGTCTCGCGGATCAAATCGACGCCGTGACCGTCGGGCAGTTGCAGATCGGTCAGCAGCACCCTTGGACTGCTCTGCGCCAGGCACGCGCGGGCCTCTGCCAGGGTCGCAGCGGCCGTGACCTGAAATCCGGCCTTGGCAAGGGCGTCCTGCAGCCGCCAGGATGTCGGCGCGTCATCTTCGACAAGCAGGATGGTGATTGCTTGCGAAGGCCGCTCATCATTCAACAGAGTCATCAAACGTACCCCGGCCGCCTATCCCGCGGCGGCGGCTGCAGTCTAACGCCGGGGAAGCAGTTTGCGACAGCCATATTCATGGGGGGTGGCTTGGCCAGAAATCGTTCAAGTCTGGATTGATTGTCTGATAGAGCTTCGACACCGGCATCGAAAGCTTCCATCCTCCCCTCACGTTTCGTTGCAGCAGAACCAGCATCAAATCCATGCAAACTCGGGCCAATTCTTTCACAAATCCATCGGTTGTGTTTTTATCTCTTGGCTACTCGATTATAATTCTCCGCTGTAGATTATGCTTAGACTGTGGTCTGGAGTTTACCTTCTAAGAATCGCGCTAGGTGAGCGTGACCGAACTGAGGGACCGCGAGTAGATCTGCAAGCGTCACAATTTTGAGTGCGCGCCAACAAAGGCAAAGTTCAAATATTGACTTCCGACCTGACGCCAGTGGCCGCGTATTATTTGTGTTCAGTCGCGAAGTTCAGTTATCCGTTGAAAGGAGGCAAAATGACGTGGCGACTGCGCAAAGACCCAAATGGGCCGCTAGCCGGATCCAAAGCACCGAAGGCACCTCACGCCCCTCCCGCGATCCTTGGTATCCCAGCATCAATGCAGCCTATGTCCTTGATCTGCTCGCAGCGCAGGAAACGTCGAACACGCTTGCCGATCCCACGCGCATTCCGACTACAGAGATGAACAATGGCTTGAGCGATTGACAACGATGCTTCTTCTCCATCCGCGAAACACAGACACACAAGTACAGAACGCTGCGTTCATGCACGACGCCTTTGTCAGCTACTCCCGGAGAGATACGGCCTTTGCCTCGCGGCTGGAGCAGATGCTCGAAGCCTACACGCCACCAAAAGATCTGAATCTTCCCCGCCGTCACATGGACATATTCCGGGATACGGATGATTTTGAGGCCGGAGATTATTACCGCAATCTGGAGAAGCACCTTGCTGCTTCGAGAAAACTCATTGTGGTCTGCTCGCCAAACTCACGCGCGAGCAAGTACGTGAACGAGGAAATCGAGCGGTTCATAACCTTGCGAGGCCGAGCGAACGTCATCCCGATTCTTCTGTCCGGTCTGCCGAACAACGAGGCGGGGGCAGGCCAGGAACTCGAAAAAGCGTTTCCCCAAGCGCTTTGTCAAGCTGTGGAGGTTCCCCTCGCCGCTGAATATCGGGGCTTCGACTCGGCAAATGCCAAGCTCGATAAGGGCGTTTATTATGGGGCTTGGTATTCAGTGCTTGCCGCGCTGTTCGATGTTGGACGAGGAGAGATTGAGCAACGGGATGCAAAACGGCGGGCCCAAACGCGACGGATGTGGACGAGTGGCGTGGCCACGGTCATGGCAGTGTTGAGCGTCCTGACGGTGTGGGCGCTCTTTGAAAGAACGCAGGCGATCGAACAGGCGAGGACGGCTCTATCGCGCCAGTTGGCGGCACAATCATCGAACCTCTTTGGGTCCAACCTGCAAGAGCGTTCACTGCTTTTGGCACTTGCCGCTAATCAGATCAAGCCAACGCTTGAGTCGACTGACAGCCTGTTTGACTCGCTAAAGGCGCACGGCTATCTCAAAAAATATAGCGGAGAAAACGGTAGCTATCCCACGAGCGTTGCGTTCAGCCCGGACGGCAAGACGTTGGCCTTCGGCACTAAGGACATGAAGATATTTCTGTTGGATATGGCGACCGGCGCCCAGCGGGCGGTTTTGACGGATCATCAGAGCTGGGTGTGGAGTGTGGCCTTCAGCGCCGACGGAAAAACCCTCGCGTCGGGCAGTCTGGACAAGACATTGATCCTATGGGATGCAGCTACCGGTCGGCCTATCGGCCAGCCGTTGACCGGACACCAAGATGCGGTGAAGAGCGTCGCCTTTAGCCCCGACGGCAGGATGGTCGCCTCGGGCAGTTGGGACAAAACGGTGATGCTATGGGACGTGGCTAGCCATCAGCCCATCGGCGAACCTTTGCGCGGCCATACGGATAAAGTGTCAGGCGTCGCCTTCAGCCCCGACGGTAAGACGGTTGCCTCGGGCAGTTGGGACAAAACGGTGAAACTATGGGATGTGGCTAGCCATCAGCCCACCGGCTCTCTATTGGACGAAGATAACGGTGGGGTGCTGAGCATAGCCTTCAGTTCCGACGGCAAGACGCTCGCCTCCGGGAATGGGGATAACACAATTGTGTTGTGGGACCTGGCAAGCCGCCGGCCGGTTGGCTCGCCCTTGGAGAGGCACAATGGTTCAGTGCTGAGCATCGCCTTCAGCCCCGACGGCAAAACGCTCGCCTCCGGGAGCGAGGACAACACGATCATACTTTGGGATGTGGCGAACAGATTTCCTCGCGTCGTGCTGACGGGTCATGCGGGAACACAACAGGGAACTGACAAAGGACGAGTGAGGAGCGTCGCCTTTAACACCGATGGCAAAACGCTCGCGTCTGCAGGCAGTGAACACCCGGTGCTGCTTTGGCGGATAGATATCGATGGGTTGGCCAGCCAAGCTTGTACCATCGTCACTCGCAACCTGACGCGAGAAGAATGGCGAATGTACATCGGCGACATGCTGCCTTATCAGCCAGTCTGCAAGTATTTGCCAAATCAATAGCACAAATGTTGGTGAAAGCCGAACTTATGCAAGGACTTCGCGATGAAGTGGGGGCGCTTATAGCTCCTCCTTTGTTCCAAAGGATCCCGACTTTGATGGATTTATCTCGGCGCGCTCCAACACGCGCCAGTGACGGCCATCAGGGTTGTGAATGCGGCTTAGCTTAGGGCCCGATGATAATTTACCGTATCGGATTTTCCGTTCGGGGGATTCCCACGGTGACACGCAGCTTACGTAGAATCGCCGGGCGATTGTCGATGCGGCGATCAAATTGCGCTATGCAGCGCTCGACCCGGTGCTGGATGAGCGCGGGGCGGCGGATAACCTAACGCCGAGGACGGAGCCCTGATCGACAGATTGGCTACTTAGCGGCTATCCCTCGGCATCACCTACTGACCTTTCTCGGTCCTCGCAAGGGGCGTCTTCGAAATTCAATCAATCAAAAGCCGAGCATTGGGGGCGTTACGCGACAGAAACGAGGGCGAGGCATCGCTGAAATTCAGCGATGCCTCAGGGGCAATCCTCCCGGCGCGATCCGGCGCGCGATCGCGTTCGCTGACCACAAAATTAATCCGGCGCAGGGGGAATAAACTCGGGAGTGCATCGCGATAATCGCTAACGCAGGCCGCGTCCAAGCGTCGCATCATCCCGAACATTCTTGCCAAATCCCGACGCAAGCCTTTGTCTCGCTCCCAATCAATAAGGCACGATCCTTTTAGGGATCGGCATCAAGAGGGGAGAAAACCATGACGACATCAAAGAAGGACAGCGTTTCCAGCCGCCGCCGCTTTCTGAAAGTGGCCGCAGCGGGTGCCGCCGCGACGGTCGCCGCGCCGGCCATTGTCAGCGCCCAGGGCCCGATCAGCATGCGCTTTCAGAGCACCTGGCCGTCGAAGGATATCTTCCACGAATACGCACTCGACTACGCCAAGACGGTCAACGACATGACCGGCGGCGACCTCAAGATCGACGTGCTTCCCGCCGGCGCCGTGGTGCCCGCGTTCGGGCTGATCGATGCCGTGTCGAAAGGCACGCTCGACGGCGGCCACGGCGTGCTGGTCTACCACTACGGCAAGCAGAACGCGCTGGCGCTGTGGGGCTCGGGTCCGGGCTACGCCATGGACGCCAACATGCTGCTCGCCTGGCACAGGTGGGGCGGCGGCAAGGAGCTTCTCGCCAAACTGTATGCATCGGTCGGCCTGAACGTCGTGTCGTTCCCGTACGGACCGATGGCGACGCAGCCGCTCGGGTGGTTCAAGAAACCGGTCACCAGCGTCGACGATCTCAAGGGCCTCAAATACCGCACCGTCGGCATCTCCATCGACATGTTCACCGCCATGGGCGCCGCGGTCAACGCGCTGCCCGGCGGCGAAATCGTGTCGGCGATGGACCGCGGCCTGCTCGACGCGGCCGAGTTCAACAACGCCTCGTCGGACCGCCTGCTTGGCTTCGCCGACGTCTCCAAGGTCTGCATGCTGCAGAGCTACCACCAGAACGCCGAGCAGCTCGAAATCACCTTCAATAAGACCAAGTACGACGCGCTGCCGGACAAGATGAAGGCGATCATTGCCAATGCGGTCAGCGCCGCTTCGCAAGAGATGCAATGGAAGGCGATCGACCGTTATTCGCAGGACTACATCGAGCTGCAGACCAAGGACAAGGTGAAGTTCTACAAGACGCCGGACTCCATTCTCAAGGCGCAGCTCGAGATCTACGACGAGATCGTCAAGAAAAAATCGGCGGAAAATCCGCTGTTCAAGGAAATCGTCGAATCGCAGATCGCGTTTGCCAGGCGGGCGACGCAATGGGAACAGGACACCGTCGTCAACCGCAAGATGGCGTTCGATTACTACTTCGGGCCAAAAGGGACCGCGAAGAAGACCTGACGGCGTATTGAACCGGCGAAGCACCGTTCGGGACGACGACCGGATGGTGCTTTGTCATTTCATTCTCTCCTCTGATTAATCGGCGGCGACCAATGACGGTCCAAAAATTTCTGCTTATCATTGACGAAATCAGCACGTGGTGCGGCAAGGCCGCGGCCTGGCTGATCATTTTGCTGATGGCCGTCGTCTGTGTCGAAGTGTTCAAGCGCTACATCATGAACATGCCGACGGCGTGGATCTTCGATCTTGATAACATGCTGTACGGAAGCGCGTTTATGCTGTGCGGCGCCTACACGCTGGCGCAGAACGCCCATGTCCGCGGCGACTTCCTTTACAGCTCGATGCGACCGCGCATGCAGGCGTGGCTGGACATCGTGCTATATGCGGTTTTTTTTATCCCTGGTATCGCCGCCCTCATTTACGCGGGCTTTGACTACGCTGCCGACTCGTGGCGGATCGCGGAGCATTCGAATGTGACGGCAGACGGGCCGCCGGTTTATCACTTCAAAACCGTGATCCCCATCGCCGGCGCGCTGGTGATGCTGCAAGGCGTCGCCGAGATCGTGCGTTGCGTCGTCTGCCTGCAGACCGGCAAATGGCCTGGCCGACTCAGGGACGTCGCGGAGATCGACGTCATCGAGCAGCAACTTGCGCACAGCGAATATGTCGATGAGGAGTCGCGCAAGCTCGCCATCGAGCGGGCGCATGAAATCGACGAGAGTGCGCGCCAGCGCGGTATGGGCGGGGACCTGAACACATGAGCGATCCGGCACTCGGGCTCTTGATGCTCACGCTCATCGTGGTTGTGATCATGATGGGCTTCCCGACAGCGTTCACGCTGATGGGCCTGGGCATATTTTTTGGCTACATCGCGTTCTATGACCCGACGCATTCCTGGGCCGACAACCGCGTGTTCGATTTGATGGTTGAGCGCACCTACGGCGCCATGACCAACGACGTCCTGATCTCCATCCCGCTGTTCGTGCTGATGGGCTACGTGATGGAGCGCGGCGCGCTGGTCGACAAGATGTTCTACTCGATCCAGCTCGCGTTCCGGAAAGTGCCGGCCTCGCTTGCCGTCGCCACGCTGATCGTGTGCACGTTCTGGGGGATCGCGAGCGGCCTTGTCGGCGCGGTGGTGGTGCTGATGGGCGTCATCGCATTTAATCCCATGCTCAAGGCGGGATACGACGTGAAGCTCGCCTCCGGCGTCATCACGGCGGGCGGCACGCTCGGCATTCTGATTCCGCCGTCGGTCATGATCATCGTCTATGCCGCGGTCGCCGGTCAGTCGATCGTCAAGCTGTACGCGGCGGCGATGTTCCCCGGCTTCTTTCTGTCGTTCCTGTATCTCATTTACATAATCGCCTGGGCGATGATCGATCCGAAGATCGCCCCGCCATTGCCGGAGGACCAAACGAAGGTTCCGGTGCCGGCGTGGCTGTCGAGGTTCGAGGACACCTATCGTTCGCAAACGATCCTGATCTCGCTGATCAAGGGGCTGCGCTCGCCGTCGAGGGCAAGGGAGATCGACACGGAAGGCCGTCCGGTCAGCTACTGGATGCTGCTCTCAAGTTTCGGTTACGCGCTGGTGCCGTTTATGATCGTCGCCGGCACGATGGCCACCGTCTGGTGGTACGTCGTTATTCACCAGCAGCCTGCCATCGAACTCGCGGTAACCGGCGTGCAGCAATTGGGCACACCAGAGCTGGTTACGAACGAGGCCACGCCCGCTGAACTGGGGCCAGGACTCGCATTCTACCTCTGGTTCTGGAGCATCGCGGCTGTCTGCGCGCTGTTGCAGGTTCGTTACTACTGGAGGTTCAACGCCGAGCGGCTCTCGATTGTGAAACTACTGACCTCGTCGACCATGCCGCTCGGCATTCTCACCGTCGTCGTGCTCGCCGTTATCCTGTTCGGAATCTGCACCGCGACCGAGTCCGCCGCCGTTGGCGCCTTTGGCGCATTCTTGCTGGCGGTGCAAGCCCGCACGCTCGACTGGGAACGTACCAAGCAGGCGGTGTTTCTGACCGCCAAGACCACGGCCATGGTGTGCTGGCTGTTCGTGGGCTCGGCGCTGTTCTCCGGGGTTTTCGCGATCCTTGGCGGGCAGGCGCTGCTTGAGCAATGGGTGCTGTCGTTCAACATGACGCCTGTGCAGTTCATGATCCTGTCGCAGGCGATCATCTTCGTGCTCGGCTGGCCGCTCGAATGGACCGAGATCATCATCATCTTCGTGCCGATCTTCCTGCCGATGCTGAAGCACTTCAACATCGACCCAATCCTGTGGGGCACGCTGGTGTTCGTGAACTTACAGGCGGCGTTCCTATCGCCGCCGGTCGCGATGTCGGCGTTCTACCTCAAAGGCGTCGCACCTAAGCATGTCACGCTGAACCAGATCTTCGCCGGCATGATGCCCTACATGCTGATCGTGATCGTGTGCATGATAATCATGTATCTCTGGCCGGGAATGACGCTCTGGCTGCCGAACTACCTCTACGGCAATTGAGCGCGGGCGCGCGTCAGGAAAGCGTTCGCGCGTCTCACGGATCGTCGTGGCCGTCATGGCCGCATCCGACCAAAGCCCAATAGTTTCGATCTGTCCGCGGATATTAAGCTGCCGCCGGAAGGCCCTTGCCGGTGGGAAAAGAAAAGGTGATCGCATGACGCCAGATGGCTTCGCCTTAGCCGCCACTATCATCCTGCTTTGTCTGATGTTTTATTTCGCGATGGCGTCGCTCGCCTTTCTGCTGGTGAAACTTGAGATCCCATCTGTCACCCAGCTGTTGCGCGGCCTGTTCAATGTCCATTTTCTGATCGTGAGCATTGCCGGTGTAATCGGGACGGTAGCCTTTGCTGTGGCTGGTCGACTGGTTGTCGCCATTGGCATTGGCTTGATCGCGGCTTTCGCGGTCTGGGCGCGCGGCTGGTTTCTGCGACAGATGGATACCCAGCTGAGTGCCAGGGATGCCGGCGATGCCGATGCGGTGCGCCGGCTGCGCCGATTGCATTGGGGCGGCATGCTGTGCAATGCGATCCAGCTTGTCGTTATGGTGGCCAGCATTCCTTATGTCTTTGTCACGTCGGCTTAATCAGGTTCGCTAGCTAGCCTGCGGTGGCCCGGACCGCCGTTTGACCGAGGAATTTGTTGAGCCATTCCTCGCGCGACGCGTATTTCCTTACGCGCCAGCGTCGAACCGATGCAGCGATGGATGCCAAGTCCAACGCCGCGCACATCTGCCCGGGCATCTCACGCTTTCACCTCACAAAGCGTTGTCTTGACGCCAAGCACGGCGCGCTTGATGCTTGAATAGATGACGATCATCATTTCTTAGATGCGCGGCATCGGCACATGAACAGTGTGAGTGAAGGTGAACGCATGGCATAGGCAGGAATTTCTGCGCCGACGTAAACGCGTAAGTGACAGAGGAGATCGCCATGAAGGTTCAAGATCAGTCGTATTCGATAGCGAGGCACCGCATGAGGCCTGGCGATAATTCCGCGCCGTTGAAGACGAGGTTTGGCATGAATCGCCGCGATGTGATGAAACTGGCTTCCCTGGCCATGCTTCCGATGACGCCGGGAGCAGTCATGGCCAACTCGCAGAGCGAGCCGCCTTCGTTGAAGTACAAGGTGTTTACGGTCACTCGCCCTGGCCTGAACCGCGATCTGCCGCCCGGCAAGGAGTCCCTGTCGTGGGTCGCCAATTCGGCGACTCTGATCTATGGAGAGCGGGACGCGGTGCTGGTGGATACCTTCCTCACCGTGGAGCAATCAAACGGCTTGGCAGACGCCATTGCTGCGAGCGGAAAGACGCTGAAGACAATCTATGTCACTCATGCCCATGGCGATCATTTCTTCGGGATAAAAGTTCTGCAAGATCGATTTCCGGGCGCGAAAGCACTGGCCACACCCGCGGTAGTCGCCAGAATGAAGCTGCAGATCACGCCGGAGAAATTGAATGGCCGATGGCGCAAGCTTTTCCCAAATCAAATTCCGGATGTCATTTCGATCGCCGATCCGTTGCAAGGCGATGAGATCGATTTGGAAGGAAACAAGTTGGTCGTTGCCCAGATCGGTCATACAGACACCGATGATACGACGTGCCTTCACGTCCCATCCATCGGATTGGTTGCCGCCGGCGACGCCGTCTATAACGGCATTCACCCGTTTCTCAACGAGTCGAACAGGCAAACGCGGTTGGAATGGATTGCCGCGCTTGACAAAATCGACGCCCTGAAGCCGCTAGCGGTCGTTGCGGGACATAAGATTCCCGGCAACGATGACAGACCGCGAAATGTGGAAGAAACGCGCCAGTATATCCGTGACTTCATTCGGTTGAATGACGCGACGAAAACCGCCCGCGAGCTCTATGACAAGATGCTGGAGCTTTATCCTGACCGCGCCAATCCTGGTTCCCTTTGGAGTTCTGCCGCTGCTGCCAAGGCTGAAACATAACGCTGCACGCGGGAGAAGGAGCGCAGGTTGTCGGCCCCAAGCTGGTCATCAAGGATGCAAATCTTGCTTGGCTGATTTTATTTTGCAGCGATAAGCGCGATTGCGGTTTGCAACGCCGAATCGAGGGCCTGATCTGCCTCCTCGCTGTCAGGCATGGCTCGTGAGATCGCAATTGCACCGACCATCATGGCGATGACGCTCCACGCACGCTTCTCACGATCAG
>Ga0137403_10001764_pt1 | contig 27073 bp, 22 predicted proteins | sample CZOMad2_1_16fung_FD_122057 | JGI IMG/M metagenome (GOLD analysis project Ga0137403, IMG submission 122057) | Vadose zone soil fungal communities from Angelo Coast Range Reserve, California, USA - CZOMad2_1_16fungal (Hybrid Assembly) | ecosystem: Environmental > Terrestrial > Soil > Vadose zone... | reverse complement strand
GTCTCGAGCTGGAAGAGGGCGGCGACGGGGCTGCCGGGCCGGGCCAGCTCTTCGGGACGCAGCCGCTTTTCGTCGATCAGGAGATAGGAGAGCCGCGGCTGGTAGATCTCGGCGCCTGGCGGCACGGCGCGAAACAGGCTCGTCAGGTCGAGCGGGACGTTCCAGGGACGCTTGCCATTGTAAAGGACGACCGGCACGACGGCCGGCAGGCCGTCGGCGATCTTGACCTCTCCGCTCCGCACCAGCCCGGCGAGGAGGAGGGCGATGTAGTCGAGGAGGCGCAGGCCCATGATCGGGTCGGGCGTGGACTGGAATTCAAGCAGGAAATAGAGATAGAACCAGCCCCGTCCCGGGTCCTTCCAGCGCAGGCGCCAGACCAGGTCGCCACGGAGCTGGCGCAGCTTCCCGCTGACGTAGCTGTCGCCGACCCGCTCCAGGGTCGAGAAATCCAGATCCTGCATCCAGTCCACGTCGAGGAACCCCCGCAGGAGATCCTCGACCATTTCACGGTGGGAGAAGAGAAGCTTGTAGCCGCTGTCGTGTTCCGTCATCGATCCCTCCAGGACCGGCCTTCTGTGGCCCGTCTGCAAGGAGGGACGGAAAACGCCCCGCCGATCGCTCAAAGATTCCCGCGCCGAGTTTTGGCGCCCCGCTACGGTGCCCCGGCCGCCGGTTTTCCCCTGCCGCCTCGGGCCTCCGCCTCCTTCCCGCGCCGTACCTCTTCGGCGGCCTCGATGCGGCGCCCCTCCCGGGTGAAGATGTCGGCCAGCACGTAGTGGCCGAGGGCGGCGTAGCCCGAGCCGCGGTCGAGCTCCAGGCCGCGGTGGGCTTGGGCGGCGGCCTTGCCGAGGTCGCCGGCTTCCAGGAGGGCCTGGGCGTAGAAGAGGTGGCCGATCCCGAACTCGGGGTTCTCCTCGACCGTCCGGCCGAGGGCCTGGACCGCCCCGGCACGGTCGCCGCCGCGCGCCAGGAGGCGCCCGAGGTTGAACCAGGCCTGGAAGGTGGTGGGGTTCGCCGCCACCTCGGCGCGGTAGGCCTCCACTGCTCCCTGCGGGTTCCCCTCCGCCTCCAGGACCAGGGCCAGGTTGTAGCGGGCGTAGCGCGCCTGGGGGTCGATCGCCAGGGCGCGCGCGATCTCCTGCCGGGCCAGGGCGAAGTCCTTCCTGCGATAGGCGAGGACGGCTAAGCCCACCTGGGCGCGGGCGGTCTTCGGCTCGATGGCGAGGGTCCGCCTTAAGTTGCGCTCGGCATCGCCGTTCCGCCCCGCGTCGAGCAGCACCTGGGCCAGGCGGTAGGTGATCTGGGCGTTGTCGGGGTCGCGCTCCAGGAAGCTCCGGTAGCCGAGGACGGCATCGTCGATCCGGTTGCGGGCCACCAGGGTGTCGGCCAAGCCGATCATCGCGTAGTCGTGGTCGGGGCGCTTGACCAGGGTCTTCCTGTAGTAGTCCGCCGCCCGCTCCCAGTCGTGCTTCTGGAAATAGGCGTTGCCGAGCATGAACCAGGCGTCGATCACCTCGGGGTCTTCCTGCAGGATCTCGTTCAAGGTGGCGATCGCCCCGTCGGGGTCCTTCTCGACCGCCTCCTCCCGGGCGCGGTCCATCAGGTTGTAGACGCGGATCCGGTCCTTGGGGTCGGGCAGGTCCCGCCACGACTTGCCCTCGGTCTTGGCGGTCGACCCGACGTAGCCTAAGGCGGAGAGCTTGCGCAGGGTTTCCTCGTCCTCCTCGATCGGCGCGCGGGCGGCCTGGGCCGGGCCGGTCGCCTGCTCGATCTCCCCCAGCGTCTTGCGGAGCGCGGCGACGGTGCGGCGCTCGGTCGCCGCCAGGTTGTGGGTCTCGCCGGGGTCGGTCGCCAGGTCGTAGAGCTCGGCCCGCGGTGCCTCGATGAAGTGATAGCGCTCGGTGCGCACGGCGCGCAGCTCGCTCCAGCCGTAGTGGAAACGGGCGTAGAAGGCTTCGCTGTAACCCTGGGGCTGTGGGGGCGCCGATCCCGCCGATCCGGTCGATCCGGTCCCCTTGCCGGTGATGAGCGGCACCAGGCTCCGCCCCTGGACCGGCGGGCCGTCCTTCACCCCGAGGAGCTCGAGCAGGGTCGGCATCAGGTCGACGTGGCGGACGACCGGCCGCACCCGCCTGCCCCGCAGGCCCGGGTAGGGGCCGGCGAGGAGGAAGGGGACCCGGGTGGTCGGCTCGTAGAGGAAGAAGCCGTGGCCGGTCTCGCCGTGCTCGCCCAGGCTCTCGCCATGGTCGCCGATGATGGCGATGACCGTCCGCTCGCGCACTCCCAGGCGGTCGAGCCCGGCCAGGAGCTGGCCGACCAGCGAGTCGGTCCAGGCGATCTCGCCGTTGTAGGGGTGGCCGGCGTAGCGGCTGGCGAACGGCTCGGGCGGGGTGTAGGGGGGCGTGCGGGTCGTAGAGGTGGACCCAGGCGAAGAACGGCTTCTCGCGCACCGCGGGGTTACTCATCCACTCCAGAGCCTTGCCCAAAACCTCGTCGCCCCGGCGCTGGATGTCGCCCATGCTCACCGTCTTGTACTTCGAGAGGTCGAAGTCGTCGAAGTAGCGGTCGAAGCCCTGGGCGATCCCCCAGCGGTGATCGAGGACATAGGCGGCGATGAACCCGCCGGTCGCCCAGCCGTGCGCCTTCAGGACCTCGGCCAGGGTCACCCGCTCGGGAGCGAGCTTGAAGCCGCCGTTGTCGCGCACCCCGTGCGCGCCGGGGAAGAGCCCGGTCATCAGCGAGCAGTGGGCCGGCAGGGTGAGCGGGGTGGGGGAGATGGCGTTCTCGAACCGCACCCCCTGGGCGGCCAGGCGGTCGAGGTTGGGGGTCTCCACCTCGCGCGAGCCGTAGCAGCCGAGGCGGTCGGCGCGGGTGGTGTCCAGAGTCACCAGGACGAGGTTCAGCCGTCCCGGCGAGAGTCCCGCCGGGAGAGACCCCAGGCCGCCGGCTCCCCGTAGGCGCAGGCTCCGCCAGGCGAAGAGGCCGCCCATGGCAAGGAGTGCGAGGGCGACGAGGGCGACGGCCCATGGACGGCGACGGCGCTCGGCGGGCGGCTTGGGCGGCGGCGGTGCCGGAGCTTCGGCCCTCCGGCCGGGCTTCTTGCGGGAACGGGCCACGGGCCGAATCCTACCCCGGCCGCCCCATGCCATTTACACCGATGACTTGCGGATGTTACATTTGGCCAGATTTACAAAAGACCAAAAGGGAGGAGCCCATGGGTCACAGGAAGTTGCTCGGTATCGGGCTGGCACTCGTCCTCATGGCGGGTGCGGCCTGGGCACAAAGCAAGACGACGGGAGCCTTGACCGGCAAGGTGATCGACGACTCCGGGGCGCCGCTCCCCGGCGTGTCGGTCGAGATCCGGGGCTCGACGCTGATCGGCGGCGCCCGCACCCAGGTGACGGACAAGGCCGGCCGCTTCCGGCTCCCTGAGGTCCCCCCCGGCGACTACCAGGTCACGGTATCGCTCCAGGGCTTTCAGACGGTGCGCCGGGCCGGGCTGGCGGTGACTTTGGGCAACACCGTCGACGTGCCCATCACTCTCAAGACCGAGACGGTCTCCGAGACCGTCGAGGTGATCGGGGAGGCGCCGGCGATCGACGTCACCAGCTCGGCGACGGTGTCCAACATCTCGAACGAGATCCTGCAGAACCTGCCGACGGCGCGCTTCCAGCCCGACGCCCTGAACCTGGCTCCCGGCATCATCTCGAGCTCCGCCTACGGCGGCGGGGACGGCTCGGGCAATTCCTACCAGATCGACGGCGTCGACGTCTCCGACCCCCAGGCCGGCACGCCGTGGGCCTTCGTCAACTACAACATCATCAAAGAGGTCCAGCTCGTGGGGCTGGGCGCGCCGGCGGAGTACGGCGGTTTCACCGGCGTCGTCTTCAACAGCGTCACCCAGTCCGGCGGCAACAAGGTCAAGGGGCTGTTCGAGACGCTGTACACGAACGACTCGCTGACCTCCTCCAACTCGAACATCCCGGGCTTGATCCCGACCATCAAGAAGTCGACGGACTCGACCCTCCAGCTGGGCGGGCCGCTCGCCAAGGACAAGCTCTGGTACTTCCTCTCCGGCCAGTACCTGGCGAACGACTCCACGAACGGCGGCCCCATCGGCACCGAGCGGGACCCGCGGAGCTTCGGCAAGCTCACCTGGCAGGCCTCCCAGAGCAGCTCCGTCGAGTCCTGGCTGGAGTGGGACAAGTACCAGATCACCGGCCGTGGCGGCAGCGCGACCGTGCCGCTCGAGGCGACGGTCAAGGAAGACGCGCCGGAGTTCGTCTGGAATTTCTCGGACCACACGGTGCTCTCGGAGAACACCATCTTCTCGATCGCCGAGGCCGGCTACAACGGCTTCTACTACCTCGATCCGCAGAACGGCTACAACATCGCCGGCCGCCTGGACGGCGACACCGGCCTCTCCAATACCAACTCGACCTACTTCTACAAGGCCAACCGCACCCGCAACCAGCTGAACAGCTCGCTCTCCCACTACGCCTCGAACTTCATCAAGGGGGAGCACGAATTCAAGTTCGGCATGGAGGTCGAGCGCTCGACGGCGCAGAACCGCTACGGCTATCCGACCGGGGTCTGGTTCTACGACCTCCCCTCCTACGGCTACTCGCTCGCCTACTACGGCCGCGGCTACAACGTCCATTCGCAGAGCGAGCGTCTCTCCGCCTACGCCCAGGACACCTGGAAGGTGACCCCGCGCCTGACCATCAACCCGGGCGTGCGCCTCGACATGAACCGCGGCTACGTGCGGAGCGGCAAGGTCTACTCGAGCAACCCCATCGCCCCCCGGCTGGGCTTCGCCTGGGACGTCGCCGGCAACGGCAAGACCCTGGTCAAGGCGCATTTCGGCCGTTTCTATGAGGCCCTGTTCGCCGACTACTACTACTGGGTCGACCCCCACGCCTTCGAAGGTGGCGAGATCCGCCGGGTCTTCCCCGACGGCACCTCCGAGCTCGTCTCCGAGACGCCGGGCGGCAACTACGCCCTCGATCCCAACCTGCGCCACCCCTACCTCGACCAGTACATCCTGGGGCTCGACCGCGAGCTGGTGCCCGGGATCACCTTCTCCGGCACCCTGGTCTACCGCAAGAACCGCGACTTCATCGAAACGGTGAGCCGTGACGGGATCTTCGTGCCGGTCCAGGGGGAGGTCGGGGTCAAGGACGCGCAGGGGAACTGGGTCGGCACCGGCCAGCACGTGACGATGTACGACTACCTGAACCCGGGGACGGACACCCTGATCGTCACCAATCCGAAGGAGCTGCAGCGCACCTACAAGGGGGTGATCCTGGCGGTCACCCGGCGCTTGAAGGACAACTGGCAGATGAATGCCTCCTACGTCTACTCGCAGACCCGCGGCAACATCGACAACCGCGGCGGCAGCCCGGGGGGCGATCCGGGGGGACCCAGCGCCTTCCTCGACACGCCGAACTCGCTGATCAACGCCCAGGGCAAGCTCAACTACGACCCGACCCACCAGGTGAAGCTCCAGGGGACCTATTTCATCCCGCGGGTTCACCTGTCGCTCTCCGCCAACTACACCTACTACTCGGGGACCACCTGGACGCCGCGCACCACCTGCCTCCTGGTCGACAACGGCGATGGCACGACGAGCTGCCATGATTTCCCGCAGGGGACGGTGCGCTACTTCGCCGAGCCGCGCGGCACTGAACGCCTGCCGGCCTGGAACCAGCTCGACCTGCGCGGCGAGTGGCAGCTCCCCATCTCCAACGGGAACGCCGGGCTCTTCCTGGACGTCTTCAACGTCACCAACCAGGGGGTCGCGACCCGGGTCTCCGACCGCGTGGGCGCCGCCACCTACGGCCAGCCGACGAGATTCACCACCCCGCGCAACTTCCGTCTCGGCGTGCGCTACACGCTCTAGCCCGGACGCCCGCCGCCATCGAGTCTCCGCGGGCCGCCGGGTTCACCGGCGGCCCGCGCCGTTCAGGAGCCGTAGTACCGCACTCCCACCTGGACCAGCGCCGCCGCCGTGGCGAGGGCGGCCACGCCGCAGAGCCAGCGGCCGGCGGGATCGAGTTGGCGCGCCCACTTGCGGTTGAGGACGAGGAGGGCGGCGGCCGGGGCCAGAGGAAGGAAGTAGCGCCCCTGGACGCCGTCGACGGTGTCCGCCCCCACCGCGGTCCACAGGAGGTACTGGGAGGCGAAGATGGCGACGACGGTGCCGGCGGTGATCGCCGCGACGAGGAGGCGTCCTCGCGGTCCGAGAAGGAAGGAGGGCGAGCCGTCGACCAGGGCGAGGGCGAGGAGGAGGAGGGCATAGACCAGGAGGACGGGGGCGGGCAGAGGGGTGTCGAGCCAGCCCAGGTTGCCCACGAACTGGATGGCGTAGACCGGTGCCTGGCGCACGGTGTCCGCGAGCACGATCGCGAGGAAACGCACGGGGTGATGGACGATCTCCGCCGTTTGGGCGGTGGGATCGGCCCGGACTTCCACCCGCAGGGGCGTATAGCCGCGGCGTGCCTCCCAACCGGAGAACGCGGCGCCGGAGAGGGCCAGGGCGAGCACGGCGGCGATCATCGCCACCTGCCGCCGCCGGCCGGCCAAGCGTTCGGCGGGGAGGAGGAGGACGAGGGCGGGCAGCAGCAGATAGGTGGCCCCCTTGGCGAGCCCGACGAAGGCCGCCGTTCCCGCCAGCGTGAGCAGGAGGGCGATCCAGCCCCGATCGCGTCCCGGCTTCCCGGCGTTTCCGGCGCTTGCGGCGGCCGCGGCGAGAGCCGTGGCGACGAGGAGGAGCGCCGCGGCGTCGATCGCGGCGTCCGGAGAGGTGCTGCTGCGCAGGAAGAGGGCCATGGGATCGAGGGCCAGAAAGGCGAAGAGCCAGCGGTAGAACGGGGCGATGCGGACCGCCGTCCAGGCCACGGCCAGGCAGGCCAGAAGATTCACCAGGCGACAGAGATAGAGGATGCCGAGCGGCGGCAGCCCGAGCGTCCGGCCGGCGAGGGCGGCGAGCGCCTGGGGGAGGTAAGGGAAGGGGGTCGAGAGGGCCGCTCCAAGGACGTTGCTCGCCACCCGGTTTCCCGGCTCCAGGGGGAGGAAGAGGGCCTTCCGCCAGGCCGCCAGGTCGACCTTTCTCTCCGGGTGCCCCACGAGGTACTGGAAGTCGCCCTCGACCCGGACCACGCTCTCCGGCAGCTCCGCCCGACCGGCGTGCGGGAAGAGCACCCCCTCCGAGAGCTGATAGGTGCGGGAGAAATGCCGGGTCTCGTCCGGCGCCTGGAAGGGTGGGGTGAGGGCGACGAAGAGCAGCCCCCCGACCAGCCCCACGAGGAGGACCGTGCGCTCGGGGGTCATCCGGGTTTCAGCCCGCGGACCGGCCGAGGTGCGCGCCGTACCAGCCGAGCAGGCGCTCCAGGCGGTCGACCAGGTGGGAGGGGCGCGACATGGTGTGCGTCTCGCCGGGATAGATCACCAGCTGGGTCTTCTGGCCGAGGAGGCGCAGGCGCTGGTAGAGCTGCATGGCCTGCGGCAGGGGGCAGTTGCCGTCGTCGGCGTCGGCGATCAGGTAGAGCGGCGTCTTGATCTTGGCGAGATAGGTGGCGGGAGAGAGCTTGCGGTAGAGGTCGGCCTTCTCCAGCGGGTTCCCCAGCTCGGTCAGGTACTGGGTCGCCCACTGGTCCTCGCCGAAGGCCGAGAGGTAGTCGATCTCGAAGCGCTCCGGCACCCCCACCTTGAAGCGGTCGGTATGGGCGACGCTCCACAGGGTCATGATGCCGCCGTAGGACCAGCCGCCGATCCCCAGTCGCTCCGGGTCGAGCCAGGGGAGGCGCAGGGCGGCGTCGACCGCCGCCATGACGTCGTCGAACTCGCGGCGGTGCCAGTCGGCGCGGATGGCGCGGCAGTAGGCGGCGCCATAGGAGGTCGAGCCGCGGTAGTTGACCCGCAGCACGGCGTAGCCCGCGGCGGGGAAGACCTGGTTTTCGAGCCCGGTGTCGAAGTAGTCGCCGTCGTAGGCCTGCGGCCCGCCATGGAGGTAGACGATGAGCGGGTAGCGTTTCCCCGGCTCCGGATGGAGGGGAGGGTAGAGCCAGGACTCGACTTCGTCGCCATCTTTGTTCTTCGCCGTGATCTTCTGCGGCCGGACGAGCTCCAGGCTGGCCTCGATCTCGTCGTGGAGATGGCCAATCCGCTTCATCCCCTTGCCGTCGACCCCGGCCGCCTGCAGCTCGGGGAGGTGGGTGGGGGTGGAGCGGACGAAGACGAAGCGGTCGCCGCGCGGGGTCAGGCGGGCGAAGTCGACGACGAAGGCGCCACCCAGGATCTCGCGCGGTTTGCCCCGGCCGTCGGCCGGCACGGCGGCCAGGTAGTTGCCGCCGCGCCGCTCGAAGGTGGTGTAGAGCGTCCGGTCGTCGGGCGACCAGGCGAGGTGGCCGTCGGAGTCGTCCATCACCGAGTCGGCGGCCACCCAGGTGTCCAGGCTGGCGGACAGGTTCGCCGGCTCCCCCCCGGCGACCGGGGCCACCAGGAGGAGGCTCGGCTGATAGAGGTCGTTGGCGTGCAGGTGGCCCACGAAAGCCACCCGGTCGCCTTTGTGCGACCAGGTGGGGGAGCTGTCCGGTCCGGGGGTCTCGGCCAGCCGGCGCAGGCCGCTGCCGTCCGGGTGGACGAGGAAGACGTCGGTGTCGTCGTTGCTGTCCGGGTCGGGGGTGCGGTTGGAGACGAAGGCGATCCAGCGGCCGTCCGGCGACCAGCGCGGCGAGGCGTCGTCGGCCGGGCCGTCGGTGATGCGGACCGTGTTGCCCCCGTCGGCCCCCTCGGCGGAGACTACCCACAGGTGCTGGCGCTGGGTCTCCAGGAAGCCCTCGCCGTCGCGCTGGATGAGGCTGCGCTGGATGACGATCGGCGCCGCCTCGCTCTCGCGCAACTGCCGCTTCGGCTGCGGCCCGTGCGGCGCGGCCACCGATACCGCCGCCGTCGAGGTCTCGGGGTCGTTCTGGACGAAGACGAAGCGCTTGCCGTCCGGCGACCAGTCGAACTCCAGGACCCCTTCCGCGACGTGGGTCACCTGCTTCGGCCAGCGCGCGCCCGGCCGGCCGACGAAGATCTGCGGTCCCTCTCCGCGGTCGGAGAGGAAGGCGAGGAGGTGGCCGTCGGGCGAGAAGCGGGGCTTCTCGTTGTCCTCCTCCCGCTTCCCTACCCGGCGCGGCTCGCCGCCGTCGACGGTCGTCAGGTAGAGCCGGCTCTTGAAGGAGTCGCTGTCCGGATCGGGGATGGCGAGCGTGTAGGCGAGGGTCTGGCCGTCGGGCGAGGGCTCCAGGGCGGTCACCTCGTGGACCGACCAGGTGTCCTCGGGGAGCATGCCGCGCCGCGCCGCCGGCCGCTGCGCCGGTGCTGCGGCCCGGAGCACCGCCCCCACCGCGGCCAGGACCAGGACCACCAGGGCGGCTCCGGCCACTGCCTTCTGGATGCGATTCACGTGGGTCTCTCTTCGAGTCGTCGACGGCGGGAGGATCTCTGTGCCGCGCCATTGTATCCTGCCTCTATACTTGCCGGCGATCGACGACGAGGAGCTTCCCATGCGATTGGTCCCGCGTTTCACCCTGGCGGCCCTCGGGCTCGCCCTGGCTCTTCCCCCCGCCCTGGCGGCTCCCGCTCCGGCGATCTCGCCGGCCCCGCTCTCCCCCGAGCAGGCGCTCGCCCGCCGCCAGCTGGCCGACCTCCGCGCCTCCCCGGGGGGCGAGCGGGTGACTTTCACGGTCACCGAGCCGCCCTCCGGCGAGCGCGCCCGCCGGCACGTCTGGGTGCTCGACGTCAAGAGCCGCGCGGTCCGCCAGCTCACCAACTCGGCCAAGTCCGAATGGTCGGCCCGCTGGTCGCCGGCCGGCGGCTGGCTCGCCTTCCTCTCCAACCGCGGCGAGCACACCGAGCTCTGGCGCCTGGCCCTTGACGGCGGCGAGGCGGTGCGGGTGGCCGACCTGAAATCGGACGTCGCCGGCTTCGAGTGGTCGCCCGACGGCAAGCAGCTGGCGGTGCTCGCCCCCGAGCCCAAGCCCGAGGCGGAGGAGAAGCGGGAGAAGGAGAAGGACGACGCGCAGGTGGTCGACGTCGACGATCGCCCGGCCTGCCTCTGGCTGGTCGACGCCGAGTCCGGCAAGGCGCGGCAGCTCACCTCGCCGCCCTGGCGGATCGCCGAGGTCCAGTGGGCGCCCGCCGGCGACCGGCTCTACGTCGCGGCGACCGACCGCCCCGCCCTCGACCAGTGGACCGACCGCCTCTTCGCCGTCGACGCGAAGAGCGGCAAGCTGGACCCGCTCGCCACCCCCAAGGGGCCGTTCGGGGATCTCCGGATCTCGCCTTCCGGCCGCTCCCTCGCCTACCTGGGCTCCCGGGGCGACGGCCCGAGCCCCCACGACCTCTTCCTCCAGCCGCTCGATCCGTCGGGGAGCCCGGCGAAGAACCTGACCGGCGCCGGCCTCGACCGCCCGGTGGACGCCTTTGAATTCCGCGACGGCTCCCACCTCGTCGCCCTGGCCGAGGTGGGCTTCGGCGACCGCCTCTACGACCTCTCCCTGGGAGAGGGTGCGGCTTCCGCCGCTCCCAAAATCGAGGCCCGGCCCGAGCTGGCGACGCCGCCCGAGGGCTTCGCCCTCCTGCCCGACGGCGGCCTGGCCCTCGTCGCCGAACGGATGGCCGAGCCGGCCGAGATCTGGCTCGCCGCGCCCGGCAAGGCGCCCGAGAAGGTCACACACCTGAACGAGAGCGCGGCCGCCCTGCCGGCGGTGGCGCCCGAGCTCGTGCGCTACAAGAGCTTCGACGGCCAGGAGATCGAGGGGGCGATCCTGAAGCCGGCGAGCTGGAGCGCCGGGAGCCGGCTGCCGCTCGTCGTCCTCGTCCACGGCGGCCCCACCGGCCGCTGGCGGGATCGCTTCGAGTCCTGGGGCCAGCTCCTGGCCGCCCGTGGCTTCCTCGTCTTCTATCCCAATCCCCGCGGCTCGTCCGGCTATGGCCACGCCTTCCTGGCGAGCAACCGCGCCGACTGGGGCGGCGGCGACTACAAGGACATCATGGCTGGGGTCAACGTCCTGGTACAGCGCGGCCTCGCCGACCCCGACCACCTGGGCATCGGCGGCTGGTCCTACGGCGGCTACATGGCCGCCTGGGCGATCACCCAGACCCCGCGCTTCAAGGCGGCGGTGGCCGGCGCCGGCTTGAGCGACCTGGCGAGCGAGTTCGGCACCGAGGCGGGCTCGGCCTACGACGAATGGTTCTACGGTCTCCCCTACGAGCACCTGGACCGCTTCCAGAAGAGCTCGCCCATCACCCACGTCAAGAACGCCAAGACTCCCACCCTCCTCCTCCAGGGCGAGGCGGACACCACCGACCCGGTCGGCCAGAGCCAGCAGCTCTATCACGCGCTCAAGCGCTACGGCGTGCCGACCCAGCTCGTCCTCTATCCGCGCGAGGGCCACGGCCTGCGCGAGGAGAAGCACCTGCTCGACCGGTTGAACCGGGTGGTGGCCTGGTATGAGAAGTATTTGAAGTGAGGGGGAATCCGGACCTCCCGGCCGCGCTTCAGCTCATCCGGGGCAAACCGAAGAGGTTGACCAGGACCTCGTAGACGTCCAACTTGAAGTCCACCTTCTTCTCCTCGCTCTCGACCAGGTCCTTCTGCTCGGCGGTGAGGACGCCCAGGATGCGCGCGGTGGTGTTGATGCGCAGGGCGACCAGCTGGGCGGCCTGCCCGGAGATGCGCCCCAGGATCTGCTGCCGGGCGGCCTCGTCGGTCTTCCGGGCGAGCAGGTGCTCGCGCACCTGCCGGATCCCCTTGCCGAGCTCCAGGGTGATCGGTGCCACCTTGGCCTTGGTGTCCGCGAGGATGGCGTCGATGGCCTTCTTCTGCGGCTCGCTGAGCTCGGACGCCTTGGGCAGGGCGGCGGGGGGTGGGGCCTGCGCGGCGGCGATTCCGGCGATCCCCAGGAAAGCGAACAGGAGCAGCCAGGCACGGTAGTGGATTTTGGGCTTCATGCGGAGAGCCTACCAGGACCGGCCGGACAGGGGGGGACTAACCCCATAGGCGCTAACTTTGGCTCCGAGCGGCGACACAAACCCGAGGAAAGTCCTCCGGGAGACCTCCGGGAGCTTCCAAAACCTCTCCGGAAGCCTCCGGGACCGCTGAAAAGTCTTCCGGCACCCGTGGAAAGTCGTCCAGAGCCTCTCCGGGAGATTCCGGACGGTCTCCGGGAGCTTCCCGAGTCCCTCCAGACGCTTCCAGGACCTCTCCGGGAGGATCCAAACCACCTCCGGACGCTTCCGGAAACCCTCCGGACGCTTCCAGAAGCCCTCCGGGAGCTTCAAAAACCGTGGAAAGTCTTCCCGGAAGCGAGGAAAGTCACTTTCCACGCCCGAAAAGTCGAGCTGCATGCATGGAAAGTAAAATACCACGCATGAAAAGTCTTCCCGGACACGTGGAAAGTTACTTTCCATGGATGAAAAGTCGACCCGCACGCGTCAGAAGTCGAGCCGGACGGATCAAAAGTCGACCCGGAGGCGTAGAAAGTCGACCCGGAGAGGTGCTGGAAGACTTTCCACGCGTTGTCGAGGACTTTCCACAGGTTCCCGAGGACTTTGGAGGGATTCCGGCGGACTTTTCCGAGGGACTAGCCCCCTCCCGCCCCCTCGAGCAGACGCGCGAGCTGGCGCAGGCGCTCCTCGGAAGCGTCGGAGACCGCCCAATAGGTCATGCCGGACTGCGACCAGTGGACGAGGTGGAAGCCCTGGCGGGTGAAGGCGACGGGATCGGGGCCGGAGCGGTCCGGGGTGTAGGAAGTGGGCCAGGTGAAGACGTTGATGGTGTGGCGGTCGGCGCCGTAGACCAGGGCCGCCACCGGGTGGCCGCCGAGGTAGTCGAGGCGGCCGCCGAGGAGGGGGAAGCCGTGGCCGGCGAGGTCGACGACGAGCGGCGCGTAGTCGAGCTTGCCGGCGAACCAGGGTTTGACCGTGTGCTGGTCGGTCGACACCACGTCGGCCGGCCGGCCGGCGAGGAGCGAGCGGACATGGCTCGTCACCACCTCCTGGGCGAGGTCGGGGCCGGGCCGCGGCCCGAAACGTCCGAGGCTGAAGGAGAGGACCGCCACCAGGAGCAGAGCGGCGATTCCCTGGAATGCCGAGAGCCGCCAGGCCGGCCGGGGGGGGGCGGCCGGCCTGGCGGCGCCTGCGATCCCGGATTGCCGGGCGGCGCCGCGCAGGCGCCGGGTCAGATCCGGGGGAGCCTCAAAGCGCAGTCCGGCCCGGCCGATCGCCTCGCGCAGCGCCTGCTGCGTCGCGAGCGCCCGGGCGCAGTCCGCACACTCTGCGAGATGACGCTCGAAGGCCAGGGTCGTCTCCAGGTCGAGCTCGCCGTCGAGATAGGCCGCGACCTCGTGCACGGGTCTGCCGCAGCTCATGATCCTCCCTCCTTCACCCCGCGGGCGAGCAGGAACTCCTGCAGCTGCCGCCGGGCGCGCGCCAGGCGCGACATCACGGTGCCGATGGGGATGCCGGCAACCGCCGCGATCTCCTTGTAGGACAGCCCTTCCAGCTCGCGCAGCACGATCACCTCCCGGAACGGCAGGGGGAGCGCCTCGAACCCCAGGCGGAGCAGCTGGCCGTCGGCCTGGCGCAGGAGCGCGATCTCGGGATCGGCCCCGCCGCCCTCGGGGGTATGGATGGCCTCGTCGAACGGCGCCACTCCCTCCGCACCGCGGTCCCTCTGCTCCAGCCAGGTGTAGAAGGCGTTGCGGACGATGGTGAGCAGCCAGGCCCGGGGGTTGCCACCGTGGAAGCCGTCGAAGAACTGGAGCGCCCGCAGGCAGGCGGTCTGTGCCACGTCCTCTGCATCGGCATCGTTCTTGGTCAGCCAGCGGGCCAGGTCGTAGGCGGCGTCCAGGTGCGGCACGATGATCTGCTCGAAGCGGCTCCGCCGGTCCTGCCGGAACAGGCGATCGCGGAGCGAAGTCAGGATGGGAGGCATGGGAAGAGGGGAGGAGGGCTCCGCCTCCCCCATGGTATCCCCACTCGCGATGGAACGGACGTGAGACATGGCTCTCTTCGGCATCCCCTCACAAATACCAGCGCAGGGGAGCGGCGGCGAGGAGCGCGGCCAGAGCCAACCCCAGGCAGACCGCCCAGGCCGCGGTCCGAGGGCGGGCGCCCTGGAGCCGCCGAGCCCGCAGGAGCCCCGCGGCGAGGAGGAGGCTGCCGGCCGTCGCGGCCAGCTTCACCCCCAGCGCGACGAGGGCGACCCCGGTGACCTCGGGGAGCTGTCCCTTGAATCCCAGGCTGGCGGCGGCGAAACCGGCGCCGCTCGCCGCCTGGAGGCCCCAGGCGGCGAGGAGCGTCCAGGCGAGGCGCCGTTCGAGCCCGGGGACCCGGCCCTGGAGCCCCAGGGCCACGGCGGGGCTCGCCACCACGAGGACGGCACCCAGGTTGTGCCCGGCCTGCACCAGGGCGTAGACGAGCTCGGTCATTTCACGTGCACCTGGATCGACGTCTGCGGTCCGGTCGGCACGTGCCCCTTGTCGACCAGCTTGAGAGTGATCACGTGCTCGCCCGGGGTGAGCTTGGGCAGCCGGTAGGTCCCCTTGAGGTCGTGGATGCCGGGGCTGCGCTCGCCGTCCACCCAGACGTGGAAGTGGTCGTCCCCCGGTCCGAGCACGACCGCGTACTCCAAGGGGTAGGACTCGCCGGCGTCGAGCTGCGCGTGGTCCGCCGGGGTGAGGATCTTGAGGTTGCCGGTCGAGGCCGGAGCGGCGGAGGCGCCGACGGCGAGCGCTAAGAGAAGAAAGGACAGGATGAGGACGAGGCGATGGTTCTTCATGGGATCTCCCTTGCCGCGTGGCGCGGCAGCTTCGGAGCTGCTCGCCCGGAGCCGATCGTCGGCCCGTCGAGCGCTCCCTCTGCCGGCCTAGACTGGATTTCGGGAGGTTTATTCCCGGAGGCCCCTCACCCCCCTACCCCCCTCTCCCGGCCCGCCCTCCCTGTCCACCGGGAGAGGGGGGGGAAAGAAACTTCGCGCGGGGTTGTCGCCTCCTACTCGCTGCGCTCCCCTCTCCCGGCGGTCGGGATGGGCGGGCCGGGAGAGGGGCTGGGGGTGAGGGCCAGGCGGCGGAGATTTTACAAATCCCCGGCGATATGCCATACTGTCCGTCCCTTCACTGGCTGGCTTGTTTCGTTCGGGTCTCTGCAAGGGCAGCTCGCGGAAGCGTTCCCCGAGCCCGAGCGGCGGCCTCTCCCCGGCAAGTCCCCCGTCTCCTCCAACTCGCGCCGGAATCTCCTCGCGCTGCGCGCCGTGGTGCGCGTGGCCTGGAAGGTACCTCTATCTCTATGAGCTTTTCTCAGTTCGATCTTCACCCGTCCCTCTTGAAGGGCGTTGCCACCCTGGGCTTCACGACCCCGACTCCGATCCAGGTCGACTCCATCCCGCCGGCCTTGGCCGGCCGGGACCTGCTGGCCTGCGCCATGACGGGGAGCGGCAAGACCGCGGCGTTTCTCCTGCCCATCCTCAACCGCCTGCTCGCCAAGCCGCGGGGCACCACCCGGGCGCTCGTCCTCGCTCCCACTCGCGAGCTCGCGGCGCAGATCGCCGAGCACCTGCAGGGCCTGGCGGGCCATACGGGCATCCGCGGCGCCGCGGTCTTCGGCGGTGTCGGCATGGGGCCGCAGGAGCGCGCCTTCAAGACCGGCGTCGACGTCATCGTCGCCACCCCGGGCCGCCTGCTCGATCACTTCCAGCGCGGCTACGCCCGCCTCCAGGGCCTCGAAGTGCTGGTCCTCGACGAGGCCGACCGCATGCTCGACATGGGCTTCCTCCCCGACATCCGCCGGGTCCTGAAGCACCTGCCGCAGACCCGCCGCCAGACCCTCTTCTTCTCCGCCACCCTGCCGGCGCCGATCCTCGCCCTGTCGCGCGAGATGCTCGCCGATCCGGTCAAGATCAACATCGATCGCCCGGCGGCGCCGGCGACCGGTGTGGCGCAGGCGGTCTATCCGGTGGCGCAGGAGCTCAAGTCGCACCTGCTGCTCCAGATGCTGCGCGAGGGCAAGATCGAGAGCGCCCTGGTCTTCACCCGCACCAAGCACCGGGCGAACCGGGTGGCCGATTTCCTCTCCCGCCACGGCATCGCCTGCGACAGAATCCACGGCAACCGCAGCCAGTCGCAGCGCACCGACGCCCTGAAGCGCTTCAAGTCGGGGGCGAACCGGGTCCTGGTGGCGACCGACATCGCGGCGCGGGGGATCGACGTCGAGGCGCTCTCCCACGTCATCAACTTCGACGTCCCCAACCTGCCGGAGGATTACATCCACCGGGTCGGCCGCACCGCCCGGGCCTCCGCCACGGGTGACGCCTTCACCTTTGCCGCCCCGGCCGAGCAGGGCGAGCTCTCGGCGATCGAGCGGGCGGTGGGCAAGCGCCTGCCGCGCCACACCCTGGAAGGCTTCGACTACGGACAGCGGCCGAACGAGAAGCTGGAGATCCCGCTCGGCGAACGGATCGCCGAGATCCGCGCCCGGAAGGCCCAGGACCGCGTCCGCGCCCAGGCGAACGCGGCGCGTCGGGCCCAGGGTCCGGTCGCAGGAGCACCGCGCGGTGCGGGGGCGCCGCGCGGTCAGGGCCATGCCCGCCCGGCCGGCCGGCCCGCGGAGGCCTCCCGTCCGGCATCGCCGGGCGGCTCGCCCCTGCGTCGCCACACCGGCGGTCCCTCCCGCCGGCCCGCCGTTCGCCACAGCCGGTAAAGCCGGCAGCGCCCCCCTCTCTCTCGTGAGGGGGGCCCTCACCCCAGCTCCCCCAGCAACTCCAAATCCACCCGGCTCTTGACCGTCCGCCGATCGAGCCCCAGCCTCCGGCCGGCCTCTTCATAGCTGCCGGTCTTGGCGTAGACGAGGGTGCAGTAGCGGCGGAGGACCTCCTCGGCGGAGAGGTCGGCGGCGAGGATCTCGGCCGCCAGGCGCTCGCGGACGCCCGCCGTTCCCGGGCTCGCCGGCCGGTACTCGCGGCGGATGAGGACGTTGTTGACGCACTGGGCGAGCTCGCGGACGTTGCCGGGCCACGGGTAGTCCGGCCCCAGGTGCTCGCCGATCCAGCTCTCCGCTTCGCGCGCCACCTCGCCGGCCAGCTCCTCCGTCTCCTTCCCCACGGTGCGCTGGGCAAGGTAGAGGAGGAGGTTCGACAGCTCCTCCGGCGACTCGGCGATCCGCTCGCGGAGCGTGGGGGTGACCAGGAGGTCCGAGCAGAGGCGGTAGTAGAGATCGGCGCGGAACCGGCCGGCCTGCATCTCGCGGGCGAGGTCGCGGTTGGTGGCGGCCACCACCTTGCCCTGGAAGGGGCGCCCCTGGGTCTCGCCCAGGCGCTGGAAGGTGCGGGTCTCCAGCACCCGGAGGAGCTTCACCTGGATCGCGAGATCCGTCTCGCCGATCTCGTCCAGGAAGACGGTGCCGAGCGGCGGGCAGACCTCGAACCAGCCGGTGCGGTCCTGGATCGCCCCGGTGAAGGCGCCACGCCGGTGGCCGAACAGCTCGGACTCGATCAAGGTCGGCGAGAGCGCCGAAAGGTTCAGGGGATAGAAGGACTTGGCCCAGCTCTCCCGGAACTTCAGGCCGGCCGGGTCGAAGGGGATGTAGCGCGAGTAGCCGATGGCGCGCGCCACCAGCTCCTTGCCGGTCCCCGAGGGGCCGGTGACCAGGGTGGTGACGTCCCCCAGGGTGCGGTAGAGGGCCTGCTGGTAGCGCCGGAGGTCGTGGGTGAAGATCGACTGCCAGACCTGCTCGCGCAGGCGCGCCGCGGGAGGCGAGCCGCCGAGGATGGAGCGGAAGGTGAAGTGGAAGGCGCGCCGGATCTGGAAGCAGCAGGCGAAGAGGTGAGCCGGGTCGAGCGCGCTCTCCGCGGCGAGGACCGGCAGATCGAGAAAATGCCCGAGGTCGGCCTCAAAGTCGCGGTAGAAGCCGAAGGAGGCCTGCCCGCCGCCGCTTTCCTGGGTGCGGAGGGCGGCGAAAAAGCGGTCCTGGTAGCGGCTGTAGACGAGATAGAGGACGAGGTCGCGGTAGAGCTCCAGCTCGACGCGGTCGACGACCGGCGGCCGCGGAGCGGCGAGGCGCTCCCGCAGAGCTTCGGCCAGCTCGCCGGCCGCTTCGGTCAGGCCGGGGACGTTGGGGTTGTCCCCGGGATCGATCTGGGCATGCCAGACCACGTCGTACGGGGTGAAGGCGTCGCCCAGGGCCTGGCGTTCGAGGCTCAGGCGTTCCGGGGTGAACGGGTTGCAGTAGGCGAGGCGAGCGATGGCCTCCACCCTCTCCCGCTCCCGCCCGGTGAGGAGCGGGTCCCGGCGGGACGGCCGCGCGCGCTGGATCTCCGGCATCGGCAAGCCTCCTCGGACATTCGGTGCAGGGTCACTATACAACCGATGTCGATCTCCTTCTGCCGTCCTCCCCTTCCGGTTCCCGGCCTAGCCCGCTAAACCCTGTCCTGGCAGGCGCTTGCCTCCTGCCGACCGGACTGGCACGGACGTCGCTCTCCTCGGGACCATGACCGCGGCGAAGACCGCGGCCCTCAAGGAGAAAAAACCATGCGACCACGAGTTTCGTCGGGTATCGGCCTGCTGTTCCTGCTCCTCCTCCTCCTCCCGGCCTCCGGCGCCCACGCCGCGGGGCTGCTCCTCGCCGACGGCGGCCTGGGCGGGGCGCTGGAGATCCAGGAGCAGACCGTCCAGGTGACGATCAACAATGGCATCGCCGTGACCACCGTCGACCAGGTCTTCAAGAACACCGAGGACCGCCAGGTGGAGGCGCTCTATACCTTCCCCGTCCCCAAGGGCGCCTCGGTGGCCAACTTCAGCATGTGGATAGGCGGTAAGGAGATGGTGGGCGAGGTGGTCGAGAAGCAGCGCGCCCGCCAGATCTACGACAGCTACAAACGGCAGCGGAAGGATCCCGGCCTTCTGGAGCAGGCGAATTTCAAGAGCTTCGAGATGCGGGTCTTCCCCATCGGCCCGCGGGCCGAGCAGCGGGTCCAGATCGCCTACTACCAGGAGCTCGATTTCGATCACGACTGGGCGACCTACGTCTATCCCCTGGCCACGGTGACCCAGGAAGGACGTGGTGCCATGGGGAGCCGCACCACCGGCAAGTTCGGGTTGAACCTGGAGGTCCGTTCGGAGGTCCCGATCACCGCCATGGAGAGCCCGAGCCACGGCAAGGACTTCGCCTTCGCCCACCATGGCGAGGGGCACTGGCAGGCGAGCCTGGAGACCACCGGCGGCGACCTCAATCGGGACGTGGTGGTCGCCTATCACACGGTGCGCCCGCACACCGGGATCGACCTCCTCGCCTCCCAGGAGAGAGGGGAGGACGGCTATTTCCTCCTCACCCTGACCGCGGGCGAGGAGCTGGCGAAGAAGGTTTCCGGGATGGACTACGTCTTCGTCCTCGACGTGTCGGGGAGCATGAACCAGGACGGCAAGCTCGCCCTGGCCCGCGGCTCGCTCGGCGCCTTCGTTCAGGCCCTGGGCGAGGGGGACCGTTTCGAGGTCATCACCTTCAACGTCGCCGCCCGCAACCTGTTCCGCGAGCTGAAAGGGGCCGACACCGCCGCCAAATCGCAGGCGGTCGCCTTCCTCCAGTCGCAGGAGGCACGCGGCGGCACCTTCCTGGAGCCGGCCCTGCGCGCTGCCTACCAGTACAAGAACCCCGACCGGCCGCTCAACGTGATCGTCCTCTCGGACGGCCTGACCGAGCAATCGGAGCGGCGGACGCTGCTCCAGCTCATCGCCGAGCGCCCGGCCGGCACCCGGGCCTTCTGTATCGGCGTCGGCAACGAGGTGAATCGGCCGCTCTTGGAGCAGCTCGCCCAGGACTCCGGCGGGCTTGCCGCCTTCGTCTCGCACGAGGACAACTTCGAGCGCCAGGCCCAGGCCTTCCGCCGCAAGCTCCTGCGGCCGGCGGCGAGCAACGTCAAGCTCAGCCTGGAGGGCGCCGACGCCTACGACCTGGAGCCCAAACAGCTCCCCAGCCTCTACTACGGGATGCCGGTCCGCCTCTACGGCCGCTACCGGAAGGCCGGTCCGGTCCAGGTGCGCGTCCAGGCCGACCTCGGCGGCGAGCTCCTCGACCGCACGGTCCAGGTCGAGATCCCGGAGCGCGCCCAAAACCCGGAGATCGAGCGCATGTGGGCCTGGCACCGGATCGCGAGCCTGGAGAAGGAGGCCGACCGCGCCGGCGACAGGAACGCCGTGATCGCCGACGTCGTCCGCCTGGGCGAGGGTTACTCGATCGTCAGCGAGTACACCTCGTTCCTGGTGCTGGAGAACGACGCCGAGTACCAGCGCTGGCAGATCGAGCGCAGGAACGCCACCCGGGTCGAGCGCGACCGGCAGAACCAGGGGCGGGTGCAGGCCGAGCTCGAACGGCTGCGCGCCAAGGCCGTGGACGGCCTCGGACCGGTGGAGCGGGCGAGCGCTCCGGCGCCCTCGGCGCCGCTCGCCGCACAGCGGGTGGCGCCCGCGCTGCCCGCGGCGCCAGGAGCGACCCCGCGCCCGAACCGTGCCGGCAGCCACGACGTGGACCTCGGAGGCGGGGGCGGAGGAGGTGGCGCCGGCGGTGCCGGCGGTGCCGGCGCCATGGATCCGATCACCGCGGGGCTCGCCGTGACCCTGGCCGGGCTGGCGCTCGTCCGCCGGCGGACGGGGCGGTAAGGGTCGACCGGGCAAGGGGGGCGCCTTCCCGGCGCCCCCTGCTTTTTGGCGCTGCCGGCTCCAGGCTTCGCTAGGATTTGAAAAGGAGTTACACTTCGCTTGCTGTGTCTGTGCAATCCATGGCTGGGCTCGAAGCGCCGGAGTGGAGCGACCGTTGGCCCCAGTGCCGTCTGCTCCTGGAGCTCGCGCAGCTCGCCATGTGCAACGGCCGGCCGGAAGTCTGCCGCCGGCTGCGGGAACGGCTCCAGGTCTGCCGCCTGCGCCTGCGCGGCGCGCCGGTGCTGGTCGACAACACCCTCTCCGAGCTCTGGCTCGCCGCCGGCCTGGCCCTGGAGGGGGACCTTCCCGCGGCCCGGCGGCACACCCTGGAGGCGGGACGCAAGGCCGACCGGGTGGAGAGACTGCGGCGCGACGAGCTGCGCCGGAAGGCTCGGGCGCTGTGCTGCCAGGCCCGGCAGCTGAAGGCGAGGACCCAACAGCTCCGGCGCGAGAGCGAGGCACTGCTCGTCGCCTCGCGCGCTCTCCTCGCCACCCTCTCGGGCGCCCCGGAGCCCGCCGTCCTGGCCTCCATCGCCTGACGGTCAGGACATCCCGCGGATGGGGCAGCGCCGTATCCTTGAGACATGGAAGAGAAAGACCTGGACCTCCCGCGCGTCACCCCGGTCGGCATCCTGGAACGGCCGGCCGGCTACACGGCTGCCCCGCGCCGGTTCCCCCCCACCATCCGCGCCTTCGCCCTCCTGCTCCTCCTCGCCTTCGCCCTGGTGACGGTGGCGACGACGGTGTCCAGCCTGGGCGCCTATTGCCTGACCACCGAGCCGGGGGACGTGCGGACGCTGCCAACCCTCCCCACTACTCCTTGACGATCTCGATCAGCTCGACGTCGAAGACCAGCGTCCCGGCCGGGAAGCCGTGCTGGCCCTTGTAGGCGAGCTTCTCGGGGACCCAGAGCCGGCGGGTCTCCCCGGCGGTCATCAGCTGCAGCCCCTCGGTCCAGCCGGGGATCACCTTCTGCAGGTTGAAGGTGGCGGGCACGCCACGGGCGAGCGAGGAGTCGAACATCCTGCCGTCGGTCGTCCAGCCGGTGTAATTGACCTTGACCGTGCTCCCCTCCTTGGGGTGCTGGCTGCCGGTGCCGGGGGTCAGCACCTTGGTGACCAGGCCGGACGGGGTGCGCTGGGCGTCGGCGGGCGGGGCGGCCACGTCGGCGGGGGCCGGCGGGGGCGGCTTCAGGATGTCGAGCAGCTCGACGTCGAAGACCAGCATCCCCTGCGGCTTGCCCGGGCGCCCCTCGTAGGCGAGGTTGGCGGGAATCCACAGCCGCCGCTTCTCGCCCTGGACCATGAGCTGCAGCCCCTCGGTCCAGCCGGCGATCACCTTGTCGAGCGGCAGGACCGCCGGTTTGCCGCGCCCGACCGAGGAGTCGAACATCTTGCCGTCGGTCGTCCAGCCGGTGTAGTGGACCTTGACCCGATCGGTGGCCGTGGGGTGGACAGTGCCGGTCCCCGCCGTCAGGACCTTCGAGGCCAGCCCGGAGGCGGTCTTCACCGCATCGGCCGGCGGGGCCGCCACGTCGGGCGGGGCGGGGATCTCTCCGGCGGCCGGCGCTGCCGGGGGCTGCGGCGCCGGGGTCTCGGCGGCGTGGAGGCGGAACGTGGCGAGGGGGAGCAGGGCGAGCAGGGCGGCGAGTGAGAGGAGTCTCCGTTTCATGGCGCGTTAACCCTACCGCGCCCGGCGGTGACGGATCAACCCGGCGGGGCCGGCTACTCCGCGGGGTCCGTTCCGTCCCCGCCATCGCCCCGTATCGGCACGGCGTCGACGCTCTTGAAGCGGGCGAGGGCGACCTTCCCCGGAGGGAGGCCGCGCGGCTTGCTGATCTCGGCGCAGGTGGCGACGTGGACGGCCACCCGGCCGCCGCGGCGGGCCTTGGAGTAGCCGGCGGCGAGGCCGGCGGCGAAGCGCAGGGTCTCGCGCGGCAGCCGGTCGAGCCCGTCGGGGTTGCGCACCACGACGTGCGAGCCCGATTCGCCCGCCACGTGGAGCCAGAAGTCGCGCGGCGCCCCGATCTTGAAGGTCAGGACGTCGTTGTCCTCGGCGGTCCGGCCGACCAGCACGGTGAGGCCGTCGGGCGAGACGAAGCGGCGCGCCACCGAGCGCCCCTGCCAGATCCCGGCCTCGGGGTCGGACGGCGGCGGCGGCTTGCGGTCGGCTCTCCCCATGGGCTCGCTACCCTACCGCGGAAAGGTACAATTCAGGGAGAGCTGCAAGGGAAGTAACGGTGAGCGGGGCCGCCACGCCTCTCCTCACGGGATGACGATGCCGGAGCCTCTCGAACCGCCCGCCGACCTCAAGACGGTGCTCGCCGCCGAGCGCGCCGCCATCGCCCTGGCGCGGCAAGGCCTGGGGATGAGCCCCGAGGAGAGCCGGCAGGCGCCGCTCTGGGGGCTCGCCCTCTCGGGCGGCGGTATCCGCAGCGCCACCTTCAACTTAGGGGTCCTCCAGGCCCTCGCCCAGCGGCGCCTGCTGTCGCGCTTCGACTATCTGTCGACGGTCTCGGGTGGCGGCTACATCGGCGGCTGGCTGACCGCCCTCTGCCACCGCTTCGGCGGCATCCGGGCGGTCGAGGAGGAGCTCGACGGCGATCCCACCCGGCTCGCGGAAGAGACCGGCGACCGCGACCCGGTGACCTGGCTGCGCGACTACAGCAACTACTTGACGCCGCAAAAGGGGCTGCTCTCCGGCGACACCTGGGCGGCGATCGCGACCTATCTGCGCAACCTTCTGCTGAACCAGACCGCCCTGGTCTGCTTCCTCGCGCTGCTCCTTCTCCTGCCGCGCGGGCTCTACGCCCTCTCCCTGAATCTCGTCGAGCATCCCAACCTCTGCTTCTGGGGGGCGCTGGGGATCGCCGCCCTGGCCCTCCTCTTCGTCGCCAGGAACCTCTCGGTCTTCGACAGCCTGGGGACGCCGCGGTGGAACTCGAACCGGCACATCCAGTATCTGGTCACCCTGCCCCTCCTCACCGCCGCCTGGCTCCTCGTCTGCGCGTTCTCGGGGCCGCGCGACTTCGGGCACCTCCCGGTCTCGGCCTGGGGCGGCAGCACGGCGCTCCTCTACTCGGCGGTCTGGGGCCTCGCCTTCCTTGCCGACCTCTGGCGCCGCCGGACCGCCACCAGGGTGGGCCGGCCGGGCGTCCGCTCCTGGCCGGCGGTCCTCCTCTCCGCCCCGGCGGCGGGATTTTTCGGCGGCGCCTGCCTGGGGGCGATCCACCACTTTCTCGACTCGCTGCGCGGTTCGCTCTTCCCCGGGGTGCAGTCGCTCGCCGTCTACTCCGCCGAGCGCTCCGCGGCGCTCTGGATGGCGATCGGGTTCGGGCCGCCCCTGGTGGTGCTCGGCGCCACCCTCATGGCGGTCCTCCACCTGGGCCTTTCCGGCCGCGGGCTCGCCGACTGGATCCGCGAGTGGTGGGCGCGGCTCGGCGGCTCGCTCCTCATCGTCAGCCTCCTGCTCTGGGCGCCGCTCTTCGTCCTCATCCTCTTCGGCCCCTGGGTCGAGGCCCGGGCCGAGAGCGCCACCCCCTGGCTCAAGACCCTCCTCACCTCGGGCTGGGTGCTCTCCACCCTGGGCGGCATCCTGGCCGGCCGCAGCCCGAAGACGGGCGGGGTCCAGGGGGACCGCCGGCTGGATTGGATCGCCCGCTCCGCGGGCTACGTCTTCGTCACCGGCTTCGCCATCCTCCTGAGCCTCGCCCTCCGCGTCGGCCTCCTCCGGCTGGCCGCGGCGCTGCCCGGCGCCTCGACCGATCTCTTCGACCTGGCGGCGAAGAGCCGGGAGCTCTGGCCGCACACCGTGCTCCTCCTCTCGGGTTCCAGCTCGTGGCCGCTCCTCGGCCTCGCCGCGGGGGGGCTCGCGACGGTGCTCCTCGTCCTCGTCTGGCGGCTGGACGTCAACGAGTTCTCGATGAACCCGCTCTACCGCAACCGGGTGGTGCGCTGCTACCTCGGGGCCTCGAACCGGCAGCGCCGGGCGGAGCGCTTCACCGGCTTCGATCCGAGCGACGACCTGCCCTTGGCCGCGCTCGGCCCCGCCCGTCCCTACCCGCTCCTGAACGCCGCCCTGAACCACATGAGCGGCCGGCGGATCGCCTGGCGCGAGCGCAAGGCCCTGCCCTTCGTCCTCTCCCCTCTCTGGTGCGGCTACGACATCGGCCTGCGCGGCCGCCTCCCCGAGCCCGGCGAGCCGCAGAGCGGCTATCGCCCCGCCGCCCTCTACGCCAGCAAGCCCGAGGAGCTGTCGCTGGGGACGGCCCTCGCCATCTCCGGCGCGGCGGTCAACCCCTGCATGGGCTATCACAGCTCGCCGGCCGTGACCTTCCTCCTCACCCTGTTCAACGCCCGGCTCGGCTGGTGGCTGCCCAACCCCCGGGTGGGGAGCCGCTGGCGGGAGTCGGGGCCAAGCTGGGGCCTGCGCTACCTCTTGACCGAGCTCTTCGGCCGCACCGACTTCTCGCGCCCTCACGTTCATCTGTCGGACGGCGGCCACGCCGAGAACCTCGGCCTTTACCAGCTGGTCAAGCGGGGCTGCTCGTTCATTGTCGTCGCCGACGCGAGCGGCGATCCCGACTTCACCTTCGGCGACCTCGCCCGCGCCCTGCGCCTCTGCCGGATCGACCTCGGGGTGGAGATCGAGATCGATTTGACGCCGCTACGGCCCGACCCGTCGACGCGGCAGAGCGCGCAGGCGTGGCAGATGGGGACGATCCACTACGAAGCGGTCGATCCCGGCGCCCGCCCCGGCGTCCTCCTCTACTTGAAGGCTGCCTTAACCTCCGGACTGCCCTCCGACGTGGCGAGCTTCGCCCGCGAGTCCCCGGCCTTCCCCCACGACTCGACCGCCAACCAGTGGTTTACCGAGACCCAGTTCGAGAGCTACCGCCTGCTCGGCCAGGGGGTGGCGGCGGCCGCCCTGGCCGCCGGGCTCCCTCAGGAGCCGCAGGCCAGCCCCAGAGCCAATAGCCAACGTAAGCAGATACAGCCCGTCTCCAGGGATGACGGCCCGTCGAAACTGGCGCAAGCTCGTTGTCACCAAATTACCCTCAACGGTAACTCTATCTTGTAGGGAGACGCCACAGACAGCTCATATCGCTGGAACCGAACCTACAGGAGGCCGGGTGACGAGCGCGCATCCGACGTTGGAGCGGGTGATCGCTATCTATAAGGACGGCGACCCGGACGACCGGGACCTCCACCTGGCGGGCCGGACTCTCGTCGAGAAGGCCTGCGCGGAGATCGAGAAGTGCGCTCCCGAGTGGGCCATCCCCCTCCTGCGGGAGGCCGAGCCTCTCCTCGACCGCGAGCGGGACCCGCGGCTCCTCCTCTGTTTGCGGCACAACCTGCTCGACAGCCTGGCCAAGGTGGGGAGCTTTGCCGAGGCCGATACCTGGCCCCCGAGGTACGGACGTTCTGCCAGGAAATCGGCGGGGACCTCGACCTCGTGCGCCTGCGCTGGGTGGAGGGGAAGATCGACTTCGGCCTCGGCAGGCTCGAATCCGCCGAGGCGGCCTTCCGGGAGGTGCAGCGAGAATTCTTGAACCGTCGGCTGGGCTACGACGTGGCGCTGGTCTCGCTGGACCTGGCGCTTCTCTATGCCCAGGAGGGACGGACCGGGGTTCTCAAGCGGCTGGCCGCCGAGCTGATCCCGGCTTTCGAGTCGCGCGAGGTCCACCGTGAGGCCATGGCTGCGCTCCTCATGTTCCAGGCGGCGTGCGAGGAGGAACGGGTCACCGTCCAACTCGCCCGGCACCTCGCCGACTTCCTGGAGAGGGAGCGGCGGCCGGCCCCGTTTCCGGCACACTCTTGACCGGGCGGCTCGCTCACGGCCGTGGCGGCCGTCGGGACGCAGCCGCCCCGGAAGGAGTGTGCCATGCGCCGTTCCGTTCCGGGCCGCGCCCTCGCGGCCCTCGTGCTTCTCGCCCTTCTCCTCCTCCCCTCGATCGCCCTCGCACAGCCCCGAAAGACTTCCGAAAGGAAGGCTCCGGCCGCGCGGACCGCGGAGGTCGGGTTCTTCCTCCGCCTCTGGAGCCGCTGGACTCACCTCTGGGGCCAGGAGGGAAGCGGACTCGATCCTAACGGTCTGAAGCCCCAGGCCGGTACTCCGGCAGGCGGCGGAGCTTCCGCTTCCGGTGAGGAGGGCTCGGGTCTCGACCCTGACGGAAAGTAACTCGCGCGGGCCGGAGCCCAGCGGCTCCGGCCCCTGCCCCTCGACCCGGACCGGGTGGAGCGAAGAAAGGAAGGGCAGCCAAGCGCGTGTCGCCCCCCTCCTGGCCTCCCCCCTGATCCAACCGCCGCCCTCCCAGGGGGGAGGGACCCACCGCC
>Ga0137403_10001762_pt1 | contig 27080 bp, 23 predicted proteins | sample CZOMad2_1_16fung_FD_122057 | JGI IMG/M metagenome (GOLD analysis project Ga0137403, IMG submission 122057) | Vadose zone soil fungal communities from Angelo Coast Range Reserve, California, USA - CZOMad2_1_16fungal (Hybrid Assembly) | ecosystem: Environmental > Terrestrial > Soil > Vadose zone... | reverse complement strand
TGGATTGCGATTTCGAGAGCCAATTTTGGATTGAGGGGACCATCCCTACGCACGCGAGTCTCCAAGGTTTCGCCCTCGACCAACTCCATTGCGTAGAAACAGCGACTGCCATCCGGCGAAGCCCCGAACTGGAAAACGGCAGCCACATTTGGATGCCGTAGGGCAGCGGCGGCGCGAGCTTCACGCAAAAAACGTTCGCGCATAGTGTGTGAACCGCGCGCAGCCGCTGGAACGTCGATCACTTTCAAGGCGACCTTGCGACGCAACACTTTGTCCACTGCCAGATAGGTGACCCCAAATGCGCCACGACCGAGTTCCCAGAAGGAGCCGTCTTCGCGCCGCACGACCTCGAAATCGCCGAAGACCAGCGGGGCTAACGATTTGGTGTCGAAGGTTGATGATTTTTCGACACCTGTCCGCAGGAGACAAGCAACGCACTCGCCTTTCGCGTTCAACGGCTCGCCGCATATCGAACAAACCGTGACCGCGGATGCCCGTGATGTTGCCATGGCACGTCTTTCTCAATCTTCCGTTAATATACGGAGCAACTCGTGCAACTCTTCGTCCACCTGCGCTTGGGTATCCACAGTTCGGCGGACCTCCGCCCGCAACACTTCCCGGTAGCGCGCTCGAAGGCGAGTAACATGGCTCCGAAAGGTTGACTCCGTGATGCCTAAACGAACCGCCGGCTGAGCGTAAGCCAGTGGCGGACCGGCGCATCCGGCGAGAAAAATTTTCAATTCGTTGAAGACCTTCCCCTTGGACTCATTTCTGTAATCTGCCGAAATCATTTACAACAAATTAGGCTCAGCGAAGAATTTATTGCGCTTCGCTGCAAGCTACTTATAAACGGTCTCCGGCTCGGGTTCCGAAATGAGTTTTTGAAAATCTGGATCATTGCGGATTGGGTCCCACACGAGGTCGATCTTCAAACGCGCGACGGAAATGACTTGTCCTGCAGGAGCTGTGAGGAGCTGGCGAAGTATTCCTACCGCCTCTTCGGCATGTCCAGTGCGCGCTTCGATTTCGGCCAGTGCATTAAGTAAAATCCGGCCGGCAAGCGCATCTTTTTCTACCGGGAGTGAATCTGCGGCTTGTTTCGCAACGCGGACTGCATCGGCGCTACGCCCGAGGCAAACATAAACCCATGCCAGCGCCACCATTGATGCCCGGTCTTCCGATCGCTCGGCCAAGCGGGCCTCAAGTAAAGCTCGCGCTTGCTCGCACTCTGATTTTGCTACTTCGCCTTGACCGGCAATTACTTGAATTCCAATCCGCGCCTCAAGTTGTCGCAAACGCTCTTCCGGAGCATTCATCGGCAGAGTGTCCCATGCTTTGAGAGCGTCAGCGAAATGCCTCTCGAGCACGTCGAGATACACGCGTTCGTCGATCATCGTTGAAACACCCTGCCCCAGCCACCGGTGTGTCCTGCTTTCTGCTGGCACACCTTCGTAGGCTTGTTTGGCGCGTCGGACATCGCCGGCGCTGTTGACGTAGGTACGCGCGAGATAGACGGCGGCCAGCGCATTGTGTGGGTCAAGAGCCAGCGCGCGCCTAAACGCATGTTCAGCGTCGCCCCAGCGGCGAAGCGAATTGCAGGTTACACCGATTTCGGTCGGGATCTGAGGATCGCGCGGATCGAGCTCCGCCGCGCGTTCATCCGCCGCGAGCGACTGTTTCCATTCGCCGCGACGGCGGTAAATCGCCGCATAGAAGCTTTGCGCGTTCGCATTGTTTGGCTGGAGTTCGACGACCCGGTCGAGTTCGCTCAGCGCAGGATCGTAGTCACGATGGCCCCAGTAATGAAATAGCGCTAGCGCCAGATGTGCATCCGCCAAAGCCGGAGCAATCGCTAGTGCGCGATCGATGTGAGATTTGACCTCCGCCAGCTCGGCCGAGGTCAGATTACTGATAAGCCAGTGTCGAAATAATTGGCTGTAGGCCAGTCGCGCGTAAGCGAGCGCGAAATTCGTGTCTCGCGCTACTGCTTGTCGGTAAAAGGTTTGGGCGCGATCAAAGAGTTCGGAGTTTAATGCGCTTTCAGCCTGGCGCTCTTCGTACTCACCTTTTAGGAATAGATCATAGGCTTCCGTATCACGGGTAGGCGCTGTGGCCAGAGCATCGGTCTGGCTCGGAGAAAGCTTGGCGCGCAATGCATCAGCAATCTCCTGTGCGACCTCGGTTTCGACAGCAAAAACATCCTTTAAATCGCGATCGTAACTCTTTGCCCATAGATGCGTGTCCATGCGCGCGTCGAGCAATTGAACATTTACGCGGACTTTGTCTGCAGCTCTTTGCACGCTGCCTTCCAGCACGTTGGCTACGCCGAGTTCACGGGCTACCGTCTTCAAGTCTTCTGGGTTGCTCTTGTATTTGGCTGTCGAAGAACGGGAGATGACTTTCAGATCCCCTATAGCAGCGAGTTTAGTCAGAATTTCACTCTGAATACCATCGGCGAAATAAGCGTTATCGGGATCGCGACTCAAGTTTTCGAACGGAAGCACGGCAATGCTTTTCTCTGGCGCCGGAGCAAAGTTGGCCCGGCCAGGAGCACCCGATGCTGATGCGCTCAATGCGACCGGCAGCTTTGCTTCTTCAACAAGTTTTTCAAATCGAGGATCGCCGCGCAGCGGGTCCCAAAGCGGGAGCAGTTTCAGTTGGCCATAGCTGACAGGACTCGGGTGACGGATGGTGGTGGCAAGCTGTTCGCAGGCGAGATCTTTGTCACCAACCCACGCTGCAATCATGGCCAAATACTTGACCATCGTGATGCCACTGAATGCATCTTTTTCCATAGGGTTAAGCCCCACCGCGCGACGGCCTTCACGCAGAGCTTCCTCTTTCCGGCCGAGGCCGGCGTCAATCAAACCAAGCACGCACAACGCCGGGCCGTAATTTGGTTGAGCTTGGACGATTTTCTCCTGCTCTGCCCGTGCAGCGGTGAAAGCTGACCGCGCTCTCTTGTCGTCCCCTGTCATGCGAGCGATAACGCCTTCTACGCATGTGCGGTTGAAACGAACGTTGTCGGGCGCACCTAAGTTGATCGGATTCTCGCCTAACGCGATTAACGCACTCTTTGCGGCATCGGTATCGCGTTCGGCTAGCGCGCAATCAAGCAAGAACTCGGCGATCCTCGGCAGCGCGGCGGGATTTCTGGCGCGGATTGAGTCGATCGCTTGATGCAAGAGCCGGGTATCGGCTTTCGAATACAACTCTGCGAGAGCGCGCCCTGCCGTTGCTTCAGCGTTATCCGGAACGATGGCAAATATGCGATCCCACACCAGTTTCTCTTCAGCGTAGCGCCGGCACACCTGGTAACTTAGTGCAAGCTGCTGCAGCGTTGAAATGTTACGCGGGTCGAGCTCGACGGCGCGCTCGAGGTCCTTTATGGATTCTCCCCAGCGCCCCTGACGCCGCTCGATGTAACCCTTCAACTCGACCATTCGCGGATCATTCGGCAATGTTTGGCGAGCAGCTTCCAGCTCGGCCAAAGCGCCGTCGTAATCGAGGTATCCTCGATAAAGATTCTCCGCACGCGCCAGATGTGCTTCGCCTGCACCCGGCCGCAGGCGAGAGGCTGCTTCAATAGCGGTTTCCGCTGAGGCCAGCCGCCCGGATGTATGGTCAAAGCCAAGCAAATAGAGCACATCATGAGTAAAGGCGAGCTGGCAGTAGGCTTGGAAGAACGATGGGTCACGTGCGACAGCCTGGTTCAGCAGATCGGCCGCCTGTAGTAAATCCGCTTTCCCCGTACTAGTGACGCTCACCGTCAGAAGCAGATTTTTGGCACGGGTGTAGAGATCGAACGCGCTGACGTCGTTCGTCGGCGGACGTTCGATTGCGTTCTTTTCATCTGGTGAAAGTTTTGCCTGCAACTGGTCGGCGATCGTCTTTGCGATCTCGCTCTGAATAGCGAAAACATCGGCGAGATCGCGGTCATAGGTCTGGCCCCATAAATGCCGGTCGGTGCGCGCATCGACCAACTGCGCGTTGACTCGCACGCGATTGCCCGCGCGCTGAACGCTGCCTTCTACGATGTTCGCAACGCCAAGTTCGTGTGCAATCTGGAGGAGATTTCGTTTGGCCTCACTTTTGTATTGCATCACGCTCCGGCGACTAATGACTTTCAGGTCGCCGATCTTCGCCAGATCAGTGAGAATTTCGTCCTGCACGCCATCAGCAAAGAAGGCGTTATCGGGATCGCGGCTTAAGTTTTCAAACGGCAACACCGCGACACTTTTTTCCGGAGCGGTCTGCGCTAAAGGTGGGCGGCTTCGCGAAACGAAAATCATTCCCGCGAGAATGGCTGCGGCGAAGCCTATCGCCGCTGCTCCGCTTACCCATCGCATTCGGGCAGCGCGTCGCCGCTCCATCCGAAGTGTGGCGGGCAGTTCGCGGCGGCCAACGTCAGCACCATACAGATTTACGATGTGCAATTTGATGCCGTGCTTCACATCGATTGTGCCAAGGTCGTGCAGCAATGGGCGCCATCCCTCGTACTGTTCCAAATCTTCGGCCACATGTTTAGAAAGAAGAATGTGACCCGCATCGCCGCAGTCCATCACCCGTTGCGCCATGTTCAACCCGGCACCGGTGAGATTGGCGCGACCGGTAACATCGAGCAATCCACTGACCGCGCCGCTGTGAATGCCCATGCGGATGTGTAGCCCCGGATGATCTTTGAGCGCTCGACTAATCTGCATTGCACAGCGAACCGGTGCCTCGGGACTTGTGTAAAAGACCAATGCCATGCCGTCGCCGGTGGCGATCTTGATCAGCCGATCCGACGCTTCGGCTTCTCGAAATTCCTCCTTTGAGCGAACGGTCTGCGTCAATTCATCGACGGCTGCGCGTTGCTCGTTGATTGAGAGTTTTGAATAGCCAACGATGTCAATGAACAACACATGCCCGATCTCGAGCGTGATCTCTTTTGCTGAACAACGTCGCAGCGATGTTGTCAGCTCCTGTATCCCGGGCCGCGCCGCCGGCTCAAATGCGAGCATCGATACAAGCAGCGACTTTAGGCTGGACGGAACACGCGCTGCGTCCAGTTGTTCGACGGGAAGCGTGTCCGATTTCTGCGCGCGTTGAATTTCCTCAATGTTGCGGCCGGCAAATGGCGTTTTCCCGGCGAGCGCAAACCAGAGCGTGGCGCCTAACGAGTAGATGTCGGAGCGAACATCGACCGCGCCGCTTTCGAATTGTTCAGGGCTCGCGAAATTCGGTGTGCCCACGAATTCGCCGCGCGTCAGATCCATTTCACCTCCGGCGTCCGCGATTGCCTTGGCCAAGCCGAAATCGATAACTTTCACTTCCAGCTCCGCCGTCTCTGCGTTACCGGACGTCAGCATGATATTGGCCGGTTTCAGGTCGCGATGGATCAAACCCTGAGCCGCTGCCGCCATCAATGCGCGCGCGATTTGGATCGCGATTTCGAGAGCCAATTTTGGATTGAGGGGACCATCCCTACGCACGCGAGTCTCCAAGGTTTCGCCCTGGATCAATTCCATTGCGTAGAAACAGCGACTGCCATTGGGCGAAGCACCGAACTGATAAATGGCGGCAACATTTGGGTGACGCAGAGCAGCCGCGGCGCGGGCTTCCCGCAAAAAGCGTTCACGCATAGTGTTTGAACCGCGCGCAGCCGCTGGAACGTTGATCACTTTCAGGGCGACCCTACGACGCAACACGTTGTCCACAGCAAGATAGGTCACCCCAAATGCGCCACGACCGAGTTCACAGAAGGAGCCATCCTCGCGCCGCAGCACCTCGAAATCGCCGAAGACCAGCGAGGCTGATGGCTCGTTCTCAGCGATTGATCCGCCGAGACCCCTCCGGAGCAGACAGGCAACGCAATCGCCTTTCGCGTTCAACGGCTCGCCGCATATCGAACAAATCGTGACCGCGGATGCCCGTGATGTTGCCATGGCACGTCTTTTTCACCTTCTCGTTAGGACACGGAGCAACTCATGCAGTTCTTCCTCCACTTCCGCTTCAGTATCCACCGTTCGGCGCACCTCAGAGCGCAACACTTCCCGGTAACGCGCTCGGAGGCGGGTGACATGGCTGCGAAGCGTTGACTCCGTCATGCCCAAGCGAGCTGCCAACTCAGCGTAAGCCGGTGGCGGCCCGGGGCACCCCGCAACAAAAATCCTCAATTCGTTGAAGAGCTTCTCCTTCGCTTCACTTCTGTAATCTGCCGAGAGCCGTTCCAGTCCAGCGGTAACCAACGCCTCCGCCCAGCTGCGATCGAAGAGTCGATCTTCAGTGCTTGCGTCTCGGTGATTGTGGAAAAGCGATTCCGCCTCTTTGATCTGTTCTTCATGAAGAGGCAGAAAATTTTGTCCGCCGCCACGCTTGAGCGTCCGTTCACGGTCAGAAGCGTCCGCGAGAAAATTTTTCAGGGAGGCGAGCAGAAATGAACGGAACCTGCCTTTCTGACGATCGACACGGGTGTAGATTTTGTGTTCGATCAGGTAGGCGAAAAAGCTCTGCGTGAGATCCTGCGCATCATGCACGCTGTAGCCGCGGCTGCGCACGAAACCGTAGAGCGGCGCCCAATAAGTTTGGCAAAGCTCCGCGAGCGCGGCTTCTGCAATTTGGGGTTCGGCCTCGCTTCTCCCCGCAGCGACAACCACGCTCCAGTGAGTTGAAGGAAACAAATCACTGCGAGCATACCCATTCCCTGCCAGCGTCTTCACGTCAGCGGTTTGTATCAAGATCGCAGAAAAAAAGCAAGCCGTCGAAATTTCTTAGATTCCGTGCAACACGCGCTCCGGAACCCCTTTCTAAAGGGAAAGCAATCATCATTTCAAAACCAAGAAAGGAACAACAATGAATTCGCTAACTCAGTTTAAAAAAATACTAATTCTGCCACTTCTCATCGCAATGGCGCTCGTTGTCGTGCGCGCCGCGCCGGCTACGCTCCCGCCGGGGAACACCGTCCAGCAGTGGAACAAGATCGCCGAGGACACAGTCGTGGGTTCGGGCACGTTCCAGCCGGAGGGTTTCATTTACATGGCCTACCCCTCGGCTGCGGTGTACGACGCCGTGGTCGCGATCGAGGGCGGTTTCGAGCCATACGGTCCTCCGATCACGGCACCGCCGGGAGCGTCGGTCGATTGCGCAGTAGTCGAAGCTGCCTACCGCACGCTTCGCTACTACTTCTCGGCGTTCCCAGTTCTCGTGGCGAACCTCGACGCCTACTACGCCGAGGCGCTCTCCAACTTCGGCGGTTGCACTACCGATGGCGGCGCGGGCACTCTTGTCGGCCAGACAGCCGCAACAGATATCATCGACCTGCGTACAGACGATGGGCGGATGACTCCGATCAATGTGACGTCATCATTCCCGACGCTACCGCCGGCTCCGAGCGTGTGGCGCCTCACGCCGCCATTCGCGGTGCCGCAGACGCCGTGGGTGGGAGACGTGCGCCCATTTGTCTTGCAGAGCCTGGACCAGTTCCTGCCGGACCCGCCGCCCTCGCTTCAGAGCCTCGAGTGGGTCGAGGCCTTCAATCAGATTAAGGCCTACGGTGCCTTGATCGGCAGCGCGCGGACCGATGAGCAGACTGCTATCGCGAAGTTCTACTCGGCGAACGTGATCCGCCAGTTCAACCGCGTCGGGCGCGAGATTGCCGACGCGCGCGGTGTCGGCCTGCTCGAGATGGCACGGCTAGCGGCGATGGTCAACCTCGTCGGCGCCGATGCCCTGATGTCCACCTTTCATGCCAAGTACCACTACTTGTTCTGGCGGCCGGTTACCGCGATCGACCCCTCCGCCGTGATCGCAGACGGCTTCGGCCCCGTACCTGGCTACGACGACGGCAACCCGGCGACGGTCGAGCAAACCGGCTGGCGGCCGCTCCTCACCACGCCCAACCACCCGGAATACCCTGGCGCGCACCCCACAATTACGTCGGCGATGGCCGAGGTGTTCAGCACCTTCCTCGGCACGAACCAGATCGATCTCGATCTCCGCGGGTTCGATCCCGCCGGGCCGCCTGGGAACTTCGACGCCGTGCGGCACTTCGACATGCCTAACGACCTCCGCCAAGATATCATCCACGCCCGACTCTGGGCAGGGTTGCACTACCACTTCTCCGGTGTCGCCGGCGTCGTCGTCGGCCGCCAGGTCGCGAACTTCGACCTCAGGCACGCCTTCCGACCCGTCGACTAGCCACTGCCCAAAATCCCGTTGTAAAGGGAAGGCCAAAACAATGAGAGGGAAACTAAGTTTATGAAAAATCGAAACAGGATATTCACAACAACTCTCCTGGTGCTTTGCTGCTTTGCGATTTCACCAGTCGCCCAAGCGAGACAACAGTCTGAAGACCGCGGTAATGGCAATAGCGCTGCCGAGAACGTTGACGCGCTTAATTTAAGCACCACCGGGTCGAACAACACCGCACACGGCTGGTTTTCGCTCTTTAGCAACACAAGCGGCTCTTCCAACACGGCTGACGGCTTCCAAGCGCTCTTCAGCAAGAATACCGGTAACCGCAACACGGCTAATGGCGCGAGCGCGCTCTACAGTAACACCACCGGCGTGGACAACGCGGCCGAGGGAGCTAGTACGCTCCAGAGTAACACCACCGGCAACTTCAACACGGCCAACGGAGCATTCGCGCTCTTTAACAACACCGATGGCGACGGCAACACGGCCACCGGGTAGGGGTGCGCTCGAGAACAACACCACCGGCAACGACAACACCGCCTTCGGCTTTGGCGCCGGCTTGAACGTCACCACAGCTAATAATGTTATCTGCATCGGCTCCGGATTCTTTGGTGCGAACGTGGATAACAGTTGCTTTATCGGGAACATTCAAACCGGTCACATTTCGGTACAAAAAGGAGATTGATCCGGCAGGCACATCGCAGTTCGGGTTGGTGGCCGAAGATGTAGAAGGGGTCAATCCTGACCTAGTGGTGCACGACAAACAGAGAAGGCCATACAGCGTCCGCTATGACCAGATAAACGCGATGCTGCTCAATGAGTTTCTCAAGGAACACAAGACCCTTGCCGAAGAGGACCGCAAGGTGGAGAAATTAGAAGCCACGGTCGCGGGTCTCGTGGCAGCCGTCAAAGCGCAGGCCGCGCAAATCCAGAAAGTGAGCGCCGCACTTGAATTGAGTAAACCTCGGCAGCAAACGGTTTTGAATAATCAATAAAACTGTCGAGCTAGCTCAAGAACGCAGAAGAAAAGCAAGCCGCGAAAAAAAATAAAATTTCGTGCAGCACGCGCTCCGGAATCCCTTTATAAAGGGAAAAACTAAACGGCAAAGAAATGACTTCTCAAAAGACCTGGTCAAACACAGGCAAAACAACGGGAGGAAATCAAACCATGAACAGTTCAAACGTTGACGCCAGAAATTCGATTCACCGCGCGCCTATCCTGCGGATGTATCTCGTAACCGCCGCCGTGCTCGCCTGCGTTGGGCTTTTAATCGCCGTCGTATTCGACGGCTTCGGGCTCTCGTCGAGAGCGCAGGCCACTAATGCCGCACCGCCTCCGGATCCAGCGCTGACCGGACATTTTGGTCGAATGTTCCGTAATTTGCCACCGTTCGCGCCGCCAACGAATGCGGTCCGCGACGCTCTTATGGAACTCGGTAGCCCGGGCGGGATTATGGATGCGAACGACGACCTGGCAGCAGGTCCTGTGGCACTGATAACCGATCCCAATCTCCAACTGATCAACCGAAACAATCCAGCACACACCGCCGGTGTGACGTTTTTCGGTCAGTTCCTTGACCATGATATGACGTTTGACCAGAGGTCCCGGCTCGGATTCCCGACTCAGCCTATCATTTCACAAAACGCTCGCACTTGCTTCTTTGATCTGGACTCCGTTTACGCTGGCGGACCAGGCGGTAACCCTGAGTTATACGATCCGGCTGATCCAATCAAATTCCGGGTCGAAAGCGCCGGCCAGTTCGAGGATTTGCCGCGAGATCCGATTAACCACGTGGCGATTCTCGGTGACCCACGGAACGATGAGAACATGATCATCGCGGGGATGCACGCAGCCTTTCTGTTATTCCATAATCATGCCGTTGATCTCGTTCGATCACAGAGTCCGGGAATCCCAGACACTGATGCTTACGTCCAGGCACGACGCCTGACCGTGTGGCACTACGAGTGGACGATCCTTCACGAGTTCCTGCCACACGTTATCCCTCAATCGGTGATAGATGATGTTCTAACAAACGGTCGCCATTTCTATAACCCTTTACACGGCAACGCGTTTATTCCGGTGGAGTTTCAGATCACCTACCGCTTTGGGCACAGTATGGTGCGACCCTCATACCGCGCGAATCTGCAAGGCGATAACGGACAGCCATTCTTCGGCATGATTTTCGATCCGGCGGGGGAAGGCAGTCCTGACCCTGTGGACTTGCGTGGCGGCGCCAGAGCTCCGAGGCGCTTTATCGGCTGGCAAACCTTCTTCGACTTCGGCGGCGCTTACAGCGCCGATGTACGTCCGAACAAGAGGATCGACACGATAGTCTCGACGCCACTCTTCCGCCTTCCGCTGGGGACGATCTTCAATGGGATGCCGCCGGACTCGCTGATGCAGCGCAACTTATTGAGGTGCGTGACATGGATGCTTCCATCCGGTCAGCGCATCGCCAATGAAATGGGCATCCCACCACTGACTAACAGCGAGCTGGCTGAGTTGCAGCCCATCCGGGCCTCGTTTGTCGAATCGACTCCGCTTTTCTATTACATCTTGAAAGAAGCTCAGTTAAGAGAGGACGGACTTCGTCTGGGCCCTGTGGGTGCGCGTATCGTAGCCGAGGTATTCATCGGGTTGCTCCAGCTAGACCCCGACTCCTACCTCAGTGTGCAACCCAATTGGGTACCCACGCTGCCAACACATGACGGAACGCCGGAGAGTTTTCGAATGATCGACTTCTTGACGTTTGCCGGTGTAGATCCCACCAGCCGCGGTCAGTAGTCGGTTAACGGCCATGTCGCTTCTGTACAACGCGCACTCATGAATCCCTTTGTAAAGAGAAGATCAAAACAACGAAAGAAAGATTAAAATCCATGAACAATCAAAACACCATATTCAGCACGATCCTGCTTGTGCTGGGCTGCGTTGTGCTTTCGCCAGTCACGCAAGCTAGACAACCCTCCGAAGACCGCGGCAACGGCAACAGCGCGGCCGAAAACGTCGATGCGCTCAACTTGAGCACCTCCGGATCGAACAATACGGCGCACGGCTGGTTTTCACTCTTTAGCAACACCAGCGGCTCATCGAACACCGCTGATGGTTTCCGAGCACTTTGTAGTAACACCACCGGTATTGAGAACACGGCCAATGGCATGCTCGCCCTTTTCAGCAACACCGAAGGCAACTCAAACACGGCCGCTGGTGATCAAGCGCTTTTTAGGAACACCACCGGTGCCGCCAACACAGCGACCGGTTTTTTTGCGCTCCTTAGTAACACGGAAGGCAACTCTAACACCGCCATCGGTGATGTTGCGCTCGCTAATAATACCACCGGCAACTTCAACACTGCCGTAGGCGTTGGAGCCGGCGCCAGAGTCGAAACGGCCAGTAACGTTATTTGTATCGGTCATCCCGGTGCGAACTTGAGCAATCGCTGCTATATCGGCAATATTTTCGGCGCGTTCGTAAGCGGCGCCGCTGTACCAGTATTGATCGACTCCACTGGCCAACTCGGCACGGCCCTCTCATCGCGCCGGTTTAAAAAGGAGATTAAACCGATGGACAAAGCGAGCGAAGCCGTCCTGGCGCTGAAGCCAGTCGCCTTCCATTACAAGAACGACACCACAAATACGCCGCAATTTGGTTTGATCGCGGAGGAAGTCGCCCAAGTGAACCCTGATCTCGTCGTGCATGACAAGAATGGCGAGATCTCCACTGTGCGCTACGACGCGGTAAACGCGATGTTGCTCAACGAGTTCCTGAAGGAACACAAAGCGTTTCTCAAAGAGCAGCGCAAAGTGGAAGAACAAGGAGCGATCATAGCCAAACAACAGAAGCAGATTGAAGCTCTCACCGCAGGCCTCCAAAAAGTGAGCGACCAGCTTGAACTCAGCAAACCCGCGCCACAGGTGGTCGCCAATAAATAACGGATTCTGTCGCCGCGACTGCTTCTACTTTTCGCGCGCGGCCTTGACGATTTGGGCGAAGCTGCGCGGGTCGAGGCTTGCGCCGCCAACGAGGGCGCCGTCGATGTCCGGCTGCCTCATTAGTTCGCGCGCGTTCTCTGGTTTCACGCTGCCGCCGTACTGAATGCGCACCCGCTCCGCCGTCGCGTCGTCGGCCATATCACGCAAAGTGTGGCGAACAAATGTATGCGCTTCCTGCGCCTGAGCTGGTGTCGCATTGCGCCCGGTGCCGATCGCCCAGACCGGCTCATATGCAATCACTGTTTCCTGAAGTTCCTTTGGAGTCAGGCCATCGAGACTGCCACGCAATTGGATTGCCAGTATCTTTTCAACGTTGCCTTTGTCGCGTTGCTCGAGCGTTTCGCCGATGCAAACGATCGGACGAAGTGCCGCCGCATGCGCGGCGCACACTTTCCGATTCACGATTTCGTCGGTCTCACCAAACAACGTACGGCGTTCGCTGTGCCCGAGCACGACGTAATGCACAAATAAGTCGCGCAAAAGCGCAGCACTGATCTCGCCGGTAAACGGCCCGTTCTTCTCCCAATACATGTTTTGCGCACCGACCTTTATGTTCTGCGCGTTACCTAATGCTTCGGTCACTTTCGCAATTGCCGTAAACGGCGGAACGATCACCACTTCGACATCTGTGATTTCGCCTACGTCCCGAAGCAACAACGACTCCACAAATCGCGCCGACTCGGCTTGCGTCATGTTCATCTTCCAGTTGGCTGCGACAATTTTTTTGCGCATAAAGCTTTCTGACAGAATGGCCAATATTTACAAAAATGACTTCAGAAGAAACCGATTCTGCCCATTTGTTAATTTGTCTAAGTTTTATCGGTGAGTGCGGCCACGCCGGGAAGCTCTTTGCCTTCCAGTAGTTCGAGCGAAGCGCCGCCGCCTGTGGAGATGAACGTCATTTTCCCAGCGAGCCCGGCTTGTTTGACCGCGGTCACGGAGTCGCCGCCACCAATGATCGTAGTCGCTCCCGATTGCGCCATTGCTTCTGCGATTGCAATCGTCCCCTCACCGAATTCCGGAATTTCGAAAACACCCATTGGTCCGTTCCACAAAATCGTTTCTGCCTTGGCGATTTCCTCCTGATAAAGCGCGATCGTTGCGGCGCCGATATCGACTGCCTGCCATCCATCGCTGATCCCGTGTTGCGGCGAGAGCCGGCTTGTATTTCGCATATCGGCGCCGGCGCGAATCTCATCCGCTTCCACGACGTCAACCGGAAGCAAAAACTTGACATCGCGTTGCTTCGCCAGATCGAGAAGTTCGCGCGCAAGATCGACTTTATCAGATTCGACACGGCTTGCGCCGACGGGAATTCCCTGCGCTTTTAAGAAGGTATTCGCCATCGCACCACCAATGAGGATTGTATCGGCCTTTTCCAACAGCGCTTTTAAGACGCCGATCTTATCAGACACCTTGGCTCCGCCCAAAATAACGACGAACGGCCTGGCTGGTTTCTCAAGGCCTTCTTTCAAGTGTTTCAGCTCTTTCTCCATCAAAAAACCCATCGCCGATTTTTCCACGAACTTTATGATGCCCACCGTGGATGCATGCGCCCGGTGCGCGGCGCCAAACGCGTCGTTCACATAAAGATCGCCAGGCTCGGCGAGGGCCTTCGCAAAGTTCGGATCGTTGGCTTCCTCCCCTGGCTGAAAGCGGACATTTTCGAGCAGCGCAACATCGCCGCTCTCCATGTGATCAATGATTTCCTTCGGCACGTCGCCGATCGTATCCCGACTGAAAATGACGGGGTGGTGAATCAGCGAATGCAAATACTCGCCGATCGGTCGAAGCGAATACTTCTCCACCGGCTTTCCTTTGGGCCGACCAAAATGCGACATCAAAATGACTTTGGCGCCGTGCTCGCGCAGGTAGTTGATGGTCGGCAAAGTTTCCCGGATTCGCGTGTCATCAGTGACACGAATTTTGCGGCCGCGCATTTCGGTGGGCACGTTAAAATCCACTCGCACCAACACGCGTTTTCCGCGCACATCCAAATCACGGACTGAAAGTTTTTGCATTCTTACTCGATCATGAGCGGAAGCACGATTACGAACTGTACTAATCTGCCAGCCGCTCCATCAATTCCACGCAGCGATTGCTGTAACCCCATTCGTTGTCGTACCAGCCGACCACTTTGGCGAAACGGTTCCCAAGCATGAGCGTTAACTTGCTGTCGAAAATGCAGGAGTGCGGATTTCCGACGACGTCCTCGGAAACGAGCGGCTCATCGCTGTACTCGACCACGCCTTTATAACTCTTGTCTGATGCGGCGTCCTTGAATGCGGCATTGATGGTGTCTACCGTCGCATCCTTGTCGAGCACGACCGTAAAATCAGTGACCGACCCATCCGGAGTCGGCACGCGGAAAGCGCCGCCATTCAGTTTCCCTTTCAGTGCCGGAATTACTTCGCCGATCGCCTTAGCCGCGCCGGTTGTGGAAGGAATAATATTGATGGCGGCAGCGCGCGCCCGTCTCAAGTCTTCGTGCGGAAAGTCGAGGATGCGCTGGTCGTTTGTGTAACTGTGGATGGTACTCATGAACCCGTGAGCGATGCCGAATGTGTCATTCAGTGCTTTCGCCATGGGCGCGAGACAGTTTGTCGTGCAACTGGCGTTGGAGACGATTTTGTCCTTCTTGGGATCGAAGACGTTGTCGTTCACGCCGACGCAAATCGTCACGTCCGGATCTTTTGCCGGCGCGCTGATCAACACGCGTTTCGCTCCGGCCTTCAAGTGCAGCTCGGCCTTATCCCGACTGGTGAACAAGCCCGTCGATTCAAGCACCACATCGATGTCCAGTTTTTTCCACGGGAGATTCGCTGGATCGCGCTCTTTCAACACTTTAATTTTGTGGCCGCGGACGATAATATTTTCGTCGTCGTAGCCGATCTCGCCGTCGAATTTACCGTGCACAGAGTCCCATTTGAGCAAATGGGCCAGCGTGTGCGTGTCGGTGAGATCGTTAATCGCGAGAACGCGCTCGACTTGTTTTTGTGACATGGCGCGAAGCACGTTGCGGCCGATGCGCCCGAAACCGTTGATAGCATAGTTTGACATAGGGAAATCGAATAGTTGAAGAAGCTAAACCGTTACGCCGAAAACATTCAACGTCCAACGCTCAACGCCCAACATCCAACGTCCAATCCAGAATTCTTTATTGAGCGTTGAGAGGTGAGCGTTGAGCGTTGCGCTGTGAGAGCCTGCATCGTGTTTCTTGGGCTATTCTTCTCGACCTTGTCCGTCCAAACGCTCGATGCCGCCAAGCCGAAAACCATTCTTGTCTTCGGCGATAGTTTATCGGATGGCTTCATGCTCAAAAGGAGTGAAGCCTATCCGGCTTTGCTTGCGAAGAAGCTGCATGCCGCCGACTTGAACTTTCAGGTGATCAACGCGAGCGCGGCCGGCGGCACGACCGAAGGCGGCTTGGAACGGCTCCCGCCCCATTTGAAACGCCAAATCGATATTTTGATTCTGGAACTCGGAATCAACGATGCCTTCCGCGGTCTGTCGGTCGATCAGATTCAACACAATCTTCAGCAGATCATCAATAGGGTAAAAGCGCGAAATCCGAATGTGCGGGTTGTGATCGCGGGAATGCAGATGCCCAATTACGCGGCGGACGATTACGTGTCGGCATTTGGGAAAATGTTCCCTGACCTCGCCGCCAAAAATGCGGCCTCGTTGGTGCCCTATTTAATCGAAGGAGTGGCAGGCGATCCCTCATTGAATCTCGCAGATGGAATGCATCCAAATGCGGCCGGTCAAAAAATTCTTGCCGAAAACGTTTGGCGCGTGCTCGGACCAATCGCGCACGAAGTGGCGGAAGGTAGGGGTGGTTCACCTGAACCGCCCGCGGGCAATTGAGGTCGTTTGCCCCCACATGTTACCCAAGAGACGACCGTTGCGCGGCCTTCGCACGTTAAATAATAAAAAAACGATGGATCCCGCGCGACCAAACGATCCGGACCCAGCCGATCCGTTCAATCCCGAACGCGCCGATCACATCTTGGAAACGATCGAGATCGCGACGGAAGGCGAAGATTGCAACGAATGCGTGCGAAAGCTGCGACCCACCCTGAAGAGAATTAACGGGGTGAAGGATGTGAGAGTCGATCTTGCGCACGAGCGCGTGGTCGTCACATTTGATGCGCGAAAAACGCATCCGCCTGATCTTCACGACGCCATTTTGGCCAGCGGTTATAAACCCGGGTCGGTCGCTAATGAGTGACGATTAGACGGACGGTTGCTGCTGCGTAAGGCAGTGAAACGTGCCCAGTCCCCAGATTAGCTCGCGGCAATCAATTCCGATCACGCGTCGATCTGGAAAACATTCGCGCAGGATCGACAACGCAACCTCGTCGGCGGGATCAGCGAACGTGGGTACAAGCACGCAACTGTTCGCGACATAAAAGTTCGCGTAACTTGCCGGCAAACGCAGTCCTTCGCGCACAATCTTTCTCGGCATCGGCACCTTAACGACATCGACTGTTCGACCGTAAATGTTCATCTGTCGCAAGCGCCTGAGATTTTCCTGGAGCGGCTTGTAATTCTCATCGTCCCGATCTTCTTCAACGACACTCACGATGGTTCGTTCCGAGACAAACCGCGCGATATCGTCGATGTGTCCGTCGGTGTCGTCACCGGCAATGCCGTCACCGAGCCAGAAAATATCGCGGACACACAGATAATCCCGCAGACGCTTTTCGATTTGATCGCGCGAAAGATTTGGGTTGCGATTTTTGTTTAACAAACACGACTCGGTCGTGAGCAGCGCGCCCGCGCCATTGACGTCGATAGAGCCGCCTTCCAGGATCATGCGCGGGTAAAAAACCGGGACGTTGAGGATCTCGGCGACGCGGGTCGGCACGACTTCATCGAGATTGAACGGTGGATATTTGTTTCCCCAAGCGTTGTAATCCCAGTCCACAACGACAAGTGGAGCTGGCGTGCCCTCGCGCCGCACCGCGTGCTTCGGCTCGGGGGCGAGCCGGCTCCAACGCTCGTCAAGCGTTAAAAAAATCGGCCCGTGATCACGGCACCATGGCTCATCCGTTGGAACGCGATAAAAAGTGATGCGTTCCATAGGCAACCCACGCACAACCGACCGGGCTTCTGCTTCATGCGCGCCGTTGCAAACGTTGATACAGACCTGCTCCGATTCGATCAGCGCCTCGACCATTGCTCGCAATGCGGGCAGAACGCGATCGAATGAATCGGGAAAACTGATTCCTTCGCGTCGCGGCCACGAGAGCCATGTCGCGGCGTGCGGTTCCCATTCCGCAGGCACGCGATAGCCAAGAGCCGCTGGAGTTTGCGAAGTCATCGGACAAACGTCCAACGTCGAACCCTCGACGTCCACGCCAGATCGTTGGGCGCGCCGCAACGAAACTAAACTACGACACTGCTTTCACCGGTCCAGGTTTGTAGATCGCACCGACAATGGCCCCGACGATGATCATCTCGATGATCCCGCTCACACTCCCGTAGAGGATCAACTTTCCGGGAAACGGCTGCACGGCGTAAAAGCCCATTCGCATGCCAATCGCTGCGATTTCCAGCAGTACACCAAGCTGAATTCCTGCAATCACTCCGCCGCCGGCGAAACCGCTCGCATAGATCATGACGAACGAAAAAACGACCAGCCCCTGGCCAATAATGATCCAGTGAAACAAACTCATCATTTCGCTTTGCGGCCGCCACAGATTTGGCGTCTGCGCATAAATGTCTTTGAGAACAACGCCGTTAAGCAGCCAGCCCCACAAGAATATGAAAATGTATGCGGCGACGAATGCGAAGATGAATCGCTTCATGGATTAGTACGCATCAAGTCCGACCAGGAAAATTAGCCAACCTCCTTAACGAGGCCGTTCCTTCACGAACATACTATTCGCTGGGGCCGCTTTGTAGAGGGCGCCGATGATTGCGCCGGCAATCGTGAATTGAATTAAATCGCCGACGATCCAGCCGCATAAGATTTTCGTCGTCAGCGGTTGCACTGCGAACGTAATCATGTCAGCGCCGGCATATATCAGCGCTACTAGAAGTCCCAGCACCGCACAGGCGCCTGCACCGCCTGCCGGGACAAAACGCGCGCAAAGCAACGTAAGAAACAATGCCATCACGATGTGTCCGAACACGAGAGACGAGAAGTGATTGCCAAAATCAGCTTCGGTCCGCCACAGCGTTGGCACTTCTTGATGTGCGCCATGCATGAGTTTTCCGTACCAAAGAAAGCCAAACAAAAAGATGAAACCGAAGGCTGCGATAAATGCGACAAAGAATTTTGTCCAATTCATAAGGTGTCTCCGTTGAAGTTTTTGTTAATTGCCAACAAGCCCGGCGGTCTTCATCGCAAAACCGTGCTCCGCTGTCGATCTAAAACTTTAAGTGAGACGGCCGACGGGTTTGGGGCCGTTGTGTCCCTCCAACGCTAAGAAGCTGTCACTGCCTGATGGTGCAGTCCGAGATCGCGCAACAGCGCAACATCCACATCAGCCGAGGGATTTTTCGCGGTGAGAAGTTTATCACCGTAAAAAATCGAATTCGCTCCGGCAAAGAAGCAGAGCGCCTGACCTTCGCGCGACAGCCTGGTGCGCCCCGCCGCCAGGCGAACACGCGCTTTCGGAAGCGCTATGCGCGCGACGGCGATCAGCCGAACCAGCTCAAAAATATCCACCGGCGATTGGTCGGCCAGCGGTGTGCCGGGCATCGCCATCAGGCAATTAATTGGCACACTTTCAGGCGGCGGATCAAAGTTGCTGAGCACTTCCAGCATTCGCAGACGATCCGTTTCCGATTCGCCCATTCCGATGATCCCGCCGCAACAAACCGACATCCCGCTCTGCTGCACAGCAGCAATTGTGTCGAGGCGATTCTGAAAGGTATGTGTACTGACAATCTCAGGATAAAATTCCGGAGAAGTATCAATGTTGTGATTGTAGGCAGTAACTCCAGCCGCTCTGAGTTTTCGCGCTTCCATCGGCCCGATCTCGCCCAGCGTAACGCAGACTTCCATACCGAGCTGGCTCACTTCGCGCACGATCTCCAGCACGCGCTCAAATTTTTCCGAACCCTCGCGCACGCCGCGCCAGGCGGCGCCCATGCAAAACCGCGTCGCGCCTTGTGAACATGCGCGCCTGGCTGCGGTCATAACGGCTTCGCGCGACAGTAAATCCTCACGCTCGACGCCGGCCGAATGATGAGCGGACTGCGCGCAGTAAGCGCAATCCTCACTGCATCCGCCGGTCTTGATACTGAGCAAACTGCACCGCTGCAAGTCTTCGCCACGCCAATGCCGGAGATGAACAGCGCGGCTCTGCGAAATCAAATCGAATAGCGGCTGATAATAGAACGCGCTGAGTTCAGCAAATTTCATCGCAACGCGCGATGTTCAATCGCCAATCGAAAATCGGCAATCGAAAATTAATTGACTTGCCCGCCTCCGGCTCGCGTGCCCTGTCGGGCTGCCCGTCCATTTCGCGCTTCCGTATTGCTCAATTGACCCACTTGCCGCCCTCAGAAACAAGGATCGGCAATTCTTCCATCATGAATTGGGTTTTGCCAATCGCACCGATCATGTGAGTGCCGGTCGCGGCGTACCATTTCTTCGACATTTCTTCGCCGGTGTGACAGCCCCAGCTCTTAACGTAGGCTTGTCGCGCGAAAACATGCCGACTAATTTTCGTCAGATCGCTATCGTGCAGCCATGATTTACAAGCGCTGTCGATGTTATTGCTGTAATCGAACATGAAACACGCTCGGTTGGAGTGACCGAAATATTCAAAACCAATGACCTTTAGCTGATCGCGCGGCTGCCCGTGGTTGAGATAATCGATCACTTCCTGGCCTGGCCCAAACCAGACGAGACGGAGATTAAGTTTGTCGCGAACCGTGCCGATGAGGCCAATCAGGTCCTGATGCTCCTGTTTCGCGCGATCTTCGTAACCCTGCCTGTAAACGAGCCACGTAATTTTTGCATCCGGCCCGAGGTGTTCTCGCAATTGTTCGGTTCGCAAACGCGCGGCACGGATAAAGTTGGCCCACCAATGATCGTGCGGCACAGCCTTGTACTTTTCCCACTGATACATCGATGGTCCGCCGACCAGAATGATGTATTCACCTGAAGTTGGCGGCGCTGCTTGCGAGGCAAGCGCGAAGATTGACAAGAAACAAACGAGCAAGACACGTTTAACCATAGCTGGCGAGAAGCACTATTTATGCGGGCTGCGAAATTGCGCAAGTGGGTAGGTCGCGATCGCCTGCCTGCAACGCTGTAGCATCTGCGGGCAGTCGGAGCGCGCGGAGCTCGGCGTTAATGCCGCGGACGGTCCGGCGGTCGGTCGCTACCCATCGAGATCAACTTCTCCGCGCACCAGATCCTCCCACGTCTGCCGCCTTCGAATCAGCTCGAATTTATCGCCGCGTACCAGCGCTTCGGCCGGCAGCGGTCGCGAATTGTAATTCGACGCCATCACAAATCCGTAGGCGCCCGCGCTCATGATCGCAAGCAGATCGCCCTCATGGACTTCCGGCATTTCCCGATCCCGCGCAAAGAAATCACCCGACTCGCATACCGGCCCAACAATATCGACCCTCTCCGTCCTATTCTTACTCCTGCTCTTGTTCTTACTCGCACTCGACTCCTTCACCGGCACTATTTCGTGGTAGCTCTGATATAGTGCGGGCCGAATGAGATCGTTCATCCCAGCATCGACAATCGCGAATTTCTTCGCGTCCGATTTTTTGACGTAAGAAACACGCGTCAGCAAGACGCCGGCGTTACCCACAAGAAAGCGACCAGGCTCGGCCAGGATCCGAATGCCAAGCTCGCGCAGCGGCGGCACAATAGCGTCGGTGTAATCGCGGATGCTGAACGCGGACGTTTCGCCGCCGTGAGCATGCCACCATTTGCCTGATCCGCTGTCCAGTGCGCGCCGGTAGATAATTCCCATGCCGCCGCCGATGCTAAAAAATTTGATTCCGAATTTTGATTTCAAGTCGCGCACGATTGGCGCCACTTTCTTGATTGCACTCGCGAACGGCTTGGCCTCAGTGATCTGCGACCCGATGTGCATTTGTACTCCGACGATATCGATGTTGAGCATCTTCGCAGCGCGTTCGTAAACGGCAGCGACGTGATCCAGCGCGATGCCGAACTTGTTCAGGCGTGAGCCGGTCGAGATATACTCGTGAGTGTGCGGATTGATGTCGGGATTCACTCGCAACGCGATCGGCGCGCGTACATTTTTTGTGGCAGCAATGCGATCGATGTACTCCAATTCCGATTCGCTCTCGACATTGAAGCTGTAAACGCGCTGCTCTAGCGCGTATTCGATTTCGTCCTGCGATTTGCCCACGCCGGCGAACGTGCATTTTGCTGGGTCGCCGCCCGCAGCCAGCACGCGGAAGAGCTCGCCACCTGAAACGATATCGAATCCTGCGCCTGCGTCTGTGAACAACTTCAGGATCGCGCGATTCGAGTTCGCTTTGACTGCGTAACAGATCAGGTGATCTAGCGGCGCGAGCGCAGCGTCCAGGCGTGTGTAGTGATCGAGGATGGTTCCCGCGCTGTAAATGTACGTTGGAGTGCCAAATTTCTCGGCGACGCGGGCAAGATCGACATCTTCGCAGTAGAGATGTCCGTCGCGATAACGAAAAAAATGCATGTTGTAGCGGCGTTTGTATCAAACGCCGAAGCTAGAATATAAGGCGCTTGGCACAAGCGCCTCTACAACTTCAGCAAGCAACTAGCCAAGCACCCTCAATCCGATATTGAGAAGCGCGATCAATGCGACCCCGAGCGAAAAACCTGTGAGCACAAGTTTCTTTCCGTGCCTCAACATTTCTCCGAGAAGGGCGTGCGCCGCCAGATAAATGAACCCGCCGCCCACCTGCGCCATGATCAAGCTAAGCCAAAAAATCGAAACCTTTGTGAGAAAAAAATAGCCGATCACGCCGCCGAGAAGGGTGGTTGCTTCAACCGAGGCCACCCACCCGAGCGCTGCTGAGCGTTGCAATCCCGCACCAATCAAAAGGCTACCAAGTGCGAGGCCTTCTGGAACCTTATGAATGCAGAGCGCAGTGAACAGCGTCCATCTCGTAACGTCCATCGCAGGAGTTTCGACTTGAATTCCCAAAGCCAAACCGTCCATCGTGCTGTGAATCGCCAATGCGACAATCAGCGCGGTAGCGATTTCGGTGAAATGTCGCGTGGCATCTGCGTCGAAATGGCTCGCGGCGCAGGCAGGGCAAACATGATGGACATATTTGCTGATGAAAAAAAACAGCAAGTAGCCGGTAGCTGCTGCCGCGACTACGGGCCATGTGTCACTATAGTTCAAACTTTCTGGTAAAATTGCGAACAGCGTTACTCCCAGCAGCGTTCCGGCTGCGAAACTAATCAGCGCACAAAGCGGCTTGTGCCCCAGACGCAGCGATGTACTGATCCATCCCCCGCCAACCGCGAAAGCATAAGCCGCAATGACCTGCCAGAAAGCGGTGACCATTTAGGGACGCGCAATCGATTCGTGATCTTCGCGGCAAAGGTGCGTCTCGATGGTAACGTGAGCCAGTTCTTGATAACTGCGGAGCAATGCTCGATAGGCATCACAGTTCTTTGCCTCGTGCGCGACGATCGAAATCATGGCCGCATATTTTCCAATGCCGACCTGCCAGACGTGCAAATCGGTCACCAGCGAATCCCCATCGCTCTCCACTGCCTTGCGAATTTGATCAGGCAACTCCGACGATGCAGGTGTGCGATCAAGCAAGATACCACTGGTATCGCGTAACAGTGTATACGACCACGAGAAAACAACGCCGCTCCCAACAATTCCCACAACCGGATCGAGCCACGCCCAGCCGAAAAATTTGCCGCCAGTTAATGCCGTGATCGCCAGCACCGAAGTGAATGCATCAGCCAGCACATGCAGATAGGCGGCCCGCAGATTTAGATCCTCGCTATGAGTGCTGCTACCACCGCTACTTTCGCGGTGGCGATCGGCGAGCAGCAGTGCGCAACCGAGATTTACCAGCAATCCGAGACAGGCGATCCCGATCGCTTCATTAAAATGAATTTCCAGCGGAACAAACAGCCGGTGCACGGATTCGCCCGCCATTAGAAAGGCCACGATCGAGAGCACGATTGCGCTGGTAAACCCTCCCAGCACGCCAACTTTTCCCGTCCCGAAACTGAAGCGGGCATTGCGGGCTTGCGTTCGCGCGAAATAGTACGCCACGGCCGTGATCACAAATGCGAGGACATGTGTGCTCATATGCCAGCCGTCGGCCAGCAACGCCATCGAGTGCGACATCAAGCCAACCGCGATCTCGACCACCATCATTGCGGCCGTAACACCGATCACGATGCGCGTGCGCCGTTCCGCATGCGAAAAATCCGGAACGAAATCGTGCGCCTTGCGAAAACGGGAATGATTAGTCCGATGCATCACAATTGAAAATAGCGAGATTATCGAAAAATCAGACGAAAAATCGTGGAAGTTGCGGCGCCATTGGTGGACACGCCTATGAGGAAATAGTCGCTTCGCCGGTACTGACGGAGCCGTTGCGGGCGAGAACTGCCATGCCGCTGGCATCGCGCAACTCGTAAATCTTATCAATTTTGTTTATTGGGCAAAACGGCCGAAACCGGCGACTTCGTGGGCGCAACTGCCGGAACAGTCGTCGCTGGCAGTGTGAGATGATGTTGTGGACTGCGCCGTGGCTCGGGAGAATTCACTCCTTCCAATCGCTCACCGCCCTTATTCATTGCGAGCAGCTCGGAGACGGTCACAAATTTGAAGCCTCGCGTCAAAAGGGCATCAAAGACTTGGGGCATCGCTTCGATCGTAGGCGGATGGATGTCGTGCGACAAAATAATCGAGCCGGAACGTGTGCCCGCGATAATGCGGCGTGCGACGACACTTGGTCCTGGGCGTTTCCAATCCAGAGGATCAACGTCCCACAAGATGACTTTGTAGCCGAAGTCGTGATTCACCCATATGCGCTGCCGTTTCGTCAGCTCGCCATAGGGAGGGCGCATCAGCTTCGGTTTTACGCCGGCCGTCTTGACGATGATGTCTTCGGTTTTTTGCAACTGACTGCGGACGGCCTCGTCCGAGAGCTTCGCAAGATTAGGATGCGACCAGGAGTGATTGCCGATTTCGTGTCCTTCTGCGACCTCGCGTCGGAGAACAGTCGGATTCTGCTCAACGCATTCACCGAGAACAAAGAATGTAAGCTTGATGTGTCTCTTCGCGGCCATCTCAAGCAGCTTCGGGGTGTTGGTCGCATGCGGGCCGTCATCGAAGGTCATCGCGATGTATGGCTCATCGACGTTAACTTCCGAAAACGTAATTTTCTCAGTGCTCGGAGGATTCGGCGTAGCCGGAGTCGCTGCTAATGTCGAATCTTGCGCGTCCGCCGTGGCGGCGTAGGCCGACAAGATGAGAATGAGAGCATATACAAAAGGTCGGATCATAAGCGTGACAATGAGCGAGCCACCTCAAAACTCGTAGGCCACGGTGCCGTAAAAGCCGCGACGCTGGCCGAACTGAGGCGCCCCGACACCGATGCCGCTACCGTCCCGCAATTCGTAGATAGTGTCGAGAATGTTGACGACATCGAAACGGATTTTGACGGCTGTCTTCTCAGTGATCTTGATCCGGCGCGACAGGTTGACGTTGAACGTCTCGTAGGGATGGTTTTTTTGGGTGTTCGCAAAACCCCGGCGTAACCCGTTGCCATAAAGTCCATCGATTCCCGCCTGCCAGTCCTTCCACGTGTAGGAGATACCGGCCGAGCCGCTGAAGCGCTGATCGTGATCGAGGAAGACCCAGTTCTTCTTGATGTAGGCGAATTCATCTGGGTCAAATAAGAATTGTGCGGAGCTGATGTTCGTGCCGCGCGCCCATTCGTAGGCCGCATTCAGATACGCGACGAAGCCACCGCTGTTATAATTTGCGGTGAATTCACCTCCGTAAATCTCCCCGCGCTTGTAATTGAACGAGGAAAGAATAAGCGCCTCGCCGAATTGCCCTTCGTCCAGGACCGAGTGGGAGCTCTTGTAGAAACCATCGATGCCTACATTGAAACCTTTGGCAATTTGCTGCGTCATGCCCGCGTCGAAATAATGTGCGCGCTCCGATTTCGTGACGGAATCCTTTTGAATGGCGGATTCGTTGGTTGTGCCGTCGAACTTTGAGATCGTGCCTTGTTCGACATTTTCCAGCGGCGGCGGTGTGAAATACCGCGCATAGCCGGCGTGCAGCGCGGTCCCTTTGAATGGCTCATAGACGATATTGATCCGTGGACTCAGCTGGTTCTCATGCGCGAACGCGTCCACGATGTCGAACCGACCGCCGAAATTGATCGTGAGTTGTTCGAACGGCTTATATTCATCCTGCAAATATACTCCGTAGAAATAGCCGTACTTGCCGGGGTTATCGACAATACGCAGTGGGATGTCGCTGGTCTGATTACCATTGGCATCGACCGGGAAAACCAGTGTTGCCGTTCCGACGGTGGCATGCTGCGCGTTTATAAGGAATCCGCCGCGTAGCGTGTGTTGATCGTTAAGTTTGTAGCTCGCGTCCAACGCGATGCCATTCGAGAAAATGTCGCGATCGACGCGTGAGGCAACGCCGTTGAAAATGAGATCGCCGACATTATCGGGCCGAAACAGGACCGAACTATAAAGGGTGAAAACCGACGCCTGGAGGTTGAAATCGTCGATCTTTTTTTGATAGGCCAGAATGGCATATGCATCTTGCTCGACCTGGGTCTCATTGAGCGCAGCGGAATTGAACTTCGATCTTCCCATATCAGTGAACTCGGGCGTAAGTCCGGGGGTGTTCGGAATTTCGAAATCACCGTGGTAGCCGCTGGTGAGCAACACGAATCGGCTGGTGTCGTCGAGAATGTACGAAGAATATCCAAACATTCTGTATTGGTCGGTGTCGTCGTGGATCGGGTTGGCAGTGCCCGTGGGATTTTCGATCCCAATACCGTTGTGCAGATAACTTCCGGTGAAGTAATAATTCAGCTTCCCCGCTACACCGCCGTACTCAAGACTCGGCATAATTGTGTCGAAGCTTCCGCCATAGACGGTTGCGTCGCCCTGTTGGAAAACGGCGCCGCTCTTTGTGTGAATATCGATTACGCCCGTATTGCGGAATCCAAACTGTGCTGGCAGCGCTCCAGTAATGAGCGAAATGTTGTCCGCGAAGCGGGTCTCCAGGACCTGGCCAAAACCCGGAATACTCTCCGGGAGAAGCACGTCATCGATGCGGTATTGTAAATTTGCATGCTCGCCGCGGACATGAAGCTGTCCGAACGAATCCTGTGCGACACCGGGGAAACGCAGGAGCGTTTGGTTAAAGGGCGCGTTTTCGCCCCCCGCCTGCGAATCGAGTCGGTCTGGGCCGACCGTGTAACGGGTAGCACCGAGACTCGGGACGATCTGTTCACGCGTGATATCCATCTCCTGACTTTGGACGACCACGCGCTCCACTTCGTCTGTGCCTGCTGGCGAAGGGCTTTGACTGGCCGATGCCGGAGAGGCGTCTTGACCCAAAGCAAGGGTGCGCATGAGCAGCGATGCGATTGATGTGATCCGAAATTTTTTCATTGAGATGTTCTTTCAAATAAGTTTTTCAAAGTTGTGATTGGTTGCAGCGTTCACGAATTACGTGAAGCCAGTAGAAAAGCGGCGGTTGTAGGGCGTTTCTGTGAAACGCCAATTCGTTAGGTAGCGTCTGGCACAGACGCCCTACAATTTAAACCAGCGCGGGCGGCGCGTGCGCGAAGATGTGCGCGTTAAGGAAGAGTGGCTTAACCCAGGTGGACATCAGCTCCGCGCTTGCTGCGAAGCGGACATCAAATTGTGGCGGGCTAATAATCGGCGGCTGAGCGCC
>Ga0137403_10001761_pt1 | contig 27084 bp, 24 predicted proteins | sample CZOMad2_1_16fung_FD_122057 | JGI IMG/M metagenome (GOLD analysis project Ga0137403, IMG submission 122057) | Vadose zone soil fungal communities from Angelo Coast Range Reserve, California, USA - CZOMad2_1_16fungal (Hybrid Assembly) | ecosystem: Environmental > Terrestrial > Soil > Vadose zone... | reverse complement strand
TCGAACAAGACCGAACTGGCGAGCCTGCTGAAGCGTCAGCAGATTACTGCCACCAAGATGACCGAGAAGGGCAAAGAATTCAACATGCCCCAATTCGGCGGTGGTGTGAAGGCCAAGGAACTGGCAATCTTCACCCGCCAGTTCTCCGTCATGATCGACGCTGGTCTTCCACTCGTGCAGTGTCTCGAGATTCTCGCTAGCCAGCAAGAGAACAAGTTTTTCCAGAAAGTCCTGATCAACACGCGTAGCCAGGTCGAAGGCGGCGCGACGCTCTCGGCCGCCATGCGAGGCTCGCCAAAGGTATTTGACCCCTTGTACGTCAACATGGTCGAGGCGGGCGAGACCGGCGGTATTTTGGACACCATTCTGCAACGCCTCTCGACCTACATCGAAAAGAACGTAAAGCTGCAGCGCGCCGTCAAGTCCGCCCTGGTCTACCCGGTAGGCGTCTTGACCGTCGCGGGCGGCGTTATCACCCTGCTGCTCTGGAAAGTCGTGCCGATTTTCGCCACTTTGTTTGCCGGCCTTGGCGTAGATCTTCCTCTTCCCACGAAAATCGTCATTGCTTTGAGCAATTTCGTCGGCAGTATTTTTGGTTTGCTCATCCTGATCGCTCTCGGTGCCGCTATTTTTGGAATGAAGGTCTGGTACGGCACTCCGCAAGGGCGCTTTGTGCTCGATACCATCGTCCTGAAACTTCCCGTTCTTGGCCTCCTGATGAGAAAGATTGCCGTCGCGCGGTTTACGCGAACCCTCGGCACGCTGATCTCCAGCGGCGTGCCTATCCTTGAAGGCTTGGATATTACTGCCAGGACTGCCGGCAACGCGGTCGTCGAAAGGGCTTTGCAAAAAGTGAGGAGATCGCTCGAAGAAGGCAAGTCGCTCACCGAACCTTTGAAGGAATCCGAAGTGTTCCCGGGCATGGTCACGCAGATGATCGCCGTCGGCGAGCAGACCGGCGCGATGGATGCCATGCTTCAGAAGATCGCCGATTTCTATGAAGAAGAAGTTGACGCGGCGGTGAAAGACTTGCTGACCGCCCTCGAGCCCATCATGATCGTGTTTTTGGGCGTGGTGGTCGGCGGCGTGGTCATTTCGATGTACTTGCCGCTGTTCTCGCTCATCGGCAAGCTGAGCTCGATGCACTGATCGGGGCGCCGTCCGCTTGGCATCGTCCATTTTCCGGAAGGCGGGGAACAATCCCCGTCTTCCGCAGTTCCTGCCTGGACTTTGGGGATGCCCTAATGCCGGCATGAAGGCGCGGGCCAGCAATGGATAAGAGCTTTGCTACACGGGAATGGCTGGACTGGTTGACGCGTGTCCGTCTGCTGACGATCACGCTCATCCTGACCATCGGCGTGGTTTGGCCGCAGTATATTCCCGGCTTCAGCACCAACCGCTTTTTTCTGCCGCTGATTATTTTCTGGATCACTCTCGGAATCCTGCACCTTATTTTTTTGCGGTGGCTCCCCAACGCGCGGTGGCATGGCGGTTTTCAAGTTACCAGCGATGTGCTGATGGTTTCGCTGCTGGTATATGCCACGGGCCTGCAAGAAAGTTATTTCATCTCTCTTTATCTGCTGGTGATCATCGTCGCCAGCATCTTGTTCTCCAGGCGGATTGCTTTTCTAACCGCCGCAGCCTGTTTTCTTCTGCTTGTGGGTATGACCATGCTGGCTTACGCGGAGAAGATTCCGCGCACGTTCTCCGCTCCGTCTTCGACGGAGAGCCTTCGCACCTGGCTGGTCATGAATCTCCTTGGATTTATGGCTGTGGTCTATTTGGCAAGCCTCCTCGCTCAATCTCTGCGAAAAAAAGGCGCGGAGTTGGAAGAGAAGCGCGAGGAGCTACTCAGCCTCCAGGACTTCACCGAAGATATCATTCACTCCATGCGCGGCGGTTTGATCACCACGGATCTGGTGGGACGCATCTTACTGCTGAATCGCACTGGCGAAGACATCCTCGGACATCGTTTTGCTGATTTGCGCGGAAAAAAGCTGCAAGAGTTGAATGACGAATTCTGGCTGCCCGGTCAGTATCAAAACTGCGAGCGGCTTTCGCTCCGCAAAGAAATTGATTTCCGCACACCCTCCGGCGACGTCCGCTATCTGGGCATCAGTATTTCGCCTTTGCGCTCCCGCGATTCCGAACGCGACGGCTACGTTTTCAACTTCCAGGACCTCACCGATCTTCGCCGCCTGGAGCAGGAAGTAGCCACCAAGGAGCGCATGGCCGCCCTGGGCCGTCTCTCCGCCGCTATCGCCCATGAGATTCGCCAGCCCTTGACAGCCATGGCCGGTGCGGTGAAGGAGCTGGCGCGGCTCGTGCCTCTCGAAGAAGACGAAAAACATCTTGTCAATATTGTTAGCAGGGAATCCGAACGTCTCAACAATATCATCACCGACTTTCTCAACTATTCGCGTGAAAAAACCTACGAGTTTCAGCAAGCCGATGTCCGCGGCTTGCTGGATGAAACGCTCATGCTCATGGAAAAGAAACCGGAGATCGGTTCCAAATACCAGATTGTGCGTGCTTTCAACGGGCACGAGTTGCGCGCGCGCGTGGACTCCAACAAAATCAAGCAGGTATTCTGGAATCTCTGCGACAACGCGCTCCGCGCCATGCCCGAAGGCGGGACGCTGACCGTGAAACTGGAACAACGTCCCTTCTGGCTGCGCATCGCCTTTCAGGACACCGGTATTGGCCTCGACCCCAAGCAACGCGCCAAGATTTTTGAGCCCCTGCAATCGGGTTTCGAGGGCGGCACCGGGTTGGGGCTCTCGATTGTCTATCAGATTGTTCAAGCTCACAGTGGGAAGATCAGCGTAGTATCCGAGAAAGACCGCGGGGCTGAATTCATCGTCGAACTGCCGCGAGTTGCGTGAGGCATTATGCAAGGCACAAAAGCCGCAGTCAAAGAATTGGGACGCGAGATGCCCCATATTCTCGTCGTCGACGACGAAAAATCCATCTGCGAACTGCTGGAAATTACCTTCCGAAAGGAAGGTCACCGCGTCGAAGTGGCGCACAATGTGGAAGCCGCCAAGCGCAAGCTCGAATCGCAGATCTTCGACATCATCATTTCGGATATCCGCATGCCTGGTGCCGGCGGCGTGGATCTCCTCAAATTTGCCAAGGAAATTGCTCCCGGCTCCTTCTTTCTTCTAATCACCGGTGTACCAACCATTGAGACCGCCATCGCCGCGATCAACTCCGGAGCAGACCGCTACGTCATTAAAGACCACGAACTCGTTGACCAACTACGCCGCGCCGTCCATGAAGTCTCCGAGAGCCTGAAGTGGAAGAAGGAAGCCGGGTATCTCCGGCGAGAACTCCGCCGTCTCACCGGCCTCGACAACATCATCGGCCAAAGCCCGAAGATGCGCGCCATCTTCGACATGATTCAAACCGTTGCTCCTCAAACCAGCCGCGTCCTCATCACCGGCGAGAGTGGCACCGGTAAAGAACTCGTGGCCCGCGCCATCCATGAAAACAGCGCGCGCGCTCAGAACCCGTTTATCACCATCAACTGCGGCGCCTTCCCCGAATCTCTTCTGGAGTCTGAACTATTCGGCTACATGAAGGGCGCCTTCACCGGCGCCAACGAAAACCGCCAGGGCCTCTTCCAGGCTGCTCATGGAGGCACGCTCTTCATGGACGAGATCGGCAACATGAGCTTGACCATGCAGGTGAAGCTCTACCGTGTCCTTCAGGAAGGCAAAGTCCGCCCCATCGGCAGCACCGAGGAATCCGACGTCGACGTCCGCATCATCGCCGCTACCAACAAGGAGTTCGAGAAAGAGATTGCGGAAGGCCGCTTCCGCGAGGACCTCTACTACCGCCTCAGCGTCATTCCCATTCAGGTTCCCCCTTTGCGCGAACGCCGCGAAGATATTCCGCTTCTCGCGCGCCATTTCCTAGAGAGCTTTCGCAAGACCATGGAAAAGCCCATCGAGGCCATCTCGCCAGAGGCCATGACTCGACTGGAATCCTACGATTGGCCCGGCAACGTCCGCGAGTTAGAGAACACCATGGAACGGGCCGTGGCCTTGGAGTCCGGCAGAGAGATATCTCTTCGCGTGCTACCTGATAGGATCGCCGGCTATTCCGGTACCCCTTCCTCGGGAGCCCCTGGGTTTCAGGCGGATGGTTTTCCCTCCGAAGGCGTGGATTTCGAGAAAGTTATCGCCGAAACCGAGCGCAGATACCTGCAGTTCGCATTGGATAAGGCCGAAGGGGTTCGCACCAGGGCTTCCGAACTCTTGAAGATTAGCTACCGTTCTTTCCGGCACTACGCCAAGAAGCACAACCTGTAGATGGAGCACCTACCTTGGGTCGATGACGCTTTATGTAATTTGGGGGCGACAAAAAAGGTCACTTTTATGAGAAATTGCCCATTGTTGGCCACAGCCACCCATCAGGTACCTGCATCGAGAATCCTGTAACATTTGTATTATCAATAACATGCAATAATAGAGACACTTCTGGGTCTTTTTTGCCGCATTGGTCTCCCGCTTGCGATAGGTATGGTGTGCTCTGGCACCAAAATAAAAATTTTCAAGGAGATCTAAGCATCATGAAGAAGCAAAAGGGTTTCTCTCTTATCGAGTTGCTGATCGTCGTGGCGATCATTCTGATCATCGCGGCTATCGCTATTCCGAACCTCCTCCGGTCGCGTATGGCCGCCAATGAGGCTTCGGCTGTCGGTTCACTCCGCACCATTAACACTGCGGAAGTAACCTATTCTACGACCTACCCGACGCAGGGTTTTGCTTCTCTCACCGCCCTCGGCGGCGCGGCTGCGACCTGCGCGACGGCCACTGGTGCAACCTCCACTGGCGCCTGCTTGATCGATAACGTTCTCGCAGCGACGGCAGTGAAGAGCGGCTATGCCTTCACGGCGGCGGCGGGCAGCGGCACACCGGCGGTCACCTATTTCTCGACGGCTCTGCCGAGCGTGGTTGGCCAGAGCGGCCAGCGCGCGTTCTGCTCCGACCAATCCGGCGTCATCCGCTACAACGCGGGCGGCACGGCTTGCGCGAACACGGACAACGCACTGTAAAGTGCTCCTGCGGCCTGCTCTTGGCCGCAGCCGGTTTCGAAAAGCACGGGACTTCGGTCCCGTGCTTTTTCTTTTGTACACTTGAGTTCTTCGACCGTCGCCGCACTCCCGCTGAAGTCTCCGACTCTCCAGCGACGCTTAGTGTCTTCGATTTAAGATTTAATTTACGTGACGTTTTTTGTCAGCGGAACGCATGAAGTGTCAATTTGGAATCCTTGTCCTGCCTCAACATGCGCAAAATCAATGGTTTACGAGGAACCTACCGCCAACGGATTGGCCAATAACATGCTCTCCTTACCTGGGTGATTCTTAAACGTTCTTTCGCTGGAGATAGCTGAGTTAGGTCGGAAACTCAAATGAAGAAAACAACACAATCCGGGTTCTCACTGATAGAACTTCTGATCGTCGTAGCCATCATTCTGATTATTGCCGCGATCGCCATTCCTAATCTCATGGCTTCGCGCATGGCTGCCAATGAATCCTCGGCAGTTCAGCAGAGCCGGAATATCACTACCGCCGAAGTGGTCTACTCAACCCAGTACAACATCGGCTTTGCTGCCACGCTCACGAATCTGGGTGATTCTGGCGGATGCGGCACGGGTTCGGTATCCTCGACGAATGCTTGCTTGATTGACTCAGTCCTCGCTTCCGGTTCAAAGAGTGGGTACACCTTTACCTATGCTCCTTCGAATCCTGACGCGGCCAGCCGCTATCAGAGCTTTTCGGTGAACGCGAATCCGGTGAACCCTGGCTACAGCGGCCGCAAGTATTACTTTACCGATCAGACCGCGGTCATTCGAATGAATGTCTCGTCCCCCGCCGCGGTTACGGATCCGGCTATTTAACGCCGCCGCCATCGGCGCTTTGAATTTGGTGTCTCTCCTCGCGGGGAGTGGTAAGCATCGCCCGCTGTTCCTGCTAGAATCATGTGATGCCCCGGCGTTTCCTGCTTTGTGGTTCGTGGCTCGTTCTGGCTAGTTGGCTCAGCTGCTATTTTGCCTTTGCCGGCGTCACGCCAGACGTCAAGCCATTCGTTGATCGATTCGAATCGCGCTATCGCGCCGCGCGCACTCTCCAGGCTACTTTTCTGGAGCGCTACACCGAGAACGGCCGCGTAGTTCGCGTGGAATCCGGCACCGCCTACTTCCGGCGTCCCGGCAAAATGCGCTGGGAATACCAGGCCCCGGAGAAGAATCTATTCCTGGTCGACGGCAAAAACGCCTGGTTCTATGTTCCCGCCGATCACACCGCCACCCGCGTTCCCGCCAAGGCCAGCACGGACTGGCGCACTCCGCTGGCCCTCCTCGCCGGCGAAATGAAAGTATCGCGCGTCTGCGCCCAAGTGCGGGCAGCTCCTGACGAGAAAATCGAGTCCCCCGACGACGTCATGCTGCGTTGTGAACTCCGCAGTTCCGGCACGGAGCCGCAAGATTCTCCTGCTTCCGGCGGTCAGTCTTCATCGCGAGAGTCTCGCGAGTCCGTGCATCTTGAAATCGTCAGGAAGACTGGCGAACTTGCTGGCGTGATCGTTAGAGACCCGGGCGGTGTGGGCATCGAATTTCGTTTCACTAACTGGCAAGCCGATCCCCTCGTCGACGATTCCTTGTTCCACTTTCATGCTCCCTCCGGGGTTGCCATCGTGAATGGAGAATTACCCGCCGGTAATGCAGGCGTAAACCCTTAGCTTTTCGGGCACTTCGCTCCTCTTTCCTGACACGAACAGCCAACCTCCCGGGCCTTTCCCGCATATCAACTATCTGAGGTAAACTAAGGGTATGGGTCAATTCCTCTGCCGAGTGGCGGATGCTGATGGACGTGTCTTCTCCCACGTGGAACCCGCGAGTTCCCTGGATGAAGCTCGCCAGAAGCTTGTGGACCGGGGACTATTTGTTTACTCGGTGGAATCCCGTGGCGGACGTCTAGTTGATCTGGTTCGCCGGAAGAGTGGGCGCCAGGTTGGCGGCTCGGAATTCCTCATACTCAACCAGCAATTCAATACCCTCATCAAAGCCGGTTTGCCGATCTTGAAATCGCTGGATCTTCTCGCTACCCGCGCTTCCTCGCCCAAGCTTCGCCCCGTCATTGCCCAGATTCGCGACCGTGTCCGTGAAGGCAAATCTCTTTCCGAAGCTGTCACTGAAGCCGGCGTGTTCTCCAAGGTCTATTCGACCGCCATTCTCGCTGGAGAAAAGAGCGGAAATCTGTCAGGTGTCTTGGACTATTACATCGCCTATCAGCGTGTGAGCACCGGCGTTCGCAAGAAAATTCTTGCGACGCTGGTCTATCCCGTGTTGCTGATCAGCGTGGCCATCATCATCGTCACTTACTTGGTCACTGCTGTGATTCCCAAGTTTGCACTTCTCTACCGCGACTTGAACGTCGAGCTGCCCGGGCCCACCAAATTGTTGATAGCCTTGACCGTCGACTACCGCTTCGTTGTTCTCGGAGCTGTTCTGCTCTTGGCCGCGTCGGCGGTGGGCGTGTTTGTCTGGTCCCGCACCGAAGAAGGTGGAACGGCCTTCGATCGCTTCAAGTTTCGGCTTCCCGTGATTGGTGACACGCTCCTCAAATTCCAAGTTGCGCAGTTCTCCCGCACCCTTTCGACACTCTTGACCGGCGGAACACCTCTGGTGGCCGGTTTGCAAACCGCCAGCGATGCCATCACCAGCAAATTGCTCCGTTCCACGGTCAGTCAGGCCACCCAAATGGTGCGTGAAGGAGAATCTCTGCATGGCGCTCTGGCTTCGAAAGGCGTCATGCCGGAGCTAGCCTTGGATATGATCGAGGTCGGCGAATCGAGCGGTGCTCTCTCTCCCATGCTGGTCAGCGTGGCGGAGTTTTATGAAGAAGAGGTAAACCTGCGTTTGACCGCACTGGTTTCCCTTATCGAGCCAGTTCTATTAATCTTTATGGGACTGTTAGTTGCCTTTATTCTGATTTCCCTGTACCTGCCCATATTCTCTTTCTCCATGATGGGAGCGACAAAGTAAGGATCCATGGCTACTACGGAACAACTTCCTCCAGCCCCAGGGCTGCCCGGCAGCGGTGATGAACAGAACGAACGCGAGTTTGCGCGCAAGCTCGCGGAAAGGTACCGCTTTGCTTTCATCGATCTTCGCGAGCAGCGCATCGATGCGGAACTCTTCCGCACCATTCCCGCGGACCTGATGTTCCGTTACAATTTCGTCCCGCTCGAACTTCAGAACAACGTTTTGGCCATCGCCGCCGCAGACCCCGGCCAGGTGCAGATGAGCGATGAGCTGCCCCTTCTACTTGGCAAAAAGCTGTTGATTCGCGTCGCCACCGCCCGCCAGATTGGCGACATTCTCAAACGCACCGAGCAATCCCAGCGCGTCCTCGAGCAAGCCACCGAAGCCTTCGCTCTTCAGACTTCCAAGGACGATGACGAAGCCGACGAGACCATTTCCGGCGATCGTTTGACTCGCGATAGCACTGCCAGCCCGGTCGTTCGCCTCGTCGAGACCATCATCTTCACCGCCCTCGAACGCCGCGCCAGTGACATCCACATCGAAGCTCGCGACTCGGAAGTCGCCGTCAAGTACCGCATCGACGGTGTTCTCCAGCACGCCATGCAGCCCATCGCCAAGGAATGGCATTCCACCGTCCTTTCGCGCATCAAAGTCCTCAGTGATTTGGATATTGCCGAGCGCCGCGTTCCCCAGGACGGCCGCTTCCGCGTGAAATACAAGGGTCGCTTCATCGACCTGCGCGTCTCCATCATGCCTGCCAGTCACGGAGAAGACGCCGTTCTCCGCGTCCTCGACAAAGAAACTCTTTCAGAGAAATTTTCGAGCCTGACTCTGGACGTGGTCGGTTTCTCTGCGGAAGAAACCCGCAGGTTCCGCCGCTATATTCGCGAACCGTATGGCATGGTCCTGGTCACCGGTCCCACCGGTTCCGGCAAGACCACCACGCTCTACGCCGCCATCAACGAAATCAAGACCGACGAAGACAAGATCGTCACCATCGAAGATCCCGTCGAGTATCAGCTCCGCGGCATCACTCAGATTCCCGTTAACGAGAAAAAAGGCCTTACCTTTGCGCGCGGCTTGCGCTCCATCTTGCGCCACGATCCCGACAAAATTATGGTCGGCGAAATCCGCGACCAGGAAACGGCCCAAATCGCTATCCAGTCGGCCCTTACCGGCCATCTTGTTTTCACCACCGTCCACGCCAACAACGTCACCGACGTCATCGGCCGCTTCATCAACATGGGCGTCGAGCCTTACAACTTTGTCTCCGCTCTAAATTGCATCATGGCGCAGCGCCTCGTTCGTGTTATCTGTCCCAACTGTAAGAAGCCCAAGCGCTATTCTCCCGAGGAATTGAAGGAGGCTGGACTTGATCCCGCCGTGTGGGCCGACGTCACGTTTGCCGAGGGCGCCGGGTGTCTGGAATGCTCAGGCACCGGTCATCACGGCCGCACCGCCATTTGCGAATTGCTCGATTTGACCGATCGCATCCGCGAAATGATCGTGGATCGCCGGCCCACTTCGGAGATTAAGCGCGTCGCTTGCGAAGAAGGCATGATCACTTTGCGGGAAAGCGGTCTGGCCAAGATTCGCGCCGGCATTACCACCGTCAAGGAAATCAACAAGGTGACTTTCGTTGAGTAGCTCCAGCGCATTCCGGCAGGGAATTTACCAGTTCGAATGGGTCCGCCGCGTCGCGCTCTGGCTCGATGCCATGCCTTATGCCGCCGTGGCCATCGAGTTTGCTCCGGACCGCATTGCTGCCGCGCGTTGGAGCCGCACCGGGTCGCTGGATGGCTATGCGGTCGAATCTTTGCCGGGGGGCGCGCTTGTTCCCTCCGCCGTTGAAGCCAACATTGTGAACGTCGCCGCCGTCAAAGCTGCAGTCGCCACCGTCTGCGAGCGTTTGCGTGCTCGCGATGAAGATATCGCGATGATTCTTCCCGATACCGTGATTCGCGTTTTCGTGCAACACTTCGAGGAATTTCCGCGTTCCGCCGCCGAAGCCGAGCCCATGTTGCGCTGGAAACTTAAAAAAAGCGTGCCCTTCGAAGCCGATGAAACGCTCATCTCCTACATGCGTCAGGCACCCCGCGAGTCGGGCATCGACGTTGTAACCGCTCTCGCGCGCTTGCGCATCATTCGGGAGTACGAATCCCTCGCCGAGGTTATTGGCTTGCGCCCCGGGGTGGTCATGAGCTCTTCTCTCGCTGCCATCTCGCTGCTCGAAGATGAGAAACCGACGCTTCTGGCGCGCGTCTCCGGTTCCGCCCTTACCACTGCAATTGTCCGGCGCGGTGTCTTATGCGGCTATCGTTGCACCGAACTCCCGGCGCAGGGAGCAAACCTCACGCCAAAGATGCTTCTCGAAGAAGTTTTTCCGGTCGCCGCCTATTATCAGGATACCTGGCAGGAGACCATCCAGTCCGTCCGCGTCGCGGGGTTTGGCGCGCGCCTCCCCGACTTCATACGGGCTTTGGAGGATGAATTCGGTTGCGAGGTTCGTTCGTTGCTGCATTCTGCGGTCTCGGATGGACGCATCAAAGAAGATGCGCGTCCGCTGGCCGATCGTGAGTTGGAAGGGTTGATTGGGTGGATGCTGCAGCGTGGCTAGCATCAATTTTTCCGGAGTAGGGCAGACGAAGCGATGAAAGTTCGGCTCAACTTATCGACTAAGCCGCTGGATACACACAGACGGTTCCTTGCAGGTTCTAGTATCACTGCGGTGATCGCCGGTTTTGTATTCTTGGGGCTGGGTTGGCACGTGTACTCTGCCCGCAAAGTGAACGCGGAACAGCGCGTTCGCACGGAAATCATGCGCCAGGAAATGGCCAAGCTCGAAGTGCAGCGAAAAGACCTGGAGCGTTATTTCAGCAAGAAGGAAATCGCCGAATTGCACGACCGCGCCGCGTACATCAATAACATCCTGGATGCCCGCAGCTTCAATTGGACCCTCATGTTCATGGATTTGGAGCACATCCTTCCGGGCGGCGTTCGTGTCATCTCCATCGAGCCCAAGCAAGTGGGCGGGCACGTCGAAGTGAAATTGACTGTCGGCGCCAGTAGCGACGAAACCGAATTGAAATTCATCAAGGCCCTCGAAGACTCGAAAGAGTTTTCGGAAGTGCAAGTGACCAGTGTCCACAGGCCCAATTCTGTTACGAGCGGCGACCAAGAGGTCGTGCAGTTGACCACCGCTTATTCGAGAACCTAATGCGTCGCGACTTCACATGGCGGAGACGAATCATCCTGGTCGGCGTGGTTCTTCTTGTGCTCGCGGATATCGGCCTGGCGGCTTACAGTTGGCAGCTGGCCTCGGCTCCGCGCGCGCCCGAAAAGCAGCTTGCCGTGGAAACCAAGCAGCGCGATCTCCTCAGAGCCGATATTAAGCGCGCCCAGCAGATTCGCGACAACGTCCCTGCCACCCAAAAAAATTGTGTCCGCTTCGAACAATCGCTGTTTCCTGCCAGCGCAGGCTATTCTGCCGTCATCTCCGAACTGTACGACGTGGCCAGGAAGAGCGGAATTCAGGTCGAAGATCTCGCCCACAAACAGACGGAGATTCCCAATCGCGGCATGACCGAGGTCAGCATCGATGCCACCGTCAATGGCAACTATAAGAGCGTCATCGGCTTCTTGAACGGATTGCAGCGTTCCGCGAATCTTTATTCCGTGGACTCTTTGACCCTCGGCTCCGATAACACCAATCAGACGTCAACAAGTACTATTAAGGTTTCCTTGCACCTAAAGACCTATTTCAGGACCGCGGCATGAAACAGAAGAAACAGCTCCTCATGCTCGTCGTGCTTTTGCTGATCCTTGTCGTCGTTGGTTATTTTTATTTCGATAGCGACAAGCCCGTCGTAACCACCGATGCCGGCTCCGCGGCCCAGAATTATCATTTACTTGCAGTGGACACTCTCGATATCCATACTGACGCAGTCGAAAAGGCCCGCAGAACCGATTACAAAAGCAGTGGCCGTAACATTTTCAGTCGCGATCTTCCGATTCCACCGCCCCCGCAAGGTCCACACTATGACAAGAACCATCCTGCACCCCCGCCACCACCCCCACCGCCACCACCTGAAAAAAAGGTCTCTCCGCTTCCAGTAAAGTACTTCGGCTACGGCACCATTCCCAACGGCACCGCCCGCGTCGCCTTCTTCAGCGACAGCGATAACGAAGTTATCGTCGTCAAAGAAGGCGAACTCTTGATGAACCGCTTCCGGATTCTTAAGATCGGCAACGCCAATCTCGATTACGAAGAAGTTTCCTCCGGCCTGCGCGGCACTGCCATTCTCGAAGAGCAGGCAGGACCGCCCTCCGCATGACCGCTCGACGCATGAACGCTCGACGCGTTCGAACGGCAGGGAAGCCGGGCGAGCGCGGCTATGCCCTGCTCCTCGTGCTCTTCCTCGTCGCCCTTCTGGTCATTTCTACAGCGGCGGTAGCACCAAACATCCTCACCGCGGGCCGCCGCGAAAAAGAAAAAGAAATGATCTGGCGCGGCAAGCAATACACCCGCGGCGTAAAACTTTATTACCGCAAGATGGGACGCTTTCCGACTTCTCTCGACGATCTCACCAAACCCAAGCTCGGTTCTCTCCGCTTCATGCGCCAGCAATACAAAGATCCCATGAACAAGGAAGACGGCGCCTGGAGATTTATTTACGTCGGTCCGGCGGGGCAGCTGATCGGCAGCCTGAAGCCTCCGCAGCAAAACCTCGCCCTTCCGCAAATTGGCACCGCGATCGGCACCCCGGCAAGTGCCTTGAACGGACCGAATGCGCCGGGACAGCCGGGCGGAATTGGCGGTCAGGGGGGGCTACTGCCTAGCGCGAGTTCCGGCACGACTGCGTCGGGTGCCACGGGAACGCCTGTATCGGCCGATCAGGGCACTCCTGGTTCGAATGGGCAGGCCATTCCATCCGGTGATACGCCGACCATCGTCGGTGGCAACATCATCGGCGTGGGAAGCAAGATCGACAAGTCTTCCATCATCGTTTACGAGAAAGCAAAGAATTATCGCCTCTTCGAATTCGTCTGGGATCCTTCCAAGGATCGAATTGGTGCGGGACAACCAGGTCTGCAGACAGGAACGGGATTGGGTCAGCCGATCGGTCAGCCCATCGGCCAGCAGCCCGGACAAAATTTCGGCAATCCACGGCAGAGTCCTCCGCAAAATCCGCAACAGCCGCCGCAAAATCCGCCGCAGCAATTTTAGTTTTTATTGAGAAGGACTTGTGCGAGGAGGGGAAGCGGCAGGCGGGTCTGTGGTTGCTGGCGCTGCCGGTGCTTTCGTCGCCGCGGCTTTTGCGGCCGAGGATTTCGTCACCGTTGTTTTCGTCGCTGGCGCACTTGCGGCTGGCATTTTTTTCGACGCTTCCGATTTGCTCTTCTCGTAGCCCCGCTTGACGCGGCGCACGTAGGAAATCGTTTCGGCATAAGGCGGAACGGCGCCGTATAGCTGGACTTTTTCTGTTCCCGCGTTGTAGGCGGCCAATGCCAGCGTTAGATCGTTGTTGTACTGCTGCAACAGGCCACGCAGGTAGCGGGTACCCGCGTCGATATTTTCCGCAGGGTCATCGATATTTTTTACGCCGAGTTGCGCGGCGGTTTCCGGCAGAAGCTGCATCAGCCCGTGCGCGTTCTTGCGTGACACAGCTTTTGGGTCGAAGTTGGACTCCACCGCGATTACGCTGGTGATCAGGTCGGCGTCCATGTTGTAGCGTTTTGCCGCGGCTTCCACCAAATCGCGGTAAAGTGGTTGGGGATCCAGTTGCACCGTGGCCGGTGGCCCAAAAGTGTCTTCCGGCTCGATGGCCACAACTTCCACGGCGGCGACCTCCACCTTGCCTCCGTTCACTTGCAGCCGATACTTGTCTCCCACAAGCTGGTAGCCAGTCACTCTCAGACGCAGGCCGTTGCGCAGCACCACGTACTCCGCGCGCAGCGCCGGTGCCGCCAGCACCACAAACGAGAGCAAGAATGCCGCTCGTCCCGCAATATTACGGGCGGCGCGAAAGGCGCGCATCAGACGCAAGACGGAGCCTCCCGCAACGCGAATTTTTCTATGGCCAGGGCCACGCCGTTCTCGTCATTCGTGCCGGTTTCATGCCAGCCGAAGGTTTTCAGCTCGGCAACGCTGTTGCCCATCACCACGGGAATGCCCGCGAAGGAGAGCATTTCCAGGTCGTTGTGATTGTCGCCGATGGCCAGAATTTCTTCGCGCGCGATGCCCCGAAGTGCCGCCCATTCCGCCAGCGTCGAGCCCTTGGAGCAGCCTCGGGGAATCACATCGATCATTGCGAAATCCCTGCTGGCGTAGGCAGTCACGGCCAGCCGAAACTCCTCCGCGAATGCTGCGGCGCGCAAACGCGCTTCCGCTTCTTGCATGGGTGCAATCCCGCCGCTCAACATCACTTGAATGGGATCTTCGGTCAGGCAGTTCTCCAACGGCTTGGCCAGGCCGATATATTCCAAGTTCCGCGAGTAGTAGGCGTAACGCAGGGAATCGTCGGGGTCGAGAGTTTCCAGCATCAACTGATTCTCGCGCTTGCGATCGAAGATCACTGCCGCACCCTCGCGCCACTCGCTGGTTAGATGCAGAACCTGCTGCGCGGTGGCCTTGGGCAAGAGGTGCCGCAGATGCGTGTGGCCGTCTTTCGAGCGGATCAGCGCGCCATTGCTCACAATCATGGTCAACGTGGAATCCAGTTGACGCGCCACGGTCATGGCAAAGTCATAGCGCCGCCCGGTGACCAGCGCCACTTCGATGCCCCGGCGGGTTGCTTCCGCAATAGCCGCCTGGTTGGCCTCAGGAAGCTGCCAGCGGCTGTCCAGCAGCGTCCCGTCAATATCCAGCGCAATCAGTCGTATCGCCATAGCTCAGTTGGTCTCGAATGGGCAACACAATCAATTATATCGCGAAACGGCGTGCGCATTGGCCCGGCAATTCCTACAGGAAGAGGTACTTTCTTCTAACAAGTGGTTAACTATAAGCGGCCCCCCTCCCCCTATTTTTCAAAAGTGTTGATTCCAATAGGTTTTAAGTTCTTTAGAATGAACACTTATAGAAGTGTTCATTCTAAACGATATAGATGGGAGATGAGCTTGCATAAAGGCTAATAAATGCGGGGTTGAAGGCTCCGAGTGAGCACGAAGGTGCGGAGCGGGCAAGGGAGGCGAGAAGCGTTGGCAGCGCCGAGTTCACAAGCAATGGTAACACGAATTACTCGATAAGTTAGATAGATGTATAGTACTAGACCGGCGAATTGCCATCCTTTGTTCGAAAGATTTTGCAAAGCGAAGGAAACAAAGGGGTAGACCTCACTGGGGACGACTATCGAGTCGCGGCGCCGCCCAATCGCGGGGACTTCCCGGCGCATAGTTCTACTAAAGCGGGGCGCTTAGGTTGGTGCAGGCTGCGCCGGTGGGGTCGAAGCGGATGATGCCAGCCTGATCCGTGCAATACATATTCTGGCCTGAGGAACCAATCACCTGGGGAGCGGCAGTGAGCGTGAAGGCGACGGAAGGCACTAGACCATCCCCCGTCCAAATAAACGTGTATCCGCTCTTCGTGCCGGCTGCGAGAACCTCATCAATCAAACAAGCTCCCGTCGAGGAGGCCGAAGAGGCCGTGCAAGGGGTAGCACTACCCAAAGCCGCCAGGCTAGGCGGGAAATTGACGTCGGGATAGGTGATGGAATAGGTCATCGCCGCGGTGGTGATGGCGCGCACAGAGGCAACTGCGCTGGCCTCGTTGGCCCGCATGCGGGAACGCAGAAAATTGGGAACGGCAATGGCGGAAATGATCAGAATAATGGCCACGACGAGCAGCAGTTCGATGAGGGAAAAGCCCTTCTGTTGATTGCGCATTGGCGTTTAATCACCTGGAGGTTTAAGTCCCATTTCTCATTGCAAGTGCGTTGTGTGCGTTTTGACTGAGAGCAAGTGTGGGCGCGGGGGTTAGTAAGCGCAACGGTCCTGAGGTGTGAATCTCGGGCAGGGTGCAATTCGGGTTCTGGCAACGAATTCCCGTCCTAAGGTGCTAGTACCTTTCGCCACTCGCCACGGTCGCCACGAAAGGATGAGCAACCTACCCAGGAACCAAAACACGCAGGCTATTCGGTTATGCGAGTCACAAGCCTTGACTTGAAGTGACTTGTGCCCTAGGCTTCAGGTGTCTGATGCTTCCGCCCTGAGCATCGATTTACGAGCCACGGCATGCGCATTTTCCTTGTGCTGGCGATTGCAATGGCGCTTCTGGTACCAGTTACAGTGGCGCAGAAGCCCCCGGTTCCAACGCCTCCGACTCCACCTTCCATTCCCCCAAACCGTCCTGCGACTCACCCGACTTCGGAGCCAAGTCAACCGACAGGGGATCTTGTGATGTTTCTACGAGGACGCGTGGCGACCCAAGACGGCACAGTTGTTCCAAGCGATATGTTGGTTGAGCGGGTTTGCAACAATAGGGTACGCCAAGAGGTGTATGCGTCTCCTCACGGCGATTTCACGATGCAATTGGGATCGAGGACCGGTAATGTTCTTGATGCTGGAGGTGACCCGATTTCGCCCAATGGCGCGGCTAGCAAGGATTTGGACATGGGAATTTCAGTACGCGAGTTGACGAAGTGTGAGCTACGCGTCTCGGCCTCTGGTTTTCACCCCGGTACCATCAGCCTTATGGACCTCGACGCTTTCAGCGGCAACATAGACGTAGGCGTGATCGTGGTGCAGAGAGGTACAAAGATAGAAGGCACGACGGTGAGCGCCATCCCCTACAAAGCGCCGAAAGGCGCCAGAAGAGCTTACGAGAAAGGCGTCCAGGCCGAGAAGAACGGCAAACTTGCCGAGGCAGAAAAATATTTTAAAACAGCGGTACAAATCTACCCCAGTGCCGTGAACGCCTGGTTTCAACTGGGTACTGTTCTACAGAAGCAAAACCAGCGGGATGCGGCTCGCAAAGCGTATACCCAAGCCACCATGATCGATACGAAGTTCCTCCCGCCTTATTTGTCGCTCGCGTCAATGGCCTTTGAAACAGGGAGGTGGACCGAGGTTCTCGATCTTACTGTTCACATCATGAATCTCGATCCGTTGAATGACGCCGCCGTCGCCAAGTACATCTTGGATCTCGATCGATTGAATTACGCCGACGCCTATTTCTATAACGCGGTGGCAAATTACAAGCTGAACAAGATCGAAGCGGCTGAAAAGAGCGGTCTAAAGGCGGAACACTTAGACCTGGTCACTCGCTTTCCGCAGCTGCATCTCTTACTGGCTGAAATCTTTGCCCAAAAAGGCAATTACGATAGGGCGATCTCGGAGATACAAACTTACCTGGAGTTGGTTCCACAGGCGAAAGAGGCGGAGCAGATACGAGAGAAATTGACAAAATTGGAGAAGCTGAATAGCGGGGTGCCAACCAGTGAAAAACCCGATCCGAGGAGAGTATCGCCTCTTTAGACGAGCGTGTTATCGCTAGTACCAGGTGGTTGGCCGACTGAATACGAAGTCGCGTTCGAATTTGATCGCCCCAACCCTCAATTCTGGCCAATCGCTTTTCCGCCTGAAGATTGGGCGGTAACCGAGAGGCCGGAAAACAACAACGGCTGATCGGCCATCGTTACGTCATTTTTTCAGCCAGCCTTGTAGCTCCAGCCAGTCGGCGAACCGGTCGATCCAATGATCGGTGGGGAGGTTCTGCTTTCGCATTCCGAAGCCGTGGCCCCCTTTCGCGTACATGTGGAGTTCGGCCGGCTTGTGAGCGCTGGTCCACTTTTGGTACAAAGCGACGCTGTCGGGCGCGAGTCCGAGACTGTCATCCGTGGCAGCCGCGACAAACACAGGCGGCGCATCCGCTGGAACGGGCGAATCTTTAAACATGCCACCGGCGGCATAGATCAGGGCTGCGAAGGCGGGCCGGCCATCCGGCGCGTAACGGAAGGCAACTCCGGCAGAGACCGTTCCGCCAGCGGAAAATCCGATAGTGCCGACGCGGTCGGGAGAAATTCCCCAGTCCGATGCGTGCTGCCGAACGTAGGTGACCGCCGCCAACCCATCGGCGATTGACAGGGGAACGACCTTGTCTAATATCTCTCGAAATTTCTGCTTGTCCGAAAACAGCGCCGTAAATTCCTGTGCGGCATCCTCGCCGGTGTGCGCGAGACGGTACTTGAGCACAAAGGCGGTCACACCTTTCGCGGCCAAGTACTTGGCGACATCGATGCCTTCGCTATTGATGGAGAGGGCCATAAAACCGCCGCCCGGGCAGATCACCACGGCCGTGCCGTTTCGCAAGTCGGGAGAAGGCTTGAATACGGTAAGCGTTGGCTTGGTCACGTTAGCGACGACTTCGGTATTCCAGTTTTTCGAGAAGTATTCTTTCTCAGGATAGTTTTCTTGCGTCGAACCTGGCGGCGTGCCGGGGTAGAGGGGAATGACATCCTGTGCGGCTGCGAAGGGTGCGAGGAACAGCAGTAAGCAGAGGGCTCGAAGGAAGAATGTTTTCATGGGCGCATAGTCTAGCAGAGAGTCGCGTCCAGGGTGAAAATGGAAACTAGAAAATTGAAATCAGAAAACTGAAATGGGAAGAATTAAAACAATTATCCTCATGTTAGCCTAGACAAGATAGACCGCATGGCCAGCCATTACGAGATCGATAGGGAACGACGACTGGTGACGAGCACGTTGTCTGGGGTGATCACGCTGCCAGACAGCAACCAGCAAATTCCTCTATGGGCTATCCCGGATGTTCCAAATCCATCGCGAGATGAACGGGGAGGGAGGAGTTGGCATGTTTAAGGATCGCGAGGGCGCTGGCTTGGGTGCTTTCCAAGGACGGCGCGGATTGAAAAGCGAATCCCGCGTGGCGAATATCTGGAAAGTGCATCAAGGGGCGCTGTGGCCGGCGCACTGGAGCACGCCCAGGTAGGCTTGCCATGGACCGACGGCTTGCCGGTATTGGCGGGCCATGACCCTGGACAGTTGGTGGAGATGAGTTAGGTCATGAGCGGTCCAGGTCGCCAGGTGCTGCGAGAGAGTGACGGGTCCGAAGGCGGGGTGACGGCCACGGCGGTCGAGATCCGCTGGCTGGAGATTCAAGGAACCGAGTTGGTCGAGGCTCTCCGAGCGCAGACGCGCAAATTCATCTAATAATTGAGACAGCGACTTGCCTTGACTCTCGTGTACGTGACCTAGGCGATCGAAGGGTTCGAACGCACGAGTTTCGCCAAACTGCAGAATGATCCTGGCGCGCGGCACCCAGTCAGCGCGCTCGCCGTAAATCAGATGAGCGACGATTTCGAACGCGCTCCAAGTGTTTTCCCCTTCATTGCGGAGCGTCCACACTTCGGGAAGATCACGCAAGAGTGCGTTGAGAGTGGCGGGAGTGCGAGAGAGAAGCGCTATGGCCTGCTGTAAATTAAATTCCATCATGGTCCCCACTTCGCGCGCGCGATTTTTCGAGCGACTTCGATTGTAGCTGTTCGGCTTCGCGCAGATCGCGCGCGAGCAATGCCTCTGAGGCACTTTGCGGAGCCATATTGGCGGGGCCGAGAATGAATGGGCAAAAAGGGCTGTGCTAGACTTTTACGGTGATGAGCACACCGTTGAATGTCGTCGAGCTGGAATGCTCGGCGTGCGGGAAGAAATACGACGCTTCGGTAGAACAGCATTTGTGCACTTGCGGGAAGCCCCTGCTTGCCCGATACGACCTGAAGCAGGCCGCAGCGACGCTGACGCTGGAGAGCCTGAAGAGCCGTCCGCGCACCCTGTGGCGTTACGCGGAAGTGCTGCCGAACGATCCGCCAGTGACGTTGGGCGAAGGGATGACGGCACTGGTCCCTGCGGAACGTCTCGGCGCGTCAATGCGTTGTGGACATGTGGGCCTGCAACGTCTGTACGTCAAGGACGAAGGATTAAATCCAACGGGTTCGTTTAAGGCGCGCGGGATGACAACGGCGGTGTCGCGCGCCAAGCAGCTTGGGGCGAGGGCGCTGGCGGCTCCCACGGCTGGCAATGCAGGTGGGGCGCTGGCGGCTTACGCCGCGGCTGCGGGGATTCCGGCGGTAATCGTGATGCCTGCGGACACCCCAGCCGCGAACGTAATGGAATGCCAGGCTTTTGGCGCGAAGGTCGTTAAATTGAACGGGTTGATTTCCGACTGCGGGAAGTACGTGGCCGAACACAAGGACCGCGAAGGGTGGTACGACGTTTCCACGCTGAAGGAGCCGTACCGCATCGAGGGCAAGAAAACGATGGGGTACGAGCTGTGGGAGCAGTTTGGGGGAAAATTGCCGGATGTGATTCTGTATCCGACGGGAGGCGGAGTCGGGTTAATTGGGATGTGCAAAGCGTTCGACGAGATGCAGGAGATGGGCTGGATCGGGGAAGAGCGCCCGCGGATGGTTGCGGTGCAGGCGGAAGGTTGCGCCCCGATCGTGCGAGCTTGGGAAGCGCACCAGAATTCGGCGACGTTTTTTGCGAACGCGGCGACGGTGGCTTCCGGATTGCGAGTTCCAGGGCCGCTTGGGGATCTGTTGATCCTGAGCATGCTTCGCCAGACGAATGGCACGGCATTGACAGTAACCGACGACGAAATGCTAAACGCGGGCAGGGAACTCGCTTCGCTGGAAGGTATCTTTGCCGCGCCCGAAGGCGCCGCGACCGTGGTGGCGACGAAAAAGCTCGTGGCGTCCGGGTGGATTAAGCCGGACGAAACCGTAGTGCTTTTTAATACCGGCACGGGGTACAAATACACCGAAGCTTGGCAACTTGCGCTGGCGCAGAAGATGGAAATTGGGAAACTGCCAGTGAAGAATTGAGATAAGAAATTCTGCTGAACATTGTCGAACGGTGAGTGAAATGCGGAGGACGAAAATACAGTGACGACGCGGAGACTTTATTACGATGATGCTTATGAGAAGGAATTCAAAGCTCGCGTGGTCTATTGCGAGGTCCTTCCGCCGAATTTGAGCGCTGGCATCACGGGAACGGTGTGGGGGCTGATACTGGATCGCACGGCTTTCTACCCGACCTCGGGAGGGCAGCCCAACGATACTGGGAAGATCGGAGACGCCAATGTGCTAGATGTACGCGATGAAGGCGACGAAATCTTGCATCTTGTCGACCGGAAACCTTCCGATCCGGACGTGAACTGCTGTGTCAACTGGCCGCGGCGGTTTGACCACATGCAGCAACATACCGGGCAGCATCTGCTCTCCGCCATGTTTTTGGAACGGTTCGGCTTGCCCACGGTTTCGTTCCATCTTGGCGAGGAACTCTGCACCATTGATTTGCGTGGGCCCGAACCGACGGAAATAATTCTGGAAGGCGCGGAGCGCGCCGCGAATCAGGTGGTGTTTGAGAACCGGCCGGTCAACGTGCGCTACGGAACCGCGGACCAGTTGTCGCAGCTTGGCGTTCGGAGAGAAGTAGATCGCAGCGGAATCCTGCGCGCTATAGAGATCGAGGCAGCGGATTTGCAGCCGTGCGGCGGGACGCATGTTAAAAGTACAGGCCAGATCGGCGTCGTATTGGTGCGCCGTTGCACCAAAGTGCGGCAGGATTGGCGCGTGGAATTTGCGTGCGGCGGGAGAGCGGAACGGCTGGCGCGCCGTGATTTTGAATTGTTGCGGCGGGCCGCTGAACAATTGAGCTGCGCTCCAGAGGATATCGTTGCGGCCGCCGCACGTTCTCTCACGGAGCGCGACGCGAATTTCAAGAGTCTTCGCGCGGCACAGGAGCGGCTTGCGCAAGCCGAGGCCACACTGGCATTGCAGAATGTAACGCCTGGCGCCAATGGCGTTCGCGTCGTCGCGCGACTTTTCGAAGGAGTCCCGGCCGAGTACCTCGGATTTTTTGCTGGCGCGTTTACAAAGACTGAAAAAGCGATTGCGCTTCTAGCCGTGGCTGAGGATGGCCACGTGCTATTTGCTCAGCATCCGGGCGCCGGCAAGGACATGAATGCACTTCTTAAACAGGTCCTGGAAAAAATTGGTGGCAAGGGCGGCGGAACGCGCGATTTCGCGCGAGGCAAGTTATCCGATCCCGCGAAAGCCCAAGAGGCGCTTGATGCCGCCAAGCCTTTGATTTAGGGTGCGCGGAAGAGCATTTTCCTGCAGGCGGCGCGGAGCTGGTTTTCCTGTTGTGGGCGGGAGATTAGAAGAATCGCGTTCGTACGCGATCCGGCAAAACTTTCAGATCTACTAAGGTCAGGAAATCTATGGTCTTGAATTCGCGGTCGATCGCCGGAGGTCCGCAGACGCGCGCGGAAATATCCAGATAGGCCCGGAACAGGCGCGGCGGCCGTGGAGGTGCCGCGCCGGAACCATTTGATTGGCATTCGCGACCCAGCACCGGTTTAGTCCGGAGAGACTGCTCCACCAGATATTTGTCGCGTAAGACTTCGTAGAGGGCGATTCCCTCGTTCTCATCCTGGGAGGACAAGGAACTGCACCCGATCAGGTACCGAGCCTTGCAGCTCTGTGCATATTTCGCAATCCCTTTCCAGAGCATGTGGAGTACGTTGGTATTGCGGTATTCCTCGCGGACGCAGGCCCTTCCAAGCTCGAGGACTTCAGCGCGGAGGCTTTCGAACGGACCGAAATCAAAGAAGCCCTCGCCGTAGTAGCCAAGATTTCCCTTGGCGCGGTACCCGTTCTGCATGCGGTAGGTTCCAGCCAGCTGGCCGGTGACCGCATCACGCACCATCAAGTGGTCGCAGATAAAGTCGAAGCGGTCGCGGTCCAATCCCGAACTGGCGGAACTATCCAGCCCCTCGCCAAGTTCGCAATTAAAAACCAGATAGCGCAACCGCTGGCATTCGATGACATCTTCCAGAGTTTGCGCCATTCCCACGCGGAAGCGGTCGGTGGTAGCAAGTGGATTCTCGCAGTCATGAACCAAGACGGCGGTCTTTACCATGCCGTAAGTGTCAACCGCAGCAGATTACAGAGATATTTCGGGGGCGTGAATTAGGTATTTCTGGGGGTAACTGATGCGCGACAGAGAAATTGGTGGATGAGAAGGGATTCGAACCCTCGGCAAATAGGACAGCTCATTTGAGCTTCACGGCGCAGAGCGTGGAGAAATGCTTTTTCTGCCAAAGAAAAAGGGCTGTCAGATTTGACAGTTTCCCACCCCGAAGAACACGCAGAAAATCGCGATCTGATAGGGACAATGCAGATGCTAGCCGTGACGAAGATACGGTCGCGCAATGCGTGCGGAAGGATCAAGAAGAGGAGCCGATCTGATGTCTAAGCTCGGCTTTACTGTGTTTATGTCTCTAGTCACATTGCTTGCTAGCCCCGTCCGGGCCAACGAGAGTCAAGCGAGCCCGGGTACGAGCCAAGTCAATCTCCATATCGGTGGAGGCATAGGAGTTCCGTTAGATCCCACGGGCAACTACGCTGGAATCGGCGGCACATTCCAGGCCGGGGCTGGACCGAATCTTGGTATTCATCATTCAATCGTAGGGGAATTCATGTGGCACACTCTGCCCCCTAATCAAAGTGCATTATTGCCAGTCGTGAATGCTCTCTGTTTATTGAATCCTCCAGCACCGCCAAGTACTGTTTGTTCTGCAGCTTCTATCCACGCGACCGATAACGTCTACGCTTTGACAGCTAACTATATGTACCATAAGGAAGGAAAACGTTTCGGTTATTACGCCATTGGAGGCGGGGGTTGGTACTACCGGAAAGCCGAACTGAAGAACTTTACAGTGCCACCTGGCACCGCGTGCGTTCCGGCCTGGGGGTGGTGGGGATATACGTGCCAGGACGGATTTGTAACGAATTCCGTTTTGGGGAGCCGGGGTGTAAGTTCTGGCGGCATAAACGGGGGAGGTGGTTTTACAATCGGAATGACGTCAGGCCTCAAATTCTATATCGAGGCCCGCTACCATTATTCACCTCAGGGCGGTCGGGTCTCCACGAAGTTAATGCCGGTCACAATGGGTATTAGATGGTAAGACGCTGCTTTGGATCAGGGCGCTGACTCACGATCGAAAATTGTTCTTTAAAAAAGGCGCAGCACCATCACGCTCTACAAAAGAGTCTACTGCCACGGCAGGCCAAGGCGGCCACGCCTCAGGAACCAGCCTAGCTATATTGAGGATAGTGGCGCATGTCCCGCAGAGGAGACCACGGACATAGCGGATTTGTCACTGTCCGGGGCCGTAGTCCATATGGCGAGCCTTGAACATGGTTAGGAATCCTCAGCCACAACGAAGAACTCCGCAAAGCCTGACGCGCCCAGGATTTTCATGGGGAAACAACCATGCGAGTAAGACTCCGGGAAAAGTTCCCCCGCCGCCACTGAGTTTGACGCGCGATGTCTGGAGGAAATTAGCAAGGAGCCACCATGCGTAACACAATCTCCAAAACCCTGGATAAGTCTGTTTTACTTCTGTTGTCTATAGCTGTTGTTTTGCTATCCGCAGTCAGCGAATTTGGAAGCGCGTCCGAAACGCGAGTTCAACGAAACTTTGCGAGCCTGCGGGGGGAGCAGAATCAGACGGCGACAAAGTCAGAATCTCAGACGCCGGCCGATCCTCAGGTTAAAGCGGTTCTAGATAAGATGGCAGCCGCCGGTGTTTCTCGCCCAACTACTGTGGCAGACGTGCGAAAAGCATACCTCTTCTATCCGACACTCTCGGGCAGTCCAGAGCAGATTTTTCGAATTGAAGATCGGGACATCCCCGGGCCGGCGGCGAAGGCGAATATCGGCGTCCGCGTCTACACTCCCAACTCCACGAGTGGCTTGCCCATCTTTGTATTCTTCCATGGCGGAGGTTTTGTGGCAGGCAACCTCGATACCTATGACACGCCTCTACGTTCGGTGGCAAACCGCTGTCAATGCATTGTCGTTTCTGTGGACTACCGCCTGGCACCGGAAAACAGATACCCAGCAGCACCGGACGACGCCTATGCTGCGACCAAGTGGGTGGCAGAGCATGGCACTGAAATCGGCGGGGATCCGCATCGAATTGCCGTGGGAGGAGACGGTGCTGGCGGAAATCTGGCAGCTGGAGTTACGCTAATGGCGCGCGAGCGTGGCGCTCCGCGTCTGACCTTTCAGGTCCTGATCTATCCTACGCTCGACGCTTCAACACTGAGGTCGGTCTGGTGGGAGGAAACGGACGTTCCGACTGTTACAAGAGGCGTGAAAAACGACATCCTTCGTCTCTATCTGCCAGTCACAGGAAATCTGAGAGATCCTTATGTCGCCCCACTCCATGCCGAAAATCTTAAGAATTTGCCCGCAGCACTAGTCATCAGCTACGAAGACAATCCAATGCACGACGAAGGGGACGAGTATGCAACTCGCCTCAGGCAAGACGGTGTCGCCGCAAATGTTTCCTTCTATCCCGATATGATCCACGGATTCTTTTTGATGGCTGGTGATCTGGCGGCAGGGAAAAAGTGTATCGACGAAATAGCGAGCGCTCTGCGCAGTGCGTTCAAGGACGCATCGCAAAAACTTCCGTGAAAAGGATATCACAGCCTTCTGTCGTAGAATCGCTGAGCAGCAGTGGTTTCTGCAATCCGCGTTCGGCCGTTACTCGAGGAGGAGTGACAGCCACCAAACGCAGGCTAGCGCGCCCGCGAGAGCGCACCAAAATAAAATGCAAGAGTTCGAGAGCCGGACTACGACCAACCCCGCTCTTCCACGGCCTAAATGCCCTCCGCTGCCGCATGCGAAGGCCCTCTCGGGAAACCTCAGACTCCAGTGAATTGACGTAGGCAGTGACTTCCTGTTGTTTGGGCGACGGTTCCGGCGCCTGGCTTGGGGACGTGACGGGACGAAGGTGCCGCGCCCGCTCGAGATTCAGTTAACACAAACCACGTTCAGCTTTGCGTCTAGATGTCCTCCTCTGGGTATACCTGCTAGAAGCCTTCGCAATTGTCTGCGAGCTTTGTACAATTGGGACTTTGAATTTCCAACCGAATATCCAAAAAGTGCGGCGATCTCTTTATGCTCGTATCCAAAGACTTCATGAAAGATGAAAGCTTCCTTGTAACCGGCCGGCAATACATCGAGAGCTGCTTGAAGGTCGATCCATCCCATTAGATTCGGGTCCGGCCCGCCGATCTCGCTGATGGGATCACAATCATCCTCTGTGCCCTCGACTAGAGTAGTCCATCTATGCTTGTTCCTGCGGAGGCGCATCAGTACGACGTTCGTTGTCAAGCGGTATAGCCAAGAAGAAAATGCAGACTCACCGCGAAACGTGTTGATCTTGAGAAAAACTCGGACGAATACGTCTTGCGCAGCGTCCTCGGCCTCGGCTGGGTCTCGCAACATGCGCAAACAGACGCGGTGTACGAATCCAAAGTAGCTTCGGTATATGAGTGCAAAGGCCTCCCCGTCGCCATGATGAGCCAAGCGAATCGCCTCGTGCAAGGATGTGCCTTCAAGCTTCTTTAGCATCGGTTCATTCATTTCCCTGACTACCTGGACGCTATCCGTGGAGGAATCCGAGGAACACTGCCAAAAATGACAGGGACGTCTCCCTTGAGCTCCCGATTCGGCAGACACAAGGCGCAGATTCGCTCGGCGGTCGAATACTCTGCTGTGCTTAATGCCAAAAGCCACGAAACTGGTTCGCAAGGGCTAAATGCTCTCTTGCCGCAGAGTCAGCACGCTGCGATCACAGGTCAGCCTCACCAGGTCTACCTTGCGTTAAACAGGTTAAGTCTGAGTGAGATACAGCAGTTCTCGATGCCAACTGCGTCTTGGGTTGGTTGACAGAATCGAAATGGCAGAGTATAGGTGTCGGCCAGGTTCAACGTTCGGAGGATTGATGAAGGCAACGCGGGCGGTAGTATCTTTGCTAGCGGTTTGCTCGTTGATCGTCGAGGGGGGTGCTCCCCTGGCCCATCCACAAACGCGCGCACAGGCACACATTGTTGCAAACGTTGAACTCGTACAGATACCCGTAATTATCTTCGACGACAAAGGTTCGGTTGCCACTAGCCTCAAAAAGAGCGACTTTAGGCTGTTCGATGATGGAGTTGAACA
>Ga0137403_10001760_pt1 | contig 27117 bp, 27 predicted proteins | sample CZOMad2_1_16fung_FD_122057 | JGI IMG/M metagenome (GOLD analysis project Ga0137403, IMG submission 122057) | Vadose zone soil fungal communities from Angelo Coast Range Reserve, California, USA - CZOMad2_1_16fungal (Hybrid Assembly) | ecosystem: Environmental > Terrestrial > Soil > Vadose zone... | reverse complement strand
CTCTACATCGGCAACAAATGCTTTTCGTCCTGGTCGCTGCGACCGTGGGTCGCGCTTCGTCATTGCGGCATCCCGTTCGAGGAGACCGTGATCAGGCTGCGCACGCCGGAGACGGCCGCGAATCTCGCCAAGGTTTCGCCCACCGGCCAGGTGCCCGTGCTGCTCCACGGCAAGACCGTCATCTGGGAGACGCTGGCCATCCTCGAATACCTGGCCGACCTGTTCCCGGATCGCCGGCTGTGGCCGGCGGACCGCGAGGCGCGGCGGCTGGCGCGCTGCGTGGCGACGGAGATGCATTGCGGATTTCTCGAACTGCGCTATGGCTGGCCGATGAACCTGCGGCGGCCGAAGGGCCGCAAGCCGCTCGAGGGTGTGGCCGCCGAGCATGAGCGGCGCATCGTGGCGCTCTGGCGCCAGTGCCGGCAGGCCCACGGCGCCGGCGGGCCGTTCCTGTTCGGTCCCTTCACGGCGGCGGACGCCATGTATGCGCCGGTCGTGACGCGCTTCGATACCTACGGCGGCACGCTCGACGATGACATTCGCGCCTATGTGGACGCCGTGCTCGACACGCCCGCGATGAAGCAATGGTATACCGAGGCCGCGAAGGAACCGTGGCCGGAGCCCGGCCCGGACGAGTGAGCGAAGGCGGCGGCGACAGATGGAAGCGCGGGGATTCGTTTCCGTCCGGTTGCGGCGATCGCGCCTGCCGAGATTTCAGCGTGCAAGTGAGTCGCTTGCCGCCTACGTCCTCACGAGCGAGGCGACCCAGTCCTGTGCGACAGTGGCGTACAGGGTCCTTGCGGCGTTGTGAATGCCGGGATCGCTGATCCAGAGGATATTGCCGCGCGGATCGCGATCCTCGAAGCCGCTGATCACGAACTGATGATTCTGCCGAATGACGATGACCAGGCGGCGCAGCGTCAGGTACTGCTTGCATTCCTGCCAGGTCAAGGCGTGGTCGATGACATCCATCGTCACCGCGCCGGTGGTCAATGCTTTGATGAGATTTGCCGTTTCTCCCGGCGCCGCCATGGCGTTGAGGCCGTGGCCCCAATTCGCGTTGAACCGGGTCGAGAACTGCGTCTGCGTGACCACGTGACCGTAGAAGCGACAAACCATCGAGGCGCAGGCAGCCCAACAGAGCTGGCTGCTCGTCTGCTGTTGATGCGGGACGCTGAGCTGCACGGCTTCGCCTCCGTAGGGCACCGGCGCAACACTAATTCACGGTGAGCCGGCATCGCTGTGAGCCCCGTCACGAATGCGCACTGCCGTCGGTCAAGGGCCGTCGGCCGCGATGGCACAGGAATTGCCGGCGACCTGGAAAGTACCGCCGAGCGCCCGGGTCGAATATGAGACGATCGGGTCTGCGAAGATCCCGTACGCAGCGATCTTCATCACGGAGCGCGACTTCATGACGGCGCCCTGCGGGCTGCCGTCCTCTGCGGCATTTTGACTCAGGCGACCCCGGATCGGACAGGGCCGAACGAGATGATGCCGGTGCGTTGGGCAGTTTCTTCGCAACTGCACAATAGTTGGGCAGTCCGGTTCACGCGTTCGCTCCAATTCGGCGCTTTTGTGCCATCGTTCTTTGTTGCATTGCAACAAGCGGCGGAAATCGGCCCGCTCCGTTCCTGGCACAGAAGTTGCTGGGTACGCTTCAGAGCCCAACGGAACGGACAAGGAATGATCGGACGCGGCAGCAATCGTTCTCGGCGAGAGGAACCCCGGTCGGGCGCGCAGCGCGCCCGCCCTGTCAGTCCGCTGCTGAGACCTGCCGCACCGAGATCATCGGTGCATCTGGGAAAACGCTCGAGCGGATCATCAGGTCGTCCCTCACCATGGAGACAGCGATGTCCACTCACACACTCTCTTCGACTATCTCGCGCTTCCCGCTGCGATGGCGGGCAGGCGCCAGGCCGGTCGCGGCGGCGGTCCTGCTCGGCGCCGTCGCGGCCGGCCCGACGGCGGCCCGCGCCGACCCGCAGGTCTGCGGCGCGCGGGCCGAGATTCTGGCCGAACTGACCAAGCGCTACAGCGAGGCACCGGTCGCCGTGGGCGTCGCCAACAGCGGCGTGCTCGTGGAGGTGCTGAGCAGCGGCAACGGCTCGACCTGGACGATCATCGTCAGCCAGCCCGACGGCACCAGCTGCCTGGTAGCCGCCGGCAAGGAGTGGCAGGACCTGCCGCGCACGGTCAGCCACGACGTCGGCACCTGAGCGCAGCGCGAGAGGAGCCGACATGGCTGATATCGTTCTCGGGGCGGAAGCGCCCCGGCAGGAGTTGCGGGCGCTGGCCGAGAGGGCTGTTCAACGGCCGGCGAGTCTGCCGGCGGAGGAGGGCACCTATCCGGCCTTCCTGTCGCGCTGCATCGTGCTGCAGGCGATCGGCGTCGCCGGCATCGCCGGCCTGTGGACCGCCGGCATCGCCGGCAAACCGTTCGAGGGCGACAACGCGTTCCTGTGCTGGCTGATCATCGGCATGGGCGCGCTCGGCGTCGTCTGTGTCTTCCGGCGGCGCTGGAACGACGTGGAGTGGCTGGCCACCCATGTGGTGCGGATCGGGCTGCTCGGCACCGTCATCGGCCTGATCATCGCCTTCGCCGCGGCCAAGGCCGGCGGCTCGACCGACCCGAACGAGATCAAGCCGATGATCTCGGCAGTCGTCGAAGGCATGTATGTCTCGCTCTACGCGACGCTCCTGGGCATCGGCACGAACCTGTGGCTGAAGATCAATCTGCGCCTGCTCGGCCAGATCGATGGATGAGGAGACGCTGACCGTCTGGCTGGACACCGCCCTGCTCATGCTCGGCGGCTTCATCCTGATGACGGTCTTGCTGATCGCGGTGGTGAACCCGCCCGCCAAATCGAGCGAGAGCGCGGGCGAGCCGGCGCCCGGCAACGTCATCATCGAGGCCCAGTGGGGCGATCGGCTCGATGCCGATGTCGACCTCTGGGTCCAGGGCCCGGGCGACGCCCCGGTCGGCTACTCCAACAAGAGCGGGCGGCTGTTCAACCTGCTGCGCGACGATCTCGGCAAGGCGCAGGACATGACCGATTTCAACTACGAGGTCACCTACAGCCGCGGTACGCCGGCCGGCGAGTATGTCGTGAACGTCCACATGTATCGCGGCGTCGACGTCGCCTATCCGGTGGCGGTCAAGGTCGTCGCGAGCGTGCGGCAGGATGCGGATAGTCCGGCCAAGCAGCTGGTGGCGACAACAGTGCAGCTGCGCCATGAAAACCAGGAGCTGACCGCGCTGCGCTTCCGCCTGGACGCCGAAGGCGGCCTGGTGGCCGACAGCATCAACAACCTGTTCAAGGAGCTGCGCGTGGCGAGCGCGCAATGAGAGGAGCGGAATCGCTCAGAGCGTGACGCGCGGAACGGCGCCGAGCTGCCGGATGGCCGCCGTCAACTCGTCGATGCCCTGCAGGCGGGCGCCGCCGTTGCAATGGTTGACCCCCTGGTCATAGAGGGCCGAGGCCTCCGCCACTTGCGGGGAGTCCGGTATGCCCGCCCGCGCCCGGGCGAACTGGCCGATCAGGTCGGTGCAGCGGCGCGTGTAGTTGGCCATGACCGTGTCGTAGTGCTCGCCGCCGCGGTTCGGATTGAAGAAATGACGATGCCCGCTGCGGGAATCCGCCTCGACGCCGGCGGTCTGCGCCATGATCGCGACGGCGGCCGTGACCGCAAGGACGAGGATTTTCGGCGTGGGCATGGGGATTCCTGCTCTCCGACTCTGAGATTTGCATATGGGCGCGGATGGCGCAGGGTCGTGTGACGGCGGTCACGCCGCGCAGGAAAAGGTTCCGGAATCCGCCGGCCGGCGGGTGGCGCGCAGGGTCGTTGACGGCCCGGCGCCGATCGGAAGAGGGCGCGCTACTGCGTGCCGCCGGTACTGTCGGCCGATTGGGCGTTCTTGGCGCGGAGCGCGTCGAGCAGCCCGGCGACGCCGCCGCGGCTCTGGATCACCGAGGCGAATTCCGAGCGCTGGGTCACGGCCATGCTGACGCCCTCGACGACGATGTCGACGATGACGAAGCCGCCGTCGGTGGCGCGCAGGTGCCAGTCGACGCGAATGTCTTCCGACGACGGCATGTCGATCTTGCTGTGCGCGACGATGGTCCCGCCGTCGTCGGTGGTCGAACCGGCGACCACGAACCCCTCGCCGTGATATTCGGAAAAGCGCGTCGAGTAGGACTGCACGAGGAAATCCTCGAACAGCTTGCGGAACTCGGTGCGCTGTTCGTCGGTGGCGGTGCGCCAGTAGCGGCCGAGCGTGAACTTGGCGATGGCGGGCATGTCGAAATGCTCGTCCAGCAGCGTACGGAAGCGGGCCTGGCGGTCGGACTGCGGCACGGCCGGATCGGTCAGCTCGTTGATCGCCTTGCTGCCGAGCGACTGCATGAAGGCGGACGCCGCCGGGTTGGCGTCGTCGGCGCCGGCAGGCGCGGCGGCGAAGGCCAGGGCGACGGCAAACAGGAGGGTACGGATCACACGCATGGCGGTCATGGCTCGAGTGTCGTCGGGATGGTCCCGGCGGTCTCCTTTATGATGATGATGAACGGTAAAGCCTTCGCTAACGGCTGCCGGCGCGGCACCAGGGGGGCGGCCGAAACCTGCGGCGAATCGACCCCCCTGAAACTCTGCTGGCCGTCGGCGCCGACGCCGTCGGCCGGGGTCCTGCCGTTGCTGATCTCGTCGTTGCGGTGCTGGCGGTAGAGGCTGCGGATCGTCGCATAGTAGTCGAGCGAGCCCTTGCGGATCTCGTCGAGGGTCTTGAGGTTGCGGGCGCGGGTATCGACGCCCTGAAGCACCGAGGCCCCGAGATCGACGTTGCTGACGGCGAACATGCCTATATATGTAAGCGGGTCGAACAGCATATCCACTGCCATGCCGGCGGCATCGCGCGGATTTGATGGCCCGAGCAGGGGCAGCATGAGGTAGGGACCCTCGCCGACCCCGGCGACCGCCAGGGTCTGGCCGAAATCCTCGTCGTGATAGTCGAGGCCCATGCGGGCGGCGATGTCGAACAGGCCGCCGAGGCCCATCGTGGAATTAACCAAGAAGCGCTCGACGGTGACGCCGGCGCGATCGGTCTCGCCCTGGAAGAGGTCGTTGGCCAGCACCACCGGCGAATGCACGTTGCGCAGGACATTGCGCACGCCGTCCTGCGCGAAGTTCGGCAGGGCGACGTAGTACCAGCCCGCCAGCGGCTTGAACAACAGCTCGTCGGCGGCGAAGTTGAGCTCGAAGAAATAGCGATTCATCGGCTCGAGCGGATCGTTCGCCTCCTTGTAGGCCTCCAGCGCCTCCGGATCGTTCGACGGCGGCGTGGCGCAGCCGGCGAGCAGGGCAAGGCCCAACAGCGCGGCGGCCCAGGCCGCCGCCCGATGGATACGCGCGAGGCTGCCGCGAGGTTGCAGGCCACCCTTCCGCAGAACCGGCGAATGAAGCACGAGTGGACCCCTCGTTGTGCTACTAGCTCGGCGTCCGCCGCGACGGCGACGCCCCCAATTGTCGACCGCGCACTATTAACGACGTTTGCAGAAACTGCTTAATGCTTGATTACCAAGCTTCTTGACGGCCGGCGATCTCTCCCACCGTTAACGTCCCTTAACACAATGGTCGAATTAAGGCGAGTCGGGGCCGGGTGGCAAACATCGGGCGCGACGGCGCGCTGCACCGGCCGAGCGTCAACCTATTGATTCGGCGTGGTGACAGGCCACCAGCCGGCCGTCGAGCGCGCGCAGCTCCGGGACGGTGCTGGCGCATAGCGGCGTCGCGAACGGACAGCGGCGGTGGAAGGCGCAGCCCGGTGGCGGATCGAAAGGCGACGGCAACTCGCCCTTGATCGCCGCGCGCTGGCGCCGCTGCGCCGGATCGACCGCCGGCGTGCTGGCGAGCAGGGCCTTCGTATAGGGGTGCCGCGGCCCGGCGAAGATCGTCTCCTTCGCCCCGTGCTCCACGGTGCGGCCGAGATACATCACCATCACCTCGTCGGCGATGTGGCGCACGACGCCGAGGTCATGGGAGATGAAGAGGTAGGCGAGGTTGAACTCCGCCTGCAAGTCCATCAGCAGGTTGAGGACCTGGGCGCGAATCGATACGTCGAGCGCCGACACCGGCTCGTCGGCCACGACGACCTTCGGCCGCAGCATCAACGCGCGGGCGATGGCAATGCGCTGGCGCTGGCCGCCGGAGAACATGTGGGGATAGCGGCCGTAGTACTCGGGCCGCAGCCCGACCTTCGCCATCACGTCGCGCGCCGCCTGGCGGCGCTCGTCGGCCTTCAGGGGCGTATTGATCTCCAGCGGCTCTTCCAGGATGGCGCCGACCTGTTTGCGCGGGTTCAGCGATCCATAGGGATCCTGAAACACCATCTGCACCTTCGGACGCAGCGCCCGCAATTGGTCCGGCGTGGCGCCCGTCACGTCCTGGCCGTCGATCGCCAGCTGGCCGTTGGTCGGCGGCTCGATCATGGTAATCAGCCGCGCCAGTGTCGACTTGCCGCAACCGGATTCGCCGACCACGGCGAGCGTCTTGCCGGGCGCCAGCGTGAAGCTGGCGCCGGCCACGGCCTTCAGCGTCGCCGGCTGCTTGAACGGTCCGCGCCCGACCTGGTAGTAGCGGTGGAGGTCGACCGCCTGCAGGGACAGCGCCTCGTTCATTCCGCCGCCGCTTCCTTGAGGGGGCCGGGATGACCGGCCGGCCGGCCGTCGCTCAGCGGATAGTGGCAGCGCACGAGCCAGCCGTCGGTGCCCGCCAGCTTGGGCTGTTCGGCCCGGCAGCGATCGGTCGTAAACCCGCAGCGCGGATTGAACACGCAGCCGGCCGGGCGATCGGCGATGCCCGGCACGACGCCTTCGATCGTCTTCAGCCGGCGCCTGCCGATGCTGCGTTCCGGCAGCGCCTCGAGCAAGGCCGCCGTGTAGGGGTGGCGCGGCTGCGTGAACAGTTGCTGGGACGGCTGCTCCTCGACCTGCTGGCTGGCATACATGACCATGATGCGCTGGGCGGTCTCGGCGACGACGCCCATGTCGTGGGTGATGAGGACGAGCGCCATGCCGCGCTCGCGCTGCAACGCCACGAGGAGATCGAGAATCTGTGCCTGGATCGTCACGTCGAGGGCGGTGGTCGGTTCGTCCGCGATCAGGAGGCGCGGATTGCAGGCGATCGCCATGGCGATCATGATGCGCTGATTCATGCCGCCGGACATCTGGTGCGGGAAGGCCGAAAGCCGTGTTTCCGGCGCCGGGATGCCGACCTGGGCGAGCAGCTCGATCGTGCGCCTTCGCCGCTCGGCCCGCGTGCCGCCTTCATGCACCTTCAGCGTCTCCATGATCTGGAAGCCGACGGTGAAGCAGGGATTGAGGCTCGTCATCGGCTCCTGGAAGATCATGGCGATGTCCTTGCCGATGATCCGTCGCCGCGCCCGTGCCGAGAGGCCGAGCAGATCGGTGCCGGCGAAGATCAAGCGGTCCGCCGTCACGCGGCCGGGCCAGGGAATCAGCCCCATGACCGCCAGCATGCTGACGCTCTTGCCGGAGCCGGACTCACCGACGACGCCGACGATCTCGCCGGAGTCGAGTGTCATGTCGAGGCCTTCCACGGCCCGGAAGGCGCCGCGATGGGTCTGGAAGTCGACGGATAAATTGCGGATTTCGAGCAGTGCCACGCGCGTGCCCGCGTCAGCGCTTCAGTTTCGGATCGAGCGCATCGCGCAAACCGTCGCCCAGCAGATTGAACGCGAGCACGGTCACGAGGATGGCGACGCCGGGGAAATTCACGATCCAGGGCGCGCTCAGGAAGAATTCCCGGGCGTCGGCCATCATGGTCCCCCATTCGGGGGTCGGCGCCTGGGCGCCGAGGCCGAGGAACCCGAGGGCGGCGGCGTCGAGGATCGCCGAAGAGATCCCAAGCGTCGATTGTACGATCAAGGGCGCGAAGCAGTTCGGCAACACCGTGTCGAACATCAGCCGCAGCGTGCCGGCGCCGGCGACGCGCGAGGCGATGACGTAGTCCTTCGTCAGCTCGTTCATCACCGCGGCCCGCGTGAGGCGCGCATAGTGCGGCACATTGGCGACGGCGATGGCGATCATCGCGTTGGTCAGGCCGGGGCCGAGGATGGCAACGATGACGATCGCAAGAAGGATGCCCGGCACGGCCAACGTCACGTCCATCACGCGCATGATCGCGATGTCCACCCAGCCGCGGACATAGCCGGCGGCCAGGCCCAGCAGCACGCCGGTCGTCAACGACAGCGTGACGACGATGACGCCGATGAGGAGCGACAGGCGGGTGCCGTAGATCAAGCGGGACAGCAGATCGCGTCCGATCTTGTCGGTCCCCAGCGGAAATGCAGCCAGTCCGCCGTCCTGCCAGGCCGGCGGCAGGAGCTGATGTTCCTTGTCCGTCACGTAGGGGCCGTGCGGCGCAATGACGCCGGCGGACAGTGCCGAGAGAATGACGACGAGGATGATGCACAGGGCCGCCATGGCGCCCCTATTGGCCTTGAGCGACAACCAGATCTCGCGCCGGGGCGTGATCACCGTGCCTTGGACGGCGGTCGGGGCGGCGGACAGCGCGATATTGGTCATGGCTCGCGTCTCCCGTTCAGCGTCGATGCCGGATGCGCGGATTCAGGACGCCGTAGACGAGATCGACCGCCAGGTTCACGAGGATCACCAGCGTCGCCACCAGCAGCACGCCACCCTGCACGGCCGGATAGTCGCGCTGGAAGACCGCCCCGACGATCCAGCGGGCGACACCGGGCCAGGCAAAGATCGTCTCGGTCAGGATGGCGCCGCCGAGCAGGGTGCCGACCTGCAGCCCGATGACCGTCACGACCGGAATGAGGGCATTGCGCAGCGCATGCACGCCGACGACGCGCAGGTTGGCGAGGCCCTTGGCGCGTGCGGTCCGGATATAGTCCTCGCCGAGGACTTCCAGCATGGATGAGCGCGTCATGCGCGCGATGACCGCGAGCGGGATCGTACCGAGCACGATCGTCGGCAGGATCAGATGGCTCAAGGCCGACGTGAACGCGCCTTCATCCTCGGAATTCCACGCGTCGATCAGCATGAAATTGGTGCCGTCCTCGAAGTAGAAGTCGGTGGAGATGCGGCCGGAGACCGGGGTCCAGCCCAGCTCGCCGGAAAACACGACGATGAGCAGCAGGCCCCACCAGAAGATCGGCATCGAAAAGCCGGTCAGCGAGGCCCCCATGATGCCGTGGTCGACCCAGGTGCCGCGCCGCTGAGCGGCGAAGACGCCGGCCGGCAGGCCGAACGCAACCGCGAACAACATGGCGCAGAAGGACAGCTCGAGGGTCGCGGGGAACAGCGTCACGAACTCGGTCAGGACCGGCTGCTTGGTCTGGGTGGAAGTGCCGAGATCGCCGTTCAGGACGTGCCAGATATAGTCGGCAAGCTGGACATACAGCGGGCGATCGAGACCGAGACTGTGCATGATCGCGGCGTGCCGCGCGGGATCCAGATACTTGTCGCCCGTCATCATCAGCACGGGGTCGCCGGGGATGACATGAACGAGCGCGAAAGTCAGGACGATGATCCCGAAAAAAGTCGGGATGACCATGAGGAGGCGGCTCAGGATGAAGCGGGGCATCGCGATGCCGGCCCGGGAGGATGCGGCCCGGCGGCGGGTTTCCCCGCCGCCGGCCCTGTTTCAACGGCCTATTGGGTCTTGCTCACGCCTTCGAAGTTGTGGAAGCCCAGCGGGTCCATGATGTAGTTCTGCACTTTCTTGCTCATCGCCATATAGACGATGCTGTGGGCGATCGGGACCATCGGCGCCTCTTCGTGCGCGATCTCCTGCGCCTTCTTGTAGAACTCGGTCCGCTTCGCCACGTCAGCCGTTTCCTTGCCGGCCTTCAAGGCGGCGTCGTAGTCGGCGTTGCACCACTTGTCCTGGTTCTGGCTCGGCGGCGTGTTCGTGCCGTTGCAGCCCCAGAGGTAGAGGAAGTTGTCGGGGTCGCCGTTGTCGCCGGTCCAGCCGATCTGCCCCATGGGATGCTCGCCGTTGCCCATGCGCTTGCGGTATTCGGCCCACTCGAAGGTCACCAGGTTGGCCTTGACGCCGACCTTGGCGAGGTCCGCCTGCATCAGTTCGCCCATCGTCTTGCCGTCCGGGTTGTACGGGCGATATTTCGGCATGTACCAGAGATCGATCGACAGGTCCTTCACGCCGGCATCATCGAGCAGCTTCTTGGCGCCATCGGGATCGTAGGGATAGGCCTTGATATCGTCGTCGTAGGACCAGATCGTCGGCGGCATCCCGTTCTTCGCCGGCTTGCCGCCGCCGAGATACACCGCCTTGATGATCGCGTCCTTGTCGATCGCCATGTTGAAGGCCTGGCGCACGCGCTTGTCGTCGAACGGCTTCTTCTGCACGTTGAGCGCGAGGTAGGCGATGTTGAGGCCTTCCTGTTCCTCCACCTGGACCTTCGGATTGGCCTTCAGCGCGGCGATGTCCGCGAAGGCCGGGCCGACGATGATGTCGCATTCGCCATTCTCGAGCTTGGCCTTGCGCACGGCGGCGTCGGGCGTGATGGCGATGACCAGGTTGTCGATCTTCTGCTTGCCGCGGAAGTAGGCGGGGTTCGCCTTGTAGCGGATGGTGGCATCCTTCTGGTAGTCGACGAACTCGTAGGGGCCGGTGCCGATCGGCTCTTGATCGAATTTCTCCGGCGTGCCCGCCTTCAGCATCTTGTCGGCATATTCCTTGGACATGACCGAGGCCCATTCCATGGCGAGGTCAGCCAGGAACGGCGCTTCCGGATTGTTCAGCGTGATCTTCACGGTGTGGTCGTCGACCTTCTCGACGCTCTTCATCGTGTCGGGCATGCCCATGCCCTCGAAGTAGACATAGGCGCCGCCGGATACGCCGTTGTACGGGTTCTGCTTGTTCATCATGCGGTCGTAGCTTTGCACCACATCGTCGGCCGTGACGCCGCGCGTCGGCTTGAACGCCTTGCTGCTGTGGAACTTCACGTCCTTGCGCAGATGGAACGTGTAGGTGAGGCCGTCATCCGAGATCTCCCAGGATTCGGCCAGGCTCGGCATGATCTCGGTCGTCCCGAACTTGAATTCGACCAGGCGGTTGTACACGGGGCGAACGACGTCGAGCGTCGTGCCGGTGTCGTACAGCTGCGGGCTGAAGCCTTCGGGACTCGCCTCCGAGCAATAGACGAGCGTGGACTTTGCCTCGGCCGCAAAGCTAAGGCAGAGAGCCATGACCGAAACGGCCATCGCCCCCAGGAACTGTCGTTTCATTTGAATGCCTCCGAAGATTCTATTTTGTCGGCGGCCGATCAGGCACTTGGCGCCCGTCCACCGCCACTGCCGCGACCCTAGGCCCGGCCCCCAAATGCTGTCAATGCCGGTCTTTTTCCTGCCGCCGTATCCGATATGAGTGACGGGTTGCGCACTCACGGCGGTCGAGTATCGTGCGGCGATAATCCTGCCGAGCCGCACCGATGGACAGTCTCGATCTTTCAAGAATCCGGGCGCCGTTTGAAACGGATCGCCTGTTCGTGCGACCGGACTGGATCGACTACAACGGTCACATGAATGTTGCCTACTACATCAAGGCGTTCGACCTGGCTTTTGACGAACTCTACCTGGCGATGGGGGTCGACGGTGCGGCCATAAGGCAAACGGGGATATCGACGTTTACGGCCGAAATGCACATCACCTATCAGCGCGAGGTGAAGGAAGGCGATCGCCTGCGCATCACCACGCAGCTGATCGATTTCGACGCCAAGCGCATGCATTTCATCCAATGCATGTATCACGCGGAGCAGGGCTTCCTGGCGGCAACCGACGAGTGGCTCATCATGTGCGTCGATCTCAATCAACGAAAAGTGATCGCCTTCCCGGAGCCGCTGCACGGCTTCCTCGCCGCGACCAAGAGCGCTCATGCACCGGTGCCGCTGCCGCCCGAAGCGGGCCGCCGCATCAGCCTGACCAGCGGCCGCCCGCGGTAGCGTTCACGCCGCAACCTTACTCAGTCTTCGAGCAGATAGCCGGTGCGGTTCGGCAGCGTCTTCGTTCCGACCACCTTGGCGAGGGAATCGCCGGGGCGTACGAGCTTGTCGGCCCGGCGCGAGAGCAGCAGGCCGTCGGCGGCGGTATGGACCGGCGTACGGGCGGCGCGCGTGTCGACGGCGGTGGGATCGACGATCTCCGCGATCACCGTGCCGGCCGTCACCATGGCGCCGAGCGGCTGCTTGTAGGCGACGATGCCCGCCGCCGGCGTGCGCACGACGTCGCAGGCGTCGAGCCGGGTGGCCTCGCATTGCGCCTGGGGCAGCGGTCCGGGGTCGCCGGCCACGAGGCCGCGGCGCTGGAGGAAGCGGAGCAGCGCGCGGGCGTCAGGCTCGGCCCACTCGTCGCCGACTTCGGCCTGGCCGCGATATTCGACGGTCGCGGACAGACAGGCGGGCGGAACCGGTTTGTCCGGAAGGGCGCGCGCGAGCCGGGTCCAGGGCGTGCTGAAGGTCTCGTCGAAGGCGTAGCCGCCCGACTCCTCCGACAACAAGGTCGCGCGGCTGCCGATCTCGGCCGAGAGGTCCGCCGCCGTCGGCCAGTGGGCGGGTATCAAAAACAGATGGAGCAGCGATTCGCTGTCGCAGTGGCAGTCGAGCACGATGTCGGCATCGACCGCCAGGCGCGCCAGCGCCAGGCGCAGGCTGGCCAGCTCGCTGCCGGCCGTGCGGGCCTCGAGGTCTGCGAGCATGGCGGTGCGGATGATCGTGACGTTGCGGGCGGCATCGTCGGTCAGGCGGTCGCGTACGCGATCCGCCAGTCCCGCGAAGAGGTCGGGCCAGTTGCGGTTGAAGTTGCCGCCGCCGGCCAGCTCATAGCGGCCCACATGCCGAGCATTGACGATTTGCGTGACGCCGATCGGATTGGCCATCGGCACGACGATGATCTCGCCCTTGATCCCGCCGGCGCGGTCGGCCTCATCGAGCAGCCGCACCAGATGGTGCAGCACCAGCATCGCCGGGATCTCGTCGGCATGGAGCGAGGCATGCAGATAGGCCTTGGGACGCGCGCCGCGCATGCCGTAGCGGTGGACGACGAGCTGGCGCGGGGCGTCGAGGCCGTAGGGCAGCAAGGGAATGCGATCGATCGTCTTTGTCATGATTGGCGGATAAAACAGGTCGGCGGCTGCGTGCGGCAGCCGCGACGAATGGGCTATGATGGCACGCAATGAAGGAACCAGCACAGCATCTTGCCGCCTTTCTGGCCGATCTTGCCCGCCTTGTCGAGGGGGCGGCGGCGAATGACCCGGGCGCCGCGGCCGACGGCCGTCGCTTCGCCGAACTGGTGCGTGAACTGCGTGGCGAGGCGGCCCAGGCGCCGGCGGTAGCGGTGCCTTTTGGCCTGCCGGTGTGCCGGTTCTGGGCCCCAGCCCTTGAGACGACCGGCGGACAGGGGCCACTGGCCGGCATGAGCCATGCGCTGCAGGCACTCGGGCCCTGGCTGGCGTGGACGCAGAACCCGAACTACCGGCGGTCGCCGCCCTCGCCGGAATTCCTCGACCGCTACGGCTATGCCGTGATCGCCGGTCCGGCCGAAGGGCCGCCGGCGCTCGTCGGCCACACGAACCTGGCGCTCGGCGTGCTGCTGCTGGGGCCGCGCACGCACTATCCCCGGCACCACCATCCCGCGACCGAGCTCTACGTGCCGCTCAATGCCGGCGAATGGTGGCGCGGCGACGGCCCGTGGCGCCCGGAGCCGGCGGGCGCCGTCATCCACCACGGCTCGGATGTGGCGCACGCCACGCGCGCCGGCGATACGCCGCTGCTCGCCATCTATCTCTGGTCGGGCGACCTCGGCACCCATGCGCAGCTGACCGGCGCGGGTTAAGGTGCGGCGATGACAGGGCAGTCTTCCTCGGGATCGGCGGACGGGCGAGCGACACCGGATCCGCTTGTGCAAGCGGCGCGCATCCGCAATCTGCTGGAGCGCGCGCAGCAATTGCTGGCCGACGGATTCGTTCACCCGGACGGCGCGGACAACTTCCAGATCCCCGATCCCGCCATCATCGCCGGCGCGTTCACCGAGTTCGCCGGCCGGGCGGCCGCCAATCCGGGCCGCCTGGCGGCGGCGCAGTTCGAGCTGTGGCGCGACCATGTGGCGCTCTGGAGCGCGTTCACGCGCAAGCTCGACGGCGAATCCGTGGCGCCGCTGGCGACGCCGGCGCGCGACGATCGCCGCTTCGCCGACGCCGCCTGGAGCGAGCATCCGGCATTCGACTACGTGAAGCAGGCCTATCTGCTGAACGCGCGCTGGATGCAATCGGCCGTGCAGCAGGTGGAGAACCTGGATGCCGACACCCAACGCAAGGTGGAGTTCTATACACGCCAGCTGATCGATGCCTGGTCGCCCTCCAACTTCGTCACCACCAACCCGAAGGTGCTGCGCGAGACGCTCGACAGCGGCGGCGAGAACCTGGTGCGCGGGCTCGAGCATCTGGTCGCGGACCTGCAGCGCGGCCGCGGCCGGCTGTCGATCGCGATGACGGACGAGCGGGCCTTCAGGCTTGGCGAGAACGTGGCGGCGACACCGGGCCAGGTGATCTTCCAGAACGAGCTCATGCAGCTCATCCAGTATGCGCCGGCGACGGCGGAGGTGCAGCGGCGGCCGCTGCTGATCATCCCGCCCTGGATCAACAAGTTCTACATCCTCGATCTGAAGCCGCAGAACTCCTTCATCAAATGGGCGGTGGACCAGGGCCACACGCTGTTCGTGATCTCCTGGGTGAACCCGGACGAACGCCTCGCCCGCAAGAGCTTCGACGATTACATGCTGGAAGGGCCGCTGGCGGCGCTCGACGCCATCGAGCGCGCCACCGGCGAGCGCGAGGCCAACGTCATCGGCTACTGCATCGGCGGCACGCTGCTCGCCTGCACGCTCGCCTGGATGGCGAAGCGGGGCGACCGCCGCGTGGCCAGCGCCACCTTCTTCACCGCCCTCACGGATTTCGCCGAGGCCGGCGAGCTCAAGGTCTTCATCGACGAGGATCAGATCCGGCTGCTCGAGGCGCATGTCGCCAAGAAGGGCTATCTCGAGGGCCGCCACATGGCGACGGTGTTCAACATGCTGCGCGCCAACGACCTGATCTGGTCGTTCGTGGTGAACAACTACCTGCTGGGACGCGAACCGCTGCCCTTCGACCTGCTCTACTGGAACGCCGACTCCACGCGCATGCCGGCGGCGATGCACAGCTTCTATCTGCGCAACATGTATCTGGAGAACCGGCTGGTGCAGCCCGGCGGTATCGCGTTGGCCGGCGAGGCGCTCGACCTGCGGGATATCGATCTGCCGATCTATCAGCTCTCGACCGAGAGCGACCATATCGCGCCGTGGAAATCGACCTACGCGCTCAGCCAGCTCGTGCGCGGGCCCTACCGCTTCGTGCTGTCCGGCTCCGGCCACATTGCCGGCGTCATCAACCCGCCGGTGGCGAACAAGTATCACTACCTGACCAATGCCGCGAACCCGCCGTTAGCCGATGATTGGCTGGCCGGCGCCGAGCGTCGCGCCGGCTCCTGGTGGCCGGACTGGGCGGCCTGGGTGGCGCACTACGGCGATGGCATAGTGCCGGCGCGCGAGCCGGGCGCGCGCGGGGCGCCGATCGAGAATGCGCCGGGTTCCTACGTCGCCGTCAAAGCAGCGGAATGAATCTCCCGCGGCTGGATGCCTTGCGGGCCCGATGACTTCCGGAGCATCGGTGGCCGGCGATCGCTGCGGCGCAAACGATCTTGTGACGCCTGTCATCGCCGGGGCGCCCCGTTTCGGCTAGTCTTCGAACGCCGTAAGATCGCCGAAGAATGACGCTGGAAGAGGACGGCTGAAGGACGCGGCTCCGCAGCTGCGGACAGGTCGGGGTATCGGATGTTCTTTGAGACTGTTCCCATCACCTCGGTCATCGGTACCACTCCCGCCCAGATATTCGATCAATACGGGATCGACCATGGTCGCTTCGCCGCCATCGCGAACTTGCCCGGAAATGCCGGGCTGCGCGGCGCGGGCGGTGCGCCCCTCGGGCTCAATACGCAGCTGACGCCGGGAAGCGGCGACTTCATCATACCGATCGATTTCGATGTTCGCGTGGTAACGGCCGTCCCACGGGTCGAGATGAAGGATGGCCTGCGTCCCCTTCAGATAGTGAACGGCGTCGCGGATCGCAGCGTCGTCTGGCAATTCACCCACGGAGTCGAGATCGTGCTCGAGAGAACGGGCCGCGCCTGCAAGCGGATTCGTTGGGTGCAGACGATCAAGAATCGCAACAGCGCCGTTCCAAACAAGCCGCTCGAATTCGTCGACATCGGCGGGACCGGCACCCCCTGGTACAACGGGGACGGCGATCCCGATTCCATCCAATTCAACGACATACCCTGCGGCCCGCAAGCGACGGCAACCCGACCGGGCCTGGAATTCACTGCGACCGTCTCCGCCGTGGTGTGGACGATGGAGCGCATCACGCTTGCCACCTGCTTCACCTACGGATTCCGGATACGGCCCGGGACCACCCTGGCCGCGGTTCAGTGGAATCCTCCGATTCGCGCTGCCACCGGAAGCGAGATCGCGGAGCAGATTAGGATTCTCGAGCTCGGCATCAATCAGTTCCGGCGTCCGACCGGCGGGCAACTCGTCTACAACCCGCCGCCGGCGAACGGTGCCGTCAACGCGGGCATCCTGTTCGGCCGATTCTGACCCCGGACGACCAAAGCTCGGATGAGCGGGGCCGCCCCACGCCGGTGAGCGGGCGCTCCGATCGGCCTGTAATCGGAGCGCCCGGCACCCATATGAAAGGGCGGATCAATGGCTGAGAGCGGGGAGGTGCCGCATGGGCAGCCATCTCATTGAATATTCGCCTTGGCTCGCCGAACCGCCCAAGCCGCCCGGCGATCCGCCGCCGGAGCCGATGGGCGATCCGGACCTCGACCCGATGGATGATCCCGATTCGGACCCGGACGAAGAGCCCGAGCCCGAACCGATCGACGATCCCGACGAGAACTGAGGCCGCCGCTCTACACCCGCAGTCCGCCGCTGGCGTCGATCACCTGGCCGGTGACCCAGCCGGCATCCGCGGAGGCGAGGAAGGCGACGGTGCCGGCGATGTCGGCGGGCTGGCCGACGCGGCCAAGGGGGGTCTTGGCTATCGCCTCGTCGAGGAACTTCGGATCGCGGATCAGCATGTCCGTATCGGTGGTGCCCGGAGCAACGGCGTTCACGGTGATGCCGCGCGGACCCAATTCGGCGGCGAAGGAGCGCGTGAGGGCATCCACGGCGGCCTTGCTGGCGATGTAGGCGCTCAAGCCGGGAATCGCCGCGCGCGCGCCGATCGACGACGTGTTGATCACGCGGCCGCCGTCGGGCAGATGAGGGGCCGCCGCGCGCGTCATCTCCGCAACGCCGAAGACATTGACCGCGAAGACCTTCTCGAAGTGCTCGGGGGTTGCATCGGGGAGTGTCGCGACATCCAGCACGCCGGCGTTGTTGACGAGGATATCGATGCGGCCGAAGGCATCGCGCGCGGCGGCGGCGATCTTGGCGGGGCCGTCCTTGGCGCTGACATCGCCGGGCGCCAGCACGGCCTCGCCGCCATCCTCCTTGATGGTCCGCACGACCGCTTCCGCGGCCTGCTTCGACGAGGAATAGTTGACCGCGACCTTGGCGCCGTCCTGCGCCAGCCGGCGCGCGATGGCGGCGCCAATGCCGCGGGAGCCGCCGGTGACGAGCGCAACCTTGCCTTCCAATGGCTTGGACATGATCGACCTCTCGGTGATTGATTTGATAGTTAGATGATTGTCTAACTAAGGAGCGGGCCGCGGCGTGTCAAGCCCGCCGGCGGGGTTTCTTCGGGCCGCCGAGGCGACGGCCAAGCTCCTGCTGATAGGCGGCAAAGACGTCCGGGCGCAGGGTGAGGTAGCCGCACTTGCCTTCGCGCCGCATCTCCACGAGATCGGCGCCGCCGAGCTCCTTCAGGTGATGGGACATGGTGGCCGGCGTGACCGCGAACGCCTCGATCAGGCGCTGGCAGGCCACGTCCGGCTCGGCCGCGATGCGCTCGAGGATCGCGAAGCGGGTGGGATCGGCGAGCGCCTTGGCGATGCGCATGAAGCGTCGGTCGTCCATGCCGCGACTATAGCGTCGTTCCGGCACAGGGCCAGCGGACTCCTGCGTGGCCGGGAAGCCGACCCGCCGGTATTGCCGCCGGAGCGAATCGGATAGTGTGCGGTCAGCACTGGGTCTTGCGCGCACTGCGAAAGGACACGCCATGGCGTCTACCGCTCCCATCCATCGTTACGCCGAGCGCTTTGCCGCCTCTCTCGCTCGCGGGCGCGCACCCGCTCTGACAGACGAAATCGCGGCCTATCTCGAAGGCGAACCGCAGGGCGTTTTCGAAAGCCTCGAAGGCCTTACCGAGCGGCTGGCGGACGAGGGCGGCGACGAGCAGATGGTCGTCGCCTACATGACGCTCCTCACGATGCAGTTGGAGTTCCTGCGCTACCAGGTCGACCGCGGCTATCAGAAGGCGATTGATCTGTGCGCCGCCTTCGAAGCGCGCGTGGCCGAGCTGGTCAAAGGGGGCGAGCTACCGGAACTGGCCCTCGGTGCGATCGGCATGGCCATGCACCAGGCCAAGCTCGATCCGGGGCCGACGTTGCGCGCGCTCCAGGAGCAGGCGCTCGATGCCGGCCAAGCCGAGCAGAACGCCGACCTCGATGTCGGTGCGGCGCTTTCGGAGGTGGCGGAGCGCTGCGGTGGCGACGTCTTCGAACTCCTGGAATCGATGGCAAAGGCGATGCACGTCATGCCGCCCGCTGCCCGCCCGTTGATCGCGGAACAGATGCTGAAGAGTCCTCTTCCGTTGCTGCGCGAAGGTGCGGCGCTGGTGACGCTTGACCCCGACAAGGGGGTGCGTCATGCGGCGATGGCGACGCTGCTGGGCAGCGCGGGGGCGTTGACGCCGACGGCCCTGCGGCGGCTGATCGCCATTCGCAGCTGGTTACCGACTGACGAACATCCGCTCCTCGATCAGGTCGTGCGCGCCGCGCGCGCCGTTGGCGTGGAATGCGCGCCGTGGAAGCCAGGCGCGGTCACGAGCCTACGGATATCCAGCATCGACGGCTCCGGCGCACAGGGCGCACTGATGGTTTCGCCGGCCGCCGGCAAGTTCCGGTGCTCTTCGCTCCTGTTCCGATTCGGGATCGGCATCATCGACGCCTGGGTTACGGAACCGATGGCCAAGGGACGGCTCCGGCAGATGCTGCGGGACGGAGAAGAAGGTGCCGCATTGAGGCAGGTAACCCGCAGTCTGCTAGACCAAATGGTGAGCCACCATCTGGCGACCGGTCTCGAGCGCGGGGCGCCGCCTCCGGTGGCGCTGCTCCAGGTGGCCGAGACGATCGCGGCCACCGAGTGGCGTCCCGCGTGCCTCGATTGGCGGGCGTCGCTCGACGCGTTGCTCAGCGAGGTGCCACCCGCCCTCCGGACGCAGGCGCGACTCGGCGAACTCGCCAATACGAGCGCGGACTGGGCAGCCGCGGACGGACTCGCCGACAGTTGGTTTGAAGACGATCAGGAGGTCGCCGACCTGCTGGCCAAGGTGCCGCGGCGGCGCACCGAGAAAGATCTGGAATACGTGCTCGCGACGATCATCGAACGCCGGAAGCTGAAATGGGCCGAGCGTTTCGTTTGGACGGCCTTGTGGCTGAAGGAGAACACTCCGGCGCCGGGGAGGTTGTGGTCGCACTTCGCGTTGATCGCCCACGAGATTGTCCGCGGCCGGTCGCTCGACTCCATCGCCGTGATGCGGCTGATCGCCCGCAACACGCTGATGACGCATGAGATCACCGACGGGTCGGGGCTCGACTTGTCGTCAACGGTGCTCCTGTGCGAGTAGCTGCCGCGAGCACCATCGTCTGCCGACGTCGACCGAGAGCGGCGCACCTGCACAGGCGTTAGCCCCCGTACGATAGGGCGAATCTCGCATCCATTGCGGGTCGAACACTATTGGCGGCAGCGCCATATGATATAAGTGAGTCGCATGTCAGACTTCGCCCACGCAAGCGCCGAACGGCCGCCCGCGTCGCTGCCGCGCAGCTATCTCGACGGCCTGAACGAGTCGCAGCGCGCCGCCGTCGAGGCCATTGACGGCCCCGTGCTGGTGCTGGCCGGGGCCGGCACCGGCAAGACGCGCGTCCTGACCACCCGGCTCGCACACATTCTGACGTCCGGCCGGGCTAATCCGTCGCAGATCCTCGCCGTCACCTTCACCAACAAGGCGGCAAACGAGATGAAGGCGCGGGTCAGCGCGCTCACCGGGCGGCCGGTGGAGGGCTGGTGGCTCGGCACCTTCCACGCGCTGGCGGCGCGTCTGCTGCGGCGGCATGCGGAGCTGGCAGGCCTGAAGCCCAACTTCACGATCCTCGATACCGATGATCAGATCCGGTTGCTGAAGCAGCTGATCCAGGCCGCCAATATCGACGACAAGAAGTGGCCGGCGCGGGCGCTTCTGGGCGTCATCGAGCGCTGGAAGGACCGCGGTCTCACGCCCGACAAGGTGACGGCGGCCGAGCAGGGCGATTTCGCCCATGGTCGCGCGCTCGAGCTCTACCGCGCCTATCAGGAGCGGCTGAAGACGCTCAACGCCTGCGACTTCGGCGATCTGCTGTTGCACAATCTCACGCTGTTCACCGGCCATCCCGACGTGCTGCAGACCTACCAGCGGCAGTTCAAATACATCCTGGTCGACGAATACCAGGACACCAACGTGGCGCAATATCTGTGGCTGCGCCTGCTGGCCCAGCAGCATCGCAATCTCTGCTGCGTCGGCGACGACGACCAGTCGATCTATGGCTGGCGCGGCGCCGAGGTCGGCAACATCCTGCGCTTCGAGAGCGATTTCCCGGGCGCGAAAATCATCCGGCTGGAGCGCAACTACCGCTCCACCCACCACATTCTCGGCGCCGCCTCCGGCCTCATCGCCCACAATCAGGGCCGCCTCGGCAAGACCCTGTGGACCGATTCGAGCGAGGGCGAGAAGGTCGTGGTGCAGGGCCTGTGGGACGGCGAGGAGGAGGCGCGCTTCGTCGGCGACGAGATCGAGACGCTGCAGCGCAAGGGCACGGCTCTCGGCCAGATCGCCATCCTCGTGCGCGCCGGCTTCCAGACCCGCGAGTTCGAGGAGCGCTTTATCACGCTCGGCGTGCCCTACCGCGTGATCGGAGGCCCGCGCTTCTACGAGCGGCAGGAGATCCGCGACGCCATTGCCTACCTGCGGGTGCTGCATCAGCCCGACGACGATCTCGCCTTCGAGCGCATCGTCAACACGCCGCGCCGCGGCATCGGCGATACGACCGTGCGCGCGATCCATCACCTGGCGCGGCAACAGGGCGTGTCCATGAGCGAGGCGGCCGCGCGCCTGATCGAGACCGACGAGCTGAAGGCGGCCGCGCGCAAGGCCCTGGGCATACTGCTGCGCGACTTCGAGCGCTGGCGCAATCTGAGCGCGGGCATGCCGCAGGACGAGCTGGCCGAAGTCGTGCTCGACGAATCCGGCTACACCGCGATGTGGCAGGCCGACAAGTCGCCGGAGGCCCCGGGCCGCCTCGAGAACCTGAAAGAGCTGATCACGGCCATGGAGGAGTTCGAGAACCTGACCGGCTTCCTCGAGCATGTCAGCCTGGTGATGGAGAACGCCGAGGGCAATCCGGGCGAGATGGTCAGCATCATGACGCTGCACAGCGCCAAGGGCCTGGAATTCGACGTCGTGTTCCTGCCGGGCTGGGAGGAAGGGCTGTTCCCGCATCAGCGCGCGCTTGATGAAAATGGGGCCGTTGGGCTCGAGGAGGAGCGGCGCTTGGCCTATGTGGGCCTGACCCGTGCGAAGCGGCGAGCCATCGTCAGCTACGCCGCCAACCGCCGCATCCACAACATGTGGCAGAGTGCAATCCCGTCGCGCTTCGTCGCGGAACTGCCGCGCGAGCATATCGAGCGTGCCTCCGATGTCGTCGGCATCGATCCCGGCGATGGACCTCTCCCGTCGCGCTTCGCCGAAACGCCCGGCGGCTTCGCGCCGATGGCCGGGCGCTCCCATCGCCTGTGGAGCGGTCGTCCCGGTGCGGTCATCGACGTGCCGGCGCGCCCGGTCGCCCGCAGCGGCGCCCACTATCGCGCCGGTGCGCGCGTGTTCCATCAGAAGTTCGGCTACGGCGAGGTCATTTCAGTCGACGGCGACAAGCTCGACATCGATTTCGACAAGGCCGGCACCAAGAAGGTGATGGCGGGCTTCGTCGTGCCCGCCGAACAGGCGCGCTGATCGGTCCTCCGTGAAGAAGGGTCCAAAGCCGGCGCGCGGCCTGTGGGCGATCCGCGTGCTGCTGCCGACCGAGCGCCCGCCGGAGCTGGCCGTCGCCGTCGAAGGCGCCCTCGAACCGTTGGGTGTGGCGCTCTCGAGCTTCGAGGGTGCGGGCGGCAAGGGCTGGAGCGTGGAGGTGCTGTGCGAGCAGCGGCCGCGCGCTGCAGTCGTGCGGTCCACTCTGAAGGCGATCGGCGCACCGCCGGCGGTCATCGCCTATGTGCCGCCGAAGAACTGGGTGGCGGAGACGCAGCGGCTGCTGGCGCCGCTTCGCATCGGCCGGTTCTTCATTCACGGCGCTCATTTCGATGGTCGGCCGCCGCGCGGCGCGATCCCGCTGCAGATCGAAGCCAGCATCGCCTTCGGCACCGGCCGGCACGAGACCACGCGCGGCTGCCTGCTGGCGCTCGACCGCTTGGCGCGGAGCGGACGACGCATCAAGCGGCCGCTCGACCTCGGCTGCGGCAGCGGCGTCCTGGCGTTGGCCATGGCGCATCTGTGGGAGGTGCCGGTGCTGGCGGTCGACACCGATCTGAATTCAGTGGCCGTGGCGCGCGAGAACCTGCGCATCAATCGCGCGGCCGAGCGGGTGCGGGTCGTCAAGAGTCATGGCTTCGGAGCCGCCGCCGTGCGCCGCGCCGCGCCGTTCGATCTCATCGTCGCCAACATCCTGGCCGGGCCGCTGTGCCGGCTGGCGCGCGGTTTTGGTCGCAATCTGGCGCCGGGCGGTACGGCCATTCTCTCAGGGCTGATGAACGACCAGGAGCCGCAGGTGATCGCGGCGCAGGAGCGCCGGAGCCTCAAGCTGCAGCGTTGCTGGCGGTCGGATGATTGGTCGGTGCTGGAGTTCCGCCGGGTCGCGCAACAAAAACGGCGGCCCCCGCGAAGGGACCGCCGTCATTGACCATGGACGCCGTTGAGGTATTACGCGACTTGCGACGCGTGGTTCGTGTTGGCCGGCCGCAGCGAGCGGACGGCGAGCTCTTCCGCCACCCACTCGATATCGCCGCGCACCATGCCGATGTCGTCGAGCGTGCGATTGTCGAGCGCATTCAGATCCTGGGCCGCGGCGCGGCTGCGCGCCCAGCGGCGCACCGCCTCGAGCGGATCGGCGCCGTCGACATGGCCGGCGGCCGTCATGCCGGCGATGACCGCCGGGATGTCCGCCCGCGTGATGCCGATGTCGCGGAGCATGCGGTCATCGAGGGCGCTCAGCTCGCGATAGGCCGCGCGCCGCTCGCTCCAAGCCACCAGGCTTCCGCCGGACACGGCAAGCAGATTCTCGAGCGCAACGCCCACGCTCGGTGCCTGCCGCGATGTCACGGATTCGGCGATGGCAGCGATCTCGTAGCGCTCGACGCCGATATCCTGAAGCATCCGGTCTTCGAGCCCTTCCAGCCGATCGACGATGGCCCGGCGCCGCACAGGACGCAGGATCGCCGCCGCCAGGGCGCGGAGGGCGCCGCCGACAGTCTCCGGCGCAAAGGCCTGGGTGACGGCGGCCGGCGCCATCGCGCGGCCCAGCATCACCTTTTCGCTCGCAGTAAACCGGGTCATGATAGTCCCCTTCCGATACAATTCCAGTGGCCGGCAACCGTTGCCGGCATTACCTATGGACAACGGGTGATATATAGGGGATCGGGGACCCTCAGTCAGGGGCCATTGTGCATTGCAGCAATGCGCGTCTCGCATGCTCAATGGCACGTTAAAAATGTCTTAATTTCAGCATATTACGGCAAAATTCGGACACAACATCAGAGGCTGAAATCGATGTCGGAATCGGGCGCTGCATACCAGGGCGATGAGGTCGTGGAACGGCTGTTGCGGAAGGCGGGATCGCCTTACGGCGCGGCCGATCTGGCAGGCCTCCTGGCCGGGGTGGCGGGAGCGCCGGAGGCGACCGATCCGGAGGCCTGGATCGACCTGGTGGCGAGCAACGCCGGCGATGCGCTGAAGGCGCAGCTGCGGGCCTACCGTGCAGAGATGGCGGCGAAGACGGCCATCCCCGGCGGGCGGGCAGCGAACACAGCGGCACGGGTCGCCGCCCTGCGCGCCGAACTGCAGCAGCGGGGATTGAGCGGCTTCATCGTTCCCCGATCCGACGAGCACCAGGGCGAGTATGTATCGCCGCGGGCCGAGCGGCTGGCGTGGCTGACCGGCTTCACGGGCTCGGCCGGGCTCGCCATCGTCCTGCAGCAGGCGGCCGCCGTCTTCGTCGATGGGCGCTACACCCTGCAGGTGGCCCAGCAGGTGGATGGCGCCCTGTTCGTCGCCCGCCATGTCACCGAACAGCCGCCGGAGGCGTGGATCGCGGAGAACCTGCCGGCGGGCGGCAAGCTCGGCTATGACCCCTGGCTGCATACGCCGGACGGGCTGGAGTCGCTGCGGCGGGCGGCGGCGCGCGCCGGCGGCGAACTGGTGGCCTGCGCCGACAATCCGCTCGATGCAGCCTGGACCGATCAACCGGCGGCGCCAATCGCGCCGGTCCGCCCGCATGAGCTCCGTTACACCGGCCGCGACTCGATCGACAAGCGCACGAGCCTGGGGGCCAGGCTGGCGGCAGACAAGGTGGATGCCGCGGTGCTGACGGCGCCCGATTCGCTCGCGTGGCTGCTCAACATCCGTGGCGGCGATGTGCCGCGCACGCCCCTGCCGCTTGGCTTTGCTGTCCTGCATGCCGACGGCGCCGTCGACCTGTTCATGGACCGGCGCAAGTTCGTGCCCGGGCTGGAGGCGCATCTCGGCAACGCCGTGCATGTTCACGCGCCGGATCAGCTGGCTCCCGCGCTCGATCGCCTCGGGCAGGGGAAGCGCCGGGTGCTGGCCGATCCGACGAGCGCGGCGGCCTGGATCTTCGACCGGCTGGCGGCGGCGGGGGCGGAGGTGGTCCGTGCCGGCGACCCCTGCGCCCTGCCCAAGGCCTGCAAGAACGCGGTGGAGATCGAAGGAACGCGGGCGGCCCATCGACGCGATGGCGCTGCCGTGACCCGGTTCCTGGCCTGGCTCTCAGAGCACGCGGGCAGCGGCAAACTGAGCGAGATCGAGGCGGCCGAGCAGCTGGCGCAGTTCCGGCGCGGCAACGAGCTGTTCCGCGATTTCAGCTTCGACACCATTTCCGGCGCCGGTCCCAACGGCGCCATCGTGCATTACCGCGCGACGTCCGCTTCGAACCGCCTTATCCGGTCGGGCGAGCTCTATCTCGTTGATTCCGGCGCCCAGTATCTCGATGGCACCACCGACATCACCCGGACGGTCGCCATCGGCGCGCCGACGGCGGAGATGCGGGATCACTTCACGCGCGTGCTCAAGGGGCACATCGCGCTCGGGGCGGCGCGCTTTCCCCGCGGCACTACCGGCAGCCAGCTCGACGCGCTCGCCCGCACGGCGCTGTGGGCCGCCGGGCTCGACTATGACCACGGTACCGGGCATGGCGTCGGCAGCTACCTCGGCGTCCATGAGGGGCCGCACCGGATCTCCAAGATCCCGAACCGCGTGCCGCTCGAGGTCGGGATGATCGTCTCCAACGAACCCGGCTTCTACAAGACCGGCGGCTACGGCATCCGCATCGAGAACCTGGTGACGGTGGTGGAGGCCCCGGTCGAGGGGGCCGAGCGGCCGATGCTGGGGTTCGAGACGCTCACCCTGGCCCCGATCGACCGCACTCTGGTCGAGCCGGCCTTAATGGCTCCGGTCGAGACGGCATGGCTCGACGCCTACCATGCCCGGGTGGCCGCCGCCATCGGCCCCCTGGTCGATGGCGCGACTGCCAAATGGCTGGCGGCCGCCACCCGGCCGCTTGCCCCCTGACAAGCGGCCGGAACCGGTGTAAGCTTGACAGATTAGTGAGGAACCCGCGGTCAACTAGCGGCGGGGGCTGGATTTGTTGTTGTCACCCGTGTGGGCGATGAAAAAGGGGAACTGAGCCATGCGTGCAATGATGAGCATGATCGTCGCGGTGGGCGTGCTGGCGGTGGGGCTGGCGCTGTCAGGCTGCACCAATCGGGCGCTGTCGCTGATGGATACCGACCCGTTCGATGGCAACGTGCATCCGCATCTGGTCTTGAAGGATGGCCAGGTCCAATACCAGGACGGACACTACAACTGACCCGCGCCGCCGGCCTTCGGACCTTCCGAGACATGAGCTGAGACCCGGCCGCCTGCCATAGGCGGCCGCCGAGCGTGCTTGGCCGAAAGACCGAGCGCGCGTCTTCACGATTCGGCGAGCACCTCCCCGGCTGCATCCGAACGGGGGAATGGGACGTAGCAATGCTGTCCATTCCCAACATCCGTTCAGGGGAGATCTCCTATGAGTCGAGTTTCCATGCGGGCGTTCTGGCTCGGCGGCGCGCTGGCGGTCGGCCTGTCGCTCGCCGCCTGTGCCGACAACGACATGAAGATGCATGAGCAGAGCCTGTACACCCGCCTGGGCGGCAAGCCGGCGATCACCGCCGTGGTCGACCAGTTCGTGTCGAACGTCGCCGCCGACAAGCGGATCAACAGCTTCTTCGCGAATACCGATATCCCGCCGTTCAAGGGCAAGCTCGTCGACCTGATCTGCCAGGGCACCGGCGGACCCTGCACCTATACGGGCAAGGACATGAAGGCCGCCCACGAGGGCATGGGCGTGAAGGAAGCCGACTTCAACGCGCTGGTCGAGGACCTGGTCGCCGCCCTCGACAAGTTCAAGGTGCCGGAGAAGGAGAAGGGCGAGCTGCTCGG
>Ga0137403_10001759_pt1 | contig 27128 bp, 29 predicted proteins | sample CZOMad2_1_16fung_FD_122057 | JGI IMG/M metagenome (GOLD analysis project Ga0137403, IMG submission 122057) | Vadose zone soil fungal communities from Angelo Coast Range Reserve, California, USA - CZOMad2_1_16fungal (Hybrid Assembly) | ecosystem: Environmental > Terrestrial > Soil > Vadose zone... | reverse complement strand
CCCCACGGAATACGCTCGAACATCGTGAACCCGGATGCCGTTTTCCAGGACTCGAAGCTCTGGTCGGACGAGGTCCGACGCGAGCGCGCAGCGGCCCAGGGGATCGGCGTGGACCAGCTCGAGGACTTCTACCGCAAGCGCAACCTGCTGGGCGTCGGTATTCATCCCGAAGACGTCGCGGAGGCTGTGCTCTTCCTGGCTTCGGACCGGTCCGCGAAGACCACCGGCTGCACGCTGACCGTGGACGGCGGCGTGCGGGACGCGTTCCCGCGGTGACGGCATGATCGGCTTCGGCGCCCAGCTCTCGCTGCATCCCCCCGGCGAGCAGTTCGAGCTCGTCCGGCGCCTGGAAGCCATCGGATACGACTCGGTGTGGACGGGCGATCACGTGTCGTTCCACAACCCCATCTACGAGTCCTTGACGCTGCTCGCGTCCTACGTGCCCATCACGCACCGGATCAAGCTGGGCGTCGCCGTCTATCTGCTGGCGCTCCGCGCCCCGGCGGTGGCGGCCAAGATGGCAGCCACTCTCGACGTCCTCTCGGGCGGCCGGCTCGTCTTCGGCGTCGGCGTCGGCGGCGAGAATCCGAAGGAGTTCGAGCTCTGCGGTGTGCCCCACAGGGAGCGCGGGGCGCGGGTGACCGAGGGCATCGACGTGGTCCGCACCCTCTGGCGTGACACGCCCGCCACCTTCCGAGGTCGGTTCACGCGCTTCGAGTCGGTGTCGATCGATCCCAAGCCCACCCAGCAGCCTCCGCCGATCTGGATCGGCGGCCGTTCCGACGCGGCGCTGGCGCGTGCGGGCCGGCAGGGCGACGGCTGGGTGTCGTACGTCGTGCAGCCGGACCGCTACGCGCAGAGCCTCGACAAGATCCGGGCCGCGGCGGCCGGCGCCGGCCGCTCGCTGGCGGGGTTCACGGCAGCGCACCTCGTCTTCATCACGGTGGGGCGCGACTTTGAAGCCGCGAAACGATCGTGGGTGAGTGTGCTCAGCAAGCGTTACGCGCAGGACTTCGAGCCGCTCGCGAAGCGGTACGGTGTCATCGGCACGCCCGAGCAGTGCGCGGAGCAGCTCGAGCGGTTCCGCGCGGCCGGCTGCAACTACTTCCTCATGAGCGCGATCGGCGACCCCCGAGACGAGTGCCTGCAGCTCGAGACGATCGCCGCCGAGATTCTGCCGCGCTTCAGGGCGCGCTGAGAAGGCCGCGACAGGCCGGAGTGGGCCACGTCTTCACGCTGTGCGGCGGCCACATCCTGCCGATCTACGACGGCTGTCCCACCGAGGGCGTCGGGATCATCGATGGCCATCTGACCGCCGCGTGAAGATCACGTTCCTGTGTCCGCATCTCCGCATCGCCGGCGGAGTGCGCGCGATCCTCACGTACGCGGACCGGCTCGCGACCGCCGGGCACCAGGTCGACGTCGTGGTGCCGGCCCGGGGCCGCGGCCGCGCGTTCTGGCGATCGCTCGCCGGGACCGGGCCTGACTGGATGCCGGGCTTCCGGGCACGCATCGTCTGGGTGGACCGCTGGCGGGCGAGCGCCTTGCCCGACGGTGACGTCGTCGTCGCGACGGCGTGGCAGTCGGCGGCCGCGGCCGCCGCCGCGCCGGCGCGCTGCGGGCGGAAGTTCTACTTCGTGCAGCACTACGAGAGCCTCTACCACGGCGAGCCGGCGGCGGTGGACGCGACGTACCGGCTTCCGCTCCGGAAAATCGTGATCTCGACGTGGCTCCGCGACGTCATGCGGGAGCGCTTCGCCGGCGAGGCGGAGATCCTGGTCACCCCGGTCGATCCGGCCCTGTTCCACGCCGTTCCGGTCACGGTCGCGACGTCGCGACCGCGCGTGCTGATGCTGCACCACGAGTACGCCTGGAAGGGGACCGCCGACGGCTTCGAGTCGGTGACGCGCGTCAAGCGTCGCATCCCGGGCCTCCATCTCGTGGGATTCGGCGTCACGGCGCCGCGGGCGCCGGCGGACTACGACGAGTTCCACACGGACCCGCCCCAGACCGGGCTCGCGGAGCTCTACAGCGGGTGCGAGATCTACCTGTGCCCCTCGTGGGACGAGGGGCTCGGGATGCCGCCGATGGAGGCGATGGCCTGCGGCGCGGCCCTCGTCACCTACGACAACGGCGGCTGCCGCGACTACGCGCGGGACGGCGAGACGGCGCTCGTCGCGCGGCGGCGCGACGTCGCCGATCTCGCGACGCGGCTCGAGCGCCTCGCCGCCGACGCCGAGCTGCGCGCGCGCATCGCCGCGGCGGGCTCGACGTTCGTCAGGAGCGCGTTCGACTGGGGGCGCGCGGTCCGCCGCATGGAGGAGATCTTTCGCTGACGGCGACAGCTCGCGCTGGAGGTGGTGCTGCCGCTCGCGCGCCTGGCGCGGCGCGGCGAGGGGATCAGGGTCGGCGCCGTCTGGAATCGGCCGACGTAGCGAAGGCCGAGGGAGACTCGAGCCGGCTGGCGAGAGTCGCGAGCTCCCGCTCGAGATCGGCCAGGCGCTTGGCCAGTCGGTCGCGCTCCTCGCGCAGCGACCGTGTCGCCGACGCGATGTGCTCCGCGAGGCGCCGGTCTCTTTCGGCCCGCTGTCGCGTGATCTCGTCCATGAGCCGCTGCATCGAGCAAGAGCAGTGCCGGGCCGCGAAGCCTTACTCGCCGCGAGCTTCCGCGACCTTCCGGGAAAGCAGAACGGCGCACTCTGACACGTCCGACCGGTGCGTCGGTCAAGCTGACACGCCGGGATCCGGGCGCGAGCCGCGTGCTAGAATCGGTCGCGAGATGCCGATCTACGAGTACGAATGTCACGACTGCCGCCGGCGGGTCAGCCTCCTCGTGCTTCGTCCTTCGGCCGCGGCCCCGCCGACCTGTCCGCGCTGCGGCGGCTCGGCGCTCTCTCGCCTGATGTCGCGCTTCGCGACGGTGAAGTCGGAAGACGCCCGGCTCGACGCCCTCGCCGACTCGTCGAGCCTCGGCGACCTCGACGAGAACAACCCATCGAGCGTCGCCCGGTTCATGAAGAAGATGGGTCGCGAGTTCGGGGACGACCTCGGCGACGACTTCGAGTCCGCGATGGACGACGCGATGGCGGAGGGCGAGGCCGCCGGGGAAGGTGACGCGGAATCCCCTGGCCCCTCCGACGCGTCTGATGAATAGCCTGGCCTGTGAACGACCGATGAAAGTCCTGGTCCTCGATCGTCTCGAGGCGGTGGGGGCTCCCGCGTGGGACAGGCTCGTCGCGGCCACCCGCCTGCGGTCGCCGTTTCTGTCCTGGACGTGGCAGTGCGAGTGGACGCGGACATTTGCGGAAGACCGGCGCCTCGAGGTCCGATGCGTCGAGGACGGCGCCGGGGGCCTGGTCGCGATCCTGCCGCTCTACGAATCCGCGCCCGGCACGCTGCAGGTCGTCGGGGGCGCCGACGTTTCCGACTATCTCGACCTGATCGCGGTGCAGGGGCGGGAGGAAGAGGCGTGGATGGCCCTGCTCCAGTCCCGCACGGCGGAGCGCGTCGGGTGGGAGCTCCACGCCGTCCCGGAAAGCTCGCCCACCGTGACCGCCCTGCCGCAGCTGGCCGCCGCCTGCGGGCTCGCCGCCTCGGCCGTCGTGGAAGAGCGATGTCCCGTCCTCGCCCTGCCGCAATCCTGGGAAACCTACCTCGCCAGCCTGTCCGGAAAGCACCGCCACGAACTCCTGCGAAAGATGCGACGCCTCGAACGCGACGCCCCCGACGCGCGCGCGTCGTGCGCGAGCGCGCCGGCGGAGATCGAGACGCGGCTCGGCGAGTTTCTCGAGCTCCACCGGCGCTCGCGCGCGGGCAAGGCGCGGTTCATGGACGACCAGATGGAGCGATTCTTCCGGCGGGCTCTCCTCGCGTTCGCCGAGCGCGGCGCCGCCCGGCTCTGGTTTCTGGACACGGCGTCGGGCCCGATCGCCGCGTTCGTCACGATCGAATGGGACGGGACGGTCGGCCTCTACAACTCGGGATTCGCGCCCGACCGCGCCGCGCTCTCCCCGGGCGTGGTGCTCCTGGCGCAGCTGATTCGCGACGCGATCGCGCGCGGGCGGCGCCGGTTCGACTTCCTGCGGGGCGAGGAGCGGTACAAGTACGAGTTCGAGCCCGTCGCCGAAGCCGTCTACCAGGTGGGGATCCGGTGAGCCTGCGCGTCGCGATGCTCAGCGTCCATACCTGCCCGCTGGCCGCCCTGGGCGGCAAGGAAACGGGCGGGATGAACGTCTACGTCCGCGAGGTGTCGCGCGAGCTCGGGCGCATGGGCGTGTCCGTCGACGTCTTCACCCGCTCGCAGAACCCGGGGATTCCGCGCGTCGTGCAGCTCGGAGAGCGCGCCCGCGTCATCCACCTGCCGGTCGGGGACGAGGCGCCGATGGCCCGCGTGCTGATCCATCGCCACCTCGACGAGTTCGTCGATGGCATCGAGGCCTGGCGTATCGCGGGATCGATCGACTACGACCTGATCCATGCCCACTACTGGCTCTCCGGTGTCGCCGCGCTCACGCTGAAGGCCCGCTGGTCGGTGCCGGTGCTCCAGATGTTCCACACGCTGGGTCGGCTGAAGAACCGGGTGGCCCGGAGCGCCGCGGAGCTGGAGCCGCCCGTCAGGCTCCACGAAGAGACGCGCATCGTCGGCGCCTCCGACCGCATCGTGGCCGCGAACGTCGTCGAGCGCGCCGAGCTCCTGCGCGACTACGGCGCTTCCGCGTCGCGCATCGCGACGATCCCGTGCGGCGTCGACACCGATCTGTTCGTGCCCGGCGATCGCGCCGAGGCCCGACGCCAGCTCGGGCTCGACGAGCGGCCCGTGCTGCTCTGGGTCGGCCGCATGGCGCCGATCAAGGGGCTCGACACGCTGCTCGACGCGGTCGCCCGGCTGCGGGCGACCGGCCAGGCCGTCCGGCTCCTCGTCGTGGGCGGCGACGCCGACGAGCCGATGAGCGACCACGAGGCGTCGCTGCGCCAGCGCATCGAGCGCCTCGACCTGGCCGACTCCGTTCGCTTCGTCGGGCCCCAGCCCCAGGGCGTGCTCCCGACCTACTACGTCGCCTCCGACGTGACGGTCCTGCCCTCGTACTACGAGTCGTTCGGCATGGTCGCCCTCGAGGCGATGGCGTGCGGGAGTCCCGTCATCGCCTCCCGCGTCGGGGGGCTGGTGACGACGGTCCGCGACGGCGTCACGGGCTTCCTCGTTCCCGACAGCGACGTCGGCGCGCTGGCCGAGCGCATCGCCGGCCTCATCGCCGACGCCGATTTGCGCTGGCGGGTCGGGCGCGAGGGCGTGCGCTGGGCGGCCCAGCACCGCTGGGCCTGCGTGGCCGAGGCGGTGTGCCGGGAGTACGCGTCCCTCGAGTCGCGGGCGGAGGCACACCTGGCGGCGGCGCGCTGCCGCGATTGATTCAGCATCGGGGGGAGGGCGATCGCCCCCCTCGATGGCGATCAAATGCTACACTCCGCCGCGGTGGGCACTCTTCTCGAGGTCAAAAATCTCCAGACGCACTTCGTGACGCGGAGCGGCGTCGTGCGCGCGGTGGACGACGTGTCCTGGGACGTCGACGAGGGCGAGACCGTCGCGCTCGTCGGTGAGTCCGGCTGCGGCAAGAGCGTCAGCGCGCTCAGCATCATGCGCCTCGTCGCCGGTCCCGCCGGCCGGATCGTGAGTGGCCGGATCGTCTTCAAGAGCCGAGACCTCTTGCGGCTGTCCGAAGAAGCGATGCGTCGGGTACGGGGCCGCGAGATCGCGATGATCTTCCAGGAGCCGATGACCTCGCTCAACCCGGTCCTCACGATCGGGCGTCAGCTCACGGAGGGGCTCGAGATCCACCTGGGGATGGCGCCGGTCGAGGCGCGCCGGAGGTCGGTCGAGCTGCTCGGCATGGTCGGCATCTCCGACCCGGAGCGGCGCCTCCGCCAGTACCCTCACCAGTTCAGCGGCGGGATGCGGCAGCGGATGATGATCGCGATGTCCCTCGCCTGCAACCCGTCGCTGATCCTCGCTGACGAGCCCACGACGGCGCTCGACGTGACGATCCAGGCGCAGATCCTCGAGCTGATGCGGGACCTCTCCCGGCGCTTCGGCGTCGCCATGCTCATCATCACCCACAACCTGGGGGTCGTCGCCCGGTACGCCGATCGCGTGAACGTCATGTACGCGGGCCGGATCATCGAGCGTGGGACGGCGCGCGAACTGTACGCCGAACCGCGGCATCCCTACACGCTCGGCCTCCTTCGCTCGGTGCCGCGCCTCGATGAGCCGCGGCGCGCGCGTCTGGACCCGATCGAGGGCCAGCCTCCCGACCTCACGCGGCTCGGCGCCGGCTGCGCCTTCGCGCCCCGATGCACCTTCCGCGTCGAGCGCTGCGTCGTCGAGATCCCGCCACTGCGCCCCGTCGGTGGTCGAGACCACGTGAGCGCGTGCTGGGAGGCCGACAACCTCGACCGCGCGCTGGCGCGGAGCGCGGCCGCGACGTGACCGACGACGCGCCGCTCCTGGAAGTCCGGAATCTCGTCAAGCATTTCCATGTCGGGGGCGGGCTCTTCGGTGGCTCGGCTGGTGTCGTCCGCGCGGTCGACGGCGTGAGCTTCGCGATCCGCCGGGGAGAGACGCTCGGGCTCGTCGGCGAGTCGGGATGCGGCAAGACGACCACGGGCCGCTGCATCCTGCAGCTCGAGCGGCCGACGAGCGGCCAGATCGTGTTCGAAGGCCGCGACCTCACGCGGCTCGGCGAAGACGAGCTGCGGCCTGTCCGCCGGAAGATGCAGGTGATCTTCCAGGACCCGTACAGCTCACTCAATCCGCGGATGACGGTGGGACAGATCATCGCCGAGCCGATCGCCGTCCACGGGATCGTCACCGACCGGGCGCAGCGTGCCCGGCGGGTCCGCGAGATCTTGTCCCACGTGGGCCTGCTGCCGCAGCACGCCCACCGCTATCCGCATCAGCTCTCGGGCGGGCAGCGCCAGCGGGTGGGGATCGCGCGGGCCCTCGCCGTCGAGCCCTCGTTGATCATCTGCGACGAGCCCGTCTCGGCCCTCGACGTCTCGATCCAGGCGCAGATCATCAACCTCCTGGAAGATCTCCAGGCGCAGTTCGGGCTGACCTATCTCTTCATCGCCCACGACTTGTCGGTCGTGCGCCACATCTCGGACCGCGTCGCCGTCATGTACCTCGGCAAGATCGTCGAGATCACCGACCGCAAGTCGCTCTACGACGCTCCGCTTCATCCGTACACGAAGGCCCTGCTCTCGGCGGTGCCCATTCCGGATCCAGCGCTCGAGGCGCAGCGCGAGCGGGTGGTGCTCGGCGGAGAGGTGCCGAGCCCGCTGAACCCGCCCCCAGGGTGCGTCTTCCATCCCCGCTGTCCCGTCGCCATCGAGCGCTGCCGGGCGGAGGTGCCCGAGCTGCGCGAGATCAGGCCGGGCCACCGGGCGGCCTGCATCCTGGCTTGACGCCGGGCCCCTGCGTGCTTAAATGCGGAAACTTCTCGTCGTCGGTGCTGGTTTCGTAGCAAAAACTCTGGAGGTATTGATGCGACGCTGCTTAGAAATCATCGCAATCGCGATCGTCGCCGCGGCCCTGGCGGGCCCGGCCGCGGCCCAGGACAAGCCCCGGTACGGCGGTGAGCTGGTGTTCGCGGTGCCGTCGGAGCCACCGTCTTACGACGGCCACCGGGAGGAGACCTTCGGCGCCGTCCATCCGTTGGCGCCCCACTACAACACCTTGCTGCGCGTCGACCCCAACGACCGGACGGGCACGAAGCTCGTCAACGATCTCGCCGAGTCGTGGTCGATGGCGAAGGACGGCCGCACCTACACATTCAAGCTGCGTCGGGGCGTGAAGTTCCACGACGGTAGCGAGATGACCTCGAAAGACGTCAAAGCCTCTTACGATAAGATCATCTTCCCGCCTCAGGGAGTCGCGTCCGACCGCCAGGGCCAGTACCTCGGCGTCGAGGCCGTGCAGGCGCCGGACCCGTACACGGTCGTGTTCCGGCTCAAGTGGCCCGCGGCCTCCTTCCTGGCCTCGGTGGGCTCGCCGTGGAACTGGATCTACAGGGCCGACATCCTGAGCAAGGACATGCGGTGGTACGAGACGAACGTGATGGGGACGGGCCCATTCACGTTCGTGGAGCACGTCAAGGGCTCGCACTGGGTCGCCAAGAAGAACCCCAACTACTGGGACAAGGGCAAGCCCTATCTGGACGGCTACCGGGCGGTCTTCATCAGAGACTCGGCCGCGCAGGTCAGCGCCGTCCGGGGCGAGCGGGCTCACATCCAGTTCCGGGGCTTCGCACCGGCCGATCGGGACAGTCTGGTCCAGGCCCTCGGGCCGAAGATCGCGGTGCAGGAGAGCCCGTGGGACTGCGCGCTGCTGGTGGCCCTGAACCACGAGAAGAAGCCGTTCGACGACAAGCGGGTCCGCCGTGCGCTGACGCTCGCGCTCGACCGCTACCAGGGCTCGCAGGCGCTGTCGAAGATCGCCATCGTCAAGGAAGTGGCGGGTGTCCAGGTGCCGGGAACGCCCTACGCCACACCGCCGGCCGAGCTGGAGAGACTCGCCGGCTATGGCCGTGACATCGCGAAGTCGCGGGCCGAGGCCAAGCGCCTCCTGAAGGAGGCCGGCGTTCCGGACGGGTTTGCGTTCACGTTCAAGAACCGCGGCGTCCCAATGCCGTACGAAGCGGTAGGGGTGTGGCTCATCGACCAGTGGCGGCAGATCGGGCTCAACGTGAAGCAGGAGGTCGTCGAGGCGGCGGCGTACTACGGCCAGGTGCTGCGGCCGGGCAATTACGAAGTCGCCATGGACTTCCAGTGCGGCTACATCGTCGAGCCGGACCTCGATATTTACAAGTTCCAGTCCAAGGAGATCAGCCCGGCCAACTACGGCCGCTACACGGACAAGACGCTCGACGAGCTGTTCGTGAAGCAGGGCCGGTCGGGGGACGCCGAGGAACGCAAGAAGTACATCCGGGAGTTCGAGCGGCGGCTGCTGGACGACGAAGTGCACTATTTCTACACGCTCCAGTGGCACCGGATCATCCCGCACAGCTCGAAGGTGAAGGGCTGGACCATCACGCCCAGCCACTATCTGAACCAGCAGCTCGACGCCGTGTGGCTCACCGAGTAGGCGAGTGACCCGGGGCCCGCAGCGGGGCCCCCAACACGCACGAGGAGCGTCCCATGACCGACGAGGGCCGCAAGCGGTTGCTTTCGATCACGGGGGTCCTGTTCGCCGTCGTGGCTCTCACGACGGCGGCGGGCGCCCAGGACAAGCCGCGGTACGGCGGTGAGCTGATCTTCGCCGTACCGTCGGAGATGCCGTCCTACGACGGTCACCGGGAAGGGACCTTCGGGATGGTGCACCCGCTGGCGCCGCACTACAACACACTCTTGAGAACCGACCCCAACGATCGGACGGGCACGAAGTTCGTCGGCGACCTCGCCGAGTCCTGGACGGTCTCTCCCGACGGGCGCGTCTACACCCTCAAGCTCCGGCGCGGCGTGAAGTTCCACGATGGAAGCGAGATGACCTCGCGTGACGTCAAGGTGTCCTACGACAAGATCGTCTTCCCGCCGCCGGGCGTGGGGTCCATACGCAAGGGCCAGTACACCAACGTGGAGGCGATCGAGGCGCCAGACGCGTCCACGATCGTGTTCCGCCTGAAGTGGCCGCAGGCGTCGTTCCTGGCGTCGCTGGCGTCGCCCTACAACTGGATCTACAGGGCAGAAATTCTCGCCAAGGACGTGCGCTGGTACGAGAAGAACGTCATGGGGACCGGCCCCTTCCTGCTCGTCGAGCACGTCAAGGGCTCGCACTGGGTCGGCAAGAAGAACCCCAACTACTGGGACAAGGGCAAGCCCTACCTCGACGGATACCGGGCGATCTTCATGAAGGACTCGGCGGCCCAGGTCGCCGCCGTCCGCGCCGAGCGGGCACACATCCAGTTCCGGGGCTTCTCGCCCGCGGAGCGCGACAGCCTCGTCAACGCGCTCGGGCGAAAGATCACGGTGCAGGAGAGTGCCTGGGACTGCGCGGCGTGGGTGGCGATAAACCAGGACAAGAAGCCCTTCGACGACAAGCGCGTCCGCCGCGCGCTGACGCTCGCCCTGGACCGGCATCAGGCCGCTCAAGCGCTCTCGAAAATCGCCTACGTGAAAGAGGTGGCCGGGGTGCAGGTGCCGGGCACGCCGTTCGCGACGCCGCCGGACGAGCTCGAGAAGCTCGCCGGCTACGGCCGCGACATCAAGAAGTCGCGGGCCGAGGCGCGCCGGTTGCTGCGGGAGGCCGGCGTCCCCGACGGCCTCTCCTTCACCTTCACGAACCGCGGGGTCGCGATGCCGTACGAGCCGGTCGGGATCTGGCTCATCGACCAGTGGCGCCAGATCGGGCTCAACGCGACCATGGTCACGATCGAGGCCTCTCAACACGTGACGGAGCTGCGGGCCGGCAACTTCACGGTGTCGAGCGACGCCCAGTGCGGCTATCAGGTCGAGCCGGACCTCGACCTCGCCAAGTTCCAGTCGAAAGAGATCAGCCACAACAACTACGGCCGCTACACCGACAAGGTGCTCGACGATCTCTACCAGAAGCAGAGCCGAGCCCTCGATCCCGAGGAGCGGAAGCGGTACGTCCGGGAGTTCGAGCGGCGGCTGCTCGAAGAAGAGGCGCACACCTTCCCGACGCTCCAGTGGCACCGCATCGTCCCCCACAGCGCCAAGGTCAGGGGATGGACGATCACGCCGAGCCACTACTTGAACCAGCAGCTCGACACGGTGTGGCTGTCCGAGTAGCCTGGCGGCTGACGGCATGGCGAAATACATCGTCAAGCGGCTGCTCTTGATGATCCCGACGCTCCTCGGGGTGGCGGTGCTGATTTTCTTTCTCATGCGGGTGGTGCCCGGCGACATCGTGGAGCTGCGCTTCGCCGGCGAGAGCGCCTTCGCCCAGAAGGAAAATCTCGACAAGGAGCGTGCCCGGCTCGGTCTCGACCGGCCGCTCTGGGAGCAGTTCGTCACCTGGATGCTGGGCATCATGCGGCTCGACTTCGGGACCTCGATGTGGACGGGATCTCCCATCATCGAAGAGATCCAGCTCCGGGCCGCGCTGAGCTTTCAGCTCGCCGTGATGGCCACGATCATCGCCGTCGTGCTGGCCATCCCGCTCGGGGTGGTCGCCGCCCTCAAGCAGGACACCTGGGTGGACTACTGCGTGCGGATCTTCTCCATCGCCGGCCTGGCCACGCCCTCGTTCTGGCTCGGCATCGTGTTCATCCTGATGCTGCTCATCGTCTTCAAGTGGCTGCCGCCGATGGTGTACACGCCGTTCTGGGTCAACCCGTGGCAGAACATGCTGCAGCTCATCTGGCCCGCCCTCGCCGTCGGCTACCGCTACTCGGCGGTGGCAACGCGGATGACCCGCTCGGCCATGCTGGAGGTGCTGCGCGAGGACTACATCCGCACCGCGCGGGCCAAGGGGCTCTGGCAGAAGCTCATCCTGTCTCGCCACGCCCTGAAGAACGCCATGCTTCCCGTGCTCGCCGTCGTCGCGCTGGAGTTCGCCTTCCTCATGGGGGGACTGGTGGTGACCGAGCAGGTGTTCAATCTGAACGGGCTGGGCATGCTCTTCGTCGAGTCCGTCGCGCGCCGCGACTACACGCTGACGCAAGCGCTGGTGATGCTCGTCGCGTTCGTGTTCATCTTCGTCAATTTCACGGTGGATCTGATGTACGCCTGGCTCGACCCTCGGATCCGGTTCCGCTAATGGCCATCCGGCCCGCGACCGTCGCCGAAGTTCCCGACGTCGCCGGACGTCGAGGCTGGCTTGCCCAGGTCCGCGACTTCTGCCGGGAGCGTCCGCTGGGCGCGATCGGCGCGGCCGTGGTGGCCGTCAACATCCTCGTGGCCATCAGCGCGAACGTGATCGCTCCCTACGACCCGCTGACGACGGACTACGGCGCGATGCTGGCGCCGCCCTCCGCCGGCCACTGGCTCGGCACCGACGCGTTCGGCCGAGACGTGCTCACCCGCATCCTCTACGGCTCGCGCACGGCGATGCTGGTCGGCTTCGCGTGCGCCTTCTTCGGCGCCACGATCGGCGCCGTGATCGGGGTCGCCAGCGCCTATTTCGCCGGAAAGGTGGACCTCATCGTCCAGAGGGTCATGGACATCTTCCTCGCCTTTCCGCTGATCATCCTCGCGCTCGCGGTTGTCTCGATTCTTGGCACCGGCATCCAAAACGTGATCATGGCGATCACCATCCCGATGATCCCGCGGGCGGCGCTCGTCGCGCGGTCGAGTGCCCTGGCCATTCGCGAGCTGCCGTACGTCGACGCGGCCCGCGCCGCCGGCTTTCGACACCGTCGGATCATCCTGCGCCACATGCTGCCGAACGTCATGGCGCCGTACCTCATCATGCTCACGGCGTATCTCGGCCAGGCGATCCTGCTCGAGGCTTCGCTCTCGTTCCTCGGCCTCGGCGTCTCGGAGCCGACTGCGGCGTGGGGCCTGATGCTCCGCGGCGCCGCGGTCCAGTTCGCGGAGGCGGCCCCGTGGATGGCGATCTTCCCGGGGCTCGCGATCAGCCTGGCCGTCTTCGCGTTCAACCTCTTCGGCGACTCGCTGCGTGACGCCCTCGACCCCCGCCTCAAGACCCAGTAGAAGGACCTCCCGGGGCGATCAAACAGCGACAACTAGGCGGAAAGCTTGACACATTGCCGGGATTCGGGTACAAAGGCCGATGGCTTCGCTGGGACTGGACGCACCTCGAATGGCGCTCGATAGTGGGAGGATCTGATGCCGTACATCATCGCTGAACCGTGCATCAACGTGAAGGACAAGGCCTGCGTCGAGGTCTGTCCGGTGGATTGCATCTACGAAGGCGAGACGATGCTCTACATCCATCCGGACGAGTGCATCGACTGCGGCGCGTGTGAGCCCGTGTGCCCGGTCAAGGCGATCTTCGCGGAAGACGAGACGCCCGATCAGTGGAAGAGCTTCATCGAGCTGAACAAGAAGTTCTTCAAGGACAATCCCGGAGTCAAGCCGGCCACGAAGGCCTAGCTGCACACTTCCAGCGGCAGCACGCCAGGCCCGCTGTGCATTGTCCGAGCGCCGTGGGCTTGAATCCTTTACAAATTCGCTCATTGATGGCTGGCACGCCGGTTGCGGCTGTGACGGGCCATGACTTCGATGCCCGGATCGACTCCAGCATCACCCCCACCGACCATCGGCTATCACGGCGCGGTCTCCGACTTCAAACGGCGACTCATCGAGGCGACGCTCCACCAGGTGCGCGGCAATCGCACCCACGCGGCGCGCGCCCTCGGCTTGCAGCGGACCTACCTGCTGCGGCTCATCCGCGATCTCGGCGTGGCGGCGCCGCCACCGCCCCCGCGCCGGAGGAGCTCGGCCGCGTAGAAGTTGACCTTTGCCGACCCGCCCGGCAAGCTGTGGGCCGCCATGTATGACGTGTGGATCGCCGGCGCGGACATGACCCGCGTCGGGCGGCTCCGCGAGCCGCTCCAGGACCTGATGGCCGTCGCCGCGCACGCGGCGCTGCGCGGCGCCGACCGCGAGCGGCCCGACTCGATCATCGTCGCGACGATGAACCCCGAGGAATTCCTGGGCGACGCCAACTTCGCCTCCAACGTCGCCACGCACATGGGGTTCGCCGACGTGCCCGTGATCCGGGTCGAGACGGCGACCTCCTCGGGCGCGGCGGCGTTCTACGCGGGCTTCGCCCAGATCGCGTCGGGCCTGGCCCGCACGGTCGTCGTCGTGGGCGGTGAGAAGATGACGCACCTGCCGACGCCGAAGGTGTCGGAGCTGATCGGCCGCTCGATCGACCCGTACGAGCGCTCGTACGGCACGACGATGCCGGCGTTCGCCGCGCTCATCACGCGGGCGCTGATGAGCCGCCACGGTGTCACCGAGCGCGAGATCGCCCAGGTCGCGGTGAAGAACCACGCGAACGGCGCGCGGAACCCGCTGGCGCATTTCCGCGAAGAGATCACGCTCGACATGGTCCTCGGCAGCCGCATGGTCGCCGACCCGTTGCGGCTCTTCCACTGCTGCCCGATCTCCGACGGGGCGGCGGCGGTGGTGTTGACGTCCGACCGCGCGGCCGTGCGGGTGGCCGGCATCGGGCAGGGGACCGACGCGCTCGCCATTCGGCATCGCGACAGCCTCACCAGCTTTCGGGCGACACAGGCGGCCGCGGGCGCGGCGTTCGCGATGGCGGGCTTCGGCCCGGAGCGCGTCGACGTCGCCGAGATCCACGACGCGTTCGCCCCGTTCGAGCTGATCTCGCTCGAGGACACCGGGCTCTTTCCACCCGGCAAGGCGGGACTGGCCACGCTCGACGGCGAGACCGCGTTCGGCGGGCGCTTGCCGATCAACCCGTCGGGCGGCCTCAAGGCCCGTGGTCACCCCCTCGCGGCCACCGGCCTGGCCCAGATCGTGGAGTGCGTGTGGCAGCTGACCGGCCGCGTGCCCAGGCGGCAGGTGCCGTGCAGCGTAGCGCTCGCCCACTCGATCGGAGGCCCGGGCACCAATAATTGGGTCACGCTGCTGGAAGCCCGGTGAACAGAGCCAGGTCGCGCCGACAAGCTGATCAGGCGAACGGAGCCGGAGCCAGCTCACGCCTACGGTCAGATCGGGCGCGTCGGAGCCACTCGCCGCTCAGACGCCGCGGGCGAGATCGGGCGTGTCGGAGCCACTCGCCGCTCAGATGCCGCGGGCGAGATCGGGCGTGTCGGAGCCATTCGCTTCTGTCTCAGGCCACCCTCGGTCCAAGCCGGCCCCGAGGCCCCCGCTACAAATGATCGAGCGGCTCGCGGCCTCCAGGTGTCCCGAGTGCCGGCTCGTGGTGGCGCCGCCCACGCGCTGGTGTCCGCGTCACCCCGTCGAGATGACGCCCACCTCGGTGATCGGTGCCGGCGAGGTGGTCTCATTCACCACGCTCCTCTCGCCGCCCGAAGGCTTCCGTTCGCCCCTTCACATCGCGCTGGTCGATCTGACCGGCGGCGCCCGGTTCGTCTGCCACGGAGCCGAGACGCAGGGGCTCCGGATCGGATCGTGGGTGGCCATCGAGGCGGTGGGTAAGGTCTACTACTTCTCGCATCTCGGCGCGCTCGACCGCGCGCGGCTCTTCTGGCGCCGCGCCGGCCGCGCCGGTGAGCGCATGAGCGCCATCGCGCAAAGCCTCGCCAAGCGCGCCTGGAAAGGACGATTCCGTGGCGAAAGCTAAGGGACCGCTGACGGGCGTCCGCGTCCTCGACCTCACTCGCGTCCTCGCCGGCCCTTTCTGCGCGATGATGCTCGGCGACATGGGGGCCGAAGTGATCAAGGTCGAGGAGCCCGGCAAGGGGGACGACACGCGCAGCTGGCCGCCGTTCGTCGGGGGCGAGTCGACGTACTTCATGTCCGTGAACCGGAACAAGAAAAGCGTGACCCTGAACCTCAAAGCGCCGGAGGGTCGCGAGATCCTCCGGGCGCTGGCGAAGAAGAGCGACGTCCTGCTCGAGAACTTCAGAACCGGAACGATGGACAAGCTCGGCTTCGGGTACCGCGCCCTCTCGCGGCTGAACCCGCGGCTCGTGTACTGCTCGGTGTCGGGGTTCGGCGAGTCGGGCCCCGAAGCGCACCGCGCGGGCTACGACCTCGTGATTCAAGCCGAGTCCGGCGTGATGGACCTCACCGGCTTCGCCGACGGTCCCCCCGTGAAGGTCGGCAACTCGATCGCCGATCTGGTCGCCGGCATGTCGGCCGCCCACGGTGTCGTCCTGGCGCTGCTGGCCCGAGGCCGTACGCGGCGCGGCCAGAAGGTCGAGATCTCGATGCTCGACGTCATGGCCGCGCTCCTCACCTATCAGGCCGGGATCTACTTCGGCACGGGCCAGCGCCCGACGCGGCGCGGCAACGCCCACCCCTCGATCGTTCCCTACGAGGTTTTCCGTGCCGCTGACGCGTTCGTCGTGCTCGGGGTCGCCAACAACTCGCTGTGGACCAAGTGCTGCGCCGCGCTCGGACATCCCGAGCTCGCCACCGACCCGCGCTTCGATGCCGAGGCCAAGCGCGTCCAGAACCGCGGCACGCTCGTTCCGCTGCTGAACGAGATTCTAGGAGCGCGGGCCGCCGCCGACTGGGTCAAGCAGTTCGAGGCGGCGGGGATCCCCGCGGGGCTCATCAAGTCGGTCGCCGAGGTATGCGAGAGCGAACACCTGAAGGCGCGCGGCATGATCGTGACGCTCCCGCACCCCCGGGCTCGGCAGGTGACCGTGATGGGCGTTCCCGTGCGCCTGCACGCGACCCCCGGGGCGGCCGCGACGGCGCCGCCCGTGATCGGCCAGCACACGGAGGCGGTTCTCCGCGGCCTCGTCGGGCTCACCAAGCCGGCGATCGAGCGCCTGCGCAAGGGCGGCGTCGTCTAACCTACCGCCGCCTCACGCGGTCCGATTGTTGACACCGCAGCGGCCGCGGGCGCATGATCGAGAAACTTCATGCGCCGCCTGATCAAGATCTACGACACGACGCTCCGCGATGGCACCCAGGGCGAAGGGGTGTCGTTCTCGATGGAGGACAAGGTTCGGCTCGCGACCCGACTCGATGCGCTGGGGATCCACTACATCGAGGGCGGTTGGCCGGGCTCGAACCCGAAGGACCTCCGGTTCTTCCGTCGCATGCAGGACGTCACGCTCAAGCACGCGAAGCTTGCGGCGTTCAGCATGACCCGGCGTGCGGGCGGCACCGCCGAGTCGGATGCCAACATGCAGGCGCTGCTCGACGCCGGCGCGCCGGTGGCGACGATCGTCGGCAAGTCATGGGACTTCCACGTGACCGAGGCTCTCGGCACCACGCTCGCCGAGAATCTCGCGATGATCGGCGAGACGATCGCGTTTCTCCGACCCCGGATGGACGAAGTGATCTTCGACGCCGAGCACTTCTTCGACGGCTTCCGCGCCAATCGAGACCATGCGCTGGCCACGCTGCAGGCGGCCGAAGCGGCCGGCGCGCACTGGCTCATCCTGTGCGACACCAACGGCGGCACGCTGCCGGCCGAGCTGGTGGCGACGATCGCGATCGTCAAGAAGCACGTGCGGGCGCCGCTCGGGATCCACGTCCACAACGACGCCGAGTGTGCCGTTGCGAACTCGCTCGCCGCCGTCGCCGAGGGGATCGGCCAGGTGCAGGGGACGTTCAACGGCTTCGGCGAGCGTTGCGGGAACGCGAACCTCGTGTCCATCATTCCGAGCCTCATCCTGAAAATGGGGCTCGACTGCATTCCGGAGCCGAACCTGCGCGAGCTCCGCGACGTGTCGCGCTTCGCGTCGGAGCTGGCGAACCGCAAGCCCTGGTCCTCGCAGCCGTACGTGGGCGACTCGGCCTTCGCGCACAAGGGCGGCATGCACGTCTCGGCCGTCCTCAAGCACCCGGAGACCTACGAGCACATCAACCCCGAGGCCGTGGGCAATCGACGACGGGTGCTCGTCTCCGAGCTGGCGGGCAAGTCCAACATTCTCTGGAAGGCGCGCGAGTACGGGATCGACCTCGGCCGGGACACGCCGGACTCCCGGCGGATCCTCGAGCAGCTCAAGGCGCTCGAGGACCAGGGATTCCAGTTCGAGGGTGCCGAGGCGTCCTTCGAGCTGCTCATGGAGCGGGCGCTGGGCCGCCACCGACCCTTCTTCGCGCTCGAGGCGTACCGGGTGATCGTCGAGGAGCAGAACACCGATCAGGAGCCCGTAGCGGAGGCGACGGTTCGGGTGCGGGTGAAGGGGATGCTGGAGCACACGGCCGCCTCGGGGAACGGTCCCGTCGACGCTCTCGACCACGCGCTCCGCAAAGCCCTGGAAGAGTTCTATCCGAACCTCAAGACAATGAAGCTCCTCGACTACAAGGTGCGCATCCTCGACGAGTCGAAGGGCACCGCGGCCAAGACCCGGGTGCTCATCACCTCCGGTGACGGCGACGAGACCTGGGGCACCGTCGGCGTCGCCGACAACATCATCGAAGCGTCCTGGCAGGCGCTCGTGGATTCGGTCGAGTACAAGCTGCGCCGCGACGAATCCGCCCGGGCCTGAGCCTCCCTGTCTCACCCGGTGACCGCTCGTCCAGGAGCGGTCACGAAGTAGCTGGATCGAGAGTGATCTGCCTGATCAATTACCTACCAGATAGCGGACCCACGTTTCTTCGTAAGTAGCTTGAATAAAAAGAAAATAGCCCTCTGACTCGCTTCGGTATCGGAATTGCTTTTCCGGTAGGGGCAGGAGGGCTCAGACATGTCGGTCAATGGAACGGCGGTCAGTGAGTCGGTCAACAGCAACGCGCCTCGCCCGTGGCTCCAGCCGCGGGGCGTGGGGCGTCCATCGACGGTGGCTCCGTTCGCCCCTCAGATCGAGGCTTGGCTGCGTGAGACGCCCGCGCTTTCCGGCGCCGAAGTGCTCCGGCGCGCGCGTGAGGTCGGCTATCGCGGTGGCAAGAGCGCGCTCTACGAGCTCGTTCGTCGACTCCGTATCCCGGTCTCTGCGAGCCTCACGATCGTTCCGTCCAACGGAAGCCGGTAGTCTGTTGCTCTCGATGGGCCCGCACCGAGCCCAGGAGTGCACTCGGCGTCGGGTCCGTTTGCGGCAGGCCGCGTCACGCCGCAACGCAGTCTGAAGTTTCCGGAAGGTCGCGCCGTGTAAATAGGATTCCCGGGCCGGAATCCCCTCGACAGCCTCCGCTTCTCATCCTGGAGTTCGCCCACCTCTCCGCCACGTAATCCACGCCCGTGAGTTGGCCGTGCGACCGGCGTCCGGAAGTTCACGCGGACCGACGGGATGCACAAGAAGGATCTCGTCCCGCTCGAGGAGCTCGACGAGGAGACGCAGAAGATCCTGGCCGCGCCCATCGTGAAGCTCGCCCAGATCGACCCGCTCCGCGTCGAGGCGATCGCGCCGGTGGCGCTGCTCGGCAAGGTCACGCTCGGCGCGACGGCCGAGGTTCTCCCGGAGGCGCCGGTCGGCGGCGTGCACGCCGCGAAGGTGACCGTGGTCGACCGGGTCGTGGACGCGGCCAGCGGAACCCTGTAACCCCGCTCTGTTTTTCACCTTCCGTGCGCTGAGACACTCAGGACGACTTGGGACATTTCTCTTGCGACCGTATCTCTTTCGCGCGAAGGTCGGGGTGGTTCTACGAGCGCGTCGGGGAAGGGAGAACGCTGATGGCCGAGCACCAGGAGATCATCGAGTACCTCAAGGCAGAGTTCCCAACCGCCCAGATTCCGCCATCCCGGAACTCTGCCACCGCCGTCGCGCCCGTGTTTCCCGTTATCGAGGGGTATGTCGAGCGCCAGCTCGAAATCGCCCGACCCCTCTTGGACGACTTCAAGGGGCACACCGTCGTTCACATGCTGAGGACGAACCGCGTCGCCGAGACGATGCGTGATCAGCCCGGCAAGCGGGTCATGCTTGACCGAGATCGGTGCGGCGAGCTGCTCGTCGAGATCAATCCGCTGAGATGAACATTCGACGTGTCCTCGTCGATCTCGACGCGATTGCGTGCTGGTTGGTGGTTGGTTGCCTCTGTGGAGCGCATGAGCGAATCGCGGTGAAGCGAGGGACTGCGGAGGAGGGCACACGATGATCCGACTCGCACGAAGGGTCTCACTGCTCGTCGCGTTCTACTTGGTCGCCGCGGCGACGTCGGCCTGCGCCGAGTGCGCGTGGCTACTCTGGGCCGGGGGCGTCAAGACGAGCGGCGAATCGGTGTATGTGCCGATAGAAGGCTATCCCACGAAGGCAGAATGCGAGAAGGGACGCAGTGCGTCCGCAGTCGACGAGGTGGAGCAACTCAAGCGCGACGTTGTAGGAGCAGGAGTGAAACTTGCCTTCACTTGCCTCCCCGATACCGTGGACCCGCGTGGGCCGAAGGGAGGCGCGCGGTGACCTGAGACCGGCGAGTTCACGCGCGTCGAGGGGCCGAAGAGGTTGCCCGCCAGAATCAGCGCCCCACTCAGGGATGCAGCCGCTTGTAGAACAGGAGCTCGCGATAGCCCTGCGGAAGGTTGTCGATGTATCCGGCGGGCGTGAAGCCGAGCGCGGTGTGCATCTGAATCGCCGCCGCGTTGGTCTCTTCCGTCGACGAGAAGAGCCGCGGGCCCGGCGAGATCGCCTCGACCATCTTGAACAGGGCGCGGGCCGCGCCCTTCCGGCGGAAGGCTTCGCGCACCGCGACGAGCGACACGAAGGTGCACTGGAACCAGTCCGTGCGATAGGCGAGGACGCCGACCACCTCGCCGGCCTCCTCGGCGACCATCAAGTGGTGCCGTTCGGCGTGCGAGCGCACGAAGGGACCGGCACGCTCGGGGCCGATGACCTCGGCGGCGAGCGCCATGACGGCCGTGAGGTCGGACGACTCCACGTGCCGAACGTTCATCGCGCGAGGAACGCGGAGAGCTCCCGTCGCACCAGGGGATCGTCGCCGAGCAGGATCGTGTAGTGGTTGACGCCGGGGACGACGACCAGCCGACAATCCGGGATGGCGCGGCCCATCGCTTCCGCCTCTTCCTGGGTCATGAGGCAGTCGTCCGGGGTGAGGAGCCCATCCGGCGCCCGCAGCAGGAGCGTCGACGCCGCGATCCGGTGGTGCCAGGCCCAGAGCCGCGTGCGCTGGAGGTTCGCGACCTCTTCCTCGATGGCGTGCTTCGCGACCTTCGAGCGCACACCGCCCCCCGGGCCCGGCTCCACGTCGTACGTGAAATGGCGCGCGAGGTGGTCATTCCAGCGGCCCTCGAACATCGGCAGCGTCTTGACGATCGCCAGGAACATCTCGACCGAGGGGAACTCGACGCCGAGCCGATTGACCGACGGGGCGATCGAGTCGAACACCTCGGCGCGCACGTCGAGCCCTCCGTCGAACAGGACGAGCTTGGCCACGCGGTCGGGGTGGTGCGACGCGAAGCGGACGGCGATGTTCGCGCCGAGCGAGTGGCCCATGATGACCGCCCGCTCGAGACCGAAGTGGTCCAGCAGCCCGAGGAGGTCCGCCGCGTGCTCGGCGAGGCTGTACCCTTTGGCCGGCTTGTCGCTCTCGCCCCGCCCGCGCAGGTCGTAAGCGATGAGCCGGTGACGGCCGCCGAGGGCATCGGCGATCGGGTACCAGGCGGTGTGGTTGGATGTGAGCCCGTGGATCGCGACGATCGCCGGCCCGCCGCTCGGCCACTCGTGGGTCGCCAGGCCGACGCCGTTGATGTTCAGCCGTCGGGGCGCCTCCGCGCCCGACGTTCGGGCACTCATACCGTGAGCCCGCCCTAGTACGTACCCGGCCGGATCTGCTTGTACAGCTGTTTGAGGCCGTCGGCCGAGAACGTCGGCGACTGGCAGACCGAGATGATCTTTCGCTCGTCGGCCTCCACCTTGGCGACGGCCTCCGGGATGCGGGCGGCGATCTCGGCGGGGATCGTGACGGCGCCGTGCTGGTCGGCGTGGATCAGGTCGCCGGGCTTCACCCAGAGTCCGCCCACCTTGATCGGCAGGCCGAAGTCCACCATGTGCACGTACGCGTGGGAGACCGAAATGTGCGCGGCGGCGAACTGGAAGCCCAGCCCCCGCACCTCGTCCAGGTCGCGCACCGAGCCGTCGGTCACGACGCCGGCGCAGCCGAGCGCCCGGTGGATGTTGGCCTGCACCTCGCCCCACTGGGCGCCCTGGCCTCGGGGCTCGTCGAGATCGTGAACGACGATGACGCGGGGGGCCGGAATCGAGAGCACGTAGTCCCACCACCCGAACGTGGAGGCGCGGTGACCCTCGAGCGGCTGCGGCTCGGCCCGGATCACCGCCGTGACGGCGTAGCCGACCAGCGGCCCGAGCTCGGGGAAGAGGGTCCGGATGTCGGACGACATGTTCCCCTGGTTGCGGGGGCGGACGTTGAACGTCTCGACCGCGTTGGCCACGCTCGGACTGGAGATCTTCTTGAGGGCGTCGATCATCAGATGGTGTCCTTTCGGCGCTGGATCAGCAGGGGTTTGAGTAGCTCGACCACTCACGGCGCGTACGCCTCGTTCACGTTGGTGGCGGCGTATCCGGGCTGGGTGCCGCCACCCGGCACGTAGATCCGGTTGCCGACCACCGCGGCGCCGATACCGTGGCGAGGCGTGCGCATCGGATCCTTGGCGATCCAGCGGTTGCCGGCGACCTCGTACATCTCGTTGGCGCTGAAGATGCGGAGCGGCGCCTCGCCGCCGAAGACGTAGACGCGGTCGCCGAGCACGGCGGCGGCGAGCCCGCCGCGGCCGACGGGCAGCGGCGTCCCGGTGGACCAGCCATTGGTCGCCGGATCGTAGATCTCGACGGTCGCGTACTGAGTCCCGACGAACGACGTGCGCCCGCCGATCGCCCAGAGCCGTCCCTGGAACGCCACGGCCGCGAGATGGTCGCGTGGGGTCGGCATCGGCGGCGCGTCGGTCCAGCGGTCGGAGATGGGGTCGTACACTTCGTGCGCGCCGCTGGCGCTGTCGCCGGCGCCGCCGACCGCGTGCAGGCGACTCCCGAGAGGGACCACCGCGAGCCCGCCGCGGGCCTGGCGCAAGGGCGCGCGGGTCGACCAGGAGCTGCGCGCCTCGTCGTACTCGTAGACGGTGCGCAGGGGCGTCCAGCTCACACGGCCGCCGCTGTACCCGCCGGCCACGTAGAGCCGGCCGTCGACGACGGCGGCGGCCGCGTGGTGCGTGGGCGCGGGGAGCGGGGTGCGCGTCTCCCACCGGTCGGTCGCCGGATCGTAGACCTCGACGGTGGCGACGGCCTCGCTGCCCGAACCGAAGCCGCCGACGACGAACACCCGGCCGTTGAGCTCGGCGACGGCGACCTCCTGGCGCGCCGTCGGCATCGGGGCGAGGGGCGTCCACTTGCCCGGGCTCAGGATGTCGACCGGCGCCGGTGAGTCCGTCGTCGCGCCGAGGCATCCGGCCAGGGCCACCGCGACGGCGGCGAGCGTGACGCGCGGGCCTCTGCGTCTCATGAGCGGACCAGTTCGAGCAGCCCGGCTTCGTCGAGCACCGTCACCCCCAGGCGGCGAGCGTCGTCGGCCTTGCTGCCGGGCGCCTCGCCGACGACGACGTAATGGGTTTTCTTCGAGACCGACGTGCTGACCCGACCGCCGTGTCGCTCGATCAGCTCGCGGGCGGCCTCGCGCGAGAGATTCCGGAGCGAGCCGGTCAGAACGAGGGTCTTGCCGGCGAGCGGCTTCGGACCCGCCGGGGCCTGGGGCGAGTCCGTGACGACGCCCCGGTCCTGGAGCCTCTTGATCACCTCGAGGTTCGCCCGCTCCTTGAAGAAGGTCACGATCGATCGCGCGATCTCTTCCCCGATGCCGTGCACCTCGGCGAGCTCCGACTCCGACGCCGAGGCGATGCGCTCGAGGCTCCCGAAGCGCGTCGCCAGCAGCTGAGCGACGCGCTCACCGACGAGCCGAATGCCCAGCGCGTTGAGCAGGCGCGCCGGGCCGCGCGTGCGGGACGCCGCGATCGCCCCCACGAGGTTCTCGGCCGACTTCTCGGCGAACCGGTCGAGCGCGCCGACGTCGTCGACGGTCAGCGTATAGAGGTCGGCGAAATCCTTCACCCGTCCCGTGTCGACCAGCTGCTCGATCGTGCTGTCGCCGAGGTGCTCGATGTCCATCGCCCGCCGCGACCCGAAGTGGCGCAGCCGCTCCTTGAGCTGGGCCGGGCAGGCGCTGTTGGTGCAACGCCAGTAGGCCTCGCCCGCGGGGCGGACGGCGACGCCGCCGCACGCCGGGCACGCGGACGGGAAGGTGAACGGCTGGCTGTCGGGCGGCCGCTTGGCCGCCACGACCTGGATGACGTACGGAATCACGTCGCCCGCGCGCTCGATCAGCACGGTGTCGCCCACACGGATATCCTTGCGTCGGATCTCGTCCTCGTTGTGCAGGCTGACGTTCCGGATCGTCACGCCGGCCAGTTCCACGGGCGTGAGCTTGGCGGTCGGCGTGAGCGCGCCCGTCTTGCCCACGTTCACCTCGATCGACTCGATCAGGGTCGTTGCCTGGCGCGCCGCGAACTTGAACGCGATCGCCCAGCGCGGGTGGTGGGTTGTGGAGCCGAGCCGCCGCTGGTGCTCGAGCGACTCGACCTTGACCACCGCACCGTCGGCGTCGTAACCGAGCGCGTCCCGGTCACGCTCGAGACGCTCGCACCAGGCGACGACCGCGTCGAGATCCGGGCAACGCTCGACGCGAGGGTTGGTCTTGAAGCCGGCCGCGCGCAGCGCCTCGAGGGCGTCCCAGTGGGAGCTGAAGCCGAGCGCGTCGGCGCGACTCACGTGGTAGAGAAAAATGTCGAGGGGCCGGCGGGCGGTGACCGCCGGGTCCTTCTGACGCACCGCCCCGGCGGCGGCGTTTCTCGGATTCGCGAACGTCGGCGTCCCCGCCTCCTCCAGCGTGCGGTTCAGCTTGGCGAACTCCGCGCGCGGCATGAACACCTCACCGCGCACTTCCAGGACGGCGGCCGCCGCGAGAGCGCCGCGCAGCACCATCGGGATCGACCGGATCGTCCGGAGGTTCGGCGTGATGTCCTCGCCCACGCGCCCGTCGCCCCGCGTCGCGCCCCGGATGAAGCGGCCGCGCTCGTACAGGAGCGCGATGCCGAGGCCGTCGATCTTCGGCTCGCACACGTAGGTGAAGGCGGTGCCCGGAAGGGCTCGGCCGATCCGCGCCTCGAATTCTCGCAGGTCTTCGGGCGAGGTCGCGTTGTCGAGGGAGAGCATGGCGTCGTGGTGCTCGACCGGCTTGAAGATGTCGGTCGGCGCCCCCGCCACCCGCTGGGTGGGGCTGTCCGCGGTGACGAGATCGGGGAAGCTCGCCTCGAGCTCGCGGAGCTCGCGCATCAGCGCGTCGTATTCGGCGTCGGAGACTTCGGGCCGAGCCTCGACGTAATAGAGGTAGTCGTGGTGGTGGATCTGCTCGCGCAGCTCGGTGATCCGCTGAGCGGAGTCGGCCCGCGTCATGACACGAAGCATAACATTCTCTGCGGGCTCGCTCTGGCGCGGGGGGCCGGCCGAGAACACCGGAAGGGAGACTTGGATCGGTTTTACTGGCCGCGGTGCGCGGGGTCGACTCGGGCGAAGGCGAGGAAGTCGATCATTCGGAAGTCTCCGGTGACGCGACCGCTTCTTGTCGGGAGCGTTGGCCGCCAGTCTCGCTCCGAGAAGTAGGAATCGCGGTCGAGCTGTAGGAGCCCGATGAAGACTTCGCCTACGATGCGGCCGCCGACCGGCCCGAGGTGCAGCCCTTCCGCCATGAGCTGGCTTTCCCGCAGGACGTAGTACCAGAGCGGGGTGGACTCATCGATGTCGAGAAGCGCACGAAATCTGTTCGTTAGAGCGCCGGACCTCATACGGCACTTCGCACGATTTAGAAAGCGGTGTCGACGAGTCTCGGTCCTGAGAAAGGACCGATTCTCGTGGGAGGCGAGATCAGTCGCGCTTGGTCGAGAGGCGGATGGCGACGAGGACCGGGACGAGCCCGGCGGCGACGATCGCGAGGGCGGGCGCGGCGGCATCCGCCCAGAGCGATTCCGACGTCCGCTCTCAAACCGCGACCGCGAGGGTGCTGAGCCCGAGTGGGCGGAGCAGCAGCGTAGCCGGCACGCCCCCGCGCATGAGCGGCAGGTGAATGCGCCTGAGCGTTCCCCCGACGGACGCACCCAGCGAGCGCGCGGCATCGTCGAGATTCACCGGGATCTTGGTGAGGCTCGCCACCAGGGTCTGGAAGCTCACCGACAAGAACCGCGCCACGTACGCGAAGAGCAATCCAGCGGTCGAGCCGGTCAACAGGAGGCCCGTCGAGCGCATGCCGCTCCCTTCTTGCCGCCCGAGTTCGAGTGACGCTATACTGGCCACCGACCGCTCGAGCGTTCTATTCAGGTAGACTTAACATGTCGCGATCGTCAATCCTAAAAGTCAGGGCCGCGACGCGAGCCACGACGGCGTCCGTCCAGGACTACCTCGCCGCGATCTATGACCTGACCGGCAGCAACAAGCCCGTGATCGGCGCGCGGCTGGCCAAGCACATGGGGATCTCCGCGCCCGCCGTGACCGAAGCGATCCATCGCATGGCGCGCGGTGGATACGTGAAGATCGGGCGCGGCAAGGAGCTGGTGCTGTCCACCAAGGGGCGCCAGATCGCCGAGGTCATGGCGCGCCGCCACCGTCTCCTCGAGCGCTGGCTGACGGACTCGCTCGGGCTCAACTGGACGGACGCCCACGAGGAGGCGCACCGCCTCGAGCACGCGCTTTCGCCGCGCGTGGAGGACCGCCTGGCCGAGCTCCTCGGCATGCCGAGCACGTGCCCGCACGGCAACCCGATCCCCGGAATGGCCAAGCCGCCCCGCGTGGAGCCGTTCCCGCTCGCGCAGGCGAAGGAAGGGACGACCGTCGTGGTCGAGCGCATCACCGAGGAGGCGGAGGCGGACAAGAAGCTGCTCGAGCACCTCTGGAAGAACGACGTGCGCCCGGGGCGACGGCTCCGCATCACCGAGGTCGCGCCCTGGGCCGGGACCATCACGGCGTCGGGCGACGGTCAGACGATCGCACTCGGGCTGCCGGCGGCCGCCAAGATCTGGGTGTATCTTCCCGGTGCGACTGGATGAAGGCCCTCCTCTGGGTTTTTGTCGCGATCGGCTGTGTCTACGTCTTCTACACCGGCGCGATGGGCGTGTGGTCCTACCTGGAAATCACGAGCGCGGTCGAAGAGGTCGTCGCCGAGCGGGCGTCGCGGAGCGAGCGCCAGGAGCGCGCCGGTCGGGTGAGAGACGACATCTCCAAGAGGGTGGCGGCGAGCGGCATCAGTGTCGACGAGCGCGCGATCTCGGTGACCGACGAAGGGCGCACGCTCGACGTCATCGTGCGGTGGAGCTGGCCGGTGATCGTGTACCAGGGCAAGGAGCTCCTGGCGGTCCCGCTCAAGCACGAGCGCACCTTCGAGGTCCCCGAGAGGCGCTGAGGCTGCGGAGCCGACCGGCCCGCCCTGGGGGCGGGGGCCGCGCGACCGGCTCCGTCACCCACTCGCCCGAACGCAGCTCTGCGAGCTGCGGGCGGGACTCGGGGGTCCCACTCCGCTGGTCGCGA
>Ga0137403_10001176_pt2 | contig 27129 bp, 20 predicted proteins | sample CZOMad2_1_16fung_FD_122057 | JGI IMG/M metagenome (GOLD analysis project Ga0137403, IMG submission 122057) | Vadose zone soil fungal communities from Angelo Coast Range Reserve, California, USA - CZOMad2_1_16fungal (Hybrid Assembly) | ecosystem: Environmental > Terrestrial > Soil > Vadose zone... | reverse complement strand
TGAGCATCTTCTGCGTCCCGCCGACCTTCACCACGTCGGTCGACAACACGGGCGACCTGCCCGGCCCGGGCGCCGTCGCGCTCCCCGGAACGGCCCAGCTGCTGCCGTAAACCTCTCAGAACCGCGGGAGCCTGCCCGTGCAGGCTCCCACGACAGCCCCGAGGCCCCGGCTCCGAAAGGACCGGGGCCTCGCGGGTTCTGGCGCGCCCCCCCATTGATGCAGCCGGCGGCCGCGGTCTCCTAGTTAGTTAGGCGCCGTCCCGGAAGCGCCGGCGGCGCCGTGCCGCACGGGACGCGCCTCGCGGCCTTGATCGTCAACTCCCTCTCGGCAGGGTGCTTTGGGTGAGACGGGCGTTTCTAAGCTGAGGATTGACGCCCGCGAACGGCCGTGAGCATCGTGCTCGGGTGTCGCAGCAGCGACGGGTCCCCGCCTACCGCATCGCGGCGGTGGCGAGCGGCGAAGGAGTCCACCACCGCGCACGGCGATTGGGAGGTTAGTGCGTAACTTGGGCAGCAGTCAGCCCACCGCTGCGGAGCTGTTCGACTTGCTGTGGGAGAGCCTTGCGGAGCTGTTGGGCACGGCGGCAACCGCTACACTCGTGCGCCGCGCGACGAAGCGTGTGGCGGCGGAGGCCCCGGCGTCCCCGATGGTGAGTGTGACCCGCAACACGGTCACGTACGAGTATGAGGTACCCGAGAGCTGGCGACGTGCCGCCGACCCGGACGCCTTGCGGGTGCTTCGTGCCTTCGCGAGGGAGCTGGGCGTGCTCCTGACTCGGTTGACGGGATCGGTCGTCGTCGAGCGGCTGGAACGGGAGCCGCGCTTTCGGGAGAGTGGCGTCTCGTTCGTCGAGGCGTCGAAACGCCGATGAAGGACAGGAGTAAACTGGCGGACCGAGTGAGCAGCGGCAGCGCCGCCTTCGATCAGATCCTTGGTGGCGGGTTCCCCCGGGGCTCGGTCTCGGTGATCGCGGGCGACCCAGGCACCGGCAAGACCATTCTCACGCTTCAGATGATGTTCCATCTGGCGCGCCAGGGAGGGCGGAGTCTGTACTGCACGACGCTCTCCGAGCCGACGCTCAAACTCATGCGGTTCGTCCAGGGTTTCGACTTCTTCGACCCGGTGCTGTTCAGGGACCGCATCATCATCAGGGACCTCGGCGCGGCCCTCCGCGCGGAGGGCATGGCGGCGGCGGCGGCGCAGGTGAAGGAGAACGTTGAGCACGAGGAGCCCGATCTGGTGGCCATCGACAGCGCAAAAGTGTTCCACGACTTCGCACCGGACCACGGACCTCCGCGGTCTGTTTTCTACGACCTGGCCGTGACTCTCGCGGGCTGGGAGGCGACGACGTTCCTCGTCGGTGAGTACCGCAGCGACGAGATCGGGCGGCTGCCAGAGTTTGGCATCGCGGACGGCATCGTTCAGCTCAGAACCATGCCGGCCGAGCTGACGAAGGTACGCGAGATCGAGGTCCTGAAGCTGCGCGGGTCGTCCTACGTGAGCGGTCAGCACTTCTTCGACATCGACGCTGGGGGCGTCACGATTTACCCGCGCGTTCGGGCCCCTGACCAGACGAGCACGAGGCCGTCGGCGGCAGGCAAGGCAGCCTCCACCGGGGTGAGCGGGCTCGACGCGCTCCTTGGCGGTGGCCTCCCGCGCCGCAGCGCGACCGTGGTCGAGGGCAGCACGGGCATCGGGAAGACGCTCCTCGGGCTGCACTTCCTGCTGGCGGGCGCCCGGGCCGGGGAGCCGGGCATTCTTCTCACGCTGGAGGAGACCCCGGATCAGCTGTGGGGGATCGGGAAAGGGTTCGGCTGGGACCTGGCGAAGCTGGAGCGGCAGCAGCGCCTCTTCCTCCACTACTCGTCGCCCGTCGAACTCTCGACGGATCGCTTTCTCAACGACGCTCGGCAGCGGGTGGAGCGCGTGCACGCTCGGCGCGTCGTGCTCGATAGCCTCACGAGCGCAGCGCTCGGCGTGGCGTCGGAGCGCCGATTCCGTGAGCTGATCCACGCGATGACGAAGCACTTCCGCGCCGCGGGCGTGACGGTCCTGATGACCTCCGAGGTGCCCGACCTGCTCGGCTTCGGCTCCACGCGGATCGGGAGCCACGGGGTCTCGTCGGCCGCCGACAACGTGATCCTGATGCGATACGCTGAAATCGGGGGTCGCCTGGAGCGCGCGCTCTCCGTACTCAAGGCACGGGGGGTCGCCCACGACAACGCGTTGCGGCGCGTGGTGATTGATCGCCGGGGCATGAGAGTGGCAGGCGGTTTCACGGACCTGCACGGCGTTCTAACCGGCGTGCCGACTCCTGTGAGGGAACCCTCGCAAGCCGCTCGTAGGAATGGTGGCAAACAACCGGGGCGCACCAATGCCGGCCAATCCCGCCGCACGCGTTCTCGCTGACATCGCGCATGCCCTGAACTCGCCGGAGCAGGCGGAGCTACGGGTTCGCGGAGTCCTCGATCACCTTCGCCTTCTCGTCCCCTACGACTGCTGCGCGCTCCTGGAAACGCAGCCAGGGAGCAACCCGCATCGCACGATCGTGCCCGAGGGTTCAGGGAACGAGGCCGTCTGCGAGGCGCTCGGACGGCTGCTCAGCGACCTTCGCGAATCGGTCACGCCGAACTCGGATCCGCTCTCCCCTGAGGTGACCACTCGACCGCCGCACCGCTTCCACCTGGCACTCCCCATCGTCGGGTTCGACCTCATCGGCCTGCTCTACGTCGGGAGGGAGGCGCCAGCCGCGTACGCCGAAGAGCATCTGCAGCTCTTGGCGGTCGTGGCGAGTCAGATCGGCGCGTACTGGACGGAGCTGCATCTCCAGGCGGAGAACGCGAGGCTCTACGAAGAGAGCAGAGCGGCGAACGTCGCCAAGGATGAGTTCCTCGGCATGTTCGGCCACGAGCTGCGGAACCCGCTCGCCGCTCTGAGCATGGCGATCACCCTGGCGCAGCTCGATCGCACGCGCATCGACACCTCCCTCGCCATCGCCCGCCGACAGACCGACCAGCTCACGCGACTCGTCGATGACTTGCTGGACGTGGAGCGAGTCACGCACGGCAAGATTCGCCTGCGAAAGGAACCGGTCGAGCTCGCCGGCGTGATCGAGCGCGGTGTCGAGACGATCCGCTCGCTCATTGCGAGTCGCGGTCATCGACTCGTGCTGTCCCTTCCGGGGGAGCCTATCGTGTTGGAGGCGGATGCGAGTCGCCTGGAGCAGACGGTGACGAACCTTCTCAACAACGCCGCCAAGTACACGGACCCTGGCGGCGAGATCACGGTCAGCGTCGAGCGCCGCCCCGAGGAGGCGGTTGTGCGGGTACGCGACACCGGCATCGGCATCGCGCCGGAGATGTTGCCGCACGTCTTCGACATGTTCACGCAGGCCGAGCGCGCCCTCGACCGGGCGGAGGGGGGCATGGGGGTCGGCCTGACGCTCTCCCGCCGGCTCGTCGAGCTGCACGGCGGCCGGATCGAAGCGCGCAGCGAGGGGCTTGGAAAAGGGGCAGAGTTCATCGTCCGGCTGCCGGTACCCGCGCAGCCCATCGACGCGGCAGTCGCGCGCCCGGAGGCCGGGCGCGTCGAGGATCGCATTCGCGTGCTCTTGGTGGAGGACAACCGGGACTTGGCCGACAGCTTCCGCATCCTCATGGAGACGCTCGGGCACGAGATCCACGTGGCGCGCGAGGGCATGGCCGGCCTCGATGCGGCGCGCGCTCGACCATTCGACATGATTCTCGTGGACATCGGCCTGCCGGGGATGAGCGGCTACGAAGTCGCCCGACGCCTGCGCGTGGAGCCGGTCACTGCGAAGGCGCTCGTGGTCGCGGTGTCCGGCTATGGTCGGGACGAGGACAAGCGACAAGCACGGGCGGCCGGCTTCGACCACTATCTCGTCAAGCCGATCGATCCGGGCGCCCTCCAGAACTTGCTCGCGCGCGTGCGACGGGCACCCGACTCCTGAGGACCGAACGCGGTCGCAGCGCACGGCGTGACAGTCGGTGTCCGGACGGGGCCCGCTCGCCAGCAGATCCCGACTTTGGCAGGGCCGTGCTCAGCCATCCGCCCCCTCACAAACATCCCTCATTCTAGTGATGGACGGCGCCGCATGACAGGTATACGAGCGGGCTGCTCGTCGAAGAGCTGGGGGTCACTCTTCACGGCTCCCCGCGCGGAAGAAAGGAGATCGAGATGCGGAGCGTGATTTCGTTGAGCATGGTCTTCGCGATGGCGGCGCTCATGCCGTGTGCTGCCAACGCCCGGTCCGTCAAGCAGTCGTTGCGTCCGACGGGCGTCGAGCCGAACGCGCAAGGCGTCGCCGCGGCGTCCATCCACGCGAAGGCGAACCGCGGACGGTTCCGAGTCAGCGGGCGGAACCTGAAGCCGGGCAAGACCTTCGGCATCAGCGTCGCGGGTGTGCGGATCGGCAGCCTCACCACCAACGCGGCCGGCGCGGGTGTGGCTCGCTTCACCAGTCCGCAGCGTGCGAACGCGCAGCACCTCGGGGTCGATCCGCGTGGCAAGCTGGTCGAGGTGAGCGATGACCAGGGCGAGGACGTGATGGAAGCCCACATGCCCGACGACGCGGATGATCAAGGCAACGTGCAGTGCTGCCTCGCGGACGACGACGACGACGACGGCGCCGAGTGTGAGGAGACGACTGCCGATGAATGTGCGACCAAGGGTGGCACGAACCTGGGCACCGGCACCTGCTTTCCGAACCCCTGCCCGACGAGCCAGCCGATGCCGGACATTCAATGTTGCCTACCGGACGATGATGGTCCGGAATGTGAGGAGGAGAGCGCGGCAGAGTGCAGTGCCGACGGGGGCGTGAATATGGGGGCCGGCTCGTGCGAGCCGAATCCGTGTGCGGGTACGCCGCCGAACGTGGTGCGCTGCTGCGTCTCGCAGGGCGATCAGGGCGAGCAGGGCGATCAGGGCGAGCATGAAGGCGAGCCACAGACGGAGACGCCCGAATGCGAGCAGCTCACGGCGGCGCACTGCGCTGATGAGGGCGGGACGGTATCGAGCGCGGCGTCGTGCGTGCCGAATCCATGTGTATCGTCGCCGAGCGGAGCCTTCCTCAACTGACCGGAACCTGAGCGGGGCGAGGAGCAAGCGACGACTCCTCGCCCCTTCCTGCGCGCAGCTCCCAGGCGACTCGTGACAGTTGGGTTGTATGTGGAAGCACGCGCCGGGAACGGAGACAGCAGGCGAAAGCCGTCGCTGGAGGTCTGAGGGTCGCGGCTCGTGCGTGGAGCGAGGCCGATCGGGCGGCGCCTCCGATACCGACGCGGCCAGCCCGGGCACGCGCGGTTTCAACCCAGGAAGTCCAGCGCCGCGCGCGCGACTTCCGCCGGCTTCTCCTCGTGTACCAGCAGGCGACCACCCGGAATTTCCACCAGCCGCGCGTCGGGTAGCTCTTTCACCATCCTGCGCGCGTACTCGACGGGGAAGGTGGGATCGTCGGCGCCCCAGATCAGTTGCACCGGCATCGTGATGCGTGCATGCGCCTGCTCGAGAGCGTCCACCGGCCCCCACTTCAAGCCGCGCAGGTAGCGGGCCATCCCTTCCATCCTGGGCGCCGAACGCAGCAGGGGCTGGATGACGTGCTCGTGAAAATCGCCTTCGAGCAAGCCGAGGTCCGTGAAGCAGCCGCCGAACCCCATGCCGGAGCGCAGGAACGGCCCGGAACGCAACAGCAGATTGAAGCCCGCCAGTGCCCCGGGCAGGGATATCAGCCGCTGGTAGAGGGGGATCCAGGGCGGACGATGGTGTGGCACCTCCGTGTTGATCAGGACCAGCTTCCCGAGGCGTGCGCTGTCGGCCAGCGCCAGGTAGCGCGCGAAGGTGCCACCGGTGTCCTGCGCCAACACGCTGTAGTGCTCCAGACCCAGGCGGTCCACCAGCGTCTTCAGCGTCTGTGCCTGCCCCGGGAAGCTGAAGTCGGTTTTGTCCGTCCACTCCGACTCGCCCATGCCGGGAAGGTCCGGTACGTAGCAGGTGTGGCGCTTCGACAGCTCCGGCAGCACCTTGCGCCAGGTGAAGCCGGACAGGGGAAAGCCGTGCACGAGCAGCAACGGCGAACCGCTACCGTAGCGACGGCAGGCGAGCCGCGCTGTGCCCGTGTCCACCTTTTGCATCGGCATGTCGAAGTAGAACCGCGTGGCCGCTTCGCTCATCGTCGATCTCCGCTCGCGACTGCCCGGCTCATATCACATCACGCAAGGGCGTCAGGCGGCTGATCCGCTCGCGCCGATGGCGGTGCTGGGAACGGCGGTCGCAGCGATCAGCCACTGGCTCTCGAGACCTGCGGCCCGGTGCACCCCGATCTGCTCGACGTGCGGGTCGGTGGCGATCTCGAGGAAGGTCTGGCGCGACGGGTACTCGACGAGGCCGATCACGTGAAAGCCCTCGCCGCCCGTGCCGATCACCTGTGAGTCAACCCGTCCGATCCAGAGGAAGCGACCGCCCTTGGACTCGACGAACGTCTGCATCGGCTCGGCGTAGCGTCGGTACGCTTCTTCTCCCGAGATGCCCTCGTCCGGTGCGTCGGCGCGTGGCTTGAAGCGCAGCAGGTTGAGCATCACGACGGGCTGGTCGGCCGGGCCGGCCAACAGGCTCTGGATCTGCTCCGGGGTTGGGTAGATTGCCATCGGGGCCCTCCTTCGGCGCTCTCGGCGGCGGGCGCGAACACGCCACGCGGCGCTTCTTGTATTGTGGCACGCACTATGCCACAAGAAGCCGCCGTGGCAACACAGGCGAGAAGAGCAGCCGAGCCGGCCTCCGACGGCCGGGTGCGTCGCGGCGAGCGGAGCGGGCAAGCGATCGTCGAGGCGCTGGTCGGGCTGGTGGGCGACGGGATTCTCGAGCCGACCGCGCAGCAGGTGGCGGTGCGGGCCGGTGTCGGCATGCGCACGGTATTCCGGCGCTTCTCCGACATGGAGAGCCTGCTCGCGGAGATGGGCGCGCGCGTCGAAGCGGAGGCCCTGCCGCTGCTGGTCGGGGGCCGGCCGAGTGGCGATCTCACCGAGCGGGCGCGCGCCCTCGTCGGCCAGCGGGCCACCTTCTTCGAGCGCATCGCACCGTACAAACGGGCGGGGAACCTGAAGCGCTGGCGTTCGCCCGTTGTGCGCTACCGCCACGCGCGCTTGGTGCGGGCGTTGCGCGCGGACCTGAGGCGCTGGCTCCCCGAGCTCCGCCGCGCGCCCGCGGGTGTCGCCGATGCGCTCGACCTGGCGACGTCCTTCGAAGCCTGGGATCGACTGCGCACCGAGCAGCGCCTCGCGCGTGAACGCGCACAGGCGGCGGTCGAGCGAATGGTTCTCTCCCTCGTCGGGGAGCTGGCGCGATGACCGATCATTTCCTGCGCATCGTCGGCATGCCCGGGTCTCCCTACAGCCGGAAGATGCGCGCCGTTCTCCGTTACCGGCGCATTCCCCACGTGTGGGTGCACCAAGCATCCCCCGAGGCTCGCGGGCTGCCACAGCCGCGCGTCGCGCTTCTGCCGCAGCTCATCCTGCGCGGCCCGGATGGTGCTCCCGAGGCCGCCATCGACTCGACGCCGTTGATTCGCCGCCTGGAGGGTCTGTACGCCGCGCGCGCGGTGATTCCTCCCGATCCGGTGATGGCCTTCGTGGACGCGTTGCTCGAGGACTACGGCGACGAGTGGCTGACGAAGGCGATGTTCCACTACCGCTGGGCGTTCGCGCCCGACGCTGCCCGCGCGGCAGCGATCCTTCCGCGCTGGTCGCGCACCAACCATCCCGAGGGTCAGGCCGTGGCGCTGGGCCGCCTGTTCTCCGAACGGCAGATCGGCCGCCTGGGAGTGGTGGGTTCGAACGAGACCACCGCCCCAGTCATCGAGGCAAGCTACCGGCGGTTGCTCCGCCTGCTCGACGCCCACCTCACCGCGTCGCGCTTCGTCATGGGCGGCCGGCCTGGCGCGTCGGACTTCGGCTTGTTCGGCCAACTCACCCAGCTCGCCGCCTTCGACCCGACGCCGGCGGCGATCGCGCTCGAGATCGCGCCGCGCGTCGTGGCGTGGGTGGACGTGGTGGAGGATCTCTCCGGCCTCGAGCCATCCGACGCGGACTGGACATCGCGCGAGAGCGTCCCGGACACCTTGCGCGCGCTGCTTGCCGAAGCGGGGCGCGTCTACGCGCCGTTCCTGATCGCCAACGCGGAGGCCCTGCAGCGCGGCGCCGCGCGCGTCGAGTGCAGCGTCGATGGCCGCCCGTGGGCGCAACAGCCTTTCCCCTATCAAGGGAAGTGTCTGCGCTGGCTGCGCGAAGGCCATGCGGCGCTCGAGCCGGACGACCGCCGCGCCGTCGACGCGCTACTGCGGGGTACCGGCTGCGAGCGGCTCTTCGGAGACGCAGTGCCATGACGTACCGACGACTCGCAACGCTGCTCGCGCTCTCACTGGTCGCCACGGGCGCGCAGGCCGTGCCGGGCCCCTGGCAGCGGACCGAGGCGCGCGAGCCCTGCGCGAGCTTCGAGCTCTTCCGGCAGCCGTACTTCGGCGACACGCACGTGCACACCGCCTACTCGTCGGACGCGGTCTTCGCCGGCACGCGCGAGAACCCGCGCGGCGCCTACCGATTCGCCGAGGGCGAGCCCATCGGCCTCCCACCGTACGACGCGGGGGGCACGCCGACGCGCACGGCACAGCTCCGCCGGCCGCTCGACTTCACGGCGGTCACCGACCACGCAGAGCAGTTCGGCGAGATCCAGATCTGCCTCACGCCCGGGCTTCCCGGCTACGACTCGGACGACTGCGTCGCGGCTCGCGATCAGCTGGCCGCCCCGCTGCCGGCGCTCCCGAGCCTGTTGCCGCCGCCCGCGGTCATCGCCTTCCTGCTCGGCTACGGCGTGCTGAGCTCGCCCCAGCGGTTCTCCTGGTGCGGGCCGAACGGCGTGGACTGCCTCGCGGAGGCGTCCCTCGTCTGGCAGGACACCCAGGCCGCAGCCGAGGAGTTCTACGACCGCACCGCGGCCTGCACCTTCACGACCTTCGCGGCCTACGAGTGGAGCGGTCAGCCGGGCGGCAACAACCTGCACCGCAACGTCATCTTCCGGAACGCCGTCGTGCCGGCCCTGCCGACGAGCTACATGGAGCAGCCGACGCCGCAGGGGTTGTGGGCGACGCTGCAGAGCCAGTGCCTCGACGGCCTCCCCGGCTGCGACGTGCTCGCGATCCCGCACAACCCCAACGCGAGCGGCGGCTTGATGTTCGCGCCGGTCAACGCGGATGGCAGTCCCCTCACCGCAACCGACGCGGCGTTCCGCTCATCGATGGAGCCGCTGGTGGAGATGAACCAGCACAAGGGCGACTCCGAGTGCCGGCCCGGCGTGCAGTCGACCGACGAGATCTGCGGCTTCGAGAAGCTGAACCGCCTGCAGCTCTTCAGCCCGGTCTCCGACCCGCATCAGGTGTTTCCGCCGCTGAGCTACGTCCGGAACGCCCTCAAGGAGGGCCTCGTCCAGGAGCAACGGCTCGGCGTGAACCCGTTCAAGCTCGGGCTGATCGGCAGCACGGACACCCACAACGCGACGCCGGGGGCGACCGAAGAGCAGGACTTCGGCGCCAACGGGCACCTCGGGCTGCGCGACCACGCCACGCCGGCGTTCATGCTCGCGCGGGTCACCCCGGCGGGCATCGAGGCGACGCCGGGCGGCCTCGCCGTCGTGTGGGCCGAAGAGAACTCGCGCGATGCGCTCTTCGCCGCGATGCGCCGGCGCGAGGTCTACGGCACGAGCGGAACCCGCCCCATCCTCCGCTTCTTCGGCGGCCGTGAGTCGAATCTCCGGTGCCGAGCCCCCGACTTCGTCGCGACTGCCTACGCCGGCGGCGTGCCGATGGGCGGCGAGATCGGGCCGGTTCGCGGCGGCCGCAGCCCTCGCTTCGGCGTCCTCGCGTTCCGCGATCCCGGGACGCCGACTGCGCGCGGGACGCCGCTGCAACGGGTACAGATCGTCAAAGGCTGGGTCGATGCCGGCGGACAGTCGCACGAGAGGGTGTTCGAAGTCGCCGGCGATCCCGACAACGGCGCGGCGGTGGACACCGCCACGTGCACGCCGTCCGGCACGGGCTTCGACTCCCTCTGCGCGGTCTGGAGCGATCCGGAGTTCAAGGTGGCGCAGCGCGCCTTCTACTACGCCCGCGTGCTCGAGAACCCGACCTGCCGGTGGAGCACCTACCTCTGCAACGCCCAGGGCATCGACTGCAGCGACCCGGCCGCCGTGCCGGCAGGCTACTCCGAGTGCTGTAACCCCGCCGTCGCGAAGACGATCCAGGAGCGCGCCTGGTCGTCGCCCATCTGGTATCGTCCCGAAGGCGTCGCGCGCGTGCGAGGCGTGATGCGGTTCGGCGACCAGCCGGGGCAGGACGTCCTGACGCTCGGGATCGGTCTCGGTCGCATGCCCGTGGGTCTCGATCCGTCGACGCAGGCGCTCACGGTCGCCCTGCGCGACGACGACGAGGTCTACGATGTGACCATCCCGGCCGGCACGCTGCGCCAGGTTCGGCCGGGGCGATTGGTCTGGAACGACGCCAGCGGGAGTATCGGTGGCATTCGGAGCCTTCGCCTCCGGCAGCGCGGTCGCCGGAGCGTCTTCTTCCGGCTGCGCACGGTCCCGCTCGGCCTGTCGGCCGCGGATCGCGTCGACCACTTCATCGAGGTATCGCTGCGCGCCGGCACCGCCGCCGTCACCACGACGCCCCTCTGGCACTTCGACGGGAAGGCCCTCGTCACTAGGGACTGACGCTTCGCCCGAATGCGCTGGCTCAGAACACCGCTCCTCCATTTCCTCGCCGGCGGGGCCGCCCTCTTCTGGTTGGTGCACGGCTCGAGTCCGCCGACGGCCCCGGTGGTCGTGACGGCGCGAGACGTGACCCGGCTGCGCCTCGACTACACCCGCGAGACGGGTCTCCAGCCGACCCCCGCCGACGAGGCCGCGCTCGTCGAGAAGGCGATCGAAGAGGAGCTGCTCGTTCGCGAGGCGTTGGCTCGCGGCCTCGACCGGAACGATCGGAGCGTGCGCAACTGGCTGGTCGAGCAGATGCGGGTCCTGAGCGACGACACCACCGACGACTCCGATCGGCTCTACGCACGGGCGCGGGTGCTCGGCCTCGACCGGACGGATCTCGTCGTCCGACGCATCCTGGTGCAGAAGATGCGCCTCCTCGCCGCTCGCACCGGCGAGCGGCGCCCGAGCGACGCCGACCTCGAGGCCTTCTACGCCGATCATCGGAACGAGTACCGGCCGCCGGACCGCGTCACCTTCTGGCACGTGTTCCTCGCGTCGTCCGTGCACGGCAGCTCGACGCGGTCGGACGCCGAGGCACGGCTCACCCGCCTGCGCCGCCAGGCGGACGGTCCGAAGGAGGCCGTCCGCCAGGGCGACTCGTTCTCCGTTCCGCCGCACGTGATCGCCGAGTCGCCATCGCGGCTCGAGAAGCTCTTCGGCGCCGAGTTCGCCATGGCGCTGCAGCGTGCCCAGACGCGGACCTGGATCGGCCCGGTGCCCTCGCCATACGGTATGCACCTCGTCTGGATCGAGGCGCGTGAGCCGGGGACACCACCGCCCTTCGCAGCGGTGCGGGACCGGGTGCTCGCGCGCTGGCAGGACGAGGACCGGACGAGACGCGCCGCCGAGCTGCTCCGCGACCTCGCGCGTCGCTACCCGCTGCGCGTCGAGTCGGCCGCGTGGCAGCAGCGGGGGGCGTCGTGAGTCGCTGGATCCGGATTGCTGCGCTCGCTGCCGGCCTCGCACCGGCCGTCGGGCTCGCACACGGGCTGGATCCCGCCTCGCTGGCACTGCGGGAAACCCGCGCGGGCGTGTTCGAGGTACGCTGGCGGGCATCGGCGCTCCGCCTGCCGGGCGCGAACGTCCAGCCGGTGCTCCCCGCGCGCTGCCGTCAGGTCGGTCCTGCCGATGCCGTCGACGAGGCCGACCGCATCACGCTCCGCTGGACCGTCGAGTGCGGCCCGGGCGGGCTCGAGGGCGACGTCATCGGCGTCGACGACCTGGCGGCGGCGAAGATCAATGCCCTCCTCACCGTCGAGCGCCTGGACGGCGAGAAGCTCCAGACCGTGCTCGGCCCCGGGAGCCCGTCGTTCACGGTCCCCGCACGGCCGAGCCGCTGGGAGGTGGTGCGTGGCTACGTGACGCTCGGCATCGAGCACATCCTGACCGGTCCCGACCACCTGCTCTTCGTCTTCGGGCTGCTGCTCCTCGTCTCCGCCTCGCGGCTGCTGCTGCAGACGATCACGGCCTTCACGCTCGGCCACAGCCTCACCCTGTCCGCCGCGGCGCTGCACGCAGCGAACGTCCCGTCGCGTCCGCTCGAGGTCCTGATCGCGCTCAGCGTCCTCACGCTCGCCGTCGAGCTGGCGCGCGACGTCGAGCGTCCGACGATGCTCCGCCGCTTCCCGTGGGCGATGGCGGTCGCCTTCGGGCTGCTGCACGGCTTCGGCTTTGCGGGTGCCCTCGCCGAGGCAGGGCTGCCTGCCGGCGACATCCCGCTCGCGCTCGTGTCCTTCAACGGCGGCATCGAGCTCGGTCAGCTCGCGTTCGTCGGCGCCGTGCTGACCGCCGGCGCGCTGTTCGGACGGTGGCTGCCGGCGCTGGCGGCTCGCTCCACGCGCCCCGCGGTCTACGCGATGGGAGTGCTCTCCGCTTTCTGGTGCTTCGAGCGGGTCGCGACGTGGCTCGGATGACGCCTATGAGACCGAACGTCTACCGCGTCCACGGGATGATGCAGTCGTACTTCACCCGCAAGATGACCGGGTACCTCGACTACAAGGGCATCCCCTGGGTGTTTCGCCGCTTCCCGGGTGCGAGCCCCGAGGCCATGGCGGCGGGCTTCCCGGGTGGCGTGCCGGCCGTCGAGACGCCCGCGGGCGAGTTCATGTGGGATTCGACGGCCATGATCCACCACCTCGAGCTCCGTTTCCCCGAGCCGGCCGTCCTCCCGGCAGACACGGTGCAGCGCTTCGTCTGCTACCTCGTCGAGGACGCCGCCGATGAGTGGCTCTACCGGCCCGCCGTCGGGACCCGCTGGTACTTCGCGGAGAATGCCGCCGTCGGCGGCTTCGAGCTCGCCCGCGACATCGCCGTCAAGATGCCCGTCTCGTGCGATCAGGCGCACGCCGCCGTCGGCGCGCACGTGCTGAGCAGCTGTCCGCCGCTCGGGGTGACCGCCGACACCATCCAGCTCTGGGTCGACGACGTGCTGCGGCCGTGGATGCGCGTCCTCGGCGCGCATCTGGCTCGCCGGCCCTACCTCTTCGGCGAACGCCCGTCGCTCGCCGACTTCGCGCTCTTCGGCGGCAACGCAGCACACTTCACGAACGACCCCCTCTGCCGCCGCTGGGTGGAGGAGGATGGCCCCGCCGTCGTGCAGCACACGCACCGTCTGCTGGAGCCGGAGGAGCAGGCGTTCGGCGCGTGGGACGACCCCGCGGCCGTGCCCGACACGTTGACCGCGGTGCTCGCCGAGCTGGGCAAGCGGTACCTCCCGTGGGTCAGCCGCGCGTGCGTCGACGGCGTGGCCGACGTCGTCTTCGAGAACGGCGTACGGGTGGCCGTGCGCGCGACGGACTTCCTGCGCGACGCGCGCGCGACCCTGCTCGCCCGCTACGTCGAGAGCCGCAACGAGCGGCTCGACGCCGTCCTCGAGCGGGCGGGCATCCTGCCGTTCTTCGCGGACCATGTGGCGCACGCGGGCTCGATCCCGGACTTCCGCCAGCCGCCGCGTCCGGCGCTGAACCGTCCGTTCCCGCCCGCCGAGGCCTGAGTGCGGCGCATCCTCTGGGCCCTGCTGGCGCTCGCCATTGCCGTCGTCGGGGCAGGCGCCCTCGCGCTCCGCTCGCGGGGGGTGCAGGACGCGATCGTCACCCGCATCGCGCAGCGCCGCATCGGGCGGGACACGTCCGGCCTCCTCGCTCGCGACGCGCTCCGCGTCCTGCTCTGCGGGACGGCGTCGCCCATCCCGTCGCCACGACGTGCGGAGGCCTGCACGGCGGTCTTCGCCGGCGGTCGCATGTGGATCGTCGACACGGGGCCCGGGAGCTGGCGGACACTCGCGCTCCGACGCGTCCGCGGCGAGGCGATCGGCGCCGTCTTCTACACGCACCTCCACTCCGACCACATCGGCGAGCTCGGCGAGTTCAACCTGCAGACCTGGGCAGCCGGCCGCCCCGGCCCGCTGCGCGTGTACGGGCCCGACGGCGTGGCCGACCTCGTGCACGGCTTCGCGCAGGCGTACGCCGCCGACACCCGTTTCCGCATCGCACACCACGGCGCCGCTCTGCTGCCTCCCGATCGTGCGGCGATGATTCCCATGCCCGTCGTGCTCGACGGCGCCGACGCCCTCCGCGTGCTCGACGAGGATGGTGTCGTGGTGACCGCGTTCGCGGTCGTGCACGATCCCGTGAAGCCCGCCTTCGGGTACCGGTTCGATTACGGCGGGCGGTCCGTGGTGGTGAGCGGGGACACCCGCCCGTGTCCGAATCTCGTGACGCAGGCGCGCGGCGCGGACGTCCTCGTGCACGAGGCGCAGGAGAACGCCGTCGTGCACATCATGGAGGCGGCCGCGCGCGAGGCGGGCGAGTCGCGCATCGCGAAGATCCTGGGCGACATCCCGAGCTACCACACGAGTCCGGCCGACGCCGCCCGCGAGGCGGTCGCGGCCGGCGTGCGGCTCCTGGTGCTCACGCACTTCACCCCGCCGCCGGACGACGCGCTCCTGGCCCGCATCTTCCGGCGTGACGTGAACGAGGCGCCGCCGCGCGGTCTCGTGCTCGGCGAGGATGGAACGCTCATCGTCCTGCCGACGGGGTCGGACGCGGTCGACGTGACCCGTCTCGATCCCTGAGCCCCCCGTCGCCGCGCCATGGCGTCCGGGGCCCGCTAGCGTCGTCCGCCTCCGGGCCTTCCGCCGGCTGAGGGCGGACTCGACATTCCCTGGCTTCGTTCTGACCCGAACTGCCGCAGTCGCTTTGTTCTCCGCTTTGCCAACCCCGCGGTCCGCACCGTTTCCCCGACCCGCCGACCCAGGACCCTGTGCGCGGCGCCTTAGAAGGCCCTATCTTCCGCTGGAAATATCTTGACAGGCGGCTCCCGGCAGGCGCATTGTCCCGCTCGCTGAGGGCAGCTCACTAGATAGCTATAGATGGGCACCAGCGGAAAGAGGGCAACGTGATGGCAGCGAGAACGAGTGGGATTCTTGGAACGGTGAGGCGCCTGGTCGCGCTCTCGGCGGGCTCGGCGATGCTTTTGACCCTCGCCGGCTTGCCGGCGCCGGGGACGGCCTACGCGGACGCCGGGAACCCGATCCTCGGCACGATCCATGGCAGCATCCAGCCCAACGCGGACGGCACGGTCACGGTCTTCGTGCGCGGCCAGTGGAACTGGCTCTCGCACAACTCCGACTGTAACTTCGACCGCGCCGCCACCGGCGTGGGCATGATCTGGAACGATCCCACCGAGCCCGGGTTCACGGTCACCAAGGGGACCATCTCGGCCGGGGTGGGCGTCATGACCCTCCGGGGCACCACCCCCAGCGCCGGGGAGAATCCGAAAGCCTTTCCCGACACCTCCAACACGGTCGACGAGATGGTGCACCCCGTGGACCGGGGCAACCAGGTGGAGGGCTACAGCAGCGGCACCTTCAAGAGCACGACCGCGGGGTATTCGAGCAATGCCGCGGGCGACTTCCCGTTCGGACAGGTCTTCAGCGACCCGGCGACCCCCGGCCCCACGACCGCCAACGTCATGCAGTGGCGGGGCGGGTGCGGCCGCGAGCTGCTCACGTCGACGGGCTCGAATAGCAACCCCTTCGGCGAGGCGACGGCCCTCACCTGTGCCAACGGCACCACCACCTGCTCCGGGCACCCGTGGGGCTCGTGGGGCTACGAGAAGCTCACGGGGACGATGCGCGGCTACGCCCACACCTACGCCCAGCGGCGGGACATCACCCAGGTGTGCGTGAACTTCTACGACGTCCACGGCGGCGGGAAGTCCAACTCCAGCAGCTTCCAGGTCCCGGGCGGCACCAAGGAGATCGACGTCAACGGCAACGGGGACAACTCGATCCAGACCAACGCCTTCAACACGAACCAGGGGGCCAACTGCGTGAACTTTCCGTTCATCGACCACACCACCGCCGTGACGGACGTCATCGTGGGGAGCAAGATCCACGACCAGGCGTTCATCGGGGGCGCGGCCGCGGCGCAGGTCACCTACCTCCAGTTCCATCTCTTCGGGCCCAGCGACCCGACCTGCGCGGGAACGGACCTCTACTCGGGTGGGCGGATCGCGGTGACCGGCAGCGGGACGGCCACGTCGGACGACGTGGTCGCGAAGCCCGCGGGCGACTTTCACTGGACGGCGGAGCTGTTCGACGCAGCCACGGGCGGGCACCTGCTGGATGCCACCAAGTGCGGTGACACCGGTGAGACCAGCCACGTCAACAAGAAGCAGCCCACCATCGCCACCACGGCGTCCGGCCCGGTGACCATCGGCCAGGCCATCCACGATACGGCCCAAATGGCCGAATTGGTGAGCGGCGTGGCCCCGACGGGGACGATCACCTTCACCGCCTACGCCCCCAGCGCCAACGGCTCGGCCGACACCGGGTGCGGCACGGCCGTCTTCACCGACATCGAGACGGTGGACAGCACCGGGAAGGCCACCTCGGGGAACTTCACCCCCTCGGGCACGGCGCCCCAGATCGCCGGCACGTACGAGTGGAAGGCGTCCTACAGCGGCGATGCCAACTACAAGCCGGTCGCCTCGAAATGCGACGATACGGGGGAGCAGAGCCTGGTCAACAAGAAGGACACGACCACCCCCACGGGGCAGAAGGTCCTGATCTCGGACTTCGCCAAGCCCACCGGGTTCGGGACGCCGACGGGGACGGTGACGTTCTCGCTGTTCGACAACGCGACCTGCACCCCCCCCGCGATCTTCACCCAGACCACCTCGCTCGTGAACGGGCTCGCCCACGCGGACGATCCGACCCCGCTCAGCGCCAACGGCACCTACAAGTGGGTCGTGACGTACAACGGCGACGCCAACAACAGCCCGTCCACCAGCGCGTGCGGCACCGAGTTCACCACCCTCGGCGGCAACGTGCCGGGAGTCGACCCGTAGGGAGGAGACGCCCGGGGCATGATGATGCAAGGCTTCACGACACTGTCCCCGTCCAGCATGCGGGGCCGCGGCTGGTTCGCAGCCGCGGCCCCGCGCCCGTTCCAACCACGCCGCGCGCTGGGCGTGCGTCCGCCGGCGCGCGGCGGCGGTGCATCGTGAGCCGTCCGGTTGCGGGGCGGGGGGGAGGCGCGCCCGCGGCGGGGCGCGGCAGGCGGCGGGGGGGCGCGGCGGCTGCCGCGGTCGTGCTGGCGCTCGCCGGTCTGCTCGGCGCGCTGGGGGCCAAGGCCGAGCGGCTCATCCGCTACGAGAACGACGCCCTCACGGTGCGGCTGACGAACGTCCCGGTGGCCGAGGTCCTCGACGAGCTCCGCCGCCAGACGGGCGCCGAAATCCGCGGCCAGCCGCACACGCCCGGGGCGGTGACCGCGGAGTTCGAGGCCGTGCCGCTCGGCGAGGCCCTCCATCGCCTGCTCGGCGACCAGAACTTCGCGCTCGTCTTCGCGGACAACGGCCGCCTGAAGGCGCTCCGGCTCCTCGGGGAAGCGGAGGGACTCGCGGCCGCGCCGCCGTCGGGGGCGGCGCCCCCCGCGCCGGTGCGCACGACGCCGCCGCAGGTCGCGGCCACGGACCTCGCGACGCTGCTCGCGCGCCACGCGCCCGTGCCGGTCGCCGGCCGGCTCGCACCGCTCCTCGGCTCCTCGTCGGCGAGCTTCGCGCAGCTCGTCGACCTCACCCTGCATCAGGACGACGCGGACGTCCGCGCCGAGGCGCTCGGCACCGCGGTCTCCACGCTCGAAATGGACCCGACGCTGCTCGCGGCCGTGGTGGACGAGCTGGACACCGTGGACGACGGCGCGCTCCACACGCTGCTCGACAACGTCGCGGGCGAGCATGCGGAGGAGATCGCGATGCAGATCCTCACCCAGGCGCGCGCCAACGAGCTCCGCGTCAAGGCGTCGTCCATCCTCCAGCGGCTCCGGGCGGGAAGCTGAGGACGAGTCGTCCCGTTGCGCTTCGGACAGCGCCCCGGCCCGCCCCCGGGCCGTCGTCCGCGCCGCCGTCAGCCCGCCGCGAATCCCGCCCCGACCCCTACCCCGGCAGCTCGAGGCGCACGCCCTCGACGCTGACGATCCCGGCACCGAGATACTGCGCGCGCGCCTCCTCGTCGGCGACGACGCGGCGCCGGGCCGCGGGGGGCACCCCCTTCTGCCACAGACCGCCCAGCATCGGGTGGCGGCCGGCGCGGTAGCTGTAGAAGTAGTAGAGCCGCTGCCGCATCATGGCGCTGCGCGCCGGCCAGCCGAGACCCGGCACCCGGTGCCAGGTGAGGAACGAGCGCAGCGTGTTGCGGGCCGAGTAGAAGGTCAGATACGCCTCGCGATACGCCCGCTCGACCTCGGCCGGGGTCATGCGCGGGTGGTGCGAGACCATGTGCTGCGAGTCGTACTGGTTGAAGTCCCAGTCGGCGATCGTACCTTCGCGCACCGCCTTGTCGTGGTCTTCGGTGCCCGGGAGCGGCGTCACGATGAAGAACGAGGCCAGGTCGACGCCCACCTCGAGCAGCCACTCGGCCGACTGGCGGCCGCTCTCCGGGCCGTCGAAGGGAAAGCCGATCATGTAGCCGCAGTGCACCGCCACGCCCTGGCGGTGCCAGTTGCGGCACACGCGGCGGTACTTCTCCTTGACCGCCTGGAGCGCGGCCGCCACGTCCGCCCCGTCCTTGCGCTGGCGGTGCTCCTTCTCGAGGTTCTGCACCTTGGTCACGGCGAGCAGGTTCTGCGGATCGAAGGTCTCGAAGCCGACGAAGGCCGAGTAGCAGCCGGCTTCGGCGCTGAGGCGGAGGAAGCGCTCGCTCTTCTGGCGCTGGCTCGACGGCTTCTCACCGGGCTTCAAGTCGTCGAAGGCGGCCGCCTCTGCGTCGACCTGCATCATGAAGGAGAGCGCGTTCCCCTGGCGGCGGTATTCGGCCATGCCCTCGAGGATCGGCTCCCAGGACGGGCTGCGGAAGAAGTCGTCGTCCACGATGAAGAGCGAGTCGATGCCGTGGTGCTGGCCCGCGTCGCGGATCCAGCGCACGACCGCCTGGGGATCCCGCGCCCGCATCGTGCGCCCCATGACGTTCTTCACGCTGCAGTACGAGCAGGTGAACGGGCAGCCGCGCGAGGTGTCGATCGTCGTCATGTTGGCCGAGGCGAAGCGGCGGAGGTAGGGGTCGTTGATGGCGGGGAGCTGCGCCTCGGCGATGAGCGGCACGGTGATCTCGCCCGAGCCGGTCTTGGCGCGGATGCCCTCGCTCACGCTGTAGCTCGGTCTCAGCTCGCCGCGGAGATAGTCGGCGAGGATGTCGCCCCAGATGGTCTCGGCCTCGCCCACCACGGTGGTGACGCCGCAGCTCTCGAGGAAGGCGCGCGACTCGGGATAGCCGCTCACGTGGAAGCCGCCGAAGAGGACCGGGAAGCCGGCGCGGCGGAACTGGAGCGCCAGGTCGCGCCCGCGCGGGTACTGGTTCGTCTGCACGCCGGCCAGGCCGACGATCACCTCCACGTCGTCCTCGAGCGCCTTCTCCTGGATGCTCTGGATGGTCGCGGGCAGCACGGGCCCGTCGACCTGCTCGTCCCAGATGACGGTCTCGACGTACGCGTCGTCGTCGTGCAGACGATTGTAGGCCTCGTTCAGCGCGGCCAGCACGGTGAGCGTGTTGTTCGGCAGCACGCCTTTCCAGAAGTGCGCCACGCGCCCGCGGTCGTCGTACTTGGAGGGCTTGATGAAATAGACGCGCAGCGTGCGGCAGAGGACGGGGGGGTGCTCCGGAGCGGCCGCCGCGGGGCTCACCGCCAGCGACACGATCTCGCCCGCCTCGCGCCGCGCGCGCCGCAGGAGCGGCCAGACGACGGCGGCGAATAGAATGCCGAGGAGCGCCGTGGCGGCGAGCAGCATGGGACACCTCCTTGGGGTGGGGGTGCGAGCAGCGGGTCTGCCCGGCTTGTAATCGCGGGCCGCGGTGGTGTCAACGCAGTGTCATCACGGCGCCCGGTAGGGCTGCGTCTTCTCGTACAGCGCCATGCGGCGCGCGATCTCCGTCGCGAGCTCGGAGCCCGCGTCGGCGGCCTCCAGCGCCTGCCGTCCCGCGCGTACCGCGTCGGCGAATCGTCCCGCCTCCGCATACGCCGCCGCGAGTGTGTCGAGCGCGTTCGCGTCCCCGTTCTCGGTGAGCGCGCACGCCCGCTCGGCGAGGCGCACGGCCTCGGCGCCGTCGCGCCACCGTTCCTCGGCGCTGGTCGCGCGGATCCAGGCGAGCGCGCCGAGCACGCCGACATCGTCCGGCGCGAGCCGGAGTGCCGTCTGGTAGTGCTCGATGGCCGCCCCGAGCTCGTGCCGTGTGACCAGCACGTCCGCGAGCGAGCGGTGTGCCGCGATCGAAAGCTCCTCATCGCTCGCCGAAGCCACGGCGGCCCGGTAGTGTCGCTCCGCCGCGTCCCAGTCCTCGCCGTCCTCGGCGATCAGCCCGAGGTTGAGCTCCGCCTCGACGTCGCCGGGGTGAAGCCGGAGAGTCGCCTCGAACTCCGTCCTCGCCTCCTCGACGCGCCCGGCGTGGAGAAACGCGACGCCGCGGTTGTTGTGCGGGTCGGGCCACGCTGGGTCGAGCCGCACCGCCTGCTGGTAGAGAGCGATCGCCGCCTCCACCTCGCCCTGGCGCTCGAGGACGACGCCGAGGTTGTAGGGCGCCCTCGGGTTCTCCGGATCGAGCCGTCCGGCGCGCTCGTACAGCGCCGCCGCCTCGTCGAGCCGCCCCTGTGCCAGGCGCAGGTTGCCGAAGCCGAGGACGCCCTTCGGGTCGAGCCCCAGGCGGTCGGCCGTCTCATAGTGCGCGGCCGCGGAGTCGAGGGCGCCGCGCTCGGTGAGCATCAGGGCCAGGTTCTGGTGGCAGGGGAGGCAGTCGGGATTGTGCGCGAGCGTGTAGGCCCAGAGCGCCTCCGAATCGTGCCACACGGGCACCTGACGCCAGGTAACGACCCCGAGCACGGCGCACCACAGCGTGAGGACGACGGTCGGCACGCGCGGCGGTAGCCCGAGCGCGCGGGCCAGCTCGCCGAGCCCCGTTGCCGCCGCGAGCGCGAGCCCTACCCCGGGCAGGTAGAGGTAGCGATCCGCCACGAACGCGTAGCCCTGGTAGCTGTTCCACACCACGCCCAGGACGAGGAGGATGTTGGTCACGAACAGCCCGGCACCGAAGAGGATCGGGCGCGGCAGACGCGCGCGCGCCGCGATGCCGGCCGCCGCCAGCGCGGCCAGGCCGAGCGCCGCAAGGACGTCGCGCGGGTCCGTCTGCGCGAGGGACCACTTCGGGTAGACCGGGACGAGGCCGCTCGGCCAGAGGAAGGTCGTCAGGTAGAACCAGAACGCCCGGCACGAGACTGCGAGCCGATCGCCCAGGGGCGGCACGTGCAGGGTGGCGGGGACGAGGCGAACCAGGGCGACGCCGCCCGCGACCCCGAGTGCGACGTAGGGGGCGAGCGAGACCCAGAGGCGGCGGTCGAGGCGCCGACCGCGACTCCACTCGACCAGGACGAACGCCGCGGGCAGCGTCATCGCCGCCCCCTTGCTGAGCAGCGAGAGGACGAAGAGCAGGAGCGAGGCGGCGTAGAGGAGCGGGGCCCGGCGAGCGTCGGCGCGCCGCCAGCGGAGATAGAGGAGCAGCGAGCCCAGCCAGAAGAAGGTGTAGAGGACGTTCTTCCGCTCGGTGATCCAGGCGACCGACTCGACGTGCGCCGGGTGCAGCGCCCAGAGCCCCGCCGCGAGCCAGCCGGCGGGCGCCGGCAGGGCCAGCTCGCCCGCGAGGAGGCCCACCTCGAGCGCGTTGCCGGCGTGCAGGAGCACGTTGTCGAGATGGAACAGCCACGGCCGGTGGTCGGCCGCGAGCCACTCGAGGCGATAGAGGGCGAAGAGCACCGGGTAGAAGCCGGGATTGCGGCCGTCGGACCAGCTCCGCCGGAGCGCGTCGGGCGCGGTCACCCGCGGATTCTCGTAGACGTGGATCGGATCGTCCCAGTTGACGAAGTCCGCCCGCAGCGCGGGTCCGTACGCCGCGACCACCAGCGCGAGGAGCAGCGCCCACCGCCACCACGCGCCGCGCGTGACCGGGCTGGTGCGGACGCTGGTCGCCGCCGCCGGCGACTGTGCGCGGGGCGGCGCCGGGCGGGACGCGGTACCCGGACGCGCGCGGCGCCGGGCCTTGCTCATTCTAGTGGTACATCTCCATCAGCTCGATGATGCCGAGGCTCTTCATCCCGTCGAAGAGGTAGCCCTTCACCTCCTTGACGGTGGCCATCTCGAGCACGTCGCGCGCGATGTTGCGCGCCGCCGCGTAGGACACCGAGCGGATGATGCGCTTGATGACCGGGATGAAGAACGGGCCCATGGAGAGGTCGTCGAGGCCGAAGCCGAGGAGCACCAGCGTGCAGAGCGTGTGGGAGGCCATCTCGCCGCACATGCCGACCCACTTGCCGGCGCCCTTGGCCGCCTGCACCACCTCGTGCACCGCGCTCAGCACCGCGGGGTGCAGGGGCTCGTAGAGGGGCGCGACCTTGCGGTTGTTCCGGTCGACGGCGAGCAGGTACTGGATCAGGTCGTTGGTGCCGATCGAGAAGAAGTCGACCTCGCGGATGAGCTGGTTGGCGAGCGCCACCGCGGACGGCACCTCGACCATCATCCCGACCTGCACGCCGGGGTCGTGCTCGCGCCCCTCGCTCGCGAGCTCCTCCTTCGCCTCCTCGAGCAGGTCCTTGGCGCGCCGGATCTCCTCCACGCTCGAGATCATGGGGAACATGATGCGCACGCGGCCGAGCGCGGCGGCGCGCAGGATGGCGCGCAGCTGCACCTTGAAGAACTCGGGCATCTCCAGCGAGATCCTGATCGAGCGCCAGCCGAGGTACGGGTTGTCCTCGCGCGGCACCTGCATGTAGGCGGGGTACTTGTCGGCGCCGACGTCGAGCGTGCGGATGGTGACCGGCTTGCCCTCCATGCCGCGCACCACGCGCGCGTAGAGGTCGTACTGCTCCTCCTCGTCGGGGAACTCGCGGTAGGTGAGGAAGGGGAACTCGGTGCGGTAGAGGCCGACGCCCTGCGCCCCGTGGCGGTGCGCGAGGAGCAGATCGGCGATGAGGCCGATGTTGGCGTAGAGCGAGAGGCGCCGGCCGTCGCTGGTCTCGGCGGGGAGCAGCTTCAGCGTCTCCAGCTTCTGGTTGAAGGCGCTGTAGTCGCGCTCGAGGCGCTCGTACTCGCGCGCCACGTCGACCGGCGGGTTCACGTACACCACGCCCGAGTTGCCGTCGACGATCAGGTCGTCGCCCTCCTGCACGGTCTCGATCAGGTGCTCGCACCCGACCACGGTCGGGATCTCGAACGACTTGGCGAGGATCGAGGCGTGCGAGGTGACGCCGCCGGTGGCGAGCACGATGCCGCACAGGTGCTCGTGCTCGATGAGCGCCAGGTCGGAGAGCGTGAGCTCGTCGGCGACCAGCACGCTGTCCTTGGCGAGCGGGCGCTCGGGCTCGGCGACGCCGAGGAGGTTGCGCAGGATGCGGAGCGCGACGTCCTTCACGTCGACCGCGCGGTCGCGGAGATAGCCGTCCGACATGCGCACGAACTGCTCGACGTACTCCTCGACCACGCGCTTGAGGGCCGCCTCGGCCGAGAGCCCGTCGTGGATCGCGGCCTCGAGCTTGCGCGCGAAGCCGGGGTCCTCGAGCATCAAGCGGTGCGCGTCGATGATCCCGCCGTCGAACTCGGGGAGCCGCGTCGAGAGCCGCTCCTTCAAGTCCGCGAGCTCGACCACCGATTCCTTGAGCGCGCGCTTCAAGCGCCGCTTCTCCTCCTCCGCATGGACGGCGCGCGTCTCCTCGACCAGCTCGAAGCTGACCGACGGCTGGAGGAGGTGCGCCTGGCCGCGGCCGAAGCCGGGCGCCGCGGGGAGCCCGTTGAGCCGCGCCCGGCCACGCCCGGGCGCCGCCGCCTCGGCGCGGTCGGCGGTCTTCTCGTAGGCCTGCAGGCGCTTGATGGCCGCCACCATCCGGCGGCGGAACTCGCGCCGCTCGTTCTCCTTGCTCTTCAGGTCCTCCATCAGGCGCGCCGTCACGATGATGGGGCCCACCTTGGAGGCGATCTCGCGCAGGATGCGGATCTCGTGCGCCGAGAACTTGCGGCGCCGGAGCGTCTGCACGACCAGCACGCCGATCGGCGTGCCGCGCTCGATGATCGGCACGCCGAGGAAGGAGTGGTATTTCTCCTCGCCGGTCTCCGGGAAGAACTTGTAGCGGGGATGGGTGATCGCATCGACCGCCATCACCGGCTCGAGCTTCTCGATCGCCATGCCGGTGAGCCCCTCCTCGACGCTCATCGTCACCTTGCCGATCGAGTTCCGATCGAGACCGACGGTCGCCCACAGCGTGAGGCGCTGCGCGCGCGGATCGAGGATGTAGAGCGAGCAGACGTCCGTGCCGACCCGCTCGGCGACCACCTCGACGACCCGCTGGAGGGTCTCCTGGAGGTCCTCGGAGCGCGCCGTGATGGCGCTGATGTCCTCGAGCACCCTGAGGCCGTGCGCGTGCTTCGCCGTCTTCTGAGCACGAGCCCGCGGCGCTGCGGCCGGCTTACGAGTCTCCGCCTCCATGAGGAATGCGCGCGATCTTAGCGGGCGGACTGCCGAGCCACAATGCGCGCCGCGGCATCGATCGGGGGGCGCGCCGCCGGATCACGCCGTGGGGCGGACGTGGGAGACCGTCACCCCACGACCGTGAACGCCACCGCCGCGTAGCTGACGGTGTGCTCGTAGTCGCCGGTGACCTCGAGCGAGGTGGTGTACGCGAGCCGCTCCCCGCGCGCGCCCGCCGGCAGAGCGCGCAGCACGACCTCGATCGGGCTCCGGCCGCAGATGGTGGCCCCGGTGCGCTCGACGTAGGCGACGAAGCCGTCGGCGTCGCGCGCGACGATGTGCTCGAGCGCGCCCTCGTCCAGGCGGCGCACGGCGGCCGCGACGGTCGCCGCGTCGGTCGGCGGCACGGGAAGGTAGTCGAAGCGGCGGCCGTAGTGGGTCAGGTCCGAGCTCGCGACGAGGAGCGTCCCGGGCTCGAGGAGGGAACGGAGCGCCGCGGCGAGGGCGGCCGCGTCCCCGGGCTCGAGCGAGCCCACGAGGAGCGGCACGAGCGCGCACTCGGGTGCCAGCCCCTGGAGCAGTGGGAGCTGGATCTCCAGCGCGTGCTCGCGCATGAACACCGCCGGGTTCGGGCGCACGAGCGGCACGCGCGCGAGGGCCGCCGTCGCTTCGGCGTCGATGGGGACGACCCCGAGCGGCGTCCGGTAGCCGCTCATCGGCAAGAGGGCTGCGCCCCGGAAGTGTGCGAAGTGGCTCGGCGCGAGCACGATGGCGCGGCGGACGCCGGCGCCGGCCGCGGCGAAGCCGTGCGCCGCGGTCGGCCCGGAGTATTGATAGGCGGCGTGCGGGACGACGACCGCGACCACGCCGGGCCGGGGGGAGCCCCCGGCGGCGAGCAGCTCGCGCACGCTCTGCGCGAGCTCCGCCGGCGCCACCGCGTACCAGCGGCCCGCGAGGTGCGGCTCCTTGACCGACGGAAGGGGCCCGGCCATCAGCCTTCCCCGCTCACGCCGCCGAGCTCTCCTCGTCCCCGAAGGCGAGCCACAGGCGCTGCACGTCGGGGCGGACGAAGCAGGTCGGGCAGCTCACCACCTCGAGCGGGTCGAGCAGGCGGCGGTAGGTGACCGGCGCCTCGTCGTCGCGGCGGCGCACGGTGGCCTCGCCGGTGCGCCCCGTGTGCAGGACGTAGTGCCCCACCGTGTAGCCGGTGCGGGTGTGGCGGGTGCCCTGGACCACGCCGCCGCACCGGCTGCAGCGGAGCCCGCCGGTCTCCCCCGGACCCATCGCCCGAGCTGTACGGAGAAAGCCGCCGACGAGTCAACCGCGCGCCGCGCGCGCTCGCCTTTGACCACCCCCCGGCGCAGCCGCTAACGTGCCGGCGGCGAAGGATGGCGAAGCGACGGCGGCGTCTCGGGTGGCTCGGGCGGATCGCCCTGTGGACCGCCGTGACGGGGGCACTGGCGGCGGGCATCCTCGGCGTCGTGCTCTACCAGGAGATCACGACCGACCTGCCGCCGGTCGACCAGATCCTGCACTACAAGCCGCCGGTCACCACCCGCATCTATTCGGACGACGGCACGTTGATCGGCGAGTTCTACGTCGAGCGCCGCTACCTGGTCCCGCTCGAACGCATCCCGCAGCACGTGCGGCTCGCGTTTCTCGCCGCCGAGGACGCCGACTTCTACCGCCACCGTGGCGTCGACCCGGAGGGCATGGCGCGCGCCCTGCTGGCGAACCTCTTCCACGGCCACGTCGTGCAGGGCGGCAGCACGATCACGCAGCAGGTGGTGAAGGCCCTCCTGCTCAGCCCGGAGCGGAGCTACGAGCGCAAGATGAAGGAGTTGGTCCTGGCGCTCCGCCTCGAGGCGAAGCTCTCCAAGGACGACATCCTCTACCTCTACCTGAGCCAGATCTACTTCGGGGCGGGTGCCTACGGCGTGGCCGCCGCGGCGCGCGAGTTCTTCGACACCAACGTCGAGGACCTGACCATCGCGCAGGCGGCGGTCCTGGCCGGCCTGCCGCAGGCGCCGAGCCGCTACGATCCGCAGCGCCACCCCCAGCACGCGGTCGCGCGGCAGCACTACGTCCTCCAGCGCATGCGCGAGAACGGGTTCATCACGCCCGCGCAGCAGACGGGGGCGCTCGCCGAGCAGCTCGTGTTCGCGCCGCGCCGGCCGGCGACCTACCTCGCCGCGCCCTGGTACGTGGAGCACGTCCGCCGGCTCCTCGAGGAGCGCTACGGCGGCACGGCGCCCTACCAGCTCGGCCTCCAGGTCTACACCGCGGTCGACGTCGGCATGCAGAAGGC
>Ga0137403_10001756_pt1 | contig 27142 bp, 24 predicted proteins | sample CZOMad2_1_16fung_FD_122057 | JGI IMG/M metagenome (GOLD analysis project Ga0137403, IMG submission 122057) | Vadose zone soil fungal communities from Angelo Coast Range Reserve, California, USA - CZOMad2_1_16fungal (Hybrid Assembly) | ecosystem: Environmental > Terrestrial > Soil > Vadose zone... | reverse complement strand
AGTAAATTCGCAGGTCGGGAAGGGGGCAGTCGTTAGGTTGAAGGTTCGGTAAGTTCAAGGCGCCCCCGCTCAAGTTTGAATGCCACTGCTTATCCCTATCACTAAGCCTCTGGGTTTACTGCATTGAGTGATTGATTCGATGATGAAGCCTCGGAAACTTGAGCGGGGGCGACTTGAACTTACCGAACCTTCAAACTAACGACTGCCCCCTTCCCCACCTGCGAATTCACTCGGCTTGAGTTGTCCGATGCTATACTAACGGCAATCCGAGGAACTCCCCGAAATAGTTCTGTTTTTCAAGGAGATTTTATGACAAATACCTCCTCGATAGTACGACGCGCAGCTCAGATTGCGGTTATTTTGCTCGGTCTGGGGATCACTGCCTCGACTGCTCACGCCTACACCGTTGTCCTCCGTAATGGAAGAGTTGTTGAGATTCCCGGTACTTTTACTGCTTCAGCGACGACGATGACTTACGAAGTCAGTCCCGGCTTTCAGGTCACCCTCCAACTTGTGACAATCGATATCCCGGCAACGGAAAAGGCCAACCACCAGCCGCCGGGAAGTTTTGTAAGACTATTGAAGTCGAATCAGACTGGGTCGACAACCTCATCAGAATTACAAAGCGGAGGAGCTCGTCGCGCAATCACAAACAAGGACTTGGAGCCCTTCGCCAGTGCGCGACGCAAAAGTGAGCTTGCTTATGAACGTCGCCGGCGGGAATTGGGGTTGCCATCAAAGGAAGAGTTGCAACGCCAGGCTAAAGCTGCCGCTGTCGCTGAACGCCGGAAGCTGGAACAGAGTTTGACGGACCAGAGCGCTCGTGAAGGGTATTGGCGCGAACGAGCGACAACTTTGAGAGCCGAGATAGCGGCGGTTGATGCAGAGATCGCTTCCTTGCGTCAACAACTTGATTCACTGCCGTTATCTAACATCTGGAGTTCAGTCGCAGTAGTGAGTGGTTTTGCGCCCTTCGTGTCGGTTGCGCCCTTCGCTCCTTTTGGTCGAGCAGTTGTTAACCCGGTTTTCCAGATGCGGACGTCCAGGCCGCAGGTTTTTGCTGCCCCGCAGAGAGGACCAATGTCCCGGATCAATGTTGGTCCGGTGGGTTTTCCGAATCGCGGATTTCACAATCGTTTTCCAGTTTCACCGTTTGGCACGCGCCGAGGTTTTGGCATTCCGTTTCCTTTCTCTCCGTTGCTTACGACCGGCGGTTACCAGCCTTACGAGTCGATTGACCAGACCATTCTTTGGACACGATTGAATGAGCTGGTTGCGCAGCGCGCCGGCTTGCAAGCACGATGGCGCGCACTCGAGGACGAGGCCAGACGGAATGGTGCTTATCCCGGTTGGCTAAGACCGTAGCTGGTATTGGTTCGTGTGGTTTCGTGGATCAGTTCGATAACCTCGCCAGAGACATTCACGAAATTACACGAAAACCAAAGACCCAAGATCAAAAACCAAACACCAGAACCGACCAAATGACCACTGAGTGGGAAACAATAATCGGCCTCGAGATTCATGCCCAACTGAGCAATGAATCGAAAATCTTTTGCGGCTGTTCCACTCGATTTGGCGACCAGCCGAACGCGAATACGTGTCCCGTTTGCCTGGGTTTGCCGGGCGCGCTTCCTGTTCTTAACAAACGTGCCGTTGAGCTCGGAGCTCGCGCCGCGCTGGCTCTTGGATTGCACATCAATAACCAATCCATCTTCGCGCGAAAAAACTATTTCTATCCCGATCTTCCGAAGGGTTATCAAATCTCGCAGTACGACCAGCCGTTCTCTGCGAACGGCGAACTCGAGATTATGACTGCGGAACGCGACCAGGCCGGACATCCCGTCGAGTGGCGAGTGAAAAAGATCCGTATCACGCGACTGCATCTGGAAGAGGATGCCGGAAAAAATGTGCACGAAGGATTGCCTGATGTCGATCGCTTCTCATATATCGACTTGAATCGGGCCGGAACTCCGCTGGCAGAGATCGTTACTGAGCCGGAGTTCCGCTCCTCGTGGGAAGCATACGACTATGTCAACCACGTCCGGCGCGCCTTGCAATGGGTGGGCGCTTCGGAAGCAGACATGGAAAAGGGAAATCTCCGGTGCGAGGCTAACGTCTCCGTGAGGCGCAAGGGCGATCAGGCATTTGGCACCAAGGTTGAATTGAAAAACCTCAACTCAGTTCGTTTCATGCAACGCGCCATCGAATACGAGGTAACGAGACAGGTGGGAGTCCTGGAATCCGGCGGCCGGCTGGTCCAGGAAACGCGCCTTTGGGACGAGCGGGCAATGGAAACGCGCGTGATGCGTTCAAAAGAAGAGGCACACGATTATCGTTACTTCCCCGAACCTGACTTACCGCCGCTGCTTGTTTCTGACGATTTCATCGAGCAGGTCCGCTCGAGCATGCCCGAGTTGCCTGAGGCGCGACGGCGACGCTTCATGGAACAATACGGACTGAGCTTCGCGGATGCTTCACAACTGACCTCCGAGCGTTCCCTGGCCGATTACTACGAGCACGCGGCCGACGCATCCGGCAATCCGAAAGCTGCGGCAAACTGGGTTCGGTCGGAGCTGCTCCGTGAATTGGAGTCGGCGGGAATTGCGGCTCATGCTTCACCGGTTACTCCCGATAATTTAGGCCGGTTGGTGCGTTTGATTGATGAGGGAACAATCAGCGGCAAGCAAGGTAAGGAAGTCCTCATAGAGATGTTCCGTACCGGCGACAGCCCGGCAACAATCATCGAGCAGCGTGGCCTGGTCCAGGTAAGCGATACCCGTGAGATTGATCGCCTGATCGATGAAGTGATAACTGCAAACCCAGCGCAGCTCGGGCAATACCGGGCCGGGAAAGAGGCACTCTTTGGCTTTTTCGTCGGTCAGGTATTGAAAGCCTCAAAGGGCAAAGCCAATCCAAAAATCGTCAACGACCGGTTGCGCGAAAAACTCAGGGGATAGTCGATGGAACTCACCAACAAGGTTGCGGTCGTTACCGGAGGTACTAAAGGAATTGGAAGGGGCATCGCTGAGGCTCTGATAAGCGCCGGCGCACAAGTTTACGTCACCGCTCGAAAAGGAGAAGAGGTTGTTGCCGCTGTTGGCGAGTTGAATTCCCTCAAGCCAGATCAGGCGTTCGGCTCTGTCTGCGATGTTCAGGATTACGGACAGGTCAAGGCAACATTTGCTGACATTGCGGCAAATTATGGCGGCCTGGATATTCTGGTTAACAACGCGGGTATCGGAATTTTCGGTTCAGTCGAAACCATGTTGCCGGAAGACTTCGAAGCCGTTATACACACAAACCTGTTCGGCGTGTTTTATTGTTGCCACGAGGGGATTCCGTTGATGAAGCGGCGCGGTGGCGGTTACATCATCAACATCTCGTCCCTTGCCGGCGCCAATCCTCATCCGAACATGGCCGCCTACAATGCTTCAAAATTCGGGCTGAACGGTTTCAGTGAGGCCCTGATGCAGGAAGTACGGCACGACGGCATCAAAGTGAGTTACATCATGCCCGGCTCGGTGAATACTTCTTTTGGCGGCGACACTCCAACCGACGAAAAAGCCTGGCAACTGAGACCTGCGGATATTGCGCGCGTCGTGCTGGACCTGTTGCACCAGGAAGATCGGAGTCTCGTTAGTCGAGTGGAAATTCGACCGAGCAGACCACCGAAAAAGTGATGCGTGCAGTCGTGCAACGAGTGACCCGGGCCAGGGTAAGTGTGGCAGGGAAGATTACCGGCGAGATCGGAAACGGTCTCGTCGTTTTGTTAGGGGTGGCGCGCGACGATATTCAAGCCGACGCGGATTACCTGGCAGAGAAGATCGTTGCGTCGCGGATTTTCGACGACAGCGAGGGCCGCATGAACCTCTCTTTAAAGGAGGTGGGCGGAGGCATTCTGATCGTTTCTCAATTCACCCTGTACGGCGATGTACGTCGTGGGCTGCGACCTTCGTGGAGCGACGCAGCTCCACCTGAAATTGCTCAGCCTTTGTACGAACGTTTTGTGACGAAAACAAAAGGGCTCGTTCCAAACGTGGCTACCGGCAGTTTCCGCAGCATGATGCAGCTCGAGCTCGTTAACGACGGTCCGGTGACGATTTTGCTCGATAGCCGGAAGCAGTTTTAGGCGTTCTTTAGGGTCGCGTCCTGACGATTTCCTGTTTTCTTGAGCAGGTTTTTTTGCGAGTAAACAATTCGATCCACCAAATCATTTCGGGTGATTTCGTGGATCATGTCTTAAGTTTTGATTGCGGCTCGCTGCGCATCTCAGGGGTGAAGTTACTCCGCAAAAGCCCACCACGGAGGCACGGAGCTCACAGAGAAGGGGGCGAAGAGATTTTTAAAATTATTGTCGTGATTAGCATTCTAAATCATGTCATCCGTGGCTTTGGACCGCTGATCTAATTCGAACCGGTCACGATCTCGTCGTTCGATCTTCTCGATAAACTCCAACTCCTCATTGTCTTCGAAGTTGACGCCCACGGCATTCGCATTTTCTTCTACCATCGATTGATCCGGGGTCGGGTTATCGCCGGCCACTGCCTCGGAACCGCTCTCATTGACGTCCTCCCACGAGGCATCCAAATCACCCCCTGCATCGTGCGGTGATGCGGCGGTGTTATTGCGCAGGCGATGGGCCAGCAGCTCAGGATCCTTGGGAGCCCTTAAGATCTCGTCTTCCATGAATTCTTCGATTTCCGGGTCGGGAACGAAATCAGGATTGTTGCTCAGATACTCGAAATCTTCAGGACGCTTTGTCGGCATAATTGCCTCCTCCGAGCCTTGTCAGAACCTGCCCTGGCAGGCGACTACTCGAGTTGAGTTATCGGTTAAGCCACACGCACTTTGGGGGATGAACGTGCTGACTATAACAAACTACCGTCGGGGCAGGCAATATGGATTTGGGTAGTGTCACATTTCGGTTGTCGCTGCCATCTCAGTGTCCTCGGTGTCTCCGTGGTGAGCGGTTTCCTCGTCATATTCCACCACGAAGACACCGAGGACACGGAGGACCGGCAAAAAATCCAAAACATGACACTACCTGGATTTGGGTTACGGCACTCTCATTCACGTCGCGGGTTTAGCCCGGCGGACGGCGTTGCGAATTGTTTAGGAACCGTTTCGAGGGTCTTGCGATCCGTTTTAGTGGGGAAAACATGATCCACGAAAACACACGAAACTCCGAACTAAAGCGTTGCTTGACGATTGAGCTATGCGCCTCTACACTAAACTTTACTAATCAATTCTATAGAGCAACGTAGTTTCGTGTGATTGGTGGATCGTTTATCGTTTGTTTGCGCCAGCGCAGCCAAAAAAGAACGAACCATGAGTATCACAAGAAAACACAACAATGCGCTCACACGAAGAAACACAAACTCTTCGACGATGATCGACGTTAGCCATGACCAGTAGCATTTCAAACTGTCTTCAATCCTTTCCCGCCGGGCCAAATAAAACCGGCCGGTTTTACTCTCTGCCGCAACTCGAGAAAGAAGGGATTGGTCGCATCTCGCGGCTGCCGGTAAGCATTCGCATTGTCCTCGAATCGGTACTGCGAAATGCTGATAGCAAGAAGATCACGGAAGAAGACGTTAAGAGTATTGCCAACTGGCAGCCCAACGGTGAGAGAGTGGATGAAATCCCATTCGTGGTGGCTCGTGTGTTATTGCAGGATTTTACGGGCGTGCCACTGCTCGTCGATCTGGCAGCCATGCGTTCAGCCGTCGCGCGACTGGGGAAGAACTCCGGCATCATCGAACCGCTGGCGCCGGCCGACCTCGTGATTGATCACTCTGTTCAAGTTGACTTCTCGAGCACTAAAGACGCTTTCGAGAAAAACATGCAGATGGAGTTCAAGCGAAACAACTCCCGCTACCAGTTTCTTAAGTGGGGCACGCAGGCTTTTGATGGATTTCGCGTTGTGCCTCCCGGAATCGGCATCTGCCATCAGGTAAACCTGGAATACCTCGCAAAAAGTGTGTGGGAGAGGAATGATGTTTACTTCCCGGATACGCTGGTCGGCACAGATTCGCACACTACCATGATCAATGGTTTGGGAATTGTCGGCTGGGGAGTGGGTGGCATCGAAGCGGAAGCGGCAATGTTGGGCCAACCGGTCTATTTCCTGACGCCCGATGTAGTCGGGGTGTACTTGACGGGTACGCTGGTAGAAGGAGTTACGGCGACGGACCTGGTGCTGCGAGTTACTGAGATGTTGAGAAAGGAGAAGGTAGTAGGAAAGTTCGTCGAGTTTCACGGCGAAGGGGCCGCCAGCTTGTCTGGAACTAACCGCGCTACGATAGCCAACATGGCCCCTGAGTATGGCGCGACCATGGGCTTTTTTCCGGTTGACGAACAAACTCTTGAGTACTTGAAGGCGACGGGAAGATCCGTGGAGCACGTAGAGACAGTCCGAAGCTACTTCACTGCACAGGGAATGTTCGGCATGCCACAGGGTGGCGAGATCGACTACAGCAGTTTGCTTGAACTTGATCTGTCGTCGATAACACCGAGTGTCGCCGGACCAAAAAGACCGCAGGATAGAATCGAATTGTCGGCACTGAAAGAAGAGTTCAATCATCTCCTGGTGGCGTCCGTCGCGCACGGTGGGTATGGAAAAACAAAAGACGAGCTGCTCACCCGGTATCACACCGCGATCGGCAGTGGCGACGGTGTGATCACCGGTGGTGGTGAACAGCAGGTACCCGCGTCACCAGCGTCCGCGAGGGATAACACAAATGTGTGGACCGAAACGGAAATGATCAATAACCGTCCGACACCCGATGTGCTAACAAATGTTCCCATGGATGAGTTTCCTTCGGGTGACGTGCTTTTGGGGCATGGTGACGTGTTGATAGCGGCTATTACCTCCTGCACCAATACGTCCAATCCGACAGTAATGATCGGCGCTGGTCTGTTGGCTAAGAAGGCTGTGGAGCACGGGTTGCGCGTACAGCCGGCAGTCAAGGCGTCGTTTGCGCCCGGGTCGAGGGTCGTCACAGACTATCTGGAAAAGGCCGGTCTTCAGGAGTACCTCAACAAACTCGGCTTCAACCTGGTTGGTTATGGCTGCACGACCTGTATTGGAAACTCTGGCCCCCTTGATCCGCAAATCGAGCAGGTTGTCACCGACCGGGATATTGTGGCCGCGAGCGTGCTGTCGGGAAACCGTAATTTTGAAGCCCGAGTTCATCAGAGCATCAAGGCGAACTTCCTGATGAGTCCGCCGCTCGTGGTCGCGTTTGCGCTCGCCGGTCGTGTCGGTATCGACATGGCCCGTGAGCCGATCGGTTCATCCGCCGAGGGGCGAGAGGTTTACCTCCGCGATATCTGGCCATCCCTTAAAGAGATCGAACAATTCATGCGCCTGGCTTTTGATCCTGATACGTATCGCCGGCTGTACAGCGAGTTCAGCGAACAGAACCCACTGTGGAATGAGATTCCCACCAGTGGCGGCAATGTTTATCAGTGGGATGCCAATTCAACATACATTCAAGAGCCGCCCTACTTCGAAGGATTCAGTAGTGCTCTTGGACGATGGTCGGATGTACATGGCGCCATGCCACTGGCGATCTTCGGCGACTCGGTCACGACCGATCACATCAGTCCAGCTGGAGCAATCAAGCCGACATCCCCGGCGGGACTTTACTTGCAGCAGAACGGTGTCAAGATCGAAGAGTTCAATAGCTATGGTTCCCGGCGCGGCAACCACGAGGTAATGGTTCGCGGCACGTTTGCGAATGTCCGCATCAAGAACCTGATGCTCCCCGGCGTCGAGGGCGGTGTTACTGTTCACCAGCCGTATGGCGAGCGAATGAGCATTTACGATGCGGCCATGAAATATCAGGAGGAGCAGGTGCCGTTGGTCGTTTTAGCGGGTCAGGAATACGGGACCGGGAGTTCACGAGACTGGGCTGCCAAAGGAACACGTCTTTTGGGAGTCAAGGCTGTTGTCGCGCAAAGCTTCGAGCGGATCCATCGCAGCAATCTCGTCGGCATGGGTGTGCTGCCATGCCAGTTCAAGGAAGGCAATGGAGCCGCACAGCTAAATCTCGACGGCACTGAAACGTTCGACGTAGTCGACCTGGAAAATGGCGTGAAGCCGCGCCAGGACGTCACGCTGGTGATTCACCGCGCGAACGGAGCAACCGAGCGGGTTCCTGTGACCTTGCGAATAGATACGCCAATCGAGATCGATTACTACCAGCACGGAGGAATTCTCCCTTACGTGTTGAGGCAATTGCTAGCTGGAACGACCGACTTTTAGTATCTTTGCCAAGAGGATTAATACATGTCATCATCCGCAATACCAGCCGAATCAAACACCACCCGCAAGTATCAATTGTTCATCGATGGCCAGTGGGTCGATGCCGAATCCGGCAAGACCTTTACCACGCCCAATCCCGCCACCGGAGAGCCGCTGGCGGAGGTTGCCGAGGCCGATAAAGCAGATATCGACAAGGCGGTGGCGGCAGCGCGCCGGGCTTACGAAGGTAAGTGGTCGAAGCTCAGCGCGCGCGATCGCGGACGACTGCTTTACAAGCTGGCCCAACTAATCGAGCAAAACGCGGGTGAGCTCGCAAAACTCGAGACTTCGGATAACGGTAAACCAATCCGCGAGTCCCAGTTCGTTGATCTGCCGCAAGTCGCGGAGAACTTTGAGTATTTCGCCGGCTGGTCCACAAAGATCGAAGGCGAGACGATTCCCGTTCCCGGCAAGATGTTCAACTATACTCTGCGCGAGCCGGTTGGCGTCTGCGGTCAGATCATTCCCTGGAACTTCCCGTTGCTGATGGCGGCCTGGAAGCTGGCTCCTGCGCTTGCCGCCGGCAATACGGTGGTCCTGAAACCCGCTGAACAGACGCCGGTCACGGCAATGGAATTGGGCAAGCTGATCCAGGAAGCGGGCTTCCCGGAAGGAGTTGTAAACATCGTTCCCGGGTACGGTGAAACTGCGGGCGCCTCGCTCGCTTCACACAAGGGCATTAATAAGATCGCCTTCACCGGGTCGACAGAGGTAGGAAAGATCATCGCCCGGGCAGCTGCCGAAAATCTGACAAAGGTTTCGCTTGAGCTCGGCGGCAAAGCACCCAATATTGTTTTTGCCGATGCCGATCTCGAGCAGGCAGTAAACGGCGCCATGATGGGAATCTTTTTCAATCAGGGTCAAGTGTGCTGCGCCGGGTCCAGGCTGTTCGTCGAAGAAGATGTGAAAGACGAGTTTTTATCGAGGCTCAAAGAGAAGTCCCAAAAAATCGTAGTTGGCGATCCGATGGACAAGGCCACCCAAATGGGACCGCAGGTCTCTCAAGAGCAACTGGGACGAATCAAGAGCTACGTGGCCATTGGCCGTGATGAAGGCGCGGGTGTTTATTGCGGCGGTGAAACGCCAAAGTTGGACGGAGGGTTTGAACAGGGATACTTTTTCCAACCCACGATTCTGACAGACGTAACAAACCAGATGCGCGTCGCGCAGGAGGAGATTTTCGGTCCAGTCGTTTCGGTGCTGAGCTTCAAGGATGAGGACGATCTTATCAAGCAGGCCAACGAAACGATCTATGGTCTGTCTGCCGGCATCTGGACCAGGGACATCACACGTGCGCACCGTTTTGCCCGGGAAATAAAAGCCGGGGTGGTTTGGATTAACACCTTTAATATGTTCAATGCAGCCTCCCCATTCGGTGGTTACAAACAGTCGGGCTATGGCCGGGAAATGGGCAAACACGCCCTCGACCTGTACACTCAGGTCAAGAGTGTTTGGGTCGATTTGTCCGGCAAACCGATTGGCTGGTTCGGAAAATAACTATTTTCTCAACCTCCCGACAGAAAACGCATCTGACGGCTTTTGCATCTCTTTATTCGCCGCAGCAGCTCTGCCGGTGCGGCGCTCTCCCATAGAAAACACTCGCAATGAAGGAGACGCCTATGCATCTGGCAAAGAAACTTGGTATTGCTTCGTTTCTGCTTAGCGCAACCCTGTTCCTGACAGCCTGTCCGCAACAGGAGACCATTTCCCGAATAAATGCCGACCCGGGTCGCTATCGCAACAAAGAGGTGGCGATCGTCGGTAGAGTTACCAATAGTTATGGCGTGATGGGCAACGGTGCTTATGAAATCGACGACGGCACGGGTCGCATCTGGGTAGTGACCACGCGCGGTGTACCTTCACGCGGTTCGCGCGTGGGGGCAAAGGGTCGCGTTTATAACGGCCTTAGTTTTGGCGGTCGCAGTTACGGTACTGTACTCGAGGAAACGGATCGTCGCGCCAAGAGCCGATGAGTTTTCTTTGCGCTACCTCAGTGTTCTCTGTGCCTCTGTGGCGAGTGTTTTGCTAAGCAAGTTCACCACAGAGGCACAGAGCCCCGGCCGCGCCAAACCTGATCCACGAACTCACACGAAATAAACAGAAACATTTCGTGTAATTTAGTGTCTTGGTTTGTGCGTCGCTCGTGGATGTTGTTTTTGCAATCACTCTTTCAATCGATGGCAGCTAAGTCGCAGACTCATACTGAGCGCACTCTCATCGAGCGTCTGAGTCAAGAATTTGCGCACCTCTACTCCCAATGGTGTTCGCTGGTCAATCGATGTCCTGAAGATTCAATCTATCGGGAAGGCCGGACTTCCGATGGAGTAGTACTCGCGGCTGTCGGCGAGATGGTCCTGCGAAGCGCCGCCGTGGTCGAACAGACCTGCGGCGGCTTGACGGCAAATCTTTGGGATGACCCGTTCGAATGGACGTTGCCGGAGACGTTAGTGACGCGAGCGAGTATTGTCGCGTACCTGGAGGAAGTCGAGGCTACTCGCAAGCGGGCCTTTTTGAGCTTTCGCAGTGATGAAGATCTCTCGCGAATGATCGCCTTACCCTCGGGACAAATGTGCAGTTTGTCAGAAATATTAGAGCAAAGTCTGACTAAGGCGGCGAGGTTCTACTCAACGGCGCTTTCGACTGCGAAAATAAATTGCCGCGCCTAATGCCTCTGGGTTTATTATCTAGGCGCGTTATGCCAGTTTTGATTCGTTAGTTGAGACGCACCAATGCACTGTCCTCAATGCGGTCAGCAGCAGGTTTCGGAAATCGTCAGGTTCTGTTCCAGATGTGGATTTCCGCTCGATGGCGTTATCCACTTGCTGGCGAACAACGGAATGCTGCCGGTCTACCGCACCCCGGAAGGCGCCAGCGAGATCTCGGCGCGCAAAAGAGGGGTGCGGCAGGGTGGAATCCTAATGTTGACCGGCATCCTTCTGGTGCCTATCCTGGGCGTGCTCAGTCACTATGCTGACTCAAATTTTCTGGAGTTGCTGGTAGCCATTGCTGCTTTACTCTGTTTTGTCGGTGGTCCATTGCGGATGATCTATGCTGCGCTGTTTGAAGAGGGAGCACAAAGCTGGCCCAAAACCGCAGCCCCCTATGCGCAACACCCAATGTCGCTTCAGTCGGCAATGCCTCCACGAAGCACTCTTCCACCCCCAAACGCACGACAGACAGTTGGCTGGAATCCGCGACCTCAAACCGGAGAACTCGTTCGACCCCCAAGTGTCACCGAGGGAACTACACGCCTGCTGGATAAAGACGATCCCACGAGCCGCCACTGACCTGTATTTGCGCTTCAGGCAATCGGGGAAAGAATGAGTTAGCCACAGATTAACGCGGATTTTAGAGATCCGAAGAGGGGTCAAGTGGGGGAAATCTCTGATCCGTCTTATCCGCCTTTATCTGTGGCTGATTTTTCAGTTTCATTGCTGGTATTCTCTCTGGGAACATGTCGAAAACAGCGGATGCCAGTCAAACACTCGCGGAATCTCTCGCGAACCGGATTCAACGCTATGGTCCCATCACCTTCCACGATTGGATGCAGGCAGCATTGTATGACGAACACCTTGGCTACTATTGTCGAACGGATCTGAAACGGTGGGGCAGGGAAGGTGACTATCGCACGAGCCCGGAAACTTCTGCGCTGTTTGGCGCCACCTTCGGTCGTTACTTCGTCGAACTCTTCAATAATGCAGGAGCAGCAGAGCCTTTTACGATTGTCGAAGCCGGGGCCGGCGCCGGCCATTTCGCGGCAGCACTGTTGGAAACGTTGGAGCGACGCTACAAGGGTATATTCGAACGTACAACCTGCATCATTGATGAAATTAGCCCGAACACGCGGGCACAACTCTTGGATCGCCTTGCCCGGTTTGAGCGGCAAGTTCAATTCAAACGACTCTCTGAGTTGAGCTCAATCAAACAGGGGATCGTGTTCGCGAATGAACTGATGGACGCCTTTCCAGTTCATAGAGTCACGTTGCATAACGGCAAACTCATGGAGTTGTACGTCGGGCTTGACGACGATCACTCGTTTGGCTGGCGTGAAGGTACGGTGTCGAGCGCTCGAGTGTCCGCTTATCTCGAACGATTTAAGTTACATCTTCGCGAGGGTCAGGTAGTGGAAATCAATACCGGTGTCGAAGATTGGTTTTCGCAGGTTCGCAAACAGCTGGATCGAGGGTATCTCGTGACGGTGGATTATGGAAGCGAGGCGGGAGATCTGTACAGCCGGAATCAAGGCACCTTACGCGCCTTCAGGCAGCACCAGTTTGTCGATGTCTTAGGGTCGGCGGGAGAGCAGGACATCACAAGCTCAATCAACTGGACGGCTGCAAGGGAGATCGGAGAGGATCTTGGATTTGAATTGGTGCGCTTTGAGCGGCTGGATCGGTTCCTTTTGCAATCAGGGTTGCTGGAAGAATTAGAGCTCCGTGTAGAGGAGAGCGAGGACGAAAGCGAGAAACTGCGGTTGCGGACCAGTGCTCGGGAGATGATCCTGCCCGGGGGGATGGCCGAGAATTTTCACGTTATGGTGCAACGCACTCAGTAGCGGCCTAAAGAATCATTTTTTGAACCTGTGTGCCGTGGACAGTTCCGCGCGGTTTGACTATTCTCGTCCCGGCTAAACCTAATCAATTAACAATCAATAGACTTGGAGGAAATCATGCCGCTAAGCCAAGCATTACTGCCGGAATTTGATAATGAGATGGCCAACACCCGCAAGACGCTCGAGCGTGTCCCGGAAGAGAAGTTTGCCTGGAAGCCTCATGAAAAATCTTTTCCGATGGGCTCGCTCGCAGCCCATCTCGCAAACTTGCCGAGTTGGGCCAGCTTAACCCTGGGCTCTGACTCTTTTGATTTAGCCCCCGATGGTAAGCAGCTGAAGACACCTGAGCTGCATACGCGTCAGGCGGTATTGGACGAGTTTGATAAGAACATCGCCGCGGCGCGCAGCGCAATCGAAAGCGCGGGCGATGGCGAGCTATTCAAACCCTGGAAGTTGCTCTCGAACGGGCAAACGGTAATGACACTGCCGAAGATGGCTGTGCTGCGCAATTTCGTGATGAACCATATGATTCATCACCGAGCACAACTCGGCGTCTATCTTCGTCTCAATGACATCGCCGTGCCTTCGATCTACGGTCCTTCTGCTGATGAAAACCCCGGCTTCTAGCAGCCGCACGTTTTTCGCGCGGGCTAGCAGTTGTTGCCCTCGTCTCACAGAGCGGCCAGACACGAAATCGTACGAAACGGTCTCGTGTGACTTGGTGATCTATCCGTTTGATCTAGAACAGCTGGAATTTGATGGTCAGATATTTCTTGGGGTTTTGACGGAAGTCGTAGATCAGCTTGACGCCTTCCGATGAGAGTTGATTCATGTTCGAATAAAGCGAATCGTCAGTCAGCAGCCTTCCGACAGTGCCTTCGCCGCGCTGGGCCGCCGACACAACGGTGTCGATGCGTTCAGCGGTGGTGTTGAAACGAGCGATGGCCGCCCGAGCATCATTGTAGATCTGCTCGTCCTTGAGCAGTTTGCCGAAGGTGCCATGCCCCGCATTTACCTCGGCAATCATGTCGTTGATTTGCTGCACCGAGCGATCGAACCGATCGGCAATACTGTTCACGCGGTTGTAGAGTTCATCATTAGTCAGGAACTTGCCGGCACTGCCGCGGCCGGCGCGCAGATCCGCGGCAATCGCTCGCAATTGGATGGCGATCTCGTTGGCATTATTATAAAGCGCAGGATCGTTGAGGAACCGGCCCGCTGAACCCTGCCCCGACCTGACCTGTCGCATAACATCTTCAGTCTCGCGAATAGTCGCATTCAGATTGTTGTACAACGATTCATCACTGAACAAACGGCCGACAGTGCCTTTGCCATCCTTCACATCTTTAACAATCCCACTGATTTCATCCGACAATTTGCTGAGTCGCTGCGCCAGTTCAGTTCCCGAGGTAGCAAAGTCGTTTACGGTGTTTGAGGTAGACGAGGGGAGGATGGTGTAGTCCTTCACCGGCTGACCCAGGGCTGTGCCCGGAGTGATATTGATCAGCATCTCGTTTCCCAGCAGGCTGGGTGATCCTTGTTGGGCGGCCGAATCCGTGCGAATCCGTTGATTGGCCGGTTGACCATCAATTGTGGACTGAATGGACATCAGGGCCTCGACGCGGGGCGCGTTGGGAACATCCGATGGCGGCAGCAGAGTGATCTTTTCCACCTTGCCCACCCGCACGCCGGCTAGGCGCACCTCGGATCCTTCACGCAGGCCGTTGGCATCATTGAATCGAGCTTTCAAGTACAGCTTGCGACTAAACGGGTTGATATCCCCCGATGCGTTGAGGATCAGGAAGACAAGGACGGCGATGGATACCAGGACCAAAAGTCCTACTCGCACCTCGCTTAGAGAAACTGTCCGTTTTGTTCTAGGCATGGGAAATCCGGGGGCTAAAGGGAATACCTAGAGCTCAGACCCTGGCGCGCTGAGTCTTAGTCGTAAACTCGAGTCGAGTGTCTGAGGCCTTTCACCTTTCATCCCTCATCCTTTCTTAGTGTCCGCGCAGAAACTTCTTGATATACGGGTCCTCGGCATGTCGCAAACTCTCGTCGGTGCCGGCAAAGATAATGTTGCCCTCACGCATCATCATCACCTTGCTGTTTATCAGGCAGAGCCTTTCACCTTCGCGCTCAAAAATGACGTCGCCAGCCTCATTCACAACTGCATATTCTGAACAAAGATAATCGAGGTTGTTCATTTCGTGCGTAACAAAAATTGACGACACATCCTCAAGGTCGCGCAATTTCATCGCCAGCTCGCAAATCGTCCGCGCCGTTGGCGGATCCAGACCGGCAGTCGGCTCGTCGAAAAGGACAATCTTGGGATCGCCGATCAGCGCCCTGGCGATGCCGACGCGTCGTCGCATGCCTCCCGATAGCTCGTTTGGCATCTTGTCGATGGCGTCCTCGAGGTTCACGAATCGTAACATCCGCCGGACCTCAGGCTCTACGTCCTCCTCCGGAATGCCCTGTTCGTGAAGTCGATACGCGACATTGTCATACACGGACAAAGAGTCGAACAGGGCGCCTTCCTGGAACACCATGCCGATCTGCTTGCGCACCCGCATCATTTCGCCTTCGTCGTAGTTGGTTACATCTTCGCCGTTGACCAGAACCTGGCCGGCATCCGGTTTGAGCAAGCCCAGCACCAGTTTGATGATTGTTGACTTGCCCCCGCCGGAACCTCCGAGAATGATCTTAGTCTCGCCCTTCATCACCCTAAAACTCAGGCCGTTAAGGACGGTGCGGTCGTCAAAAGCCAGGTGTACGTTGCGAAACTCGATAGCGGGAATGGCGCGCTCGAGATCATCGACCTCGGCGAAGGTCGAACCCGCGGCATTCACGCTGACGCTGTTATCGTCGCCGGAAATAGTGGGAATATTAGAAGTTGACATTAGTTCAGATACTCTGTCTTAGGTGGTGCCTAGAATAACCTGAAGCGCCTTTGCCAGGAAGTAGTCGGCAATAATCACGATGATGGAAGCCATCACTACTGCGCGAGTTGTGGAACGGCCAACGCCGACAGTTCCTCCCTCCGTGCCCAGACCCTGGCGGCAAGCGATCGTGCCAATGATTAGCGAGAATACCAGCGGTTTCACGACCCCGCCAATTATATCGTCCGTGGTAATACCATCGCGCACAGACGTAATAAACAAACTCGAAGGAATGCTGTAGAGCGCAGTCGCCGTAACCCAGCCCCCGAAAATTCCCACGACGTCGGCAAGTACAGTCAACAATGGCAGAGAGACCAAAAGGGCAATCAGCCGGGGCGCTACCAGTTTACGGATGGGGTCCGTGCCTAGTGCACGCATGGCCGAGATCTGTTCAGAGACGACCATGGATCCTAATTCCGCTGAGATCGCCGAGCCCACTCGGCCGGTAACCATCAGGGCACAAAGCACCGGGCCAAGCTCGCGGACCAGGGCGGTAGCGACCAATAGACCGAGTTGAGATTGAGCCCCGTACGTCTTCAGAGTTGGATAGGTCTGGACCGTTAAAACTCCGCCGGTGAAGAATCCGGTCAACAGAATTATGGTCAACGAGCCCACGCCAATCGCGTCCATCTGCGCGATCATTTCCGGAATGTAGTACGGACGTTTGAAGAGGCGCACAAAAGCGCGCGCGGCCATTAAGGTCGTCTCCTGGACTTCTAGGAGAATCCGGGTGATGAAACTCATTTAAGGGTAGGCTCAGTCCCTTGCGGCGCTTGCGGGCCCGTCAGTGTTGCCGACTGACAAAGAAAGGGGAACATTTCTTTGGTGTTGGACCTCAGAGATCGATAGCCTTGAGACTTTGCATTTCGGGATGCGTTCAAAAGAGCGGCCTATCATGCTCAAAATGGACACGATGCGTCAAGTTTTGAGTCAGTTTGAAGGTGAGAAAAAGAAAAAGCCAGCCACAGATTAGTGGGTACTTCCGAAGCTGTGGAAAAATTGGAATCGATCTGGATACCACTCAAGGAACGGAAATTCGCAGGTGGGGAAGGTGGGCTTGCCCCCGCTCAAGATCCGCATCCACTCAACACTGAATTGACAGCCCAAGCTGAGGAACTTTTCGCAACTTTAGCCGATCTCAGTGTTGAGTGGGTGCGGATCTTGAGCGGGGGCAAGCCCACCTTCCCCACCTGCGAATTTCCGTTCCTTGAGTGGTATCCGGGACCTATTCTAAATTTTTCACAGCTTCTTCCCGGGGGTAGGGCGTGGACTTTTTGTGCAAGCCGAGATCGTGGCTACGGCTGGCGTCGAATCCGAAGCGCGTTTCGACGTGTGCCAGGAAACAGCGGCGCGATGCCATTTCGTTGCTGGCCCGGACGAACGTTGTTCGGATTGTTCATCTCGCGACGCAGATTCCGCCGTTCGGCACGCAATTCGCGCCAGACTCGCAGCTGTTCAGGGGTTAGAACACTTCTGATTTTCAACTCAGTCAGCGCCCGCATGCGGATTTGGGCTGCCTGCGCGTTTGAGACTTCGCGGATGCGGTCTTCGACGGCAGCCTCGCTGGGGCTGTCACCATCCAGAGTTTGTTCCAGTGCAAACTGCGCCTCTCGCAGTCGCCGGTTGATTCTTACTCGTTCCTCGCGGTTGTCCTCGGTAATCGCTCGAATCTTCTGCCGCTGTTCCGGAGTGAGATTGAGTTGGCGGATCGGATCGTTGGGCGAACCCTGTTGCGTATCCGGCTGTTGGGCTGGATCCTGGGCCCCAGTCGCGGCAGAAACAGGAAAGAGCAGAGCCAGCACTGCGACTAATAGCAGAAGCGTTTTCTTGGGAAAGTTGGTTTTCATTTCATCCTCATGAGAACAGTGACAAAAGGCATTCATTTATCCCGATTGAGGCGATCGCCAAGAAGCTGCAGAGTATCGTCATCCTCGTCCGTGACTAATCTCAAATCAGCCGCGAGTTGATAGCGCTCAGCGCGAGTCAACGGCTTACTCTGTTTTTTGGGGGTAGCGTTCGCAGCCGTCATCTCTCTGTTACTGCTGTTGCGCGCCGGCCTAGTCTCGTCCGTGCTACGGTTCTTTTCAGAGAGCCCGACGGCACTTTTTTCCTTTGGTTGCGAGGCTAGCTCAGCTAGTCGAGCGTCGACTTTCTTATTTACGGCCTCCTCAAATTCTCTCTGACTGTAGGCCTGCGTCACGGCTGAAGGCGTGACATGTGATCCGTGAAGCAGGCCGGAGATGGCCAGTCCCGTAAGTACGCAGAGCAGAAGGACTGCGAAGCCGGCCGCTCCTTTCAGCCACAGTGGCGAGAGTTCAAAGAAGCTGCGGATCGCCGCCAACGCGGAACGCCTGTGAGCTTGGCGCGGTTCCGCAACAGCCGCGTCTGAGGTTGAGGCAAACGAAGTCAGGCACAACGACTGGTCGCGCCAGGCCGCGATCGATTGCCGCGTCCAGCCAAGATCCAGCAACTCGGACTCGCAAGCAGGGCAATTTCTTCGATGCTGGTCAAAGCTTCGAGCTTCACGGTCGCCGAGTTCACCGTAAAGAAAAGCAATCCGGTCTTCATCCCTGTCGCACGCTATCGGGTCAAATGCTTCGCTCATCTCTATTCCCACTTTCAATTCTAGGCGCCATATTTTTGCAGCCGCATTTGCAGTTGTTTCAGGGCGGTATAAAGCCGGCTCTTGACTGTGCTCAGCGGCAAATCCAGCACGTCAGCTATTTCGCGAAACGTCAAATCTTCAAACTCTTTCATCACGACGACCTGACGCAAGTCGACAGGAAGGGCATACACTGCGCGTCGCACCGCTTCAATTCGTTCCTGTCCCTCCGCCACTCGGGCGGGCAGAAGCTCGCTGGGAGCTTTGAAAGCGGCAGCGTTCTTTTCTTCTTCATCATCCAGGGCTGCTTCGCTTCTGACTTTTGCCCGGCGTTGCCTGGTAATGCACTGGTTCACCGCAATGCGATGCAGCCAGGACGAGACTTTTGCTTCACCACGGAAAGCGCGCAAATTCTTGAAGGCGGCCAGAAACGTCTCCTGCGTCGCGTCGCGGGCCTCCTCTTCGCGCCCGAGCATGCCATAGGCAAGCGCGAAAATTCTGCGCTCCCAGCGCTTAACGATCTCGCCGAAAGCGTCCGCATCCCCGGTCAAAGCTCGTTCTACAATATGCTCGTCGGTCGTAACCGGTTCCATCCTTGCGGCCTCGTTTTGTCAGCGCCTGCCGCAGTGCCCAGCCCATCGGTGAACTGCCCTTCCGGGCTTCATGCTCAATGGTTTAGACGCATGACCACTTCCTGAAGCCGATAAAATCAGTCGATCTTGCCTGTCAAGCCGGGCCCAGTAGTGTTAAAACAAAGCAAAACTCGTTGACACTAATGCAATCGGTCGTCGATAATGAAGCCTGGCCGGCTGGCCTGCCAACGCCGTTGGAGCACCCTCCTTAATAAAAGCGCTGACCTATTTGACTTAAGCCCTACAACCTCCAAATGCTCGAAAAACTTGGGCGAATTCGCCTCATTTACATTGTGCTCGGCGTCCTGCTACTGGTCGGGTTGCTTCCTCTCGCCCTCGCCGGCACCGTGCTTTCAAAACGAAGCGCGGATGAGTTGCGCTCTGTTGAAGGACGTTATCAGGCCCAGTTGGTGCAAGACAAGGCCCGCCAAATCGAGCTTTATGGCCAGCGTTATCGCGACGTTGTCTCGGGGCTGGCCCGAGCCTTCGAGATCTACGGAGGGATCCAGGCGCTGAAAGATCCGGGATATGACCAGCGATTACAGAGAACCCTTCAAGACGACCCTAATCTCATCGCGCTGGCAATATGGCCGGTCAACGGAGAGCTTCACCGGGCCTTCCAAACCGATATCATAAAACGCGAAGAAGTTGACGACCGGGTAAGTGAAGTGCTCGCGCACATGAGTGGTCGGGGTCTGGTGGTAAGCCGGCCGCAGATCATTCGCTCGGGACAAGAGATGGGTTTGACTGTAGCGGCGCCAGTAATGGGCGGCGAAAACAGTAATGATGTGGTGGCAGCAGTGGTGGCTATCGTGTCGTTCCAGGAAGTCTTTACCGCCGTACAACAGCTGACTTCCAAGAGCGAACGAGAATTGCTCGAAGCCGGTCTGCCCGTGGTCTTTGTTGTGGATCAGAATGGTCGCGCCGTGGCTCACCCGGAGGCGAATGTCGCTTTTACGGAAAAGCCAATGACTGACCTGAAAGTGGTCCAGGACTGGCAGGAATCGGGAGGCCAGGTGCAATCTGCGCTGGCTCCGTTCTCGGCTGTGCGCGACGGGCGCAGAATTGAGATGTTGGGATCGTATGCCACGGCCGAGCTCGATAAGAATTCACGTCTCGGCGTGATTGCTATTCAGGATGAGGCGGCGGCGCTGGCCTCGGTTGCCGACATGCGCCGGCAGACGCTCTGGATAAGTTTCGGCGCCGCGTTGTTGACGCTGGCAATTGGATCCTTCTTCGCCAAAAAGTTGACGCAACCGGTCAGAGAGTTGGCTGCGGGCGCTCACCGCATCGCGGCTGGTGATTTCTCGCAACGGATTCATATTCGCAGCCGGACTGAGTTAGGCGATCTTGGCAACTCATTCAATCGAATGACAGACCAGATCGAGAAGTTTATTGGTGACTTGCAGCGCGCCGCCGAGGCCAACCGCGAACTCTTCGTCGGCACTGTTAAGAGTTTGGCAGCAGCCATCGACGGCAAGGATCCCTACACTCGAGGTCACTCAGAACGCGTCTCGAGATTCTCCGTGGCCATCGCACAACGGCTGGGCTTACCGGATGATGAGGTCGAGAAGATCAGGATTAGCGCGTTGCTGCATGATGTCGGCAAGATCGGAATCGACGACAAGATCCTGAAGAAACCTGCATCGCTGACCGATGAAGAATATGAAATCATGAAACAGCATCCGCAGAAGGGATTCAAGATCATGTCTCACATCCCGGCTTTGAAGGAATTCTTGCCAGGGATGTACATGCACCACGAAATGATAAATGGTCAGGGCTATCCCCAGGGTCTAAAAGGTGATGAGATCCCAATAATGGCGCGCATAGTTGCCGTGGCTGACACATTCGATGCGATGACCACTGATCGACCGTATCAAAGTGCGATGAAATTTGAAGACGCGGTAGCGCGCATCGAGACTTTTGTCGGCACCCGATACGATGCTCAGGTGGTTGCTGCCTTTGTCGAGGCGTGCCGTGAAGGTCAAGTGCGTCCAGGATCGGTGCGGTTGAAAAAGCCGGTTTCGGACGGACCCAAGAAAGAGGTAATCAGAAAAGCACCAGAACAAGAACCTGTGGCAGTTGGCTGACGCCAATCAAATTGATCCACGAAATCACGCGAAACATTGGTGTTTCTTGGCGTAATTTCGTGGATCAAATTTCTTTTGGGGATACTCTGTAATACAAACGCGCAACTTCTTGTTTTCTTGACCAGGTTCTTTGGCGAGTAAAACAAATCGATCCACGAAATTACACGAACCGAAAAGCAAACTCACACGAAATGTTCCTCAATTCATTTCGTGTGATGCGCGTGGATCGATTTGTTTCCTCCCCAAAAAAGCCTTTTCAAGAAAACAAGAAATTGTCACTTTGTTACACAGAGATTCTCAAATTGGGACACCATTAAAATGCGGCCGTTTTTGAGAGGATGAGGCTTGTGTTTATAATCCCTGATTCACAAATCCACAGGTTGGTCAGGCGATTAAGCACATGGGACTATTTTGGAGACGCAAGAGCAAGGATCAGTTTGTCACATTGGGTCTGAACGAGCCTCAGCCCAAAACCACCACCGAGCCATCTCAAACGCCCATAAGAGAGTTGGAAGCACCGCAAGCGGTGGTTCCAATTCCAGATGAATCCGTCGAGGCAAGAGCGCCACATGAAACGGTGCACGTACCGGAGCTTGAGCCGGCTGTTACCGGAGCTGGGCCAACGCCGCTGCCGGTCGAGCCCGTGAGGGAGGTTAAGCCCGCGCCCGCTCCGAGGACTTCGGCTACTCCTCCTCGATCATCGTTTTCAAGCTCCGTTCTGGGGTTGGATTTATCCGTCGAAGAATTACAGGCCCGTGAGGCTGCGCTTGAACAGGAGTTCTCAGCCAGATTTCGCAGAGCAGTTGCGGCCACTCGCGACTCGCTTTCAGAACGACTCGATACGGTTTTTGTTGGACGCAAGCAGATCGACGACGAACTTCTGGACCACCTCGAAGAGGCACTGATTGCGGCGGACATCGGAGTTTCAACAACGCTTGAGCTGCTGGAAACAGTGCGACACGGAGTAGCTCGCAAGCAGATCAACGACCTGGATGCATTGAAGCAGGCGATTAAAGACGAGTTGTTGAAGATCCTGGAAGGCTCCGCGAGTCAGGGAGTATCTTCGGAAACGAGCGTGCCCGAGAACGTCACGCCCTACGTAATGATGATTGTGGGTGTGAATGGCGTCGGCAAAACGACGACCATAGGCAAGCTGGCGCAACGAATCAAAGCCGAGGGAAACGATGTACTGATCTGCGCTGCCGATACGTTTCGCGCGGCTGCTTCGGATCAGCTCGCTATTTGGGCGGAGCGAACAGGTGTGCCGCTAATTCAGCAAAAGCAGGGAACCGATCCGGCGGCAGTGCTCTTCGACTCGTTAAAGGCAGCAAAGGCTCGTGGCTCGGATGTTCTGATCGTGGACACCGCGGGAAGGCTCCACACGAAATCAAATCTAATGGCGGAGCTGGAAAAAATGAAACGAGTTGCGGGTCGTGAGGTTGAAGGTGCTCCCCACGAGACTCTGCTCGTAGTTGACGCCGTGACCGGACAGAATGGTCTGGAACAGGCTCGTCAGTTTTTGAAAGTAGCTGGTGTTACCGGCATCGTGCTGACGAAGCTTGACGGTACCGCGAAGGGCGGTATTGCGGTCTCGATCGCGAAGGAGCTCAATTTGCCAATCCGCTATGCAGGCATCGGAGAAAAAGTTGACGACCTGGTGGTTTTTGATCCGAGACAATACGTTAACGGTCTGTTCGGCTGAGACTTTTGGAGTGCGGTGACTTGTCACCGCTTTCGTTGCTCGGTTAATGCAACGCGCGCATCGAAAAGCGGCGACAAGTCGCCGCACTCCAGGGAGTTGTGAGCCGCCCTCAATGTGATTCTAATGAATGGTGACTCCTCGGAATTTGATCAACGAATGCTGCAGCGGGCGCTGGATTTGGCTTCGCGCGGCACCGGTCTTGTGAGCCCTGGTCCACTGGTGGGCTGCGTAGTGGTTGATGCCCAGGGTGAAATCGCGGGCGAGGGCCACTACATCTACGAAGCTGTGAAGCACGCCGAGACGTTGGCCCTGGCCCAGGCAGGCGTGCGAGCACGTGGGGGCACTGCCTATGTTTCGCTCGAACCACATGCTCACCATAGTCGTACCGCACCGTGCACCGATGCATTGATCGACGCTGGGATAAGCCGAGTGGTCGCACCGATAGAAGACCCCAATCCGGACGTCTCGGGAAGAGGGTTCGCGCACCTGCGGGCGGCCGGGATTAAAGTCGAGACTGGCTTGCTTGCCCGCGAAGCCGCACAGTTGAACGAGCAGTACCTGCACTTCATGCGCACCGGGCGCCCTTTTGTGCATTTGAAACTGGCGATTACGCTTGACGGTAAGATAGCTACGCGCACGGGCGATTCACGGTGGATTGCCGGCGACGAAGCGCGTGCGCGAGCTCATCAGCTGCGACACGAATGTGACGCGATCCTGGTCGGCGCCGGAACAGCCCTCGTTGACGACTCACTCCTGACAGATCGTTCCGGGTTACCGCGAAGGCGACCTTTGATCCGGGTCGTTTTGGATGACAATCTTAAAACGCCGCTCGAATCAAATCTTGTCAACACGGCGGCCCAGGCTCCGGTAATCATATTCACGAGCGGATCACTGCAACTGGATCGGCGCCAAAGCTTCGCTTCTCGCGGAGTGGAAATCGTTCGCACCGAGCGTAGAGATCTGCTGTCGGTTTTACTGAACCTGGGAAGTCGCTCGATTCAAAGCGTGCTGGTTGAAGGCGGTGCTCGGGTGGCCGGGGAATTCATCGATGCAAACCTCGTGGACAAGTTGACCTTTTTCATCGCCCCAAAAATCATTGGCGGTCAGGAAGCGCCGAGCGCAATCGGCGGCAAAGGTATTGCCCGGATGGCCGATGCGCTAATGCTCAGGGACGTCGCGGTCACACAGCGAGGACCGGACCTTGAAATCACGGGTTATCCCAGCGTACTGTGATCCCAACATGTCTCACCAACCTGCGAATTTACTCAGCTTGAATTATTTAATCCCGAAGTCTCAAGCAGCGGCGAGAGAGTTCTTTCCGAACAACCAGATGAGCATGCCCGCGCAGATGATCATTGTGAAGGCCCGAAAACCGTAACGAACTCTGTGTACTCTGTGTCTCCGTGGTGAGCTGTTTCATGGTCATATTCCACCACTGAGACACGGAGTACACGGAGGTATCCCAAAGATTGGAACGGTCTTGAACTTAAGAATGAGAAGCAGTTGTTTGCTTCCCCTAGCGGTTTCCCTGATTTCTCTTGCCCTTGCGCAGGACAAACACAGGCGCATTGGCCAGATAGAGTTTTACGGTTACGCCGGCCTGGATCTCGACAACATTCGCAATGCGCTGCCCTTCCGTGAAGGTGATGAGTTGCCGGATTCAGATGACGCCGTCCAGAAGGCTGTCGGTCGCATCCGTGAAGCGGTGAATCATGTTATAGGTATGCCTGCAACGGATGTTGAGGCACTCTGTTGTGATGCCCATGGTGATGGGATTATCTACATAGGTTTGCCGGGCAACTCGATAGGGATCGTGCAACACAAACCCCAGCCGACTGGCAGCGTTCGCCTGCCGGCAAGTATATTGAGTTTATATAAGGAGACGATGGAGGCACAGTCCCGAGCAGTGCTAAACGGAGCCAGCGGGGAAGATGACTCAAAAGGCTATGCGCTTTCCGTCGATCCTAATGTTCGCGCTAAACAACTCGCGACGCGAGCGTATGTGCTGCGCAATGAACATCTGGTGAGCCGAGTACTGGCGACGTCGCGGGACCCTGAACAAAGAATCGCCGCCGCGTACTTACTCGGTTATGCTCGCCAATCGCCGAGACAAATTGAAGATCTTGTAGGCGCCAGCCGCGATTCAGATGACACAGTGCGCAACAACGCTTTACGAGCGTTGGGAGTTCTGGCGCGCTCAAATCCGAAGGTGGCAGCGAGAATTCCGGCCGAGCATTTCATCGCCATGTTAAGCTCCGGCTCCTGGACGGATCGCAACAAGGGAGGGTCTCTGCTGGATGAATTGAGCAAGCGGCGAGATCCGAAGCTTCTGAGCCAGTTGCGCTCGCGATCTGTAAATTCTCTGATCAAGATGGCTCGCTGGCGCGACCGCAGTCATGCAGATACCTTTAGAATGTTACTTGGAAGGGTAGCGGGGATCGAAGAAACCCGCTTGCAGCAGCTCGTGCAAGCGGGGCAGGTTGAGCAAATCATAGCAGCCCTCAAGTGAGCCCCCGTTTGACCACGGACATCAATTGAATTCAAATCGTATTTAACGCAAAGGTCGCAAAAGATCTCGCAAAGGACACAAAGGGATTGCTTTGCGAGACTTTGCGGTTCTTCCCTCCGCGTACTTTGCGTTTTGTCTTTGCTGTTGTGGAGACTCAAATGAGAATCAAACTCTCCGTTCTTTTTCTCTTCTACGTCCAGCTCACTTCATTTGCACAAGCGCCCGACCGGCAGCAGTTCGTCCGCATTGAAACGCCCATGATTGCTCTGGTGCATGTGAGGGTGATTGATGGGACTGGTGCAGCGCCAAGAGACGACCAGACCATTGTGATCAGTGGCGGCAAGATTCAATCGGTCGAACCGAGCGCAACCGCGAAGGTGCCGGCGAATGCGCAGACTCTCGATCTGCAAGGCTACACAGTGCTGCCCGGGCTGGTGGGGATGCACGACCACATGTTCTTCCCGATGGGTGGTTCGCCACCGATGTACTCGAACATGGGCAGCAGCTTTCCGCGTCTCTATCTCGCGCTCGGTGTCACGACAATTCGCACCACGGGCAGCGTCGCTCCATATACGGATTTGGAGATCAAGCGGCTGATTGATTCCGGCCGGATGATTGGTCCAAAGATGCACATCACCGCGCCATATCTCGAAGGCCGCGGCTCTTTCACCCCGGTGATGCATGAACTGACGGGCCCCGACGATGCGCGGCGCATGGTGAACTATTGGGCTGACGCCGGCGCCACTTCCTTCAAAGCCTACATGAACATCACGCGTGACGAGTTGCGCGCGGCCGTGGAAGAGGCGCACAAGCGCGGGCTCAAAGTGACTGGCCATCTTTGTTCCATCGGGTTTAAGGAAGCGGCGGAGCTAGGCATCGATGACCTTGAACACGGACTGTTCGTGGATTCAGAGTTCGTTCCCAACAAACAGCCGGATCAGTGTCCGCCGGGAAGCGCGGTGAGCGCGAGCTTGCGGCAACTGGACCTGAATGGCCCTGCCGCGCAGGAAACGATTCGCACGCTGGTCGCTAGGAATGTCGCGATCACTTCCACCCTCCCGGTGTTTGAAGCCGCCGGCGCACCTTTGGCGCAAACCGGAATCGGTGCCGCGAGCGCGCTGCTGAATCCACGCGTGCTCAATGTCATGTCAACTGACGCGCGCGTGCGTTATCTGCAGGCCCGAGCACGTGTCTCACCTGAAGCGAATTTCGTTCCGGTGCTGCGCAAGGTGATGGACTTTGAACGAGCCTTTGTGAACGCCGGAGGTTTGCTGCTAGCCGGTCTCGATCCAACCGGTAACGGCGGCGTTGTGGCCGGTTTTGGCGACCTGCGCGAAGTCGAACTGCTGGTAGAGGCCGGCTTTACTCCGGTCGAAGCAATAAAGATTGCTACCTTCAACGGCGCGAAGTTTCTTGGTGAAGACGGGCGCATCGGTTCAATCGCTTCCGGGAAGCAAGCTGACCTGATGGTAGTGAAAGGGAACCCGGCAGCGAATATTAATGATATCGAAAAGGTAGAGATTGTCTTTAAAGACGGAGTTGGCTACGACTCAGAAAAGTTGATTCAATCTGTGCAGGGCCTGGTGGGCATTCGCTGAGGATTACCAGGCTCCGGAAGGACGTTCCTGCGCTGCTCATTCGTAGCGAAGCGCAATGAGCGGATCAACTCTCGAGGCCCGGCGCGCCGGAATGATGCAGGCCAGCATCGCTACCGATATCAACAGTAGCGCAATAGCTGCAAAGGTCAGTGGATCAGTTGTGCTCACTCCGTAAAGCATTCTGGCCAGCAGGCGAGTCAGCCCCAC
>Ga0137403_10001755_pt1 | contig 27143 bp, 22 predicted proteins | sample CZOMad2_1_16fung_FD_122057 | JGI IMG/M metagenome (GOLD analysis project Ga0137403, IMG submission 122057) | Vadose zone soil fungal communities from Angelo Coast Range Reserve, California, USA - CZOMad2_1_16fungal (Hybrid Assembly) | ecosystem: Environmental > Terrestrial > Soil > Vadose zone... | reverse complement strand
AAGTCAATCTCGACGATCGATTTGCCAGGTCCAACCGGAAAACGCTTCGACTATCTAACAATTGATTACGACGACCATTATCTGCTCTCGGCCCATTTAGCTGCCGGGCTGCTTTACGTCATAGACTTACGCACCAACCGGGTCGTGAAAGCAATTCCAGATGTGCCTGGTGCGGAAGGCGTGGAGTTCGTTCCGGAACTGAAGAAGGTCTACACCTCAAATGCTGGGGACAACACGATTGGGGTCATCGACCTGAAACAGATGAAGGTGATCAAGAAGCTGCCGACGGAAGCTAAGCCTGATGGCAGCGCCTATGCCGCTCCTTTCCATAAGCTCTACGTTTCCGACGAGCGAGGCAAGGCGGAAGCCATCGTTGATGTTGAGCAGGACAGGATTGTCAAGACTCTGCATTTCGACAGTGAAACCGGGATGCCGCAATACGATCCAGTTGCGCGCAAGATCTACGTCAACCTGCAGGACCAGAACATTTTTGCGGTGATTGATCCGGCAACAGACGAGGTAGTGGGACGCTACAACGTCGGAAAGTGCGAAGGCAATCACGGAATGGCATTGGATCCCGAGCACAAGAGGGCTTTCCTGGCATGTGAAGGGAACGAGTTGATGACAGTCTTTGACTTGGAGAAGCACCAACCGATCGCCTTTCTGCCTTTAGCCAAAGGCCCTGATGTTGTGAAGTTCGACTCTGGGCTGAAACGCATTTATGTCGCGTGCTACAGCGGAGCGATTTCAGTGTTCCAGGAGGAGGACGCCGACCACTTCCGCAAGCTGGAAGATTTTCCGGTACAGAAGAAGGTGCACAGCCTAGCGGTTGACAAAGACACACATCGGGTCTACGCGCCCGAACAAGAGGTCGATGGTCGTCCTGCTGCACGAATCACGGTGTATGAGGCACTCTCCGGGCAGGCTGCAACGTTGCGCTGAATTCACGAATCTGACTTTGGCGCCGCTGTCACAACGTATTTCCAGGAGGCAGGACATGAATAGACTAGCTCGGTTCCTTATTTTGGCCGCACTATCATTTGTTCTCGGTTTCTATGTCACTCCCGTGGGTTTCGCACAGGCGAAGTCGGCTGGTCAGAAAACAACTTTGACAGGTTGCTTGCAGAAAGGTCAAAACACTTGGGCCACAAAGTGACCATCACCGGCAATTTCAAGGCTGAGTCATATGAGAAGGAGAAGGGAGAGAGAGAAGAGCATGAGAAGAAGGAGGCTGCGGAAGCCGGCGACATTCGGGTAACAAATCTCAAGATGGTAAGCGATAGCTGCAAGTGACAACCGACTCGTGGGGCCTGAGATCATTACCGAAGAGGTTTCACAACTTCCGGCGCCGTGTTTCAGGGCGCCACATTCGTCATGGTACTCGGCGCAACAGCCTCTTCAGGAGGCTTTAACCCGCGAAAAGACTTATACAGAAGCAAGTCGTAAGCCACCTTTGCCGCTCCTCCAACCAACAGAGGCGCCGAAAAGGAGAGGACTTGCATCAACAATCCTGCAACCCCTGATCCAACAGCCCAGAACAGATTTCGGGCGAGATTGGTAACACCACTGGCAAACGTCCGCTCACTGGGCTTCACGAGCGCAGCCACATAGGACTGCCGCGTGGGAACATCCATTTCCACTAAAGCTTCGCGACACAGGAAGAGCAAGACTGCCCACTTGAGCGAAGGGGCAAAGGGCACAGCCATGAGGAAAAGACTGGATGGAAGATGAGTGAACACCATCGTGTTCACTAGTCCGATACGGCGAGCGAGCCAAGCGGCTCCCAGATGAGAACCGGCATTCAAGATGTGCACTGCGAAGAAGACCAGGCCGAGATCATGTTCAGCGATTCCGAATCGGCGGAAGAACCAATAGGCAACCAGGGCATCGGTCAAAAAGCCGCCGCCAAATGCGTCGAGGGAAAACAAGGCTGTGATCTTGGCGACGATCCGCTTGCTGTCTGAACTGATTCTGGGGCTCATCCGCGCAGATGGCAATGAATCTGCGATCTCCACGGCGGGCGACAGGAGCGAGTACAGGGCGGCGACAATCAGGCAAAGCCCGGAAAAGCCGAAAAATACTATTCTGTAAGAACTGAGCACAGAGACGGCGAGGTGATGTTGCAGAAGGATCGGCAGGCCAGCGGCTAGTGCTCCAAGAGATCCTCCTGCATCGAGAAGGACGTTGTACCAAGCCAACTTCCACGTTCTCTTGACATCTGGGACCAGTCCAGGAACGACGGCTTGGTCAAGAGCAAAGGCGGCGGAACGATCTGTGCCGGTGCCATTCAGCATACTGATGAACGCCATTGTCAGCAGCAACGGCAGACGGGGCGACAGCGCCAAGGCGAGCCCGCCCATAGTGCTTAGCAGAGACAGGCAGAGGAGGGAGTTCTTGCGTCCCAGGCGGTCCGCGGCGAAGCTTACTGCGATTGTTGCCAGAGCCGAACCAGCCAGTCCAGTCGCGACGACGAGTCCGATCGCTAAGGATGACAGCCCGAGGCGAAAAAGGTAGATACCCAACACGACGCCCAGTAGGCCCACGCCCAGCGAACGCAAAAATCCCGCAGCGTTGACTAAAGCCAGATCCCGGTTTGGGTGCGGGTTCACTTTTGCTTGCTTTGAAGGTATGCGTACAAAGCATCATAGATGGGAAACTGCCGTGCGAGCCGATCTTCATCCGATAAACCCATTGCTGCAAAGCCTTGAGCTATGGAGCGCAAACCGATGCCCTCGGCCGCCACGCTCTCCTGGCCTTTGACGTCGGCAGCGCGGACGATGAGCGCTAATTTCTGCAGGGCTGGATCAGAAATTGCATAGTCTTCAATAATGGCTTCGAAAGTGCACCGCGGACCACGATGGTTGAGCTTTATCCCTTCAATCTTCGGTGCGTCAAAGGGAATCGCGACTTGTTGTTTCGCCTGCTCGAGCAAGTCCTCTTCTTCGACGAACAAAAATTCAGCCTGTGGATCGACGAACTTCTTAATCAGCCAGGGGCAGGCCACGCGGTCAACTTTGATGTCTTTCCTTGTAATCCATTTCATATTCACCTCACGGTCGCCAGGAATACGTGAATTTGATAGCCAAACGATTTTCGTAGAACTGCGGAGGGTTTGCCGCAACTAAGCTGGCAAAGCGCTGGCCAGCTGTATAGATTACGTACAAATCGCTGTCAGGCCGATAATTCCAGCGCAAGCGAATGTTTGCGCTTGCCGCTTGATTGTTGGCAGTGTCCATCTGGATGAGTGTGGAGAGCGTTAGAAAGCGCGAAAACGAGTAATTCGTTTGAAAGCTGCCGAAAACCACTGAGAAGTCACCCGCCGCGGCCGGCAGCACCGCTCCGGCTGGGCCGGCAACAATGCCGAGCTTGAATCGGTTCCACTGCTCGGCGAAGTTGAAGGACAAACGTTCGTTGGCGCGATAGGTGGCGCGAACCCGCGCTTCGTTCAGGTGCCCGTTGTAATAGGTACCAAAGCGTTCAAAGAAGCTCACCATCAGCCGACGATCCTGCGGAGATCCATAAGTGAGTTGATGTCGAGTCCAGTGGTATTCGCCGACTGGAATGAAAATATTCTTGTAGATGTTGAAGGGTGTGATTAAGCGTTGGGTAAAGACATCCACGATGTCGTCGTCACTGTAAGAACCATTATTAAATTCGATCCGAAAAGTGTTCTGCCACTCTTGCGTTTGCAGAACATGGTGAGTATCGGGTGCATGAAAAATGAAACCCTCGAAGTTTAACTCGCGTACGCCGCGAAGCTTGGGACGTGGCTTGAAGGTCACATCAAGATAGTTGCAAATGCAATCTGTCCGTTCGAGAAAACCGACTTCGGGGTTGAAATTCGGACCGACCTTTCGATGCTGGGCGAACACTTCGAGCCAGTTGGTCTGGTAGTTGAATCCTGCACCAACATTTGTCTGCCCTGAGGAAAAGCCTGGTGTTCGCGTCTGCGTCGCGTAGCCATTTACCACCAAATTCTTGTAGAAGACCAAGCGAGTGTCTGCACCGCTGGTCTGGTTGAAACTGTCGAACGGATTTCCTGACCGCTTATCGATGCCCATCACACCGATATAGGAACCGCCCCATAGCGAGCGCTTCAGCCGTGCGACGGCGTAATTTGCATAAGGATTCGGCCCGGAACTCCGAGTGTCCACGTCCATCACGCCGAGTTCGAAATTACCAATCGATCCCGTAACCTTGGCGCCGCCGTTGATCGGGACTTCTTCGCCCGTGATCGGGTCGATTCCGATCTGACGGCTGAAGAACAGCAGATCGCCGCTGTCCCCGCCCAGGGGAAAGTTGAAGACACCAGCATTTTCCAAAAAGAACTGGCGCTTTTCGGGAAAGAAGAGCTTGTAAGGAGTGAGATTAAACTGCTGCGTGTCTACGTCAGCATCGGCGAAATCGGTATTGGCGGTGAGGTTTGCCACGAGGTTCGAGCGCAGGCCGAGTTTCACATCGACACCGCCGGTATATAGGGCGCTGGTTCCCGGTGTCAGTCCGGTTCCTCCGGCGCTTAACGGGAAATGACTAAAGCCGACGAGCCCGTATGGTTTGACTATGAACAGGCGACCGCTGCCGATTTCGGAGATCCCGTGCAGTTCTCCGGCCTGGCTGATCCTGGCAGCACCGTAAACGCGCCGCCAGCCTGACCAAAGGTCTTCTTCGTTCTTCCGGCGGATGAATCGTTTGAAGTTGATACCCCAAATCACATCCCGCGACTGCATGAAGTTTAGCGTTGAAAACGGAATAGCGACCGTGGCCGTCCAGCCCTGCTTTGTGATGCGAGCTTCCGATGTCCACACGCCGTCCCAGCCTGGGTCCCCATCTCCGGTACCACTATCCGTTCGCTGCTCCTCGGTAATCAGAGCATCGCGTTGCGTGCCCAGCGGATTGATTTGAAATACGTACGCATTACGCCGGTCATGGGCAGAGTCAATGATGATCTCAAAGTAATCATCCAACTCCTGACTGACATCACGCCGCAGTTCGGTCGCGACGATCCTTTTCGGATCAGAGTCGAAGCACGTAATGCCGAAATAGACTTCATGCTTGCTGTAGAGAATGCGGACTTCGGTTTTTTCAGTCGAGGGTTGCCCCTCAAAGGGTTCCCGCTGCAGAAAGTTGTCAATCGCACTGGCCTGTTGCCAGATGGGATCGTCGAGTGTTCCGTCTAATTTGGGCGCTAGGTCAATTCGACTGGCGCTCGCGGTTCGGAGAGGCTCTTGAACTCTAATTTGCCTTTCCTTGGTTTGTGGACTCGCCTGAGATTGCGCGTTCAGAAGCAGGGATGAATGGCACAGCAGACCCAGAACGAACACACAAGCACTGATCTGCGATCGCTCAGGAAGAGAGACACTCATCCCACTTTTCCGTGTAGGAAAACTCCAACAGCCCCGGCAGCAAGAATCACGAGGGGTTCAGGGATCTTCTTCGTGAACATTAGGATCACCAGTGTGACGAACCCGATGAGGGCAGTTGGGAAATCTACTAGAGATCGCCGGGCCAAGATATATGCAGCTCCGGCGATAGCGCCCACGGCTGCCGCGGTAACGCCTTGAACAAAGGCCTTGACCTGCCGGTTCTGAGCGAAGCGGCGGTAATAGGGTGCGCCGAACAGAACAATGAAATAAGGCGGAGCAAAAACTGCCCACGCTGCAACCAACGCGCCCACCGGTCCCGCCACCACGTACCCGATGAACGCAGCCGTTATAACAACCGGCCCAGGAGTGATCATCGCGACCGCGACGGCGTCTACGAATTGACGCTCAGTCAGCCAGTGGAACTTTGCTACAACGCCGCCATACAAGAACGGAACGATTGCCAACCCACTGCCGAATACGAAAGCGCCAGCCTTCAAGAAAAAAAGAAACAGGACCCCGACGGTTGCGATTGACGCCAGACCGTGAATCCCGGTCAGCAGCGGACCTACTCCGCCAACAAACATTGCCGAGGTAGCGCGGCTTGGGATAAGAGGAGGAGCCTTAACGAACATCGCAATTACGCCACACAGCAAGAAAAGCCACACAATTTCAGACTTGGTCCAGGCTGTAGTGATCGCCAGTGCAGTAAAGATCGCCCACAGGAGCCAGTCTCTTCCGACCGTTCCACGTACAAGTTTGATCGCGCTGCGCACGATGATCGCGATCACCGCCGCGCCGATTCCGTAGAACATGCCTTGAATCCACGGCAAACTGCCGAAGTGAACGTAAAGAGCGGCCAGGACAAGGACCATCAGGAAAGAAGGCAAGATAAAGGCAATACCAACCAGGGTTGTTCCTATCGTTCCGGCGCGCAGCCAGCCTAAGTACATCGCCAACTGTGCAGCTAAGGGTCCGGGAGAAAGCTGGGAGAAGGCCAGACCTTCGAGGTAATCTTGCTTCGACACCCACCGGCGCTCTTCCACCAGGTCTTTTTGCATGTGGCCCGCGAGCGCGATCGGTCCGCCAAAGCCAAGGGTTCCGAGGCGCAGGAAATAGACCAGCAGCTCTCGCAAAGTAAACGACACCGTCGAGGCGCAGTCCACCATCTGTGGTTGTCGCTTCGGCTCTTGGCTCATGTTTTATTTTTATTACTTGTTACCCTTGCCTAGTTCGTCGAGCCCAGCTTTGAAGCCAGTCGCCAACTTTTCCGCCGGCCCTCGACCCCAGTAGTGTAGAAAGATTATGACCGGCCTGGAATTGATCATGTGGTGATGGATCGCCACAACGTCCAGCCCGTGGGAGCGAAGGGCCTTGAGTGTCGGAGTGACTTCAGTCTCCAGCATGGCGACATCTCCCGCGACTGCTGCGTCGTCATTGGTTCCCACAAACGCGGCCCAGGTATTAAGGCCCATCCGTGCATTGATCGTGGCGCCCATTTCTTTTACATCGAGATCATCGCGCCCTAAAGTGATTTTGTACACGGGGCCATTTTGCTCCCCGGCATGGCCAACGATTTTCGCAATCCGATCTGTGTCAAGCGTGCCTTGCTTCGCTGCTGTGCTAGCGCCGTGCCCGCCAGATTCGCTGGGTTTCGCCTGTCCTATCAGATCGAGCGCCGGTTTGATCTGATTTGCCAAATCGACTGCTTTGCCATGTCCATGAATGTGCATAAAAAAGACGCGAGGATCTTCCCAGAAGAAGTGATTGTGCAACGCCGTGACCTCCACCCCGTGCTCAAGCAGGGCTGACATTACGGGATTCACTTCATCCTGCGTCAGGACCAGATCTCCCATCATGACCTCTTCTCCGCCATCGCCTTTGGTCATCGCAAACCAGCCACCAAAACCAAAAGGAGTCGGCACTGCGAAACCTGCAACCTTCACGTGCAGGTCATTCCGGGGAACATTTACCTTCAGAACGTTCGACTTGTAATCGCCCGTTTTGCCGACGATCTTCAATACTTGCTGGTATTCAGTTGGGGTCTCTTGCGCTTTTGCTGCTTGTGTGACGACCGCAGTGACGGTCGCCCATAGGAGAATGCCGATTATCATTGTCTTGTTCATCGCGCCTCCTTACACCCAGAATTCGTGGTTGCGTTCACCGTGCGGTTGCCTTCAGATCATCGAAGTAGGTCACAGAGTCCGCTTTTGTCCAAAGGCCCACTTTGCCGGCATCTTTGAAGGTGTCGTCAGTGGCCTCAATCTTCTTATTACCGTCGTAGTAGCAAGTGATCTTGTTGCCTGCTGCCTCAACGCGCAGTTCGTGCCACTCTCCTGACGTAACCTTAAGATTTGCTCCTGCGAACTGGCTACGGCGTCCGTTCACCACGTGATAGAGCCGATAGTTGTTCTCAAGTGCATTCGCGCGGACGATGTAGTAGTTGTTTGGATCTTTCAAACGGAAAACCAGTCCTCCCGCTCGATCAATGCTTCCGGAGACGGCCTTGAACTTCACGCTCAGGTCCAGGTCTTGAAAAGACCATTCGTCGGCGATCAGCAGGGGGAAGCGGTAATCGGTTTGGTCGGTTGAAGTTTGGGCAACGACATTCGGTTTCGAAGGAGCTGTGGGATCACTCAGCACAACCCATTTGCTCTCGCTGCCCGATCCGGTGCGGGCAGCATGGAATTTTCCGGGAAGCTGCCCGTTGGAATCACTGTCAAAGTTATAGACGAGCTGCTGGCCGTGGGCTTGGAGTGGGGCGGGTTTTTCGGCAGCCACCGCAGCGGGAATAGCTGGACCTTCTTCACCCTCTTCGCCTTCATCGGAATCAGGCTTTTCCCCCGGCTTTTGTGGGGTTGCAGTTTGCGCTGTTCCGTTGGAGTGGCTTGCCCGCTTCTCATCCTCATCACTGTCGTTACATCCCATGAGAACTACCAGCCCGAGAAGCACCGCCGTGAGCAGGGCGAGCTTCAGTGCAGCCATAACGCGCTCCTTTTGGCTAATCCCACGAGAAAACTGAGACTAACCTATAAAACTGCGATTAATTCCTCCTGAACCGAGCATGAAATTTCGTTCAGGATTCAGCTTCTACTGAAGATTGTCGGCTTGAGTACTGTGAGATTGGGAGCGATGGCTAGTGGCCAGTGGCAGCTCCACACGGAAAAGGCTGCCCCGGCCCTCTGTGCTGTTGACGGTGACCTGGCCGCCGTGGGCCAGACAGATCGAGCGGACGATGGACAATCCCAGCCCGGTTCCGCCCATCTGCCGGGAACGCGTTTTATCGGCTCGATAGAAACGATCGAAGACGTGGGGCAGATCATTTGCCGATATGCCCAACCCCGTGTCCGCGACTTCGAGAACCGCATGACCGTCCCGCTGTGCCACAGTGATGGTGACCTTTCCCTCTTCGGGTGTGTACTTAATCGCATTGTCCAGGAGGTTCACTACTACCTGCTTGAGCCGAGAGGGATCGGCCTCCACTTCAACCGGGTCGGTTCCGTCAGCAGTCAATGAAATGTGCTTTTCTTCTGCGAGCAGCCTCATCTGGTCAGCCGTGCTGCGGGCAAGTTCCGCGAAATCAAGGGGTTCAGGTTGGCTTCGGGCTTCGCCAGCTTCCAGGCGGGAGATTGCCAGGAGACCTTCGACGATCTCTGACAATCGCTGAATCTCTTCCAGAGCGCTTCCGATCGTGTCTCGCACCTCTGTGGGTAAGCTCTGTCCCTTCTGTGCAACTGCTTCCAGCTCTCCCTGGAGAACAGTTAAAGGAGTGCGCAGTTCGTGAGACGCGTCTGCGGAGAAGCGATTGATCTGCTGAAAGGATTCCTCTAGTCGCTCGATCATGCGATTTAGATCGGTTGCGAGACGCTCTAACTCATCACCTGTATGGATGACCGGCAATCGCTCGCTGAGACTGCGTGACGTGATCTGAGCCGCTTTTTGCCGAATTTCATCCACCGGACGCAACGCCCGGCGCATGAGAAGGTACCCGCCACCAATCGCAAGCGTGACGATCAAAGGCAGCCCCAAAGCCAAGGTCAACAAGAGGCCACGAAGAACCGACTCAATCTGGTTATAAGGCGCTGCAACTTCAATTAAGAACTGGGTGCCGTCGCTGGCCCGATAAGGCAGTCCATGAAGAAGGACTTCGTGCCCGTCGGACATCTCCACTTCGCGCGAGAACGCTTGCATCGCAGGCAGCTTTGAAGGAGGCACGAGAGCAGGATCGAATGTTCCATCTTTTGGCAGGCCGGAGACAAATATTCGTTTACCATCGGCTCGCGTGACACGGATGAAGCGGCCATTGATTTCCGGAGAGTAGTGCTCGGTGATCTCGTTATCAACGTAGTCTTCGCCGCTTTGATTGATATTGACCAGCAGCACGTCGCCGATAGAACGCGCCTGTTTGATCAGAGATTCCTCCAGAGACTTCTGAAGGTAGCGCTCCAAGCCGATGTACGTGGCTGCGCCAAACAGAGAAAGTGCTCCGACCAATAGAGCTGCATACCATAGCGCCATTCGAAAACGAATGGACCGTGTGATCACACTTCGACCTCAGTTTCCGAGATAACGTAGCCCAGCCCGCGAATCGTCCGGATGAGCTTGTGTTCGTGCACATCGTCGACCTTGTTCCTCAGGTGACGCACGTACACATCAACGATGTTCGTGGCGCCATCGAAACTCTGATCCCATACGTGTTCCAGAATCATTGTGCGCGAGAGGACCCGGCCGGCGTTTGCCATGAGGTACTCAAGCACTCCATATTCTTTCGAAGTCAGCTCGACTCGTTTACCAGCCCTTTTCACTTGTTGCGACAGGCGATCCAGTTCCAAATCCCCGATGCGTAGCACGCTCGCTCTCGTAACCGGTCCGCGCCGGAGCAAAGCCTTGACTCGAACCAGCAGTTCGGCAAAGGCAAAAGGCTTGGTCAAGTAGTCGTCGGCGCCTGCTTCGAAGTGCTCGATCTTGTCACCTAGAGAATCTCGCGCTGTCAGAATCAGAACAGGAACCTGGGAGTTGGCTTTTCGAATTCGGCGTAGAACCTCACCGCCGGTGAGGCCCGGAAGCATCAAATCGAGGATGATGAGGTCATATTGATAGGTCTGGGCGAGTTCCCAGCCAGTCTTGCCATCACGAGCTACATCGACGGCAAAGCGCTCAGCGGCTAGGCCGCGAGTAACAAACCGCGAGACCTTTTCCTCATCCTCGACCACTAAAATACGCATTTCGCAAACTTGCCAAAGTAGACGTTGTGAATTAAGCCCGCATGAATGCTACATGAAATTCCATTCAGGACCCGATGTGCTCAGGCCCCCCAAGCTGTCGCAGAGTGGCGGGTCGATGGAATACGAACCCTGCCGTTCCTTTCATGATCTGCGGCCAATGCAGCGCCGAACTGGAGCAATGAAACCCCGACACTTGCGGCCCGCGCACATGAGCGCGACAATGTAGCCGCGACAATTTAGCGCAGGCAGGAAATATCTATGTCAGATCGGAAATACCGCCAACGCGGCTACCAGGACCGTAGCGATGAAAGCACGCGTCAAAAGCCGGCAGAAAAGCCTGCGCGGAAAGACGACACCTTCGGCCCGCGCCCCCTGCAAATGCCCGGGACGCGCACCGTTTCCCGCTGCTCGCAGTGCGGCACTCTGCTTCAGGCACTCGCCGATCCGGCAGGGAAGTGCCCCAAGTGCGGCTTCGAACTGCATTCCTGCAAGCAATGCACTTATTTTGATCCTTCAAGTCGCTTCGAGTGCAGTCAGCCGATTTCAGAACGCATCCCGCGAAAGGATGCCCGCAACGACTGCACGTTCTACGCAATGCGAGTAATGGTGGAAAAAGAAACTTCCACGCCGGGCGCTAAGGTGCAAGATGCGCGCCAGGCGTTCGACAATCTATTCAAGAAATAAGCGCCTCTTGCACAAACCTCACGGCTTCATGGTCGGCCGCAGCAAAATCTCGCTGGCAAACGACTGCGGCGCCTGCGTTACCAGCATCCCAACAACGTGAGCCACATCGTCCGGCTGCAGCATTTTCCTGGAGTCTTTTCCCACATGCGGGCTCAGCTCGGTATCCACTGATCCAGGGCAGATAACTGAAACTCGAATGCTGTGCACCCGTAGCTCCTCAGCCACCGAATAGCTCAGCCCATTCAAGCCCCACTTGGAAGCCGCATACGCAGCGCCATTCGGCAGCGGGTTCTTTCCTGCAAGTGAAGAGATATTGATAATGTGCCCATTTTTCGCGCGGACCATCATGGGAGCAAAACTGCGAATGCAGTAGTAAACCCCGCGCAAGTTAGTGTTTAATACCGCGTCCCATGATTCCGGCAGCATTTCATGCAATGGCCCTCCAAATCCGCCGATGCCCGCATTGTTCACCAGGATATCGGCGCGCCCATGGGTTTTATCAATGTGTCGGGCGGCAGCCTCGACGGAGCTCAAATCAGTAACATCGCACGGCAATACTTCCGCCTGCCCGCCATCTCGGCGAATCTCGCCAGCCGTCGATTCCAGCGGCTCCCGCTTGCGACCGCAGAGAATGACCACTGCGCCCAGAGCCGCCAGTTTGCACGCAATCGCCGCCCCAATGCCGCGGCCCGCGCCTGTTACAATCGCTACCTGCTCATGCAAAGGATTAAGGTTCGCTTCACGCATGGCACTCACCTCAACGGTCCTGCCAGTGGTCTAGACCATCCGGCAGCGCGGATTTTCGCATCTTACAGAAAGGGTAAGTGTGCATCGAAAAGCAAACTTGCCTTAGGCGAAGCACATCCTTATAATCCGGCACACCGGAAAAACGGTGCGGCTGTCTGGATGCGTTCCTAAGCCGCTAGGTTTGTCCGGTCCTGTCACATGAGCGGAGCTCATGAACCATCCAGGTGAGCGGGCTTGGGTCGCGCCTGGGTACGATGTGCGTCGCTGATTTCCCAAAAGTTTCAAGGAGCCATTCGATGAAGACCAGTCTCGTGGCGTTTGTGCTTGCGCTTTCGGCAATTGCAGTCGGTCAAACCACAGCGCCGCAATCACAGGCGCAACCTGCGGGCTCTCAGCCCGCCGCTACACAACAGCCCGGAACCGCACCAGCGGCTGGACAGCCGGGGGCACCAGCCCAGCCGCAGAAAAAAGAGATTAAGGATCCGGCCGAGTACAACGCCTATGTCAGCGCGGTGCAGCAGAAGGATCCCGCCGCCCAGATCAGCGGCTTGGAAGCTTTCCTGACGCAGTATCCCAACAGCGTTGTCAAGGAGGACGCGTTGGAGGCGCTGATGGGCGCTTATCAGAAGGCCAATAATGCGGCCAAAATGGCCGATGCCGCCAATCGGCTGCTCGCTGTAAATCCTGATAATGTGCGTGCCCTGGCGCTGCTGGCCCTTACCGAACGCAGCGCGCAGAAATGGTCAGACGCATATCAGCACGCCACTCGCGGGTTGCAAGCCATAACAAAATGGCAGAAACCCGATGGCGTTTCCGATGCCGACTTTCAAAAGCAAAAGAATCAATTGACCGCAGCGCTGAACGGCATTGCCGGATTTTCGGCTCTGCAGCTCAAGGATTACGCGAACGCCCAGAAATACCTGCGCGCGTCCGTCGAAGCCAACCCGAATAATCTCGAAGATGTTTATCCTCTGGCCTTGGCTTACCTGTCCGCCAACCCGCCGGACAGCGTCAACGGCATTTTCTTCATAGCCCGCGCTGCGGATTTGGCGCCCCCGGGACAGGCGCAAACCCAAATTACCAACTACGGCAAGAGCGTATACACGAAATATCACGGCTCTGACCAGGGCTGGAGTGATCTGCTGACGACTGCAAAGACTACGCCGCTTCCGCCTGCCGGGTTTACCATCTCGCAATACGTCCCACCCACGCCGGCAGAACAGGCTGCCGAGCTTGTAAAGACCAAGCAGCCGAAAGAAATGTCGTTTGCGGAGTGGGAACTCGTGCTTTCCGCCGGCAAGCCGGAAGACGCCGAAAAGGTCTGGAACGCCATCAAGGGCGTGCCTCTTCAGATGGAAGGACAAGTGATCAAAGCTTCTGACAAGGAGTTGCAGATCGCCGCCAGTCAGGATGATATCGATCAGAAGCGTGCCGACATCATCCTCAGTATGACTGGAGCCATTCCACCCAGGTTGATGCCCAAAGAAGGCAGCACCTTAGATTTCGAGGGTACGCCGGTTTCTTACACTCCTAGCCCGTTTGTGATGACCATGGAAAAAGGTGCGCTGCTGACCAAGGCCGCTCCCAAGAAGTCACCAGCGCATCCGGCCAGGCGTCGCCCTACGAAACCACAGTAAGGAATCGAAGCAGCTTCGAAGGCAGCCCATGAGGCTGCCTTTTTGTTTTATCCCTTGTGAGCTATAAGATCTGGTCGCATGCGTCCGCAGCTGCCAAAGCAATCCCTGGCTGGGATCCGGATTCTGGTCGGCCGCGCACGCCACCAGGCCAGCGCGCTCTCCGCGGACCTGCGCAAGCTGGGCGCCGACGTGATCGAAATTCCTTTCATCGAGATTCACAAGCCGCGCTCTTACCAGCCGCTTGACTCCGCATTAAAACGACTGCCCGAGTACGACTGGTTCATCCTTACCAGCGTGAACGGGGTCGAGGCCGTTTGGGAGCGCGTGAGAAAGCTTGGCTTGCCTACATCGGATTTGAAGAAACTGAAGATCGCGGCCATCGGGCCGGCGACCAAAAAAGCCATCGAGAACCACGGACTCAAAGTGGATGTGGTACCGCAGGAGTATGTCGCCGAGTCGGTGGTCAGGAGTCTCCGCAATCAGGTGAAGGGGAAACGTATTCTGCTCGCGCGGGCCAAAGTTGCGCGTGACGTCATTCCGCGCGAACTGCGAAAGCGGGGCGCGCGGGTGGACGTGGCGGAGGCTTATGAGACCGTGCTACCAGATTCTTCCCGTAGCCGACTGCATGCCGTGCTGGGGAACCCGAGACATCGCCCCGACGTGGTCATGTTTACCAGTTCTTCGACGGTCACAAACTTTTCTGCACTTCTCGGTGCCAAGGGTCGCGGACGGGCGCACCTGGGCCACATAGCCTTGCTACATGAAATTCGCTTTGCCTCTATTGGCCCGGTCACGTCATCAAGGCTTCGTGAACTGGGCCTTCCTGTCCACATCGAGGCGAAGGAGTACACCATCATCGGGTTGATCCAGGCAATCGTGGACCACTTCCACACCTCACCACAGCAGAGTCAGGTGACGTAGTTCCAAGCCTGGATGAAGAAGGCTTAAACGGTCGCGACAATATTGCTGAGAGCATTCAGTTAAGACTTGGATGCCGAGCCGACCCGAACGCCATTCGCAAACCTGCGTTATGTGATCAAGCAAGGAGCGGAGATCAACAAGAGGAAAAATATCGGAGGTCGAGAATCTCCACCGGGGCCCGCCGATACCCCTGTCTACGCTTCAGGCAACACCTCGCGATCTCGCCTGCAAGACTTGAGGCCAGGCGGATTCGCTGTTTTCCTTCCTTGTAGGGCTCCTTCATCCCCCACGACTTGCCTGTTTATCCCGGCGCTCCCAGGTTTGCCCGTCATCCGAAATACCTTGAAGACTGTGATTGAGGATGGATTTCGCGCGCTCGCGAAATTACTCGATTTGACGGTCCCAACTGATCGTCCAATGTTTTTTATCCGCTCGTGATTTAACTTGGAAAACCACCCCACCACGCAATGGCGATGGCGTTTGGTTAAGGCAGAGCGCTTGTGCTTTATAATAAAAAGATTCCCCAGCGCCCTTGGACGGCGCCTGATGACCCGGCGACGTGAATAGCGCCCGGTAAGGGTCCAGAAGCGGCATGGGCGGTCCTTCTCTCTGATGTCCACGGAAACCATTATTGTTCGCGGGGCGCGGGTTCATAACCTCAAGAACATTGATTTTGAAATCCCGCACAATTCGCTGACGGTTGTGACCGGCGTGTCAGGGTCGGGCAAGTCTTCGCTTGCGTTCGACACGATTTATGCCGAGGGGCAACGCCGGTATGTGGAATCGCTGTCGGCGTACGCTCGGCAATTTTTGGAGCGAATTGAGAAGCCTGACGCGGACGTGATCGATGGCATCGCTCCCGCGGTGGCGATCCGCCAGAAAAACACTACGCGCAATCCGCGATCGACTGTAGCTACTGCCACGGAAATCTACGATTATTTGCGTCTGCTGTTTGCCCGCATCGGGAGAACATACTGCCTGCAATGCGGCAACGAAGTTAAGAAAGATACAGTGGATGAAGTGGCCGCGGCGGTGCTCGCGCTGGGCGAAGGGGCACGGTTGAACGTGCTGTTTCCGTTGCGCACGGGCGGGACGCCCGCGCCGACATCGAACAATCTGGCAGAGCACGGGCGGGACGCCCGCGCCTACATCGAAAAGCGGAAAGCTCCCAGGACGCGGGCGAGACGCCCGCGTAACAGCCGGCAAGATGCCGGCGCTACGGTCACGGCTGCGGTCGACGACCAAGTCAAGGCACGGCTGTTCGAGCTGCGCAAGCGCGGGTTCAACCGGCTTTATCAGAATGGGCAGATATTCGAGTTCTCGACGCCGGAGTCCCTGCTGGATCTCAACTTCGCGGAACCTGTATTTCTCCTCGTCGACCGATTGGCTGTTTCAGCCGATTCCCGCGCCCGGATCGTTGATGCCGTGGAGATCAGCTATCGCGAGTCGGGCGAAGTAATTTTCGAAACTGCACCGCGTGATGGCGAAGCGCCGCAACGGCTGCGCTTCTCCCAGCGGTTCGAGTGCAAGCGGTGCAATATTCGATATGAAGAGCCGGAGCCGCGCCTGTTTTCGTTCAACAACCCATATGGCGCTTGCCCGCGCTGCCAGGGATTCGGAAACACGATTGATTTCGATCTCAACCTGGTGATCCCTGATCCTTCGAAGACGCTGAACGAGGGCGCGATCGAGCCTTGGACCAAGCCGAAATACAAGCCGCTCTTCACCGAGCTGAAGCGTTTCGCGAAGCAAAGTGGGCTGCCGCTCGACGTGCCCTGGGCGGAGCTTGATGCCGACCAGCAGCGGCTGGTGATCGAAGGCGAAGGGCGGTTTCCAGGCATTCGCGGATTTTTCAATCACCTCGAACGAAAAAAGTACAAGCTGCACGTGCGCGTATTTCTCAGCCGCTACCGTGGGTATTCCGTCTGCTCAAGCTGCAATGGAGTGAGGCTACGGATGGAAGCGCAGCAGGTCAAGATTAACGGCAAAAACATTTGCCAAATCTGCTGCTTGACCGTGGAGGACGCTGCCAAATTCTTTGATGACCTACAACTGACGGAACAAGAAGCCGGGATTGCGGACAAGCTTCTCCTGGAAATTCGTGAGCGGCTCCGCTTCCTGAACGACGTCGGACTGGAATACCTGACGTTGGACCGTCTTTCTTCGACGCTCTCGGGCGGAGAGGCACAGCGCATTCAGCTCGCGACATCGCTCGGGTCGCGGCTTGTGGGAACGCTTTACGTCCTCGACGAGCCTTCGATTGGGCTGCACAGCCGGGATACTCACCGGCTGATCAACATTCTTCACGATCTCCGCGACTTGGGAAATACGATTCTGGTGGTGGAGCACGATCCCGACGTGATGCGCGCTTCCGACCGCATTCTCGATCTTGGACCTGGCGCCGGAGAAAACGGAGGCAAGGTGATCGCGGTAGGATCGTATGACGAGATACGCAGAAATCCGAGTTCGCTGACTGGACGCTACCTGGCTGATGAACTCCGCATCCAGATGCCGAGTGCGCGCCGCACGCCGGGCACGCAGCAGATCAAAATTTACGGTGCTCACGCGCACAACTTGAAGGATGTAGATCTCAGCATTCCCCTGCGAATGATCGTGGCCATCACGGGCGTCTCCGGCTCGGGGAAGTCTACGCTGCTGCACAATGTGCTGTATCAGGCTTTGTCATCGGCGAAGAAGCAAACTACTGGCACGCCATCGGCTCCATGTTGGGAGCGCCTGGAAGGCGCGGAGTTCATCGACGAAGTGATTCTGGTTGACCAATCACCAATTGGGCGCACGCCGCGCTCCAATCCGGTCACATACATAAAGGCATTCGACGGCATTCGCGAGCTGTTTGCTTCGCTTCCTGAAGCGAAGAAGCGAGGCCTGACGGCTGGGCATTTTTCATTCAACGTGCCGGGCGGCCGCTGCGAAGTGTGCCAGGGCGACGGTACGGTCACGGTTGAAATGCAGTTTCTGGCGGACGTGGAACTGATCTGTGAGGAGTGCAAAGGCACCCGCTATAAGCCGCAGGTTCTGGACGTGCGCTATCGCGGGAAAAATATCCATGAAGTTTTGAACTCGACCGTCAAGGAAGCGCTGCAATTTTTTGCCGGCGTGCCCAAGATCGTCGAGAAGCTGCGAGTGCTGGAAGAAGTCGGGCTCGGATATCTGCGCCTGGGTCAGTCGGCGACGACTCTCTCGGGAGGCGAGGCGCAGCGCATGAAGCTGGCGGCGCATCTGCAGCCAGCGGCGCGGAGTTTGGGGAGACCGCCGAGCGACGGTCAGCGCCGCCGCAGTCGCACGCTCTACATTTTTGATGAGCCTACGACAGGCTTGCACTTCGATGATGTCAGTAAACTACTCGCCGCGTTCCGCCGTCTAATTGAGGCAGGGGGCTCGATTCTGGTGATCGAGCATAATCTCGAAGTAATCAAGACGGCAGATTGGGTGATCGATTTAGGTCCGGAAGGCGGGGAGCGAGGCGGTTATGTTATAGGGACCGGTACGCCGGAAGCGATCGCTAAGCTGCCGAATTCGTATACCGGAAAATTTCTGGCGCGCGTGTTGAATGGGAATGGATCGCGTGGCAATGGACGGAAATAGGATTTTGGCAGCCCCCGGACGAGGGCGTCCGGGGCTACGTGGGCTATGCCTGGCCCTGGTCTTTTGCTTGGCAATTGCGCAGGTGATTTCTGCAGCCCAGACTGGCAAAGCTGTACGCCATCACAAAGTCGCGGTTGAAGATCCTTCTTCACCTCCAGAACTCACGCAAGCCGAGTCTGCGATTGAGAAAAAAGATTACGCCACGGCGGAACCGTTGTTGAAGAAGGTTGTGGAGCGCGATGGCAACAACTATGCTGCATGGTTTGATCTCGGATTTCTCTACAACGCGCTAGGTCAGAGCGAGGACTCGATCTCCGCCTATCGCAAGTCGGTTGCTGCCAAGCCGGATGTTTTTGAATCCAATCTCAATCTTGGCTTGATGCTCGCGCGTGCCGGCCAGCCTGATGCCGAGCAATTTCTGCGCGCCGCTACGAAGCTGAAGCCAACCGCGCATGAGGCCGAGGGTCGCGCGCGCGCGTGGCTTTCACTTGCGCGTGTGATCGAAGCCAATAAGCCTGACGAAGCCATCGAAGCATACCGGCAAGCCGCCACTCTGGAGCCAAAAGATCCGGAACCACACCTTGCGGCGGGAGCCTTGCTTGAAAAACAGAATCACTTTGCCGATGCCGAGCAGGCATACAAACAGGTGACCACGGTTGACCCATCGTCGGGCGATGCGTTGGCAGCCTTGGCCAACCTCTACATGCGGGGACATCGCTTCACTGATGCTGAAGGCATTCTGCGGAAGCTGGTGGCTTTGCATCCGAATGACGCCAGCGCGCACATGCAGCTTGGCCGGATGCTGGCGGCGGATGGCCAGAACGACGGCGCAATCGTGGAATTGCAAAGCGCGCTGAAGCTCGATCCTAATGACACCGCAGCGCAGCGCGATTTGGCCGACCTTTACGTAAGTGCGAAGAAGTACGATCAAGCGGAAACGCAATATCGCGCGCTCCTCGCGTCACATCCGAATGATGCTGAGCTGCACCAAGGTTTGGGACATGCGTTGCTGGAGCAGCGCAAATTCCCGGAAGCGCAACAGGAATTAGTTAACGCGATTAAACTCAAGCCGGATTTGGGCTCCGCCTACTGGGATCTGGCGGTGGCTGGGAACGAAACCAAAAATTACCAACTCGCCATCAAGGCGCTGGATGACCGGGCGAAATTTGCGCCGGAGATGCCGCTAAGTTATTTTCTTCGCGCAACAGCGTATGACCATTTGCGCAGCAAGAAGCAGGCAGCGGAGAATTATCATCGTTTTCTGGAGGTCGCCGACGGCAAATTTCCCGATCAGGAATGGCAAGCGCGGCATCGCCTGATCGCGATCGAGCCGACAAAATAATTATGCGCAGCTCGATGGTTCTGCTCACTCTTCTTGCCGGGATTTCGGTCGCGACCTACGGCAGCAAGCAAGAAACTCTGGAGCAACTGATTGCACGCGTACCTTCCGCACGGGCTGAAGACCAGCCGCATCTCTATATTGAAATTGCGCGCAAGGAACTCGAGGCTGCGGAAAGATCTTATAAGGCAAGCGAGAACGATGCGGCGCGGAAATCGGTTGACGAGCTCGTGAGCTACTCCGCGAAAGCCAGCGACGCCGCGGGTCAGACAGGCAAGAAGTTGAAGGATACCGAGATCGCATTGCGCAAGATGGCGCAGAAGCTGCGCGACCTGAAGCGCGGCCTCCCATATGAAGACCAGGCTCCGGTGCAGGCCGCGGCTGACCGTCTGGAGCAGATGCGGACTGAGCTGCTATCCCGTATGTTCGGGAAAAAGGGCAAGCCATGATCCGCACTCGCTGGATCTTTACTTCCCTATTATTACCGGCCTTGATTTCTCCGGCGTGGTCGCAACGTCGCCGCGATCCGTTGACTCGACTTGAAGTTGATCAGTTGCGCGATACCGCATGGGAACCCGAACTGCGCCTCAAACTTTACATAAAATTTGCGCGAGCGCGGCTGGCGGCGGTGGAGCAAGTGCGCTCCGACCCCAAGGTAACGGACCGCGCCCAAGCGACGCATGACAAGCTGCAGGATTTTCTCGATGTGTATGACGAGCTGAATGACAACATTGATACTTATGAAGGACGCAAGTCCGATCTGCGCAAAGCGCTGAAAGCGGTCATCGAGGGCGACGCGGAATTTCAGTCCAAGCTGCGCGCGTTCAAGGATTCAGTTACCGCTGGCAAGGAAGACACAAAGGATTACGAATTTCTTCTCTCGAATGCGGTTGAGACCGTGGACACCGGCGCTCAAGATCATCGCCAACTGCTCGCAGAGCAGGAAGAGGCGTTTAAGCATAAGAGGAAGGAAAAGCCGTAGGCGATGAGTGTGAGTCCTGTGGTCGTTGGGCACATTTTGTCGTACCTCTCCATATATTTTCTCCGCCACGCAGCAATGCTAATGTAACGACAGCGTGAGAGAGCGTCTCCTCCCAATTTTTCAGGAAAGCTATCGCGAACTGCGGCCGCGCGCGCCGATTCCCGAACTCGCGGTTGAGTTCTTCGCGTTCACCAACATCAACAATACAATTCGTCTGCGCGAAGGAAAGTTGTTGGTGCGCCTTTCAGATTTACTGGAAGGATCGCCCGATGCGGTCCTGCGTGCCATTGCACACATACTACTTGCCAAGATGTATCGGAAACCGATTGAGCGCAATCACGCAACGCGCTATCGAAGATATGTTTCGAGCCACCACATCAGCGAGAAAGCACATCTGCTGCGGCAGATGCGCGGGCGCAAGCGCATAGAGACGGCGCAGGGCCGAATCTACAATCTTGAATCTGTTTTTGACGATCTGAACGTACGCTTCTTCCACGGCCTGCTGGCGCGTCCGCAGATGACGTGGAGCCGCGATCATGCGCGCAACAGCCTGGGCCATTACGATCCCGCGCACAACGCGATTGTGGTGAGCCGGGTCTTCGATCATCCGCGGGTGCCGCGGTACGCGGTGGAGTACATCGTCTATCACGAGATGCTGCATTTGAAGCATCCGGTGAAATTGCGGGGAAGCCGGCGGTGTGTGCACTCAGCGGCGTTTCAGGCGGAAGAAAGAATGTTCCCTGACTTGGAGCGCGCCAAACAGTTCTTGCAGCGACTTTAAAATTGTGGAGCGTTACGCCGGGCAAGGGCCCGGCAGATAGTACCGGAGCACAACCGCAAATTAGCGGTAGAGCGTTAGCTGTCTCCAGCACCGGTAGTGTGCAGTTTGCCCCTTGGCCTAAGAACTTGCTTTGCGTCGTTTGCGAATCCTTGGCGTTCTTCGCGGTTAAGTTCTTCGTTACCGCAAGGCCAACAACGCAAAGCCAAACCACGCACCAAATGAAACTGAGCCTCTACTCCAGTTCGCAAGTATTTGACGCGCCGCTAGCAGGCAGATATGCTTAAAGAGTAAGTGCTAGTTGCAACTGAGTTGCAACTGTATAACTATCAAGGGTTTTCAGTGCTGCAAGCATTCATCGTAACCTTGCGCGAGGGCGTCGAAGCGGCGCTGATTGTCGGCATCACCCTCGCCTATCTCGCTAAAATTAACCGTCCCGAGCTACGCAAGTCGGTGTATGCCGCCCTCGTTGCCGCTTTTGTTGGCAGTATCGGCATCGCGGTTTTGCTTGCCCGCACCCACTGGAATCAGGACATTTTCGAAGGCTGGATCATGTTGGCGGCGGCTTTTTTCGTCATAAGCATGATTATCTTCATGATGAAGACGGGCCGCCGGCTCAAAGGTCAGATTGAGGGCAAGGTAGGCCTACTTGCGGGCGAGGATGCCTGGTTCGGCTTGTTCCTGTTCGTGTTTCTGATGGTGCTGCGCGAGGGCGTAGAGACGGTTCTGATCCTGGGCGCGGTGACGCTGAATTCCACCGAGCTGCTCAGTTTTCTTGGAACGCTGCTCGGAGTGCTGGTTGCAATTGCGTTCGGCGTGATGTTCGTAAAAGGCAGCGTCAGGATCAATCTGCAAAAATTCTTTCGCATTACCACGGTGATCCTGTTCTTTGTGGCGGCACAGTTGATCATCTCGGGCCTGCATGAGCTATCGGAAAATGAGGTGCTACCTTCCTCTAAGCGGGAGATGGCGATTATTGGGCCAATCGTCCGCAACGATCTGTTCTTTTTTGTGACGATCTTTGCGCTGGCGGCGTTGATGGTGCTGTTCGAAGTGAAGCGCCGCCAACCCGCGACGATTCCTGCGGCAGGCGCGGAGAGGCGCAAAGCGCTTTGGAGCGTGCGGCGCGAGCGATTGTGGATGGCGTCTGTTTACGCAAGCTCGTTTCTGTTCATCGTGCTGGTCACCGCGGAATTTGTGTATGCCAAGAGTATAAGTACGCTTTCCCCGGCCACTCCGGTTACGTTCACGGATGGACAGGCGAGTATTCCGATGTCGGAAGTTTCGGATGGAGATCTCCATCGTTTTTCGGCGAGAGAAAACGGGGCGGAGATACGTTTCTGGCTTTATCAGAAGCCCGACGGAAAAATCGCCACCGTATTTGACGCCTGCGAAATTTGCGGCAGCGTGGGATTCTACAAAGGCCCGAACGGCGTAGTCTGCAAGAATTGCGCCGCGCCCATCAACGGCCAATCGGTTGGAACCAAGGGTGGATGCAATCCCATTCCCCTCGCGGTCGATCAAACGGCGACGGCCGTCATTATCAAAGAAGCCGATATTGCTGCCGGCGCGCATTATTTCCAGCAATAGTCCATGTTTGTTCGCCTGGTCTACGAATCATTCCGGCGGCAGAAACGGCGCAAGCTTTTGGCAGGCGTTGCGGTCACCCTTGGTGTGTGCGTTGCGACCGCGATGATCGCGGTGGCCACGGATATTGGCGACAAGATCAATCGCGAACTGCGCAGGATTGGCGCTAACCTAATCGTCACGCCGCAGGAAGATACTCTCGACGTGGAAATCGGCGGCGTGAATTTGAAGCCGCCCAGCGACGGCGCTTATCTCAACGAAGCCGATCTGCCGAAGATCAAAGGCATGTTTTGGCGCAATAACATCGTGGGGTTCGCTCCGATGCTGCCGGCCAGTGTGACAGTTGCCGGCACGAACACGACTTTGCTAGGGACTTATTTTGCCAAGCAAATTCAGTTCGGGAAACAAGACTTCGTGACCGGAGTTCGGATAACGCATCCCTGGTGGAGAGTCGAGGGTGAGTGGCCGGATGACGGTTCGCAAAACATTCTCCTCGGTGAGCGGCTGGCGGCAAGAATCGGACGCCATCCTGGAGAACAAATTGAAATCGCCGGTCAGCGCCATGCAATTTCCGGCATTCTTTCGACCGGCGGAGTGGAAGATGACCAGATCGTTGCGCCACTTTCGCTGGCCCAAGAGATCATCGGGAGGCCGGGCGCGGTGCGCCGTATTTACGTCAGTGCTCTGACCAAGCCTGAAGATGCCTTCGCCCGCCGCGATCCTGCCAGCTTGCGAGGCCCGGAGTACGATCGCTGGTACTGCTCGCCTTACCCGCAGTCGATTGCATATCAGTTGCAGGAAGCCATTCCGCACTCTCACGCTGAGCAGATTCGGCAAGTAGCACAGAACGAAGGGACGGTTCTCTCGCGCATAAAAGGATTGATGCTACTGATTACGGTTGCCGCTCTGTTGGCTTCGGCATTGGCGGTGTCTGCGGCTATGGCGACGGCGATTTTCGAGCGCAGGAGGGAAATCGGATTGATGAAAGCGCTAGGCGCAGGAGACTTCCCAGTCTCCGCATTATTTTTTGCAGAGGCCACGCTGTTAGCGCTGATCAGCGGCCTAGTCGGATTTCTCGGTGGCGCATTGCTGGCGAGGCAAATTGGCCGCTCCATTTTCGCTTCTCAGATTACGATCGAGCCGGTGCTGCTGCCGATTATTCTCGCCATCGCTATAGGAGTCACGTTTGCGGGCAGCACGTTGGCAATCCGGCGGGCGGTGAAATTCGATCCGGTGTATGCATTGCGAGGAGAAGCATGAACTTTGAGCTGGCAAAACAACGCCGCTCTGCCGCTCCGCACAGGTCGATGTTTCTGCGGATGCTGATCCGCGCTGCTGTACTGCGCCGCGGCCGTGCCGCGGCCGCGCTGCTCGCCATGGTGGTAGCTGCGGGCGTCACCACCGCCATACTCAATTTGTATGTGGATACTCAGACTAAACTGCGGGAACAATTCCGCAATTACGGCGCAAACATAGTCGTGGTGGCGCGTGAAGGACAAGCGCTTTCCGCTGATGCTTTGCGGATCGTGAATTCCACGATTGCGCAAGGCAGCCTTGCTGTCCCATTCGGATATGTAGTTGCGCGCACTCCCGACGGTCGCTCAATTGTGGTCTCTGGCACAGATTTCGACAAAGTTCGCAAGCTGGACAATTGGTGGTCGGTAACGGCATGGCCGCAGAAGAAAGCCGAAGCGCTCGTGGGTAGCCGTGCCGCAAAACTCGTGACACCTCAAGGAAAAGTGTTCGACCTCAGTTTTCAGGGGCGCACAATCCATCTTGCTCCCGCTGGTATGTTGAAGACTGGTGCCGCGGAAGATAACTGCGTCTATCTCTCGCTCTCCGATTTCGAATCGTGGACTGGCCTTCAGCCTTCTACCATCGAAATCGCTGCGTCCGGCTCCGCGCAAGAAGTCATTAGCACGATTCAGAAACTGCAACGTGCGCGTCCGGAGGCGGAAGTCCGTCCCGTGCGGCAGATCGTAGAAGGTGAAGCGCGGGTCCTCGGTAAGATGCGGTCGACGCTCCTGGCCTCGGCGGTCCTGATTATTCTGACTGCTGCGCTCTGCCTGCTGGCGACTTTGACAGGATGGGTTTTCGACCGCCGCCGCGATTTCGCAATCATGAAGGCTCTGGGTGCTTCGGCTGCTCTGATTAATGGATTCTTCGCTGCCGAAGCTGCCGCGCTAGGTGCCGTGGGATCGGTGCTCGGCTTTGCTTTAGGCGTAGGGGCTGCGACATGGATTGGCCGGGTAAACTTTCATGCGCCCGTGGCGCCGCGACTGGGGGTCTTTCCGGTGGTTCTGGCAGGGAGCATCGTTGTTGCCCTCCTGGCTGCGATCGCTCCCATAACTCTTCTCCAGCGCCTTGCCCCTGCTAGTATCTTGAGAGGCGAGTGAGATGATCAAGTTGAATAATGTCAGCCGCCTCTACCCGGCACGCGCCGAGGCTGGCGAGGTCATCCGCGCGCTCGACAGTGTCTCTCTGCACGTGGAATCCGGCGAATGGCTGGCAATCATGGGGCCTTCCGGATCGGGTAAGTCGACATTGGTAAATCTGATCGGCTGCCTTGACCGGCCGACATCCGGTGAGATCTGGCTCGAGGGCGAAAACGTTGCCAACATTTCTAATGCGGATCTCAACCGCGTGCGGGCGGAAAAAGTCGGTTTCATCTTTCAACAATTTCACTTGATTCCCTATCTGACGGCTGTAGAAAACGTCATGCTGGCGCAGTATTTCCACAGCATGACCGACGAGCAGGAAGCGCGTGAAGCGCTGGAGCGAGTGGGACTGAAGGGCCGCGCGGATCATCTGCCCGCCCACCTTTCCGGCGGCGAGCAGCAGCGCGTTTGCATTGCGCGCGCGCTGATTAATGATCCGAAAATCGTCCTCGCCGACGAGCCTACGGGGAATCTGGATGCGGTGAACGAGGAAATCGTGCTGCGGTTGCTCCGCCAGCTTCACCAGCAAGGCCGTACGATCGTCATGGTCACGCACGATCCGGTTGTCGCCCGCTTGGCCGATCGCCGCATCGAGTTACATCACGGGAAGATTGCAATGTCAGAAGTGTTCTCGATGGCGGATGAAGAACAGCTCGATGAAGTTCTGGAGGAACTCTGGGTTTTGGCGGAGCACGGCGAAATTGCGGAAATCGGCCGTATGGAGGTCCATGGCGCCTTGCCGGTCGGCATAGCGGTCGACAAGATGACGGAGATGGGATTCGTAACGACTACGCCGCATCCCCTGCAAGCGCACAATCACAAGCCGTTCGTGAATCCGTGCCATGACGCTTTGAAACCAACTTCTGTTTCTATTGGTGACGGCAGCATGATTGTCGAGCTTACACCGCGCGGGCGCCAGCGCGCGGCCGACATCATCCGCCGGCACCGGCTTGCGGAGCGGCTGTTTACCGACAGCCTGGCTTTGGATAGCGAGACGGAGATCGAGCAGCAGGCGTGCAAGTTCGAACACATCCTTTCGCCCGAAGCCACGGATAAGATCTGCACGTTTCTGGGTCATCCGCGGACATGCCCACATGGCGCGCCAATCCCGCCCGGGGCGTGCTGCGGCAAACAGACAGAATTCACAAATCAGAGAATTCTCGAATCAAAACAAAGCGTCTGATCCGTGTTTAGCGTGTCAGGGATTCGATTCGCACTTCTCCCTAACAACGTATAGTCGTTGAATCACTATGGATGAACTTCCTTCTATCGGCGTTTTCGATTCCGGCTTTGGCGGACTGACCGTGCTTAAAGCCCTACTTGAACTTATTCCCGGCGCCAACTACCTCTACTTCGGCGACACGGCTCGCCTACCTTACGGCTCCAAATCGGCTGAGACCGTGGCCAAATATGCGGTCGAAGCGGCGCGCTTTCTCAATCAACAGGGTACGCAAATGCTTGTAGTTGCCTGCAACACCGCGACTGCTTTAGCCCTGGGTAAGATCTCACAAGCGGTCAGCATCCCGGTGATTGGCGTAGTTGAGCCAGGTGCACAGCGCGCCGCAGCGGCCAGCCAGAACCGGAAGGCGGTCGTGATCGGGACGGAGGCAACAATCAGCAGTCGTGCTTATCTGAAGGCGCTCCAGAATCTCGGGGTAGAGGCCAGGGAGAAGGCTTGCCCGTTACTCGTGCCTCTGGTCGAGGAAGGTTGGATTGAGCACCCGGTTACCGAACAAATCGCCCGCATTTACCTGGGCGAGGCCTTTGCCGATGGATTCGAGTCCGCTGACGTTCTCGTTCTGGGTTGCACTCATTATCCCCTGATCAAACCGCTGCTGC
>Ga0137403_10001754_pt1 | contig 27143 bp, 23 predicted proteins | sample CZOMad2_1_16fung_FD_122057 | JGI IMG/M metagenome (GOLD analysis project Ga0137403, IMG submission 122057) | Vadose zone soil fungal communities from Angelo Coast Range Reserve, California, USA - CZOMad2_1_16fungal (Hybrid Assembly) | ecosystem: Environmental > Terrestrial > Soil > Vadose zone... | reverse complement strand
TTCCGCGCAAGGGATTCGCGTCAACGCGGTCAACCCCGCGGTGATCGATACAGAGATGGTCGATCGCCTCGCTGATGGCATGAATGTGAAAAAGGATGATCTGACCACTTTTCATCCCATCGGACGCCTCGGTCGGGTCGAGGAAGTTGCGGAAGCGGTTTTGTGGCTGTGTTCCAGCAAGGCGTCTTTTGTGACAGGGCACAGTCTGATGGTCGACGGGGGATTCACCGCCCGCTGATAGACATCGGATGGGAACGCCCGATGCGGCGGCTGCGATACTTTTCTGGATGAGCAGAGCGCGAGGGAAAGTAAGAAGGACAAATTAGGAATTAAGAAGCAGAAACGCGGATTCCGCCTTCCAGACGCGCGGCCTGATGCGGTGACCAAATCTTTGATTCTCGGTCTACCGCTATATCTTTGGTAGAGATGGAACGGCGTTTATCGGCAATTCTAGCCGCTGATGTGGTCGGTTACAGTCGGATGATGAGTGTTAATGAAGCGGGCACGCTCGAAGCGCTCAAAGCGGCGCGCGCTGAGGTTGTTGATAGCAGAATCGCGACGCATCAGGGCCGGCTCGTCAAGCTGACGGGCGACGGCATGCTGGTAGAATTTCCCAGCGTAGTGAGCGCGGTGGCCTGCGCGGCTGAGGTCCAGCACGCGATGCGTGATCGTAATGCAGGCGGTGCCGCGGGACGGGCGAATTGAATTCAGGATCGGCGTCAGTTTGGGTGATGTGATGGTTGAAGGCGACGACATTTATGGAGACGGCGTTAATATCGCGGCGCGTTTGGAAAGGATTTCCAAGCCGGGCGGGATCGCGATTTCGCAAACTGTGCGCGACCATGTCGGTAACCGGCTCGACCTCGCGTTCGAAGATTGCGGCGAACGAAAACTGAAGAACATCGAAAAGCCCGTCCGCGTTTACAGCATCTCACTAAGCACCGACGCCGCGATGAAACGCGAAAAGCGAGCGCAGGAGAGGAGACCATCCGTTGCCGTATTGCCGTTCACGAATATGAGCGGCGATCCGGAGCAGGAGTATTTCAGCGATGGCATAACGGAGGACATCATCACTGACCTGTCCAAGATTTCCAGCCTGTTCGTTGTCGCTCGCAACACGGCGTTCACCTACAAAGGCAAGCCGCGGAACGTGCAGCAGGTCGGTCAGGAACTCGGTGTGCAGTTTCTTCTGGAAGGAAGCGTGAGAAAAGCGGGCTCGCGGGTGCGAGTGACGGGACAGCTGGTGAGCACGGAAGACGGCGACCACATCTGGGCGGAGCGGTTCGATCGCGATCTAACCGACATCTTCGCCATCCAGGACGAAATCACCCATGCAATAGTCGAACAACTAAAGGTGAAGCTGTTGCCACAGGAGAGAAACTCGATTGAGCAGGCGCCGACCGACAACGTGGAAGCGTATACCTACTATCTGAGAGGCCGCCAGTTTCTGCATCGCCACTCGAAGTCTTACTACCATCTTGCGCGACGCATGTTCGCCAAGGCAATAGAGCTGGACCCGCGGTATGCGCGTGCGTATGCCGGCATTGCCGACTGCGACTCATTTCTACTCCTCCACTATCATGTGGATGTTCCGATCGACAGGATTCTGGCAAACACCGACAAAGCCCTCGCTTTAGATAATCGGTTGGCAGAGGCGCACGCGTCGCGCGGGTTGGCGCTCTCTATTGAAAAGCGATTTGAAGAATCGGTAACGGAATTCGAGCAAGCAACGGCGCTCGACCGCAATTCGTTCGAAGCGCACTACCTTTACGCTCGCGCGGGTTCTGCTCAGGGCAATTTCGAACGGGCCGCCACGATGTTCGAGCGCGCGGCTGAGATTAGCCCGGACGATTATCAATCGTTAATCCTGCTGATCCAAACGTACCGGTCTCTTGGTCGAGATGAGGAGAAGGCCAGTGCGGCACGACGTGGCGTCGAACGCGCGGAACGTGAGCCGATTCTTCACCCGGAAGATCCGCGGCCTGCGTATTTGGGTATCGCGGCACTTATCGAGATGGGGGAAAATGACCGTGCTCGGGAGTGGATCGCGCGAGCGCTGGTTATTGGCTCCGAGGACCCTCTCACTCAGTACAATGTTGCGTGTGGATATACGAAACTAGGCGAGACAGAACGGGCTCTTGATCTCCTCGAACGCATGCTCCCGAATGTTGGCGAAGAAATAAGAATGTGGATCAAGCACGACTCCGATTTTGAAGCTCTGCACGGTCACCCTCGATTCCAGAGGCTGCTGAAATCAATCACCTGAAGAGAAGTTTGATGGGAAAAGAAAACGGCGGTCAGATCTAAATATTTAATATTCAAGAAGTGACGAGTGACGCGTGACCAGTGACGAACTCAAAGGATGAGCAGAGCGTTTGTTAAAGAAGACGTCGATCTTCCGGAACGCAGCGGACGGAAGCGATCGGCGTCAGGGCTGCCGCCGGGGGCGACCAATTACATCACCGCGCGCGGCGCGAAGCGTTTGCGCGACGAACTGCAAAAACTTCGCGCGGTAAACGCGAACAGCGAGCGCATCGCCGAATTAGAACAAATTTTGGCATCGATCCACGTTGTCGATCCTCCGGACCCGGCATCGAACAGCGTCACGTTCGGCGCAACGGTGACGGTGAAGGATAAAAAAGGAGCGACCGAAACGTTTACCATCGTCGGAGTCGACGAACTCGATTTCGAACGAGACGCGGTTAGTTGGATTTCTCCGCTCGGCAAGGCGCTGCTGAACGCGGACATGGGCGACTGGATTACGCTCGAGGATGGACGAAGCGCGAAAATTGTGAAGATCGAGGCATAGTTGATAGGTGACCCGCCTTCGCGCGAGGCTACGGCGCGACAAGTGGTTGAGAGTTGACAGAAAACCGGAAAACCCAGGAATACCGTTGAGCCGAAACAACGACGTTCAGGGAGATGGAAATTAGGAGAAGTTAAAGTGATCGGTATGGACATCAGAATTCGAAAAGGGACACCGGAGGATGCGGAGATTTGCGGCAAAATCTGTTATGACGCGTTCAAGACGATCTCGGAGGCGCATGGGTTTCTCTCTGATTTTCCGGGACCCGAAGTGCCCATTGGTTTGTTAACATGGATGCTCGCGCATCCGAAGTTTTACGGCGTAGTCGCGGAGATCGATGGACGTATTGTCGGCAGCAATTTCCTCGACGAACGCAACACGATCGCAGGCGTCGGGCCGATCACTGTTGATTCCACGGTGCAGAATCGCGCGATCGGCCGACGTTTGATGGACGCTGTGCATGAACGCGCGGCGTCGAGGAATTTCGCTGGTGTCCGGCTGATTCAGGCTGGGTTTCACACGCGTTCGCTCTCGCTTTATGCGAAGCTTGGCTACGACGTGCGCGAACACCTGGCGTGCATGCAAGGCAATGCTCTCAACCTTTCCATCGACGGCTACGTCGTCAGGCCAGCGGCAGAAGCGGACATCGAGGCCTGTAGCCGCGTGTGTCGGCGGTTACACGGACACGACCGCGACGGCGAGTTGCGGGACGCCATTGTGAAAGGCTCAGCAACAGTGGTGGAGCACGACGGACGCATTACCGGTTATGCTACCGTTGTCGGCTTCTTTGGCCATGCAGTCGGTGAGACAAACGAGGACGTAAAGGCGCTCATCGGGGCGGCAAAAGAATTCGCCGGGCCCGGTTTTCTTCTTCCGACGAGAAACGGGGAGCTATTCCGGTGGTGTCTCACAAATGGTTTGCGGGTGACACAGCCGATGACTTTGATGAGCCGAGGCCTGTACAACGAACCAGTCGGCGCATTCCTGCCGTCGATTTTGTACTAACACGCAAAGCCGTTCTGACGATGGAGATAAAAAGATTTGGCTCACAAAGTTCGACGAAAGGACCAGATGATTGGTTCACCGGCACAGTGCGTATTGATCCGCTGTTCGAGGCACCCGAGCCGGCGCGTGTTCGTGGCGCGAGCGTGACGTTTGAGCCGGGTGCCCGCACCGCCTGGCATACACATCCGCTCGGTCAGACGTTGATCGTCACGTCGGGTTTCGGGTGGGCGCAGCGTTGGGGCGGACTGATCGAGGAAATCCGGCCAGGCGATGTGGTCTGGTTTGCGGCTGGTGAGAAGCATTGGCACGGCGCCACGTCAACGACTGCGATGACGCATATCGCTATTCAAGAAGCGCTGAATGGGAAAGCGGTCGAGTGGATGGAGAAGGTCACCGACGAGCAATATAAGAAGTGATCAGTGATGAGTGATGAGTGATCCGCGTACGTACACGCATGCTTGGTACCTCCGCGGTTTTCTGCTGAGATGTTGCACTTTATATGACCAAAAAATTCATGTGTCTGATTGCAATCGTAAGCGCTACGGGCGCGGTGACGCTATTTGCGCAGGAAGGGACAACCAAGGCAGGCGAGGGCACGCTGATGCTGGAGAAGAAGACCTATCCGCTGAAGCACGCCCTCGCGTACGAGGCGACAATCGATAACGAGCAAATGATCGCTGTGGTCTTCAGCGGCCAGGCGGTTTCGAGCGAGAAGCTGCAGGAAGCGAGAGAAGCGGAAAAGGAGGGTGGGGACGGCGAATTCAACCGGCCATTCCTGAAGCTAGTGTTTAAGAAGACGGGCGAACTCAAGCACTGGAGCGCCGGCGCGGGGGGCACGATGCTCGGCCGCCGCAGCGGCAGCGCGACCGGTGAACTCAAGCTGCAGGACGGTCGCGTGATTGGCAAAGCCAGCCAGCCGAATGAGACCGACGAAATGTTTTCCAGTGGCTTCGATGTGCGTTTCGATATGGCGCTGCTCAAGGCGGGCGACTCGCTCCCGGCATCGACCACCAAAAAGCCTGGTCCGGCCGCGAACGTGAAGCCTTCCGCAACCGGCGTCTTCAAAGGCAACGGAAAAGAGGCGAAACTGGCGTATGTGTCGGCACATTGGCGCGAGCCATTCGGTGACAAACCCAGTATGGACCTGGTGTTTACGGAAAAGGACCATTCCAAAGATAAGAAGCCCGACCTCAACGCTGCGTTCGGCAGGTTCGGCAGCGCGCTGATCATTTCGGTCCACGAGGATGGTGAAATTTTTGGCTGCCAGGTGGTTCACAGCGCGCATCAAAAGCAGGGCTTCAGCTCGATTGGCTCGATTCACACGAACGACTTCACCTTCGAGGATGGCAAGGTGGAAGGAGAACTCACCACCGACGGGCAGGTCGACACGTTTGGCGAGACCTGGGAGGTGAAGATCAAGTTCGTCACTCCTCTGGGAGAAATCCCGAAAGAGTTTCAGCCCGCCGAGTCGAAGAAACCCGAGCAAGAAGAAAAGCGGGCCGGCATGAGGTCTAGCGGCAAGCCAACGACAGATGAGGCGAACGATGAATCCGCGGGAAAGCCAGCGGTTGCGGAACTCAACGTGAAGGATCTCGCGCTGACGAAAGATGCGACTGACGTCGATTACAAGGAGTTAGTTGAGCACGTCGCCTTCAAGAGCAAGTCCAAGGTGAAGAGCGTCTGCACGGAGCTCGCCGCGAATCTCAAAGCGCAAGGCTGGACTAACGACGGGAAAGATTTGGTCCAGCCGCAATCCTCGATCCTTAAGCGAAAGCGGGGCGAAGCGACGCTAACGATTTTCGTAAAGCCGGAGAATGGAGGGAGCGAGGTGAAAATGTTCACCGAGGGCCTTTCTTGGGACGGGCAGTAAGGCATTGTCGACTGGGGCACGTTCACGAATGCGCGACGACAACTAACGCGATGACGCATATCGCCATTCAGGAGGCGCTCAATGGCAAAACCTCGACTGGATAGAAAAGATCAGCGACGAACAATACCGAACGAAGTAAGAAGTCAGATTTAAGATTTAAGAAGTTCTAATCAGACCCAGTGATCCGCCGACGCACGCGGCTAAGTCGTGACACAGAAGTCAGAGGCCGGGCCGAGTCTCTCCTTGACAGCTTAGGAGAGCACAGTAGACTCCTAAGTAGTTTAGGAGTCACCATGAACGAGGAAGCCGAACTATTGCCGGGCACGCTGGATTTGCTTATTCTCAAGGCCGTCTCGCTCGGGCCGCTCCATGGTTACGCCGTTCTTTCCAGGATCGAGCAGATTTCCGGTCAGCGGTTGTTCGTCGAGCAGGGAGCATTGTATCCGGCCTTGTTCCGGCTGGTGCGCCAGGGATTGCTTAAGACGGAGTGGGGGAAATCGGAAAACAATCGGCGGGCGAAATTTTACGAGCTGACGGCGAAGGGCCGTAAACGGCTACAGGAAGAAACCGACTGGTGGAAGCGCTCGGCCGCGGCGGTTACGGCAGCTCTGGCGGCGCGGCCGCAGCAGGCATGAGCAAATGAATCCGTGGCGACCGGCGAATGACGAACAAGTCATAATCACAAAACTAACCGGGACAATGCACCAATGATCGCCGCGTATTTGAGATCGATAGCGAGAAAGTTTTTGGGGCGTACGCAGATCGAGCGGGAGTTGGCGGAAGAGCTTGAATCACACGTGCAGCTCCGCGCTGATGCGCTTGAGCGCGGCGGTTTGGATCGGGCGGAGGCGGAGCGACGCGCCCGGATCGAGTTTGGCAGTCACGTGCGGTTCAAAGAGGAATGTCGCGAAGCAATGGGGGGAAACGCGATTGATCAGGGGATCCAGGATGTCCGCTTTAGCTTGCGCGCACTGCGCAAATCGCCGGGATTTTCACTGGTGGCGGTGATCACGCTTGCGCTCGGAATTGGCGCGACCGTCGCAACATTTTCAGTGGTGAACACGGTTTTGCTGCGGCCGTTTGCGTTTAACCATCCGGAAAAACTGCTCTGGATGTATTCGCAACGCAGCGATAACCCGCGCACGAATTTTTCGCTCCCGGAGTATTGCGATTATCGCGACCAGACCACTTCTTTCGAGGGGCTGGCCGGTGTCGCAAGTTTCAACCCGAGCTTTAGCGACTCCGGTCCGCCCGAGCGGGTCCAGGGAGTGCGAATGTCGGCGAGCTCGTTTGCGATACTCGGGGTGCGGCCGTTTCTCGGACGCACTTTGATTGCGGAAGACGATCGCAACGGCGCACGCGGGGTTGTTTTGATCAGCTACGGTTTGTGGTCCCGGCGTTATGCCCGGGATCCGGGCGTGATCGGGCGGTCGGTAAACTTGAACGGTGAAACGCGCGAGATCGTCGGCGTCCTACCGGCGAGCTTTGCACTGCCGAATCTCGACACTGAAATCGTCGTGCCGCTGCAACCGGATGCCGATCCGCGCCGGACCGTTCGCAATTCATTCAACTTCCTGCGCATGGTCGGCCGGTTAAGACCGGATGTAACGGCGCAACAAGCCCACGCCGAACTCGAAGCGATACGGCAAAATCTTCAGCGGCAATATCCGGGCATCTACACGGGCAAAGTCGAGATAACATTGGTTCCGCTGACGGAAGAAATCGTTGGAAACATTAAGTCGGTGTTGCTCACGATTTTTTGCGCAGCCGGCGCCGTGCTTCTTGTCGGCTGTGTCAATCTGGCCGGAATTTCTCTTTCGCGCGCGGCGGCGCGACAACGGGAATTGGCAGTGCGCACGGCATTGGGCGCGACTCGAGGTCAACTGACGCGACTGCTGTTGACCGAAAGTTTCCTCCTAGCGCTGGCGGGCGGGGCGTTAGGCATGTTGCTTGAGGTGTGGGGGCAGAGAGCGTTGCTCCGTCTCGTCCCGACGGACCTGCCGCGGATCGAGAGTTTCTCAATCGATTGGACGGTGCTGCTATTTGCTGGCGCTCTCATATTCTTTGCCGCCATCGCATGTGGACTCACGCCGGCGTGGCTGCTTTCGCGATCGGACCTGCGGGACGCACTCGTGTCGAACGGCCGTGGATCAACGGGCGGAGGGTGGCAGTCCCGGCTGCGGACATGGCTGGTATCCGGCCAGATTGCGCTCGCGCTGGTTTTGGTTGCGAATGCCGGCCTGCTCTTACGAAGCTTTGTGCGATTGAGCAGCGAACAACCCGGGTTCGAATCCAGCGATGTGCAGACGATCCGGTTTTCGTTGCCGCAAACCGGTTACGATGATGTGGCGACGATCGTGCACTTTTATGACCAGCTGCATTCGCGCGCGGCGGCGATCAATGGAATTAAAAGCGAGGCGCTCATCTCGATCCTGCCACTTGCTCCGAAAAGCATTTCGTTCATTCACTTCACCCGGCCGGACCGGCCGCCTGCGAGGCCGGAGGACACGCCATCGACCAATTACCGCATCGTCACGCCGGACTATTTTCGGGCCATGGGTATCCCACTGCTCGACGGTCGTAATTTTACAGAATCGGACGATGCTGAGCATCCGCCGGTGGCGATGATCAGCACGATTGTGGCGAAAAATCATTTTCCCGATCGATCGCCTATCGGTCAGCGGATATTGGTTGACGATACCGACGGCGATCCTCGCTCGGTCGAGATCGTTGGAATTGTTGGTCCGGTAAAACAAACGAACCTGGAGACGCCGGCGAAAGCCGACATTTACCTGCCGCTTCGGCAGATGCCGAAAGATGGAGTGCCATGGCTGCGGAACAGCGCCTACTGGGTAGTCAAGACCTCCGGCGAAGTAGCAGGAGTCGAACGACTTCTTCGTGGTAGCATTCAAAATATCGATCCAAATGTGGCGATTGGCGCGGTGCGGCCGATGAGCGAAGCCGTCGCGGCCGCACTGGCTGCGCGGCGCTTTAGTCTGTTCCTGGTCGGCTCATTTGCGGCAGCGGCGCTTTTTCTCGCGGCGGCCGGTCTGTACGGCGTCATCGCTTACGGAATTCAACAGCGAAACCGCGAGATCGGCGTGCGTCTCGCGCTTGGTGCAACGCGGGCAACTATTCTCGGGATGATTTTCAAAGAAGGCGCTGTGCTTCTTGTCGGCGGGATAATTGCCGGTTTCGCAATCGCGCTGGCGCTGGCAAGGCTCGTCGCTAGTCAGATGTACGGTGTGAACGAGTATGACCCATTTAGTTTCGCGGTCGTTGGCCTGATCCTGTCCGTTATTTTGTTCCTTGCGTGTGGAATTGCGGCGCGACGCGCGATGAACATCGATCCCATTGTGTCGCTCCGAAGCGAGTAGGCGAGGACACGAGTCGCAGTCGAGATGAAATCCTGCGTCGTCATGGCGATCGCTGCGCCGACGACCGCGATGACCCATATCGCCATTCAGGGAGGCGCGGAACGGCAAACCGATCGACTGGATGGAAAGTTCAGCGACGAGCAATACCGAACGAAGTAAGAAGGCAGATTTAAGATTTAAGAAGTTCTAATCAGACCAAGTGATCCGCTTGCGCAGGAGGCTACGGTTTGTCAGTTGAGCGAATCGCTCATGCGTTGAAGTTCTCTCTTTTGGGATACCGAAAAATCTCTCGCATGCGCAATGGCGGCGATCTGACGGGCGCTGAGGTTTTGCACATCAACATCAGTACGAACTGTACCGCCGCGCGTTAGTGTGGCTGAATGCTCCAGGCGTGCGACGACACTAGACAAGAAGAAAACCAATAGGAGGATCAACTATATGCATCCAACCACGTTCAACGCGAAAGCTTATTCCGCTGCCAGCGAAACATCGCCACTCGCGTCTACCAAGATCAAGCGTCGCGATCCAACTGACCGCGACGTGCAAATCGAAATCCTGTTCTGCGGCATTTGCCACTCTGATCTTCATTCCGTCCGCAATGAGTGGAGCGAATTCATGGCCACGAACTACCCGATTGTTCCCGGCCATGAGATTGTCGGGCGTGTCACCAAAGTCGGCTCGGCAGTGACCAAGTACAAGCCGGGCGATCTTGCCGCGGTCGGCTGCATGGTGGATTCAGATCGTACGTGCCCGAACTGCAAGGCTGGCCTCGAACAATTCTGCCCGAACATGATCCTCACGTTCAACTCGCCGGACAAGCATCTCGGAGGTGTGACCTACGGTGGCTACTCCGAAAGCATCGTCGTCAATGAACACTTTGTGCTGCGTCTCCCGACGAATTTAGATCTCGCCGGAGCGGCGCCGCTACTGTGCGCGGGGATCACAACGTACTCGCCAATGCGTCATTGGGGTGTCGGCAAGGGCAAGAAAGTTGGCGTGGTTGGTCTCGGCGGACTCGGTCATATGGCAGTGAAATTTGCTCATGCGTTCGGAGCGCACGTTGTCGTGTTCACCACGTCGCCTAACAAAAAGGACGACGCGCTCCGCCTCGGCGCCGATGAAACTGTCGTCTCTCGCAACGCGGATGAAATGAAGAAACACGCCGGCAGTTTCGATTTCATCATCGACACCGTTTCCGCCGATCACGACGTCAATGCGTATCTCAATTTGCTCGGCGTCGATGGGAATCTTACGCTCGTCGGTGCTCCGGCAGAGCCTCTGGATGTTCCAGCGTTCAGTCTCATCGTGTGGCGTCGCAGTTTCTCCGGGTCCAGCATCGGCGGTATCGCGGAGACGCAGGAGATGCTCGATTTTTGCGGCAAACACAACATCACAGCCGATGTCGAAGTCATCCCAATTCAGAAAGTAAACGAAGCTTATGAGAGATTGCTCAAGTCGGATGTGAAATACCGGTTCTCTATCGATATGGCTTCGCTTAAGGCAGAATGAAGCGAAATAAGAAGTAAAAATTAAGAAGTAAGAACCTGGAGTTCGTGTTTTCGAAGAAGTGATGATGCAAAGGACGGCTCGATGTTGGATCCTGGTGCTGATAGCGGTGAGCGCGGCGGTCGGTTTATCGTCGCCGGAGAACAAGTCCAGGTCCACATCGGGTGACCGAACGGAACCCGACGTGATTACGAATTCCATCGGCATGAAACTCGTGCGCATCCCTGCGGGCGAGTTCATGATGGGCGCGGAGGAAGATCGAGACGCCACGATGAACGCGTTCCCCTCCGCCGGTCCTGCGCTGCTGCCGCGTGAATGGCCAAGGCATAAGGTCCGCATCACAAAATCATTCTACATGGGGGAATATGAGGTCACGCTCGGTCAGTTCATGACGTTCCTTCGCGAGGCCGGCTACAAGATCGATGCGGAGCGGGACGGCAAACCAATGACGGGATACGGCAAGAACGGCGAGATTATCGAATCGACGGCGTTTCGTCCGTGGGCGCCGGGCTGGAAGATAGAGCCAGACCACCCGGTGGGGTACGTCTCGTGGAACGATGCCCTCGCATTCTGCGATTGGCTAAGTCGCAAAGAAGATAAGAAATACCGGCTACCCACTGAGGCCGAGTGGGAGTACGCCTGTCGCGCCGGCACGAGCAGCAGGTATCACAGCGGGAACGACCCAGAGGAGCTCATTGGCTCGGCCAATGTAGCAGACGCCGACCGGGCAGCGGAATTTCCGGGGAAAAAGGCCGACGTGTTCGACAAGTCCGGCAAGAAGACGGGCAAACAGATTCCGTATCCTTTCCTCTCTGGGCATGACGGCTATGCCTGGACAGCCCCAGTTGGACGCTTTCGACCAAATCGTTTCGGCCTATATGATATGCATGGCAATTCCTGGGAATAGTGCTCCGATTGGTTCGGCGAGGACTACTACGGCAAATCGCCGGTCGAGAATCCTGACGGTCCGGCGACGGGGACTTCGCGCGTTTCTCGCGGAGGCGCATTCGATAACTCTGCCTTTACGCTGCGTTCTGCGCGCCGCGACGGCGGCACGCCGGAGTCGCGTGACTGTCATGACGGGTTCCGCGTGGTGCGTGGGCTATAACCGGAGACCCGCGACTAGATTTTAAGGGGGCAACGATGCAAAAACGCAAACTTGGAAAAAGTAACCTGGAAGTCTCAACCATCGGGCTCGGCTGCATGGGAATGAGTTTTGGCTACGGCCCGCCGAAGGATAAGCAGGAGATGATCTCGCTGCTGCGAAAGGCGGTTGAACTTGGTGTGACGTTCTTCGATACCGCTGAAGTTTACGGGCCGTTCACAAACGAAGAACTTGTTGGTGAAGCTCTCGCTCCCGTTCGCCGGAAGGTGGTGATCGCGACCAAGTTTGGTTTCAAACTTGATCCGAAGACCGGTCGATCAATCGGCGTGGACAGTCGGCCAGAGCACATCAAAGAAGTTGCCGAAGCTTCGCTGAAACGACTCAGGACGGACGTTATCGATCTGTTCTATCAACACCGTGTTGATCCCGATGTGCCGATTGACGATGTGGCCGGCGCGGTGAAGGAATTAATTCGCGAAGGCAAGGTCAAGCACTTCGGACTTTCCGAGCCAGGGGTGCAAACGATTCGTCGCGCACACGCGGTTCAGCCCGTCACCGCAGTCCAGAACGAATACTCATTGTGGTGGCGGCGTCCTGAACAGGAAGTGCTTCCTGCACTGGAGGAACTTGGAATCGGTTTCGTTCCATACAGTCCGCTAGGAAGAGGTTTTCTCACCGGAAGGATGGATGAAAACACCCCGTTCGAGGCCTCTGACTTCCGCAACACGCTTCCTCGCTTTACGCCCGAGGCTCGAAAAGCGAACCTCGCGTTGGTTCATCTGCTCAATGAAATTGCGAAACGCAAGAAAGCAACGCCCGCTCAGATCGCGCTTGCCTGGTTGCTTGCGCAGAAGCCGTGGCTTGTTCCGATCCCAGGCACCACGAAACTAAAACGGCTTGAGGAGAACATCGGCGCAGCTGAAATCGAACTCACGCCGGACGATCTGCGCGAGATCGAAGACGCCGCGTCAGAAATCAAAGTGCAAGGCGCGCGATATCCCGAACACCTGGAGCAAATGACCGGACGGTGAGGTGGGAAGTAAGAAGTGAAATGTGAGGAGTAAGAAGTGATCTGCGCGTGTTCTGCAGTTGATCTGACCAAAAGATTTGTGGAACAGCAGTTGGCTCCTTAAAATGGAGCCTACACTTGAAACGCAGTCTGCAATTCAACCGTCAAACCAATATGAAAACAACAACCTTTAATCACTGGCAACTCGCTGCAATCTCGCGTCTGATTTTTATCGCCACGTTCGCGACCGGATTGAGTCTATGGGATTTTCTCCGCGCCGATGAAACGTGTTCTTCACCTTATCTTGCGAGCATCGATGGTCAGGAGGAGTTCGTTTATGTGTGGACACTCGGGGTTGAAGGCCTCGGAGATGGCGCAGATAAACTTGCAACCGTCGATGTAAAGCCCGGGTCGCCGAATTACGGCAAAGTCGTCAGCAGCTCTTCGGTCGAGGGGCGAAACGAGGCGCACCACGGTGGATTTACCGATGACCGGAGCCAACTCTGGCTGGCAGGCCTCGATACCAGCCACGTGTTTATTTTCGACGTGCACACTGACCCGGCGAGACCGCGCTACTTGAAGACCATCGACAATTTCGCTGCGACCACGGGCGGCGCGATTGGACCGCATGGCGCGTACGCGTTGCCCGGACGGGTGCTGATTCCATGTCTTTCAAATGCGAAAGACAAGGGCGGTCGGACAGCGCTGGTCGAGTACGGCAATGACGCCAACTACATCGCCACTCACTGGTTGCCGACGAAGGAGGACGCGGGTGGAGCTGCGAACGCGAACCTGGCCGACGGTTACGGCTACGACGCGCGCGTGTTGCCGAGAAAAAACGCGCTGCTGACTTCATCATTCACCGGCTGGAATAATTATATGACGGAGTTCGGCAAGATGACCGCCGATCCCGAAGCGATGAAGCATTTCGGGTCGACCATGGTGATGTGGGATTTTCACACGCGTCAGCCGAAAAAGATTTTCCAAGTTCCCGGGGCGCCGCTGGAAATCCGGTGGGCCTGGGGCGACAAACACAACTACGCTTTCACCGCCACGGCGCTCACTTCGAAACTTTGGTGTGTTTACCTGGACGACAAAGGCGAATGGCAGGCCAAAGAAGTTGCGCCCATCGGCGATGTCAAAGGCGGCGTGCTGCCGGTCGATATTAGTCTGAGCGCAGACGACAAGACGTTATTCGTGAGTTGTTTTGGTGATGGGAAGTGTCGCGTATTCGATGTGTCGAATCCGCTAAAACCCAAACAGATTTACGAGAAGCAGATCGGGAAACAGGTAAACATGGTATCGCAGAGTTGGGACGGGAAACGAGTTTATTTCACCAGCTCGCTCCTTGCACGATGGGACAAGAAAGGCGCCGATAACGAGCAGTTTCTCCGCGCTTACGCTTGGGACGGCAAGGAGTTGAAGCCGCAGTTCGATCTCGATTTCACCGCGCTCAAGTTGGGCCGGCCGCATCACATGCTTTTTGGTTCGACTAAGGTCGGACAAAACCGAGTGAAGCTGGCATCTACGAACTGACGTGACATGATGCGATTTTTGCTCGCGTTTACGCTTTTGCTAAGCGCGATCGGGTCCGCGGCAGCCGGAGAAATTCTCGCGCGTGATCCAAATCATGATTATGACCCGCCCGTGCCGGGCAGTTACAGCCTGCCGGTCATAAAAGTCGCGCCCGACGGCAATTTGCTCGATTCGAATGGCAGATCGTCATCTTTGCGCGACCTCACGCACGGACGTGTCACTATCTTGAGTTTTATCTACACGCGTTGCGCTGCGCCGAACGCATGCCCATATGCGACGAGCGTTCTAAGCCAGCTTTATCGTATCAGCCTCGAGGACGAGGCATTGGCAAAAAATGTGCGTCTGGTCAGCATGAGTTTCGATCCGGAGTACGACACGCCCAAGCGCCTTGCCGATTATGCGGAAGCGATGCACGACGCGAGTTCAGGCTGCGAATGGCGCTTCGCGACGACGAAATCGCGAGCAGAGCTGCAATCAATTCTCAATTCATATGGGCAGGCCGTCGACAAGCGACAAGACCCGACTGATCCACAAGGGCCGCTTTATCACATTTTGCGTGTGTTCCTGATCGATCGCGACGGCCGTATCCGAAACATCTACAGTTCCGGCACGCTTGATACGCGGCTGGTACTTGCCGATCTGAAAACGTTATTGTTGGAAGAAGCGAAACTTTCCAAACAATAGCGAGCTGCGCGGCTTACACATTGGGATCTCCATTAAGAACCTGCACAACCTTCTCAATTGTATTCCAATTGCGCGTTGTCGCAGCGACGCCGAAGAGCTTCTCGATTTTGCTGAGATAGCTGATCGCCTTCATCTGCCGACGGTACAAACCCAGTACGAACCTGTTCTGAATCGCGATTACCTTCAGCAGCCAGTCGTCGTCGGATGGCAGACACAGCGGCAGAGCAGGCAACTCGCGAGGCCGTTTGTGCAGCACGCTCACGAACCGAGTGATGGCTGCGCCTGAGGGCTGTCGCACGAATGGGTTCTTTGAAGCGAGCTTAAGAACATCGCTTGCAGGAACGATCATGATCACGCATTTGAATGGCAGCCTTTTCGCAATCGCAGCCCGAAGCGTTGACTCGCTCACATTCTTGCGCACAACAAACGTCCCGACTGCGCCGATGTTCACGACGCCGAATTTCTCCAATTGCTTTGCGATTAGAGCAGGCTGACAACGATTCGCGCCACCGACGTTTACCGCCCGAAGAAAAACAACAGAAACCATTTTAGGAAGTGATCAGTGATCAGTGATCGGTGATCAGTAACTACTGACCCTTTGCGTTCACGGGCGCGGACATGCCGCCGACAATCTGCCACGTGCCGTGATTGCGGATCCAAGTATGGGTGATCCGCAATGCGTCCTTCCTAACTTCGACGCCTTCGTTAGTGGCCCAGTTAGCTTTGATTCGATAATAGTTAATCGCGACGTCGCCGGTCACCTGAACTGCCAATTGCTCAATCGAATATGATTCCAACTTCACGCCTTTCGATGTGTTTGCGGTGATCCAATCGGTGATGTGATTTTTGCGTACGGGTGACGCGCTGACATATGGCCAGCCAAGGAAATCCTCGTGCCAGAGCGCGCGATACTTCTCCAGATCGTTGGCTTTCACGTATTCCCAATACGCTTTCTCCAAATTCCAGACTTGTATCTCATCGTTAGCCGCACTTTGAGCAAAGCCGGCCGCCGCGAGCACGACAACAAAGGGGATGGCCTTCAGCATCTCGCGATCCTATTCATTACATCTAATGAAAACCACCATTTTGATACTACTGCCATCGGTGATTGGCATGACCGCCTCTGCGTGAGACCCGGTGAAAACGTCGCCGCAATATTACAAGGTCCTGCTCGAAAACGACCGGGTGCGCGTCGTCGACAAAGAAAAGCTGATAGCCCATCGTACAGAGGTGAGAGTCAGGAGAGGGAAATTGCGAGCCGGGCCAGCGCGCAAAGTGCGGAATGTGAGGCCGATTTTCTGTGTTACGGTTTGAAATGAAACGTCTCGCGTTAATTCTTTCGATCTCCTTGCTGCTGGCAGCAGCCGCCGGCGCCGCACCGGTGATCTTCGTCGTTCGTCATGCGGAGAAGGCGACTGCTGGTAGTGATGATCCTGATTTATCGGTCGCCGGTCAGAAACGCGCTGACACGCTCGCGCGTATTCTGAAGGATTCGCAAATCACGGCTGTATTTGTCACCGAATTCAAACGCACGCGAGAAACCGCAGCTCCAACAGCCAAGGCAGCGCACATTGTTCCGACAGTTGTTTCGGCAAATGATACCGCTGCGCTAGTGGTGAAATTGCGTGCATCGAACGGGAACGCATTGGTCGTAGGGCATGGCAACACGATTCCCAATTTAATAAAAGCGCTCGGTATCGAGACGCCGATCACGATTCCTGACGACGAGTACACGGAAATACTTGTCGTCTCGTTAGGCGAACCGTCACAGATGCTTCGACTGCATTATCCGTTTTGATAAGAAGCGTCGGCGAAAGGCGTGACTAACCACTGATGTTTCAGCGACCGCCGTACTTGAGCAATTGATCTGAAAAAGCAGTCTCGACCCACGCCTCTTTATCGTTGTGATCGGGAAGTGATAATCAAGCATAATTAAGTCTCGAGGCGGAGAAAATTTTCTTCTCTTACAACACAATCCTGGCGGACAATCATGGCTTCACTTTGAACACCGCGAACCTAATTAACTGCCTCATGCACGCGCGCCGGATTTTTTCAGTGGTCGTCGTGCTTCTTCTTCTGGGTGGACGGTGCGCAAACGCGGATCCGATGGGAGACTTTTTCAAGAAAGTTGGCCAATCAATTTCGAAGGCCTTCCAGCCTCAGCCAACGCCGACGGAAACCAAGAAGAAGACGCGAGGCTCCCGGCGACCACCTTCCCGGGAATCAAATGTCCCCGAGCCGACTCCTGGTCCGCCTCAAGAGGCATCAAAGCCTCCCAAAGAAGAGCCGTCTATTCCCGCGGTTTTGCCGGCTCTAGCCGCCCCTCCGGCAAAAGCAAAGGGAGATTTGCCATACGGAATTCCGGTCCCAGGCCGGAAAGGCCTAATCATGAGTCCGTATTTACCGGAGGGAAATTACATCGATGCCCGCGCTTTTGCCCCCGGGTCAGCTGTGAAAGATCCATACACGGGAAAGATTTTCCTGGTGCCGTAAATTCATTTACTCCCGGGCCAGTTCGGTAAGCAATCCGCTTTCGCGGCTTTTAGCCATTATCACTGCGACCGGAGGGCGACGATCGGATCGACATTTGTCGCGCGCAGCGCGGGGATGTAGCTGGCAAGGGCCGCCACGCCGAGCAGCACGACACAGATACTTGCGAATGTGGTTGGATCGGTGGCGCTGATCCCGAACAACAGACTCGCCATCACTCTGGTCAGCACAAATGCGCTAGCCAGCCCGATCAGCAATCCCAAGACAACGAGCTTTAATCCTTGCTTCATTGTCATCGTTAGCACGTCGCCTCGCTGGGCGCCGAGAGCAATGCGAATGCCTATCTCATGCGTGCGTTGCGCGACCGAGTAACTCATCACCCCATAGATTCCCACGGCGGCGAGCACCAGTGCCAAAGCGGCAAAGACACCTAACAAGAGCATGCTGAATCGCTGCCTGGCGATCGCCTCCGACACTATATGATCCATCGTGTCGATGTTGGCGACTGGTTGGTCCTTGTCCACAGCCCATATCGCATTACGGACTGAGGTGGCGAGACTCATCGGTTCCACGCTTGTCCCCACGACCAATGCATTTGCTGCGAGATCTTTCAGCTGTCGATAACTGAAATACATTTGCATTTTGGGCTGGGCGATGAAGTCGTTTTGCCGGACATCTTTTACAACGCCAATCACCTCTCGCCACGGTACGTCTGAGGCCGTCGCACCTGGCTTCAGGCGTTTGCCGATAGGGTCCTGTCCCGGCCAATAGTGGTGCGCGGTTTTTTCACTGATCACGACCACGTTTTTCGAATTTGCGCGGTCTTGATCGGTGAAGTCGCGGCCGCGAATCAGTGGAATTCCCATTGTGGTGAAGTAACCTGGCCCTATTGCGCGGTAGATTACATCGGGCCACTGGCTCGGCGGCGGATCCGGAATGCCTTCGACGGCAATAGTGCACGAATCGCCGTTGTAAGTGAGCGGAAGGTTGCCTGCGACAGCTACTGATTGGACACCGGGCAAGGCGCGGATGCGACGCAACACCCCATCGAAAAATACCGAGCGCCGTTCCCCGTCCGGATACTTCAGCCCCGACAGGTCTACTTTCATGGTAAGCAGATGATCGGTACGAAATCCGGGATCGAGATTTCGCAAGTGCAGAAAGCTGTTGATCAGCAATCCCGCGCCAATCAGAAGGATGAATGAAACGGCGACTTCGCCGATGACAAGCAAACCGCGGAGGCGATTTCCTTTTCCGCCTACGGCGGAATCACGGCTGCCTTCCTTCAACGAATCGTTCAGATTGGAGTGCGAGGCGTGGAGCGCCGGCGCGAGTCCGAACACAATTCCAGTCAACAGGGCTATCAACGCGGTAAAAACGAGCACCTTTCCGTCAATGTTGATCGTGTGCGCCTGCGAAATGGTTGCAGGAATTAAAGTTTGCAACATACGGATCCCCGCGAAAGCAAGGAGCAAGCCGAAGCCGCCGCCGAGGAAGGCGAGCAACACGCTTTCGGTCAGAAACTGACGGGTCAGGCGAGAACGGCTGGCACCAAGCGCGAGTCGCAATGCGATTTCCTTTTCTCGCACCGCAGCGCGAGCGAGCAGCAAATTTGCAACATTGGCGCAGGCGATGAGAAGGACAAAACCGATTGCGCCAAGCAGGACGAGAAGGACGGGCTTAATGTCACCGACCAATTCCTCGTGCAACGGCGTCACGGTCGCACCGATTCGCGTGTTGTACTTTGGATATTCTTTGGCGAGGCGCGCGGCGATCGTGTCCATCTCAGCTTGCGCCTGCTTGAGACTGATTTCGGATTTGATCCGTGCAATCACGCCGAGGAAGTGATTACCGCGCTCGGTTTTTTCCTGGTCGGAAAACGCGATCGGTACCCATAGCTTGTCACTCCAGTTGCCGTACCCCGGTAGGTTCACCCCGCGCGGCATCACGCCGATCACTGTGTAACTTTCGCCATTCAACGTAACTGCGCCGCCAATGATACTCGGATCGGAACCAAAACGGCGCTGCCACAGCGAGTAGCTCAGAAGAACGACATGTGCGTCAGAGCGGTCGTCAGCGGGCACGAATGTGCGCCCAAGCAGCGCCGGCACACGGAGCAAGTCGAACAGATTTGCCGACACGCGACGGCCGTCGAGGCGCTCCGGTTCACCAACGCCGGTCAGATTGAAGCTGCTCTCGGCCATCGCTGCCATTCCGGTGAAGACGGTGTTCTGCCGCTGCCAATCAAGAAAGTTAGGCGGCGACGGAGTATTTTTCGGAAAACCAAGATGGGTGGCATTTTCCCACACCATCACCAGTTGTTCGGGGGTTTTGAAGGGCAGCGGTCGCAGCAGAACTGCATTAACGACGCTGAAGATCGCGCTGTTCGCACCGATACCGAGGGCGAGAGCGCTGACAGCGACGATAGTGAATCCTGGATTTTTCAGGAGCGTGCGCAGGCCATAACGCAGATCTGGTGCGAGATCTGCAAACATATTGCCCTTCGTTTCTGTTCCCGGAGTGACACTGTTCCGTGGCGCGCGATTCTCGACGTGTTCTAGTTCGCGGCCGAGCAAATCAGGCGCGTTTAGCTCCTCGAAAACGTACTGGCGCGCTTCCTCTTCGGACGCACCGCGCGTCACGGCTTGTTCGTATTCCTCAGCGAGGTGTTGCGAAAGCTCTTCGACGATTTCTGCTTCGCGCACCGCGGGCAGCCGGAGCTCGGCCAGCAGCGCTCTGATTTCGGCTCTGAAATCAGGCATGTTGAATCCCGGTGATAAGGCTGATTGCTCGCACGAACTCGATCCAGCCATGACGTTGCTTCGCCAACATCTTTTTGCCCGCGGGCGTAAGGCGATAATAGCGTCGGCGACGTTGCCCGGCTTTTTCGATCCAGCGACCTCGAATCCAGTCTCGTTTTTCCAGCCGATAGAGCATGGGGTAGAGCGAGGCGACGTTGAATCGCAGCGTGCCGCGCGAGCGCAGCTCGATCAGTTGTCCAATTTCGTAACCGTGCCGCGGGCGGTTTTCGAGAAGGGAAAGAATCATCAGCTCCGCGCTGCCCTTCTTTAACTCGCGATCGAGAGAAGCTTGCGTTGCCATATATGTTAATGACATATAAGTCAAAGACACATAGCCTGTCAAAGGCAAAGCATCTCGAAAAGTGGCGAGGTCAACCACGGGCTTGTGCAACCCGAGGAGCACGGGTTGCCGTTGCACAACAGGCGATCCGAGCAACTACCATCGAGCAACAAGCCAGAAGTTCGAGGTCAATCAATTTTTGTGATCCCGGTTATTTTCCAAAGCTTATTGGGGGCGGTGCGCGTTGATTTGCCCGCGTTGAAGCGCGGCATGTTTCGATTTGTGACGGCGAAGGGGCTCGTCGCACTGGAATTCGCTCGACAATGCCCACCGGCCCTATGTGAATAGCGTTCTCAGACAGTTAGCGGCAAATCTTTGAGACGTACAATGTGAAGAAATCGATTGTGCCCGCCTTTGCCCTCGCGGTGTTGTTGATGATGTGCCTGGTCGGCCGCGAAAAGAAAAGCGGCGAAGCAGTCGTGCTTGCGAAGGAGCATATCGCCGACGCGCCGCCAAATGCAGAAACGCCGAGTTCTCAATCCTCGGCTGGTCCGAATGAGCAGCTTCGTCCAGTCGCGGATGATGAGATCACAGTTGATGGATACGTGATGAAACCAGAGGTGCGCGGCACGAGCCGCGATCCGCGTGCGTTGAAGTCCGAACAGTGGCCTGTAAAAGTTCGAATGATTACCGATGCGCGCACGTTCAACGTTCCGGCAGAGCAAAAGCAGTTCGACAAACTGAAAGAGGGCGATCGGGTGAAGGTCAGGTATCGGGTCGGCAAATATACGAACGCTGTGTGGGCGGCGGAGATACAAAACTAAGAAATGAGAGAACAAAGTTTACTGCGGATCGCGGATTGCGGCCGAAGGTCTTTTTGTGATGCTGGGATATGCACGCCATAGCCACGAGGGGGTGCCCAGAGATCGACCCATCCTGAGTCGTTGGTCCATTTTTCCTGCGGCATGCTGACATCGTTCCAACCGGCCCACGCCCCTGGAACCAGTCGCGTGTTGGACCAGCTGCATTTTGTTCGTGAACTTTGATGAGCGCATCAATGCCAGTTTGAGTGTCCGGTTGCGCCAGGTATTCAACGACACTGACTCCGAGTTACTTTGGCTCATCGTAGCTGCTCCGGAGGAAGCTGAATTTCTGCCTGGCGCAAAGACCAAACCTGATAGGTCACTCATCTACCCAGTCGATCCGAAGCAGTTACCAAAGGAACTCTCCAGAGTGGAGTGACCACCAAAAAGCTGACGTTCGGTGGCTCAGCCCGAGACGAAGTTATTGATACTTAGAGCCCACGAAACACGCGAATTGACGTCAAGGAATCAAAGGCTCTGTGTGATTCGTGAACGGTAAATTCATTCTCGTTTATTGACTCTTCCTAAACCACTTAATCCCGCATTTGAATGGCTTGTGATCCACGATCTCCCCTGTCTTCGTGTTGATATTCATTGAATCATTGTTCCCAAGGGATGAAGCAGAAAAAGACCATCCGACATTCTCTTTTAGCGTAACGGTTTTGTCCTTGATGCTGGGCGTTTGTCCGACAATCGGCTCGATTTGGGCGAATACGGTGCTGTCGCTTAGAATCGTAATAAATTTCGCGTCGGCAAAATGTTCGACTTTTAAGCTTTTGTCGGTCGGGTGCTCAACGGTCCAACCTATCCTTATTGGCTCTCCGTTTCTTATCGCGCTTATCAGCTTTCCCAGGTCCCCGCTCACCCTATTTCCGTTTTCATTATTTGCGTAAACCAAAGACCATCCGTCCTCAACTTTTTGATTTTCGTTATTCTGTCCAAACAAGCTAATTGAAGCGAAAACTGATAGACCAACGATTAAGGCTGTTTTCATTCTATAATCGTAACGCAAAACAATTATAAACTTGAACGGGACGTCACTGCTGCACGGCGAGCTGCGAATTCGCAGTCGTGATGGGCTCGTAAAATCGTAAACCTTCGATATCGCTGCCAAGCTCGCGCAGTGGGTAGAGACCTTTTGCAGAACCGCCGCCAGGATCTTGCACGAGGTAGTCGAAGCCATCCTTCCCGGCGATGACGACAAAATGGGTGATCCCGCTTGGCAATCTCACCCGCACAATGACGGGGTTTCCATGGGAAAGGTTCGAATCAATGAGGTGATACGAAGGCAGATCTTCGTAAACGTGCCGAACGCGCTCGGGCGCGAACCACGGCGCGCGGTCCCAATAGAGCCAGCCTTGCTCAGTGAATCCGCCAACGTTTGTTAAGAACCAGTTTAACTGCTGCGGATCGGTCTCGATACCATAAAACTTGAAGACCATTGCCGCGGAGGCCACTGCACAGCCTTCGCCGCCAAGTGTGCCATTGGCTTCAACGCCACCCAGGGAGTCGTCCCCCCATTTCTCATCCGCCTGACGAAATGACGGCACTGCCAACTCGGTGCGATGAAAAAAATAACGCCCGCCCCACGGCGAAAGTTTTCGCTTCCAAGTCCAATCGATGTATACGCCGAGCGCGGCGACGAGCACAACAAGAATGAAACTGATGAAAACCCAACGACTCTTCAAAGCACCAAACTGTAGCCGTGACTGCTCTCTCGCGAAAGCCTTCTGAGCATTTAAACCATTCAGCGTCCGGTGTGGAGAGATGGGTCCGGCTGTATCTGGGTAAACTGCGCTTACCGCGCAAGGGTGAGAGTTCAGGGTTGAGAGAAGACTTCGTCCGCGCATAGTCTGTGCCATGCAGAAAGGCCGCGAACTTCGTCTCGCGAAGCGCATGGCGCGTCTCGGCACCGAGACCGCGTTCGAAGTATTGGTGAAGGCGCGAGCGCTGGAGGCCAAGGGGCGCGACATCATCCATCTCGAGATTGGAGAACCTGATTTCGATACGCCTGCCAACATCATCGACGCAGCGTGCGACGCGCTGCACAAGAGTTTTACCCATTACGGCCCTTCCGCTGGTTTGCCCCAGTTGCGCGAAGTCATCGCGCAGCACGTGAGTGGGACGCGTCGGATAGACGTTACACCGGAAGAAGTAGTGATTGTCCCTGGTGGCAAGCCGATCATCTTCTTCAGTGTTCTCGCGCTGGCTGAAGAAGGAGACGAGGTCATCTATCCGAATCCCGGCTTCCCTATCTACGAATCAATGATCGACTACGTCGGCGCGAAAGCTGTTCCGATCCGATTGCGCGAGGACTTGGATTTTCGTCTTGACGCGAATGAGCTCGCAGGGCTGATCAACGACCGCACAAAGTTGATTATTTTGAATTCACCGCAGAACCCAACCGGCGGTGTGCTGGAGAAGAAGGACATTGACGGCATCGCACGCGCCATCGGCGATCGGAACATCATGGTGTTAAGCGACGAGATCTATAGCCGACTCATCTTCGAGGGCGAACATCACTCCATCATATCGATCGACGGCATGAAAGAACGCTGCATCTTGCTCGACGGCTTTTCCAAGACTTACGCCATGACCGGTTGGCGTATGGGTTACGGCGTGATGCGCGCGGACCTTGCGATGCACGTCGCCCGCCTGATGACTAACTCGAACTCGTGCACTGCGAGCTTCACGCAAGTCGCGGGCGTCGAAGCGCTGTGTGGACCGCAGAAGTCGGTTGACGCGATGCGCTCCGAATTCCAGAAACGACGCGACGTTATGGTCGCCGGCCTCAATAAAATCCCAGGTTTCTCCTGCCGCCTGCCCAAGGGCGCGTTTTACGTTTTCCCGAATATCATGAAGACTGGCTGGCCATCAAAGAAGTTGGCCGACGCGTTACTCGATGATGCCGGCGTCGCCGCGCTGTCTGGGACCGCGTTCGGCGATTTCGGTGAAGGTTATTTGCGTTTCAGCGTGGCGAACTCAATTGAGAACATCGAGAAAGCGCTCGACCGCGTCAGCGCTTGGGCGAACAAGAATCTCTGAGGCGAGCAACGAGTCATTTGATGACGAGTGATGAGTAATCTCGGCTAGACGCGGGCGAGGGACTCCGCTTCACGCCGTTGTTGTTCAGGCTGTGCGGAGGGTTTTCGACCGGCAAAGAGTCGCTCGATAACGTAAAACGTTACCGGGATCAGAAAGATTGCGATCGCTGAGGCGGCGATCATTCCGCCGATCACGGTCGAGCCGAGCACGCGACGCGCGACAGCGCCGGATCCGGTGGCAAACCAAAGCGGCAAAAGCCCGAAAATGAAAGCAAAGGAAGTCATCAAGATCGGGCGAAGACGGAGGCGCGCGCCTTCGAGGGCAGCGTCGAGGAGTGGTTTACCTTTCTCGTATTCGTCCTTGGCAAATTCGACGATAAGGATCGCGTTCTTCGCTGCCAGGCCGATTAGCATGATCAGACCAATTTGCGCGTAAATATTGTTTTGCATTCCGCGCAACCAGAGCGTTGCAAACGCGCCGAACACTGCGACCGGTGTTCCGAGCAGCACACTGAATGGCAACGACCAGCTCTCATAAAGTGCAGCGAGGATCAGGAACACGAAAATGAGCGACATTCCGAATACGACGGTAGGCGAAACACCTTGCTGCGCTTTCTTCTCCTGATACGAGATGCCGAGATAATCGTAGCCCATTTCGCTAGGCATCGTTTGGCGGAAGACTTCTTCGAGCGCGGCCATTGCCTGGTTTGAGCTGTAGCCGGGCGCGGCCGCGCCGTTGATTTGCGCGGAGCGATATTCGTTGTAGCGCAACGTGAATTCCGGACCCGCGATGTCTTTGACTGTCGCGATGGCGTCAAGCGGCACGGGGTCGCCGTGCGCATTGCGAACGAAGAACTGACCCACATTCTTCGCATCGGTGCGGTAATCGCCTTCCGCCTCAATGTAAGTTTGCCACGTTCGGCCGAAGCGGTTGAAGTAATTCACAAAAAAGCCGCCCATGAACGTCTGGAGTGTTTGATACACCGAGGCGAGATCGATTCCCTGCTTGATCACTTTGTCCCGATCGACATCGACGAAGACCTGCGGGACGTTCGGCAGAAACGTCGGAATAAGGGTGGCCAACTCCGGCCGTTTACGCGCTGCGTCGAGAAACGTCTTCACATTTTGAGCGAGAAAGGCGACGTCTTTGCCGGCGCGATCTTCCAATATGAATTGGAATCCGCCGGAAGTGCCCACGCCCGGAATCGCCGGCGGCGGAAACGCGAAGGCCAGACCTTCGGTAAGACCGGCGAGCTGTTTGTTAATATTCGCCTTGATCGCGGTGTACTGTTCTTCCGGCTTGGTCCGTTCGCTCCAGGGCTTGAACGTGACGAAGAAGAACGCGCTATAAGTATTTTGCACGAGACTGAGCAAACTGAATCCGACCACGCTGGTCGTGTACTGGACGCCCGGAATTTTGCTGAGAATCTCTTCGATTTTGCGAGACGCGGCATCGGTTCGCTCGAGCGATGCGGCGTCCGGTAATTGCAACGCGAGATATACGTAGCCCTGGTCTTCTTCCGGCAGAAAGCCACTCGGCAATCGCGATCCAAACAGTCCCGCGCCGACCGCGAGCACGGCGAGCAGCGCGAAGCTGAGCACCGCTTTTCTAATTGCGAGACGCGACCAGTTGACGTAGCCGTGCGTCGCGCTGCCGAACACGCGATTGAACCGATCGTAAAACCAACCGAGCGGTCCGCGCGTTTTCTTGCGCGGCCGCAGTAATAGCGCCGAAAGCGCAGGACTGAGTGACAGCGCGTTGAATGCGGAAAAGATAACCGAGATCGCAATCGTTAGGGCGAACTGTTGATACAACCTGCCGGTGATGCCAGGAAGAAATGCGGTAGGAATAAACACGGCCGAAAGTACGAGTGCGACGCCGATTACCACTCCTGAGACTTCGCGCATCGCCTGAAGTGTCGCGTCACGCGGGGACATTCCTTCTTCGATGTGACGCTCAACTGCTTCGACAACGACGATTGCGTCATCGACCACGAGACCGATCGCGAGCACGAGACCGAAAAGTGAGAGCGTATTGATCGAAAATCCGAACAACGGGAACACTACAAACGTGCCGATCAACGACACCGGCACAGCGCACAGTGGAATCAACGTCGCGCGCCAGCCTTGCAAGAAGATGAAGACAACCAAAACCACGAGCGCCAGCGCTTCAAACAACGTCTTCAAAATTTCGTGCATGCCTTCGGTGACCGAGAGCGTTTGATCCAGCGAGACGGCGAAATCCATGTCCGCCGGAAAACGTTGCTTCGCTTCCGCCATGACTTGCCGCACACCCTGCGCGGCTTTGACCGCATTGCTGCCCGGCAACTGATAACATGCGAGAATGGCGGCGGGCTGTCCGTTGAGTCGCCCTTTGAGATTGTACGTTTGCGCGCCGAGATCGATCCGCGCGATGTCTTTCACCCGCACAAACGAGCCGTCCGGATTTGCCCTGACGACTATGTTGCCAAATTCCTCCGGGGTTTGCAATCGTCCCTGCGCACGGACGGTGTAGGTAAATTTCTGTCCGCTCGGAATCGGTTCCCCACCGACCTGCCCGGCGGGATTCACCGTGTTCTGCTTTTGCACTGCAGTGATAATGTCGGGAACGGTGATGCCGAGCTTGGCCAGTTGATCGGGCTTCACCCACAACCGCATCGCGTATTGACCGGCGCCGAACACCTGAACAATGCCAATTCCAGGAACGCGCGTCAGTTGATCGACCAGATTGATGTAGGCGTAGTTGGCAAGAAAAACTCCGTCGTAG